>Ga0302302_1000572_pt1 | contig 22589 bp, 25 predicted proteins | sample III_Palsa_E1_3_FD_198766 | JGI IMG/M metagenome (GOLD analysis project Ga0302302, IMG submission 198766) | Peat permafrost microbial communities from Stordalen Mire near Abisko, Sweden - III_Palsa_E1_3 | ecosystem: Environmental > Terrestrial > Soil > Palsa > Peat permafrost | place: Sweden...
GGGTGTTGGAAGACTTGTTTGAGGAGGGCCGTGACTTCGCGGTTGTTGGGGGTGACGACTCCATTGGGGAGGCGGGGGGAGTGGAGTTGGCTGCGGGGATGGGCGGTGAGGAGCGCGGTGAGGATCCAGAGGGCGGCGAGCGCGGTTGCGAACTGGAGGTAGAAGACTTTAGGGCGCGACGACGGGTGGGATTGGAGGTAGGAGTGGATGTGGGTGGCGATCCAAAGGGCGACCAGGGCTGAGAGTGGGGCGTAGATGGGGGCCATGTAGTGGGGCAGGCGGGTCTGGACGCAGCTGAAGGCGGTGAGCTGGATGAGAGCGAAGAGGGCCAGGGGGCGGAGGCGCGGATGGCGGAGGGCTTTATAGATCGCGATGGGGTAGAGGAGGACCCAGGGCGGCGCGGAGAAGAGGAGGACGCGGAAGTAGTACCACCAGTGGGTGATGTGGCCGTCGTATTGGTGGGTGACGCGGCCGAGGATGTGGAGATTGAGGTACTCGTCTATGAAGAGGTGGCCGAAGCGGTGGAGCAGGTAGAGGTGCCAGGGGAGGATGAGGAGGAGGAAGAGCAGGAGGCCGTGGAGGAAGGGGCCGCGGAGGCGGCGGCGGAGAGCGGGGTCGATACAGAGGAGCAGGAGGAGGGTGAGGAAGAGGCCGGCGCTGGCTGCTCCTTTGCTCATGAGGGCGATGGCGAAGCCTGTCCAGTAGAGGTACCAGCCGTTGAGGGAGGGTATGCCCTTAGGGGCTAAAGCCCCAATTTTCTCGGCATGCATGAAACCCGAGGCTGAAGCCTCGGGGTACCTGGATGAGGCGAGGTCGTCGGCGAGGTCGGAGGCGGGGCTCTCGACGGATTTGGAGGCGGGGTCGAAGGCGTCGTGAGAGTTGCGGAGGACTTCGGTTAGGCCGATGAGGGCTAGGAGGCAGCCGAAGGAGAGGAGGGTGTCGGTTTCGCCGACACGGGCGACGTGGAGGAAGCCGAAGGTGGAGAGGAGGATGACGGTGGAGAGCCAGGCGGTGAGGGTGTCGCGCGTGCGAAGAAGCCATGCGTGGAGGAGCGCGACGAGGGCGATGCCGGCGAGGGCGGAGCCTAGGCGGGCGGTGAGTTCGGAGACGCCGAAGAGCTTGTAGAAGGCTGCGGTGATCCAGAAGGTGAGGGGAGGTTTTTCGAGCCAGGGCTGGAGGTTCCAGTGAGGGACGAGCCAGCCGGACTGGAGCATCTGGCGGGAGACCTGGGCGTAGATGCCTTCGTCCCAGTCGGTGAGACGGTTGTGGCCGAGGAGGGGAAGGATGACGAGGGCGGCGAGGAGCGTGGCAAGGAGAGTGGAGGGGATGGCCAGGCGGGTGGTGCGCTGGTGCGAGGTGTTGGGTGCGGCGGCCATGACAACAGCGTACGCGAGGTGCGTTGATGGGGGCGAGGAGTGGGGGCGATAGACTTAGCGGGTGAAACGTTCGGGTGAGTTGGGTGTGGAGGTGTCGGAGCGGGTTTGGTGGCAGCGGCCTTGGATGATCTTCTGGGTGGGGTTTGCGGTGCGGGTGGTGGTGATCTTGGTGGGGCATACTTATCGGATTCGGGGGGACCAGGGGGATTTTAATTTTGGGTTTGAGGCGGGGAGGATTGCGCGGTCGCTGGTGACGGGGCAGGGGTACGCGAATCCGTTCAATGGCGTGTCCGGGCCGACGGCTTGGCTGCCGCCTCTGTATCCGCTGCTGATGGCGGGGGTGTTCAAGGTGTTTGGGGTGTATACGCGGGGGGCGGCGCTCGCCTTAATGGTGATAGACAGCGCGCTTTCGGCGGCGGTCGTTCCGGCGGTGTATGAGATTGCGGCGCGGTGTTTTGATGAGCAGGGGATTGCGCGGCGGGGCGCGAAGATTGCGGCGCCGGTGGCGGTTTGGTCGGCGTGGATCTGGGCGGTGTATCCGGCGGCGCTGCAGTATGCGGTGCATTGGATTTGGGAGATGTCGGTTACGGCTTGCTTGTTTAGCTGGGCGGTGGTGGTGGCGTTGCGGCTGCGGGGCGTGGGTGAGAAAGGGCATACCTCGGGGGCTAAAGCTCCGGTCTTCTTAGAGCCAATGAGACCCGAGGCTGAAGCCTCGGGGTACCTGTTCGCAGCTGGGCCACAAGCGGGTGAGTCGCGAGAGATTGGAGCGCAGCGTAGGTATCTTTTGTGGTTTGTGCTGGGGGTGTTGTGGGGGTTGATTGCGCTTACGAATGCTTCGCTGATGCTTTGTCTGCCGGCGCTGATGATTTGGATTGCCTGGCCGGAGTTGCGTAGGTGGAAGTTGGGGCGGTCGACGGTTGTGGGGGCGATGCTGACTTGCGTGGCGTTTGGGGCGGTGCTGGCGCCTTGGGTGGTTCGGAACGAGCGGGTGATGGGGGCGCCGGTGTTGACTCGAGATAATTTTGGGGTGGAGTTGTATGAGTCGACGCTGGAGCGGAACGATGGGTTTCCCTGGGGGACGACGGTGCCGCTTTGGACGGGCGATCCGGAGTATCGGCAGTATGTGCGGATGGGGGAGATTGCGTTTGCGACGATGCGTGGGGAGCAGGCGAAGGCGCGGATTCGGGCGCGGCCATGGCGGACGGCGAAGTGGACGCTGGATCGGTTTCTGTTTTTCTGGGATGGGACGCCGCATGCCGCCAATGGGCATTTGGCGACTGAGTATCTGCGGCAGTTGAGTTATTGCTTTTTGAGCGTGTGCGGATTGCTTGGGTTGGGGCTGATGCTGCGGCGGCATGTGGAGGGTGCAGGATTGTTTGCGGCGATCTTTTTGTTGCTACCGCTGCCATACTATCTGGTGACGGTGCAGCCGCGGTTTCGGCATCCGATGGAGCCGTTGATTGCGGTGCTTGCGGTGTTTCTTTTTCGGTCGACTGAGAAGCGGGTAGAGAGCAGAGGGTTGTGATGCAGAGGCGTGAGGTTTTGGTAACTGGGGCTTCGGGGTTCTTTGGCGGCGTGCTGAAGCGGCGGCTGCTGGCGGAGGGGTTCGCGGTTACGAATATTGATTTGGTGCGGGATGAGAATGCTGGCGCTGAAGGGTTGACGAGTGTGCAGGGGGACATTCGCGATGCGGAGTTGCTGGCGCGCGTGTTTGGGGAGCACACGTTTGAGGGGGTGTTTCATTGCGCGGCGATGCTGGCGCATGACGTGAAGGATGACTCGCTGCTTTGGACTTCGAATGTGGATGGGACGCGGCTGGTGGCGGAGGCGGCGCTGGCGGCGGGCGTAACGCACATGGTGAATATTTCGTCGAACTGCTTGTGGGCGGAGGGGTTTGGGCGGCCGGTGACTGAGGCAGATGTGCCAGCGCCGGTGGAGCTTTATGGGCGGTCGAAGCTGCAGGCGGAGAAAGAGCTGGCGGCGATCGTGGAGAGGCGACCGGATTTTAAAGTCGTGACGCTGCGGTGTCCTACGATTATTGATAGCGGGCGGCTGGGGCTGCTGGCGATCCTGTTTGAGTTTATTGAGGACGGGAAGAAAGTTTGGGTGGTGGGGGATGGGTCGAGCCGGTATCAATTTATTTATGCGCAGGATCTGGCTACGGCTTGTTTGCTTTGTCTGGAGTATGAGGAATCGAATTTATTTCATATTGGCAGCGATGATGTGCCGACGATGCGCGGGATGTACGAGAGCGTGATCCGGGCGGCGGGGAGTAAGTCGCGCGTGGCGTCGCTGCCTCGGAAGCCCACGGTGGCGATGATGCAGTTGGCGCATCGGCTGGGGGTTTCGCCGCTGGGGCCTTATCACTATCGGATGATTGCGGAGAGTTTTGTGTTTGATACGTCGAGGATTCGGAGCGAGCTGGGGTGGGCGCCTACGTTGACGAATGAGGAGATGATGCTGCGGGCGTTTTCGTACTACAGCGAGAATCGGAAGGCGATTCATGCGCGGACGGATGTGTCGGCACACTCGAAGGCGGCGCCGATGGGCGTGATTCGGTTGCTGAAGTGGATGTCCTAGAAGCAGGGATTAGGGAACAGGGATTAGGGATTAGAAAGAGGCGAAGATGAGTCCGAAGATATTGGTGCAGAGGTTGTTGCCGGCGGCGCAGATGCCTCGGTATGCGCATGCGGGAGCTTATGGGGATTTGGCGGCGGACTTGTTTGCTGCGGAGGCGGCTACTTTGGCGCCGGTGGGAGAGGTTGGGTCCACGGTGGCGGTGAGGACGGGGTTGGCGATGGAGCTGCCGTCGACGCATGGGGCGCTGGTGGAGGACCGGTCGGGGCTGGCGGTGCGGGGGATTACTACGCTGGCGGGGGTGATTGATCCGGGGTATCGCGGGGAGTTGAAGATTGTGCTGACGAATCTTACGAGCGAGCCGCAGATGGTGGCGCCGGGACATCGGATTGCGCAACTGCGAATTGTGGAGAGGATCCAGGCGACGTTTGAAGAGACGGACATGCTGGCGGAGGCGCCGCGCGGGGTTGCGGGGTTTGGTTCGACGGGAGCTTAGGCTAGGTTTGGCGCGGGAATTGCGTGGGTATCGCGCGAAACTCTTCGGATTCGATTCACGAAATTTCAATCTTTTTGTGGAACTGCTGTGATGGGCCTCACGTATCACTGGACACTAAGAGCCTCTCTGAACCATGGCGGAGATCCTCTCAAATTCAGCAACACGGAGAGAGTCCCATGCGTTCACTTATCTTTGCACTTGCCCTTGCTGCGCCGGTCAGCGCAGTTGCCTCCACGACAGCCTACAGCTACAGCAATCCGTTGAGCAGAATGCACCACCAGGAAGCGGCGGACGTCTCGATCAGGTTTGTGAACAACACGGTGCAGGACCGTGAGCTGGTGATCGGAGACAAGAGGTATACGATGGCGAGCATCTCGACGATCCACGTCTATGTGCCGGTCGGTACCCCTGTGTTTGTGTACAGCGAGACGAACACGAAGGTGCATGGCCAGGAGCTGATGCGTGTGTCAGCGAACGATGCGGACAAGACGGTCGGCCTGAAGTAGAGCGGTAGTCGTGGAGCGGCGGGTGAAGAGTTTCCCGCCGCTGGCGGGCGGAAGCGTGGGTATAGCGTCGCTGGTTTTCGAGGCGTCCTATACTTAGTGCAGATGCCTGATGAGGAAACCCTAAACGTACCGGATGCTGAGCGGGAGGCAAGTCTCTCGCCGGCGGCGGTAGCGGCGGGGACATCGGGGCTGGTTCCGGGGCTGACAGCGGGCGGCGAAGGGCGGCGATCGTTTCGCAGCGACCAGGTGTGGAGTTACTTTGGGCCGGCGTTTGTGGCGTCGGTCGCGTATATCGATCCAGGAAATTTCTCGACCAACATTCTAGGCGGCAGTCAGTTTGGCTATCGGCTGCTGTGGGTGCTGTTGTGGTCGAATGTGATGGCGATCATCATTCAATACCTGGCGGCGAAGCTGGGGATTGTGACAGGGCAGACGCTGCCGCAGAATTGCAGGAAACATTTTTCGCGCAAGGCGAGTGTGTGCCTGTGGCTGTGCGCTGAGGTGTCGGCGGTGGCGACGGACCTGGCGGAGTTTCTGGGCGCGGCGCTGGGGCTAGATCTGTTGATTGGGCCGGCGCTGCTGGCGCATGGGATATCGCTGACGGGCGGGCTGTTTATTTCTGCGCTGATTGCGACGGTGGCGGTGGTGGGGATTCTGGCGCTGGATCTGATGGGATTTCAATGGCTGGAACGCGGGATCATGGCGTTCGTTGGGGTGATTGGGCTGTGCTACGGATTTGAGGTTTTCCTGGTGCATCCGGACTGGCATCGTGCGTTTGTGGCGACGATTCTACCGACGTTTGATCTGCATCACGGGGCGTTCGCACTGAGGGGCAGCGTGTTTGCGGCGGTGGGGATGCTGGGGGCGACGGTGATGCCGCACGTGATTTATTTGCACTCGGCGCTGGTGCAGCCGCGGCTGAATGAATTGGAGCCGGCGAGCAAGAAAGCGCGGCCGGGGATGCTGCGAAAGTATCTGCGGTTTGAGCTGGTGGATGTGTTTGTGGCGATGAATGGGGCGTGGCTGATTAACTCCGCGATGATCATTATGGCGGCGGTGGTGATGTACAAAGGGCCGACGTATTACCCGACGATTCAGGATGCGTTTCACACGCTGGGGCCGCTGCTGGGGCGGGGCGCGGCGGTGGTGTTTGCGGTGGCGCTACTGTGCTCGGGGCTGTCGAGTTCGACGGTGGGGGTGATGGCGGGGCAGGTGATTATTGAAGGGTTTCTGGATATTAAATTTCCGATATTTTTGCGGCGATTTATTACGGTGATTCCGGCGCTGATTGTGATTGGGGTGGGATGGGATCCGCTGAAGATTCTGAATGACTCGCAGGTGCTGCTGAGCTTTACGCTGCCGGCAGCGCTGATTCCGCTGCTGATGTTGACGAATAAGGCGGGGGTGATGGGTGATTTTCGGAGCGGGCTGCGGATGAAGGTTGCGGGATGGACGGTGGCGGGGATTATCCTGGCGTTAAATGCGGTGCTGCTGGTGGAGATGGCGGTGGGGTAAGAACAGGGGATGGGGGATGGGGGATAGGGATTAGGAAGAAGAAGGGCTCGCCTTGGTGGCGAGCCCTTCTTGTTTGGGTTGGAGGGTTGGATTAGTGCGGCTTGTTGTTTTCCGGGTGCGGTGCAGGCTGCTGATGCTGCTGCGGCGCTGGCCGGGATTGCGGCTGCGGTGCGGGGCGGCTCTGAGGCTGCGGCGCTGGGCGCGATTGTGGCTGCGGCGCAGGACGGGCTTCGGGCACCGGGCGAGTTTGCGGCTGCGGTGCTGGGCGAGTCTGTGGTTGAGGAGCCGGGCGAGTTTGCGGCTGCGGTGCCGGCCGGGATTGCGGTTGTGGAGCCGGGCGCGTTTGAGGCTGCGGAGCCGGGCGCGTTTGCGGCTGCGGAGCCGGGCGCGTCTGTGGTTGAGGAGCCGGCCGGGTTTGCGGTTGTGGGGCCGGCCGCGTTTGAGGCTGCGGAGCCGGCCGGGTTTCGGGACGCGTACCTGAGTTGGGCTGGCCCGGGCGTTGCTCCGGGGTTCCCGGTGCTGGCCTGGTCGTGGGCGTCGGGCGCTGCTCGTTCACGGGCTGACCGGGTGAGGGCCTGGCAGGTTGGACCGCGGGTTGACCTGGGCGCTGGCCACCGGTGGCCGGACGGGCCAGGTTCTCACGAGTGATCTGGGCCTGCTGTTGTTCGCGGGCCACGGCTGGTGGTGTGGCTGCGATGGGACGCGTGGCGGCGATGGGCCTGACCATGGCAACCTCAGCCGGTCGGCCACGATTGGCGGAGTAGAACTGTTGCTTGTTCTGGGCCGCGGACTGAGCGACCTGACGCTGTTCTGGCAGAGGCGCGGTACGGAATTGGCGGCGGGCAGCCAATTCAGAAGGACGTGGCTGGACGTTGATGCCTCCGCGGCCACCGTTGTAGCTCACGTTGTTCTGGATGCGGCCGTTGTAGGTGACGTTGTTGTAGACAACCGTGCGGTTATAGACGTAGGTGGTGCGGCCAACGTTGGTGACGCTGCGGTTGTAGTAGAAGTTGTTGTGGTTCCAGTAGCCGCCGAAGTAGCCGATGCCGATGTAGCCGAAGCCGTAGTCGACACCACCGTAGTAGCCAATGTGGGCGCCCCAATAGCCGTTGTGGAAGCCGTAGCGGCCGCCGTAGTAGCCCCAGTAGGGAGGGGTCCAGAGAGCGCCGTAATAGGGCGGCGGGCACCATACGCCGGGAACCCAGTAGTACCCACCAGGGCCCCATGCCCAGTAGCCGGGCGTCCACATGTAATTGACTTCGGGAGCGGGAGGCTGGTCGTACTGGGGTAGCGGGGGCGGGGGTTGGTCGGCGTATTCGGCGACGGCATCTTCGCCGGCGTATTCCGCGGACTGATCCTGATCGTTATAGCCCTGGACGACGGGGGCGGGAGCCTGTTGCTGGTAATTATCGGGCTGCTGCTGTTGCTGATAGGTTTCACCCTGCTGCTGGGGGGTGTAGGAAGAGTTGGCGCCGAGAACCTGGGTGTTGGACGCGGGGGCGGTGCTGGAAGCGGGCGCGAGATTGGCGTCGGCGGGATCGGCGTCACCGTTGGCGGGGGCGGTACCGTCGTTGATGGCCGCGGTATTGGCGGCGTTGGTGGAGCTGTTCTTGCAGCCGGTAAAGGTGAAGGCGAGCAAAGCGGAGGCGCTTATCAGGCCAAACGTACGTAGGATCGTGCGGTCTCTCATAGTCGTTCTAACTCCGGCGCGGCGCAAAAGTTTCTACTGGCGCGCATTGTCGTTGAGATGCATGGAGTTGGGTCGGAGGCTGTTTGCTGCCAACATTTTGCGTAGAAATGGGGCGGATGACCATGCCAAAGGCGGAGGTGTGGGCGTAAAATTCTACGCATGCAAGACAGCGTCCCCCAGATGCGCGCGTATGACGTGACCCGATCACGGAAGGTGAAGCGGTTTCTGCGGGGCCGTCGTGATCGCGGCCGTTCCTGCTAAGATCGCGCAATTCCAGGGCGCGAACCCCTCTCCCACGCATGATGAATTCCAGCCGCGCGCGATTTTGCGGGGCGCTGCTACGCCACCCAACGCGACGCAAATAAAATTCGTTCCAGCCAACAGGAGAACAGGTTATGTCGAACACGACGCTTGCGAAGACTACGCACCCGAACAGCTTTAAGTCCGCTGCCACGCTGGAGTGCGGCGCGAAGAAGGTGAGCTATTACAAACTGAGCGCGCTGGAGGGAGTTAACCTCGCGCGGCTGCCGTACTCGCTGAAGATTCTGCTGGAAAACCTCTTGCGCTGCGAGGATGGGAAGACGGTGACGGCGGACGACATTCGGTTTCTGGCGAACTGGGATCCGAAGGCGGAGCCGTCGCGCGAGATTGCGTTTATGCCCGCGCGCGTGCTGATGCAGGATTTTACGGGCGTGCCCGCGGTGGTGGATCTGGCCGCGATGCGCGACGCGATGAAGGCGCTGGGCGGCGGGCAGGCGGAGATTGAGAAGATTAATCCGCTGGTGCCGGCCGAGCTGGTGATTGACCACTCGGTGCAGGTGGATGAGTACGGGAGTGCGTACTCGTATGACTTGAATGCGGCGTTGGAGTTTACGCGGAACCGCGAGCGGTATGCGTTTCTGAAGTGGGGGCAGACGGCGTTCCATAATTTCTCGGCTGTGCCACCGGGGATGGGAATCTGTCACCAGGTGAATTTGGAGTATTTGGCGCGCGTGACGTTTACGAAGACTGAGGCGGACGGCAGTGTGACGGCGTATCCGGATACGTTGGTGGGAACGGATTCGCACACCACGATGATCAATGGGCTGGGCGTGCTGGGATGGGGCGTTGGTGGGATTGAGGCAGAGGCTGCAATGTTGGGACAGCCGGTAAGCATGCTGGTGCCGCAGGTGGTTGGGTTCAGGCTGGAAGGCAAGCTGAAGGAAGGAACGACAGCCACCGACCTGGTTCTTACCGTCACAGAAGCGTTGCGCAAGCACGGCGTGGTGGGCAAGTTTGTGGAGTTCTACGGGCCTGGCATCAGCGAGCTGCCGCTGGCGGATCGCGCGACAATTGCGAACATGGCCCCGGAGTATGGGGCGACGTGCGGGATCTTCCCGGTGGACGCGGAGACGTTGAAGTATCTGCGGCTGACGGGGCGGAGCGATGAGCAGATTGCGCTGGTGGAGGCTTATTACAAGGCGCAGGGATTGTTCCATACTGCGGGTGCTCCGGAGGCGGAGTACTCGGCGACGTTGAGTTTGGATTTGGGCTCAGTGGAGCCTAGCGTGGCGGGACCGAAGCGGCCGCAGGACCGGGTGCTGCTGTCGAAGACGCCGGCGAGTTTTGCTTCGAAGCTGCCGGAGTTGCAGGGTCCGAACGCGAACAAGAGCGTCGTACGGCAGATGGTGCGGTGGGAGGGCGAGGGCGGGCATGCGTCGAAGGGTGGCGAGCTTTCGAGTTCCGTTGGGGTGCTGGAAGAGGAGAGCGACAACGACGCGATGCACTCGGTGGAGAGGCGCTTTGGGATTAATCCGGAGAAGTATCTCACCGATGGATCGATTGTGATTGCGGCGATTACGAGCTGCACGAATACGAGCAATCCTTACGTGATGGTGGCAGCGGGGCTGCTGGCGAAGAAGGCAGTTGAGGCTGGGCTGACGATGCCGCCTTGGGTGAAGACGTCGCTGGCGCCGGGATCGCGGGTGGTGACGGATTACTACACGCGGGCAGGGCTGATGCCTTACCTGGACGCGCTGCGGTTTAACGTGGTCGGGTATGGATGCACTACGTGCATAGGGAACTCGGGGCCGCTGCCTACGGATGTGTCGAAGGCGATTGAGGAGCATAGGCTGGTTGCGGTTTCGGTGCTGAGTGGCAATCGGAACTTTGAGGGCAGGATTTCGCCGGAGGTGCGGGCGAATTATCTGATGAGTCCGCCGCTGGTGGTGGCCTATGCGCTGGCCGGGCACATCTCGCATGACTTCGGGAAAGACGCGCTGGGTGCCGGGAAAGATGGCAAGCCGGTTTATTTGAAGGACATCTGGCCGTCGCAGAAAGAGGTTTCGGATACGGTCGCTAGCTGCATTGACTCGACGATGTTCCGGACGCAGTATGCGACGGTGAGCGATGGCGATACCAACTGGCAGCATCTGAAATTTCCGGTTGGGGATACGTATGGGTGGGAGAAGGATTCGACGTATATCCGGAAGGCTCCTTACTTTGATGGCATGCTTGCTACGCCGGCGGAGGTGAAGGATATTGCGGACGCTCGGGTGCTGGCGGTGCTGGGCGATTCGGTGACGACGGACCATATTTCTCCGGCTGGATCGATCAAGCTGAACGGACCGGCGGGGAAATATTTGACCGAGCATGGAGTGAAGCCTTCGGACTTCAACTCGTATGGCTCGCGGCGCGGGAACCATGAGGTGATGGTGCGCGGGACGTTTGCGAATGTGCGGCTGCGGAATAAATTGGCGCCGGGGACGGAGGGCGGCGTTACGCGGTTGCTGCCTGAGGGAACGGGTATGTCGATCTACGACGCGAGCGTGGAGTATGCGAAACGTGGGACGCCGCTGGCGATTTTGGCGGGCAAGGAGTATGGCTCTGGGTCGAGCCGGGATTGGGCTGCGAAGGGCCCGTGCCTGCTGGGGATTCGATTTGTGATTGCGGAGAGCTATGAGCGCATTCATCGGTCGAACCTGGTGGGGATGGGGATTCTGCCACTGCAGTTCGAGTCGGGGGAGAACGTGGAATCGCTTGGATTGACGGGCGAGGAGACGTTCACGCTGGGCGAGAAGCCGGGCGCGCTGAAGGCCATGCTGGATTCAAAGTTTGATGGCGGCAAGACGCTGACGGTGGTTGCGACGGCGGTTGATGGGAGCAGGAAGACGTTCCGGGCGATGGTGCGGATTGATACGCCGCAGGAGATCCTCTACTACCAGCACGGCGGGATTCTGCAGTATGTGCTGCGGCAGCTGGCGGGCAAGGCGTAGGCAGCGAATAACGCGGAAACGGAGGGTGAGTCTGTGGTTCGGGCTCACCTTTTCCGTTGGGGCTCGCTGCATTCCGGGGGTAGCATGTAGGGGATGCTGACGGAGAGCTCAGAGCCGACGCTGTATCTGCCGGAGATTCTTGCGCATACGCGCGCGGTGGTGGCGGAACGGAAGGCCGTGGCCGACATGCGTTCGCTGGAGGCGGCGGCGGCTCGGCATGTACCGCGTGGGTTTGCGAAGGCGTTGCGGGCGCGTAGTGGGCGCGGGGCGGCGGTGATTGCGGAATTGAAAAAGGCGTCGCCATCGAAGGGGTTGATTCGCGAAATGTTTGAGCCGGTGGAGATTGCGCTGCAGCTGGAGGCAGGCGGAGCGACGGCGCTGTCGGTGCTGACCGATGAAAAATTCTTTCAAGGCTCGCTGGAGAATTTGCGGAGGGCGAGTGCGGCGGTGTGGCTGCCGTGCCTGCGCAAGGACTTCATGGTGGATGAGTTTCAGATGCTGGAGGCGCGGGCGAATCGTGCGGATGCGATTTTGCTGATCGTGGCGGCGCTGACGGATGCAGAGTTGAAGACGCTACGTAACAGTGCACGATCGTATGGCCTGGATGTGTTGTGCGAGGTGCATGACGCCGAAGAGCTGGAGCGGGCGCTGCCGCTGGAGTGCGAGTGCGTGGGCGTGAACTGTCGCGATCTGCGGACGTTTGATGTTTCGTTGCAGCGCGCGTGCGAACTGGCGGACAAGCTGCCGAAGAGTGCGGTGCGGGTGGCGGAGAGCGGGATCCATACGCAAGGAGACATGCGGCGGCTGAGTGCTGCGGGGTATGAGGCGTTCCTGATTGGCGAGTCGCTGATGCGGGAGTCGCGGCCAGGCGGGGCGCTGGCGTCTTTACTGCGCGGCTCGAGCTAATCATGTTCATAAAAATTTGCGCGAACACGAATTTGGAAGATGTTCGCCTGGCAGCGGAGCTGTGCGTGGATGCGGTGGGGTTTGTGTTCGCGCCTAGCAAGCGCCGGGTGACGCCGGAGCAGGTGGGGGAGATTACGCGGCAGATTCCAGAAGGCATCCGTAAGGTGGGGGTGTTTACGTCGAAGGATGCGGAGGAGATTTTACAGGCGGCGAAGGTTGCGGGGCTGACCGGGGTGCAGTTGCATTGCGCGTATGACTCGGCGCTGGTGGACGCGATCGATGTGGGGAGCGGCAGCATGCTGCACGTGGTGCAGGTGGTGGATGTTCGAGCGGGGATGGATTTGGTGGAGCTGCGAGCGGTGCTGACGGCGGTGTTGTCGCATCGGTATGTGCAGGCGGCGCTGCTGGATGCGTCGCATGGTGGGGCTTCGGGGGGGACGGGGAAGAGTTTTGATTGGGAGCGAACCGCGGCGGTGGTGCGCGAGGTGCAGGAAGCGACGGGGGGGCGGGTGATCGTTGCCGGGGGGCTGACTGCGGAGAATGTTGGGGAGGCGATTGCGGCGTTTGCGCCATGGGGAGTGGATGTGGCGAGCGGGGTGGAGAGTGCGCCGGGGAAGAAGGATCCGGAGCGGTTGCGGGCGTTCGTGGCGGCGGCGCGTGCGGCTGGATCGCGAAATAGCTAGTTGCAGAGCATGCGTAGCCGGTGTACATTGAAACCCATGAAGTTTTTCTTCAGCCCGCGATTTACCCCGTCGTACCGCTACTGGCCTATCGTAGCGGCATCGGTGGAGTAGTTTCGCACGGACTGAAGTAGCACCTGCGATTTCTAGATTCCCCGAGCCGCGACCCTAAAGGTTGCGGCTTTCGTGTTTTGTGCGGCAGGAATATAGCGAGTAGGAAATAGAGGTTGCGATGAGTTCGATCGAAACGATGACTCGGCCGGCGGGTGTGGCGGCGAATAGTACGCCGGGACGATTTGGCGCTTATGGCGGGCGATATGTTCCTGAGACGCTGATGGCGGCGCTGCTTGAGTTGGACGCGGCGTACGCGGAGGCGCAGGCGGATGCTGCGTTTCATGTCGAGCTGGATGGGTTGCTGAAGGACTATTGCGGGCGTCCGACGCCGCTTTATTTTGCGAAGCGGCTGACGGAAACGTTGGGCGGGGCGAAGGTTTATTTGAAGCGCGAAGACCTGCTGCATACGGGCGCGCACAAGATTAATAACGCGCTGGGGCAGGTGATGCTGGCTCGGCGCATGGGGAAGCAGCGGATTATTGCGGAGACGGGCGCGGGACAGCATGGGGTGGCGACGGCGACGGTGTGCGCCCTGTTTGGGCTGGAGTGCGTGGTGTACATGGGCGAGGAGGACATGCGGCGGCAGGAGCTGAATGTTTTTCGGATGCGGCTGCTGGGGGCGGAGGTGAGGGGAGTGGCGTCGGGGTCGGCTACGCTGAAGGACGCGATCAACGAGGCGATGCGCGATTGGGTCACGAACGTGCGGTCGACGTTTTATATCCTGGGGAGCGCGTTGGGATCGCATCCGTATCCGACGATGGTGCGGGATTTTCAGCGCGTGATTTCGAAGGAGATGAAGCGGCAGATTTTGGAGCATGAGGGCCGGCTGCCGGATGCGGTGATCGCTTGCGTGGGTGGGGGATCGAATGCGATTGGCGCGTTCTATGAATTTCTGCCGGAGGCGAATGTTGCGCTGATTGGCGTGGAAGCTGGCGGACGGGGGACGGCGCTGGGCGAGCATGCAACGAGGTTTGCGCCCAATGGTGGCGGGGTTCCGGGGGTGTTGCAGGGGACGTACAGCTACGTGCTGCAGGATGCGGCGGGGCAGATTGCGGCGACGCACTCGGTGAGCGCGGGGCTGGATTACGCGAGTGTGGGGCCGGAGCATGCGATGCTGCATGACTCGGGGCGGGCGACGTATACGTCGGCCACCGATGATGAGGCGCTGGAGGGAGTGAAGGTGCTGTCGCGGACGGAGGGGATTATTCCGGCGCTGGAGAGTGCGCATGCGATTGCTGAGGTGATGAAGGTCGCGCCGAAGATGGGGAAAGAGAAGATTGTGATTGTGAATGTTAGCGGGCGCGGGGATAAGGATATTGGGATTCTGACACGCGAGATGAAGCTGGACAGGGTGGAGGTGCGTCGATGACCGCTGCTAGCAATGACACGCGAACTCTTGTGACTGGATGGATTGAAAGCTGGAACGCGCACGACCTTGACGGGATCATGGCGCATTACGCCGATGGTGTCGTCTTTGAGGCAAACACAGTTGTCACGCGCTGGAACCGGCCCGATGGTCGCTTGCATGGCGCAGGGGAGCTGCGCGAGCACTTTCGCCGCGGGCTGGACCTCGCACCATCACTGCACTTTAGCCTGGAAGGCGTATTCACTTCGCCCAGCGGGTACGCCGCGCTTTACAGTCGCGACAATGGTAATCGTGTGTTGGACGTAGTGGAGCTTAACGAAGATGCCAAGGCCATCAACGTCAAGGCCTTCTACGTTGCGGAGCAATCCTGACATGCCTATTCACTTTCACAATAAACCGGGGCTGGTGATTTACTTTACGGCGGGTGATCCCGATCTTGCGACTACGCGGGAGATGGCGATTGCGGCTATCGATAATGGGGCGGATGTGATTGAGCTGGGCGTGCCGTTCAGCGATCCGCTTGCGGATGGGCCGGTGATTCAGCGGGCTAGTGAGCGGGCGGTGGCGAAGGGGACTCGGCTGACGGATGTGCTGGGGATCTGTAAGGAGATTCGGGCGGCGCGGGCGGAGGCTGGGATTATTTTGTTCAGCTATTTGAATCCGGTGCTGCAGATGGGGCTGGGGGCGTTTGCGAAGGCCGCGAAAGAGGCGGGCGCGGATGGGGTGCTGCTGACCGACATGATTGTGGAAGAGGCTGGGGAGTATTTGAAAGTGATGCATGCGAACGGGTTGATGCCGGTGTTCCTGGCGGCTCCGACGTCGCCGGATGAGCGGCTGAAGGCGATTGCGGAGAACTCGCAGGGGTTTGTTTACGCGATCTCGCGGGTGGGGATTACGGGGACACAGACTGAGCTGGCACGCGATGCGAAGGGGTTAGTGGAGAGGCTGAGGAAGTTTACGAAGCTGCCGATTGCGCTGGGCTTTGGGGTGTCGACGCCGGAGCATGTGCGGGCGGTTGGTGAGTTTGCGGATGCGGCGGTGGTGGGGAGCGCGATTGTGGGGTTGATCGAAAAGACGCCTGCGGCGGAGGCGCCTCGGGTGGTGGGAGAGTTTGTCCGCAGCTTATGCGGCGGAGTGAAAAACGCATGAGAGCGGTGTGTAACACGTATCATTATGTCGGGCCATTGAACGCGCGGCGACTGTTGGTTCCGCGCCCAACCCAGTCTGGTAAGCAGGTACAGGGATCGACTTGCAGACTAATTTCTCGTGCAGAGGCAGTATGGACATTTCGGATTGGCGGGGCAAGATTGATGGGCTGGATGAGCAGATCGTCCGGTTGCTTTCTCAACGAGCGGCAGCGGCGGTTGAGATTGGGAAGTTGAAGGCGAAGATCAACGTCCCGATCTATGAACCGATGCGGGAGCAGACTGTGTTTGACCACGTGCGGAGTGTGAATCCGGGACCGCTTACGGACGCGCAGGTGCAGGACATTTATGAACGGGTGATGGACGTGATGCGTGCGTTGCAGCGTCAGCAGCCTTGAAGAAGATTTGCAGATGCGGCGTCAGGTTGTTGTCGCGCTGCCAGGCAGCGAAAATTTTATTTAGGACTACAGAGGAATCCAGTGATGATCGTCGCGATGCAGGACCAAGCCACCGATGAACAGATACAGCATGTGATTGAGCGGATGGTGGAGTTGGGATTCAATGTCCACCGGACGACGGGTGAGACGCAGACCATTCTTGCGGGCGTTGGAACGCCGGGGCACTTCGAGGTGACGGAGTTCCAGGTGCTCTCGGGCGTGCACCAGGCGTACCGGATCTCGTCGCCCTACAAGCTGGCGGGACGCGGGTTTCGGCCGGAGGGAACGCGGATTACGTTTCCGAACGGGCTGGTGGTGGGCGGCGATGAGGTCGTCATCATGTCCGGGCCGTGCTCGGTGGAGAGCCGCGAGCAGATTCGCTTGAGTGCGCAGCAAGTGGCGGCGGCGGGTGCGCAGTTTTTGCGCGGCGGCGCGTTCAAGCCGCGCAGCTCGCCGTACAGCTTCCAGGGCATGGGGCTGGAAGGGTTGAAGCTGTTGCGCGAAGTGTCCGATGAGTTTGGGCTGCTGGTGATCACCGAGGTGATGGAGATCTCGCAGATCGAGTTGATGCTGCCGTACATCGATTGCTTCCAGGTGGGCGCGCGCAATATGCAGAACTTCAATTTGCTGCGCGAGCTTGGTCATGTGCGCAAGCCGGTGTTGCTGAAGCGTGGCATCGCGGCGACGATTGAAGAGGTGCTGCTGAGCGCTGAATACATTTTGTCGGGCGGCAATTACGACTTGATGCTGTGCGAGCGCGGCATTCGTACGTTCGAGACGTACACGCGGAATACGTATGACGTTTCGGCGATTCCGGTGCTGAAAAAGCTGACGCATCTGCCGGTGCTCGGCGACCCGTCGCATGGCGTGGGCAAGCGTGATTTGGTTCCGCCGATGGCGTTGGCGAGCGTGGCTGCTGGAGCGGATGGGTTGTTGATGGAGATGCATCCGAATCCGGATAAGGCGCTGTCGGACGGCGCGCAATCGCTGTATCCGGAGCAGTTGGCGAAGTTGGTGGAGAAGCTGCGCAGGCTGGCGCCCATTGTGGATCGCACGATTGCACCGGCTGTGTCGCAGATTCATGCTTAGGAATTATTTGGAGAAGAATTTGCATCGGATTGTCGTCAAACTTGGAACGAATGTGATCATGCGGCACGACGGCAAGGTCGCGCTGGGACTGTTGTGCGGGCTGGTCGAGCAGGTTGCGGAACTGCGGTCTCAGGGCATCGAGGTGCTGGTGGTGAGCTCCGGCGCGGTTGGCCTGGGGATGGAGCGGCTGGGGTTGCTGGAGCGGCCGACGGTGGTGGCGCAGATCCAGGCGTGCGCGGCGATTGGGCAGTCGCGGCTGATGTCGTTGTATGACGACGCGTTCGATCGGCTGGGGTGTCCGATTGCGCAGGTGCTGTTGACGGAAGACGATTTTCGCGATCCGGTGAGGCACGGGAATCTTCGTGCGACTCTCGACGCGCTGCTGACGATGGGCGTGATTCCTATTGTGAACGAGAACGATACCGTGTCGACGATCGAGCTGGATCGAGCGACGGAGTTGCGGCCGCGGGAGCGAATTTTTGGCGATAACGACAAGCTGTCGGCGTTGCTGCTGAAGCATATTGGTGCGGACATGCTGGTGCTGCTGTCGGACGTGGATGGTTTGTATGATCGCAATCCTACCGAGCCTGGGGCCTCGGTGCTGGCGCATGTGGATATGGTGGACGAGGGGATCCTGGCGCTGGCGGATGGGGTGAATGGGCGTGGACGCGGAGGGATGATTTCGAAGCTGGAGTCGGCGCGTATTGTGCTGCATGCGGGCAAGCAGGTAATTATCGCGAATGGCCGGACGCCGCGGGTGCTGGAGCGAATTGTTGCGGGCGAGCAGGTGGGGACGCTGTTTGCGGCAGCTCGCGAGCCGGTGGGGGAGAAGGTTGCGCGATGAGCGCAGAGGCTGTGTCGGCGGGTAGCGGGCGAAGTGTTCGCGCAATGGCGGAGGCGGCGAAGGAAGCTTCGCGAGGGCTTGCGGGGCTCGATGAAGCGAGGCGTAATGCTGCGCTGGAGGCGCTGGCGCTGGCTGTCGAAGGTGCGGGGGCAGAGCTGCTGGCTGCGAATCTTGAGGATGTGCGTGTCGAGGGTGGGAGGCTAAGTGCGGCCACGTTGGCGCGGCTGAAGCTGGATGAGGCAAAGCTGGCGGAGATGGCGGAGCAGGTACGATCGGTGGTGCGGCTGGCGGATCCGCTGGGGCGCGGTCTCGATGCGATTGAGTTAGATGAGGGGCTTGATCTTACCAAGGTTAGCGTGCCGCTGGGTGTGCTGGCAGTGATCTTTGAGGCGCGGCCCGATGCCGTGACACAGATTGCGGCACTGGCGATCAAGAGCGGAAATGCTGTGTTGTTGAAGGCGGGAAAAGAGGTGGAGCGGACGGCGGAGGTGCTGGTGCGGGTGCTGCGCGAGACGTTGGTGGAGCAGGGGTTGCCGGCCGATGCGGTGTCGCTGGTGGTGGGGAGAGAGCGGGTGCAGGAGTTGTTGGGAATGCATGATCTCGTGGACCTGGTGATTCCGCGGGGGTCGAAGGAGCTGGTGGAGTATGTGCAGGCGAACACGCGGATTCCAGTGTTGGGACATGCGGAGGGAGTTTGTCATATCTATGTGGACGAGAGCGCGGATGAGGCGCTGGCGCTAAGGGTGATCGAGGATGCGAAGGTGGATTATCCTGCCGCGTGCAATGCGGTGGAGACGGTGCTGGTGCATCGGGCGATTGCGGCGGAGTTCTTGCCGAAGCTGGCCGAGCGTTTGAGGGCGAAGGGGGTCGCGCTGCATGGCGATGCTACGGTGCGGCAGCTGCTGCGCGGGGTTGAGGTGGAAGCGGTGCAGGATTGGCATACGGAGTACGGGGATCTGGCGGTGTCGTTGGGTGTGGTGAAGGGAGTGGATGAGGCGATGGAGCATATTCATGCGCATGGGTCGTCGCATACGGAGAGTGTGATCGCTGAGGATGCTGCGGTAGCTGAGCGGTTTCTGCGGGAGGTGGATGCGGCGAGCGTGATGCATAACGCGTCGACTCGGTTTGCGGATGGGTTTCGGTATGGGTTCGGCGCGGAGGTGGGGATTAGCACGAGCAAGCTGCATGCGCGCGGGCCAGTTGGGTTGGAAGGGTTGACGACGTATAAGTATGTGCTGCGTGGAACGGGGCAGGTTGTTGGGGATTATCGGGTTTCCAAGGAGACAGGTGAACAGGCTCGAACGTTTACGCATCGTGTCTCCAAGAAACAGGAGGCGCGATGAGCCAAGCGGAGAATCCGATGAAGAAAGTGCTGATTATCGGGACTGGTCTGATTGGCGCTTCGGTGGGACTGGCGCTGAAGGCTGGCGGATTTGAGGGTGAGGTTTCGGGTTGGGACGCGAATGCGGAAGAACTGAAGAAGGCGGTCGAGGTCAGGGCGATCGATCGGGCGCTGACCAAGAACGAAGCGCTCGATCCGGATATAGCCGATGTGTTCGTACTCGCTACACCAGTGCTTCCGATACTGGACTGGATGCAGCGGTTGGCCACTGGACTGCACGAAAGCCAGTTTGTTACGGACGTTGGAAGCACAAAGCTGGAGATCGTGGCGATGGCTTCGAAGTTGTTCAATCAGCTTGGGAAAGCGCGTTTTTTGCCTGGACATCCGATGGCGGGGAAGGAGTCTGGCGGCGCCGCGCTGGCAGAAGCAACACTTTTCAATGGAGCGACCTGGTTGTTCACTCCCATCTTCGGGGACTACACGCCGCATCCCGAGGCGCTGGCGTTGGAGATGGAGTGGCGGAAAAGCGTGGTGCGGATGGGTGCGGTGATGAGGGAGATGGATCCGGCGTGGCATGATGAAGTTTGTGCTTGGGTGAGTCACCTGCCGCAGATGCTGGCTACTGCGCTGTCGGCTGAGTTGGAGGACCGGTTCGCGGGCGATCGCGAGGGGATGGCCGCGGTGCAGGCGATTGGCGGGCGCGCGCTGCGGGAGATGACGCGGCTTGGGTCTAGTCCCTATAGCATGTGGCGGGATGTGGCGATGACGAATCCTAAGGCGATTGCGGAGACGTTGGCGGCGCTGGAGCAGCGGCTGGCGCACGTGCGCGAGAACTTGAAGACTCCCGAGCTAAGGGATGAGTTTGCCAAGGCTAACAAGTTTCGGGCTAAGTAGGGATGGGTACCCCCCACCCCCTGCCCCCTCATACCTCTCACGTAAGCTGTTCATAAAAAGCAGGTTAAGTATCAAGAGTACCCCCTTCAGTAGGGGGCAATTATCCCCTCAACCCAAGTAGGGGAACCGCCGAGTTATCAGGATGTCCAAAACTGGCTATTAGAGCGGCTATCTACGTTCGAGACAACTCCGCCCTTACGGCGTCTTTCGCTGCGTCAAGAGTCTTAGCCGCTTCTCTTTCGAGGTCCGCTAGCTGGTCTTTGTCCACGACGCCAGTTTTGATGAGGATATGCCTGATTACGCTGATGCTGGTTGCTTGTTGGGCTAGTTGCTTGACGATGTTTTCGCGGAACTGGTTGAAGTCTTGATCGGTCATCCCACCATACTAACGAGGTTCAAATGAGTGACATCGAGAAAACTGAGATAGAAAACCTGATCCCCTCATACCAAGTAGGGGATGGAAACAGCGTTGCCTTTGAATTGCTCATGGGTCGGCTCGACGATGAAGGTCGGGCGATTGTCGCCGATTATCTTATGGGGCGTCCGTATCGGCCAGCATTAGCCATTCAATCCTAGTCAATGGAATGAACACGTAGGGATTGGCGCTGAATTCAGGCGGAATCAACCTTCCCATCAGTTGGCCGGCGATGTTTTTATTTTGGAACCAGATGCCAGTAGCATCTTCCCCCACTAGCTTTAGTGGGATGGGGTTCTTTGTGTCTTGTTCGGCGAGTTTCACTAAAACCGTTTTGCCTTTTAGGTCCGATAGCTTCATGGCGCTATCATAGACGTATGGCAGAGATTCCCGAGGAGCGGCGATTGAGAGACCTGCGATACCTGAAGGCAGAACTAGACCGCGAGGAAGCCGTACCAGACGGGACTGAGAAGGACTTTCGCGACCTGCTGGACTTCGCCTGTACTACGACCGCAGCGCCAGTGTCTCCTCGCGAACCGAAGGACAAACCTGAAACGTCGTCCGCTCTAAAAGCTGAATAAACATCGGGCGCATGACGTGGCGACGGTTATACCTGAACGCGTATTCGTTCAAATAGGACTGTAGGTATTCGAGTCCGACCTGATAGTAAACCCCTGTAATTCCCCGCTTCACAAGGCTCCAAAAGCCGTCAATCGTATTCGTGTGCGCCCAACCATCCTTGAACCCTTTGGAGTGGTTGACAGTCGATAGCTTGTGGCTCATCCCCATCCATCGAACCTGCTCAATGGCCTTGGAACCGTCCGAGTAGATCATGGTGCGCGGGTGCAGCACTTCGCCCACAACGGGCAGGATGGAATCTTTGGAAGCGTCGGGCAGGACGTGAGTAGAAACCCTTCCATTACGCTCCACAATGCCGAGAACGGGTGTCTTCGCCTTACCTCTGAGATGCTGAGGCTTATTGGTATCCGAACCCCCGAAATAGGCTTCGTCCATCTCTACCGCGCCCTGGAGCTTCAACTTCTCAGCCATGAGGATGCGAACCTGCTTCATCATCCGCCAAGCGGTTTTGTAGGTGACTCCAGTCTCGCGCTGGATCTGCTTTGCGGAGATGCCGACGCGGGTAGACGTCATGAGTTTGATGACATAGAACCACGGTGTGAGGGAGGTTGTGGACTTGTGGAAGATGGTTCCGGCGAGGGGAAAGAGATGAGAACCGCAGACGGGGCAAGCGTAGCAGGTGCGACCGGAAACCCTGTAATGCTTACGATCCACGCGACACTCAACGCAGAGGGCAATTCCACCCGGAAACCGCTTCTCCATGAGGTATTCGAGACAGGCGTTGTCGTTGGGGAATTCGGACTGGAATTGTTTGACGGTGTACTTTTGTTGGGGCGGGATAGTCTGTCTACGGTTCATTGGTCTTTCCTTGCTGTGAGGTGCGACGTGGATTCGAAGCAAACGATGGCTTTGGGCTTTTTGGAGATCATTGACCAGTTGACGGCAGAGGTCGCAACTCTTCGGGCGATTCTGACGGTGGAAGAGGAATTCGTTCCAGATTGGTGTGAGCGCTTTGAGCGGATGCTCCCACGCGGGTTAGCTTCCGTCCACGCTCAAAGCGAACCAATTCGGCAGTTGTGTCTTCAATGGAGTGACGGACAAACTGCTGAAGGCTTGATAGCAGAAGTGGCGCGGAAACTGGTAGAGAGCGCGAAGAATCCGCCGCCTGAACCCTTACTTGGTGTGGTGGGATAGTTGCCCAGTAGGGGGACATATTCTGTAAAGTAGTGCATTGGAGAGGGTTAAAGCCAAAGTACCCCTTTCAAAGGGGTTAGCGGCGCAGGATATTGGGTGGTGGTTTTGGCTTTTTGTGCCTACTTCTATTGTAGCGAGTGGGTGGGGGTAACTATGCCAGGTTTTGAAAA
>Ga0302302_1000574_pt1 | contig 22544 bp, 18 predicted proteins | sample III_Palsa_E1_3_FD_198766 | JGI IMG/M metagenome (GOLD analysis project Ga0302302, IMG submission 198766) | Peat permafrost microbial communities from Stordalen Mire near Abisko, Sweden - III_Palsa_E1_3 | ecosystem: Environmental > Terrestrial > Soil > Palsa > Peat permafrost | place: Sweden...
CGAGGGTTTCGCCGAGCGGAGGCCACTCGGCCGAGCCTTCAACATTGCCACCGCCATGAATCCAGACGAGCACGGGAGATTTCGCATCCGACGCGAGATGAGGTGTCCAGACATTGAGGTACAGGCACGCTTCGTTTGTAGCCATGCGCGTCTTGCCAAGCATTTCGGGAAGCCAGCCGCTGGCAGCTTGTGGGCACGCAGGGCCGTAGGCTTTGGCGCTTAGAACGCCGCTCCAGGCAGGCGCAGATTGCGGCGGACGCCAGCGAAGATCACCGATGGGTTGCGCAGCGTATGGAATCCCAAGGAACGCGCCGCCCTCTGGCAGCGTGGGCAGTGCGGCGCCTTCGATGCGTCCAGCGTCCACGGTGACAATCGGCGCGGCACGTTGCGCTCGCGCAGCCGACGCGAGCGTTAGCAGGGTGCAGAGAACAAGGCATCGCAGCGAGAGTAGGCGTTGCAGAAGCATGCGTTCCATTGTCGCTTGATTGCGCGGGCGGAGAACAACTCACTGCTGCGAAAATAGTGGGAATGAAGAATCGGTGGGATGGAGTGCCGGCGGTCGGGATTGATTTTGGTACGACGAATAGCTCGGTCGCGATTGTACGGAAGGATGCGCAGGTAGAGCTGGTGCGGTTTCCTGCGCGCGACGGAGAGACGCTGTCCTCGCGGTCGGTGCTGTATTTAGAGAAGATCAAGGACGCTAGCGGTGTGCGCCGCACGCACTCCTGGACGGGGCCGTCTGCGATCGAACACTATCTCGACGCCGAGGACAAGGGTCGGCTGATCCAGTCGCTGAAGTCGTATCTGCCCAGCCGCACGCTCACGGGCACGGGAATCTTCGGACGCCAATACAAATTTGAGGACCTTGTTGCGCGAATACTTTCCGATTTGCGTGAGCAGGCGGAGCGCCAATTCGGCCAGCCGATCCGGCACGCGATGGTGGGACGGCCGGTCAGGTTTGTAGGCGCGGAGACAGAGGAAGATGATGCCTTCGCGGAGCAGCGTCTTTGCGCTGCGTTTACTCAGGCCGGCTTCGTAAGTGTTAACCTGGAGCTCGAGCCGGTGGCCGCCGCCTATTCCTACCAGTCGACACTGGATCATGAAGAGCTGATTTTGATTGGTGATTTTGGCGGCGGAACAAGTGATTTTTCGTTGCTGCGCGTGGGCCCAGGTGTGCGGCGTGGGAGCTCATCGCAAGAAGTACTGGGAAACAGTGGCGTGCGGCTGGCGGGAGATTCGTTTGACGCGCGCCTTGTGCGCAAGCTCGTGTCGCCGGCGCTCGGCTCGGATTCGTACGCGCGTTCGATGAACAAGATTCTTCCGGCCGTGCCTGCGTGGATCTACGCAAACCTCGAGCGCTGGCATTACCTGTCCTTCCTGCGCACCCACGAGGTGACGGAGATTCTGCGCAGCGCACGGTTGCGGGCCCTCGAGCCGGAGAAGATCAAGGCGCTCAGTGCGCTGATCGAGGAAGATCTTGGCTACCAGTTGCATCGCGCCGTGCAGAAGGTGAAGTTCGAGTTATCGCATGAGAAGAGTGCGGTGTTTCAATTTCACGATGGCAGCATGGACCTGCAGATTCCAGTGACGCGCACGGAATTTGAGGGATGGATCGCAGAGGAGTTGCGCGCCATTGAGAGCTCGATCGACTCGCTGATCGAGAACTCTGGCGTGAGTGCTGGAGACATTGATCGCGTGTTTCTAACCGGTGGCAGTTCCTTCGTGCCCGCGGTGCGGCGGATCTTCGTCAAGCGGTTTGGCGAGGAACGCATTCGCAGAGGCAACGAGTTCACCTCGGTGGCTCATGGGCTGGCGTTAAGGGCGCAGGAATCGCTGCGCGGGGAGCGAGAATAGGTCGTTCTACGAAGGCAGCGGGCACCCCCACTATTGATTTGCATCGCCGCATAGCGCGTGATAAAAGTCGCTCTTACATGAAACTCAGTCAACTGCTGAGTGCAGGTTTCAGGCTCGTCTGTATCTCTGCACAATCCATCGCTCCCAGGCAATCTCATTGCGAATGGAGAGCAACATGCCACTGGATCCCGACTTCACATTTAAACCGTTACCACCGATCGAATCACCGATCCATTTTCCTTTTCCGTTCATTCTGAACCCGCTGGGTCCGCTTGTGAATTTGCCGGGTTCGTGGGGCGGAGCTGGATTCAACACGATCTGGCGTCCCCACAGCGCAGGACAGGATCACTTCCTGGAACTCAACTTGACGACCGACGGCATCGACTTTACCGCTATTAGCGGCCCGATTCCCAATCGAGGGCTCTTACAACCGGACATCAACATGTTCGGGCTGACGTACCTGCAGCAGATCTCGGATTCGAATCTCAATGCGGGGTTGCATATTGAACCCGGGATATGGGCGGTGGTTCCGAATACAACGAATCCGGCGGAAGGATCGACGGTGGTTCGCATGGCGTCGATACCTCACGGGACGGTGATGCTGGCGCAGGGAACGGCGAGCACGGCTTCGGGCGCACCCACCATTCCGAACATTAACATCACGCCGTTCACCATTGGTGATCCGGCAGCGACGATCGGCTTTCCGGAGACGAACCTGGGGGCGCCGAGCGCCTTCCGTTCGCCGGCGGCCCAACTGGTCGGGATCACCCAGGCGATGGTGAACAACCCAAACTCGGTGCTGCAGGCGGAGCTGGTTGGAAAGACGATTGTTTCCACGACGACGCTGCAGGTGTCGACGAGCCCGCCGTCTCCCATCACGGGAGGAGGCACGGCGAACACCGCGTTCCTGAATGGGGCGGCGGCCGGACCGAATGCGAAGTCGGCTCAAGTGATGGCGACGTTCTGGATTGAGACCGTGCAGGGCAGCCCGGACACATTCCAACTGCAGTACTCGCAGACGGTATTGCTGAACTTCAACGGATTGAGTTGGCCGCATGTAAGCGTAGGCACACTCAAACTGAATGTCCCTATCAAGGTGCCGATATGGGTGGTCGATCCGACGATCCCGGTGGGGTTTGTGCCTAGGCCGGGAGAGCCGATTCCGGTCCGGCCCATTGATCCGGTAGTTGATCCGATCAAACCTATCGACCCGATCAGACCGGTTGGGTTGAAGTAGGAACGATGCCGGGTGGACACTTGTTCGTGTCCGCCCGGTTTCGATCAAAGCGGAAAACGTGCGGACGTAAGTGCATTCCAGAACCACGTCCATTGAGCGTCTCAGTAGAATCGAAGGATGGCTGCAGCGCGCAAGACGCCGAAGTTTATCGAGACCTCGCTGATGGGGCTGGGGCTGTTGAACACGCCGATGTTCAACAAGGGCACAGCATTTCCAGAATCGGAGCGCGATGAGTTTTCGCTGCATGGCCTGCTTCCGCCGCATGTGGGCACGCTCGATGAACAGATTGAGCGGCGCATGCGCGCGTTTCGCGCGTTGACCGACGACTTCTCGCGCTACACGCTGATGCGCGACCTGCAGGACGTCAACGAGACGCTGTTCTATGCGCTGGTCACACGCAACATCGAGGAAATGCTTCCGGTGGTTTACACACCGGCGGTGGGCGAAGGCTGCCAGCGCTTCTCGGAGATTTGGCGTCGGCCACGCGGCGTCTTTCTTAGCTACCCCAACCGGTCGCGAATGGAGACAATCCTGAATCATCCGCGCTATGACCGCGTGCGCTGCATCGTGGTGTCGGACGGCGAGCGAATCCTGGGGCTTGGCGACCAGGGCGCCGGCGGCATGGGCATACCGATTGGCAAGCTCGCGCTCTACACAGCGCTGGCGGGAATTCATCCAATGCAATGCCTGCCGGTCCTGCTCGATGTCGGCACGGATAATGCCGCGCGCATCGCCGATCCGATGTATGTTGGCTGGCGGCATGAACGTGTACGCGGGGCCGAGTATGACAAATTTGTCGATGCCTTCGTGCGCGTGGTGCGCAAGCGCTGGCCGCATGTGCTGCTGCAGTGGGAAGACTTCGCGGGGAGCAACGCGGCACGGTTGTTGGGGCGCTATCGCGATACGCTGCCGAGCTTCAACGATGACATCCAGGGAACGGCTGCAGTGGCAGTTGCAACGCTGCTTTCGGCGGTGAATCTGACAGGCGTTCCCTTCACTGAGCAGCGATTCGTGGTGTATGGCTTCGGATCCGCGGGGCTCGGAATCACGAAGCTGTTGCTGCAGGCGTTGGTGGATGCGGGGTTGAGCGAAGAAGAGGCGCGTGCACGCTTCTATGCCGTCGATCAACCGGGGCTGCTGGTGGAAGGCATGCAGGGGATGACGCCTGAGCAGGCTTTGTTCGCGCGTCCCGGCAGTGAGGTGCAGGATTGGCCGCGCGGCGAACATGGCATCGGCCTGAAGGATGTGGTTGAGCGGGTGCGGCCGACGGTGTTGATTGGCGTGTCGGGACAGGCGGGCGCGTTCACGGAAGAAGTCGTGCGTACCATGGCGAAAGGGTTAGAACAGGAACACAATGGACGCAGCGTGCGACCAGTGATTCTGCCGCTCTCCAATCCAACCAGCCGCTGCGAGGCGACGCCTGGTGATGTAATTCGGTGGACGGACGGCCGCGCGATTGTGGGAACGGGTAGCCCATTCGCGCCGGTTGATTTCGGCGGCAAGCAATACAAAATCGCGCAGACCAACAACTCGTATATCTTCCCTGGCATGGCGTTGGGAATCATGAGTTCGAAGGCCAGGCGCGTGAGTGATGGGATGATCATGGCGTCGGCCCGCGCTTTGGCCGAGCTCTCTCCAACGCAGAGTGATCCGAATGGCGCACTGCTGCCGCCGTTGGAGTCGTTGCGGAATGTTTCGATGAATGTCGCGGTCGCGGTGGGACGACAAGCGCAGGCCGAGGGGTTGGCTGAGATCAAGGGCGAGTCGTTTGCGGAAGAGTTGCGCGCCAATGTGTGGGAACCTGTGTATCTGCCCTACCGGCGCAGATAGCTTAGCGATTGAACTCGTGAAGGGTCTGGCCGGCTGCCTGCGCAACTGATCCGGCAGCCTCCTTCACGGATCCCGCAACCTGGTCGACCACGCCCTCGTTCGCAAGGTCAGGAGTGCCCGTGAGGTTACCGATGCCTTCTTTCAGCTTGCCGCCGAGGGTGGTGCCGGTACCCTTGATGCGATTCTTCGAACCCCAGGCCGAGGTTTTGCGAGCAGCATCTTCAATGTCATCGTTGCCGGTTGCGTATTCCGGGCCGGGGGTATTCATGACGACGTACGCGGCCACACCGAGGCCGACGGCAGCGAGAATCCAGGGAAATGATTTCATGGGTTTGCTCCTATATTTCTTTCACAGCGTTGGATGCAGTTGAACCACTTTGCGTTGGGTTCCATAGAATGAGTAGATGGATGTTGCAGAAACATTGCGCGCATTGGAAGCTAGTCTTCTGACGAACGCCGTGCGCAAGAATCACGCGCGCTTGGAAGGGTTGCTGGCAGAGGAGTTCCGCGAGTTCGGCCGCTCGGGCACGGTCTACAACAGGGCGGAGATCCTCGTGTTCCTAGCCGAAGAGGAAGAAATCCGTGTCACGATGAAGGAGTTCGCCTGCGAGGTGGTAGCCGAGGGCGTGGCGCTGGTTACTTACGGTAGCGAGCGAACAGAACCGAACGGCGACATGATTGAAGCGCTGCGCAGTTCGCTGTGGGTGTGGCGGGACGGGCGGTGGCAGATAGTGTTTCACCAGGGCACGCCGTTGCCCGCGTCGGTGGTCCCGCGAGTGAAAGTTTAAGTGGCAGCCGTGCGGTATGACGTGGTAGTGCTCGGCGCAGGCGCGGCCGGAATGATGTGCGCGTTCGAGGCGGGCAAGCGCGGACGTCGCGTTCTGCTGCTGGAACACGGCGATCGCGTGGGGCGAAAAATTCTGATCTCCGGCGGCGGGCGCTGCAACTTCACCAACGTGGGAACCAAGGCGGAGAACTTTCTCAGCGAGAATCCGCACTTTGCCAAATCCGCCCTGGCGCGTTTCACGCCGAAGGACTTCATGGCGCTGGTGGAGAAACACGGAATCAAATATCACGAGAAGACTTTGGGACAGTTCTTCTGCGACGACTCGGCCAAGCAGATCGTGGCAATGCTGGAGAAGGAATGCGCGGAGACACGCGTGGAGACGCGCTGTGGCGTGACCGTCTCGTCGGTACGGCGCGGTATGGATACTGCGGGGTTCGTGGTCGAGACGAGCGCAGGGAAGTTTGCGTGCGAGTCGGTAGTGGTCGCCACCGGTGGGCTGTCGATTCCGGCGATGGGTGCGACAGGATTTGGCTACGAACTGGCCAAGGAGTATGGGCACACGATCGTGGAGCCGCGCGCAGGGCTCGTGCCGTTGGTGTTTTCGGTGGAAGAGAAGGCCCGATGGTGCGACCTGGCCGGCGTCGCCTTTGACGTGGTGGCGCGAGCGGTGCTCGAGGAGAAAGCGCGGCGCAAGATTCCGGTATTTCGCGAGCGGCTGTTGGTAACGCATCGCGGGGTCAGCGGGCCGGCGGTGTTGCAGGCGTCGTCTTACTGGAGGCCTGGGGGTGAAGTGAGCTTTGATATGGCGCCGGGGCTGGAGGTGTTTCGCCCGCTGCTGGTGCAGGCTTCGGGACGCGATTGGAACAGCGCATATGCAGCGCTGCGAACTGTATTGCCGACGCGCATGGCCGAGCGCTGGGTTCGAGTGCGCGCCAATACGAGTGCCGGCGATTGGACCAACGCCGGAATTGCGCGGCTGGAGAGCGACCTGCACGCCTGGTCGCTGCGGCCCGACGGCAGCGAGGGATTTGCGAAGGCAGAGGTGACGGTGGGGGGCGTTGATACAGCGGAGCTCGACGCGCGCACGATGGAGAGCAAGCGCGTCCCGGGAATGTACTTTATTGGCGAAGTGGTGGACGTGACCGGCTGGCTGGGCGGCTACAACTTTCAGTGGGCGTGGGCCAGTGCGGTGGCTGCGGGTACGGTGGCCTAGCCGTTTTGGATTACTGCACGACTGCAATGAGGCTGATGGAGTGCGTAAGTCCAGCGGTCGACGCGCTGATTGTGAGGGTGGAGGTCCCTGGCGGCGTGGGCGTTCCTCCTCCGCCGGTAGTCCCTGTCGTGGGAATTGCGCGGCTGTCGCCACAGCTGCTAAGCACTCCCAGCGCACAGAGCATGACGATTAAGCGTGCGAATCGCGGATAGCGCCTTCGCTGGAAGAAGGCAATTGGCAACAGGAGCGCCAGCAGAAAGGCTTTGGCTGAGCTGGATGCGCGCAAGGGCCGCGAACTTTGAGTCAGGGCCACGGTGCTGGGCACCGCAGTTTCGAGTGTTACAACGACGGGCGCGGTGGTGCCGAGCGCGCCAATGCTGGGTGTCACCGTGCAGGTAGAGTTGGCTGGCGCGCCCGTGCAGCTGAGTGCAACGCTGCCGGAGAGGCCATTGAGTGAGCTCAGCTGCAACGCATAGGTGACACTCGCGCCACTGCCTGCGACCGTTGCGCTCGTGGCCCCAGAGGCGGTCAGGGAAAAGTCGATCCCGGTTCCAGAGAGCGACGTGGTCTGCACGCCGCTGCCGGCATTGTCGGTGAAGGTAAGGGTCCCGGCGATTGGTCCAGGAGTTGTCGGCGCAAATACGATCGTCAAGCTGCAACCGGTAGCGGCCGGCAGAGTCGTCGTGCAGGAGTTGAGCGCGATCGTGAAGCCGGCACTCACCGCAACCTTCGTTACCGTGAGTGGCACGCTCCCGTTATTGGTGAGCGTGAGCGTCTGTGCGAGCGCCGTCAGACCGACGCCGGTTGCCGCGAAGCTGAGCGAGACCGGCGTCAGCGAAACACCGGGGCCGGCAATGCCCGTTCCGTTGAGCGCGACGGTCTGGTAGTGGAATTGGTCTGTGATGGTCATCGTCGCGGTGCGAGATCCGATGGCCGTAGGAGCGAAGGTAATGTTGAACGCGCAGGTCGCATGTGCAGCCAGTGAGTTGCCGCAGGCGTTGACCACGGAGAAATCGCCGGGCGAAACACTCGCTGCGATCAACGTCAGCGGCACGCCTCCGCTGTTGGTCAGCGTAACGCTTTGAGAAGCGCTGGTCGTACCAATCTGCTGCTGCGCAAAGCTCAGCGCGAGCACAGAGAGCGTGTCAGTGGCGGGTGCTTCGCCGACTCCAGAGAGTGAGGCGATCTGGGTCGCGGCAGAGCTCGTGCCCGCATTGTCAGTTACGGAAAGCGTGGCCGAGCGCGCACCGCTGGCCGTTGGCGTGAAGGTGATCGAGAGCGTACAGCCGGTGCCCGCGGCGAGGGTGGCTCCGCAAGTGTTGGCGAACACCGCGAAATCGCCAGCGCCGCTGAGTACCGGCGGGGAGAGCGTAGCGGAGTTGCCTCCGGTGTTGGAGACGGTGATGCTTTGGGAAGCTGCCGTCTGGTTCACGATGGTGGCGGGAAAGCTAAGCGTGAGCGGCGTGAGAACGATCGCGGCAGCAGCCGTTCCCGTGCCGTTGAGCGAGACGGTCGTCTGGCCGCCCGCGACGTTGGAGTAGATCGTAAGCTGACCGGAGCGCGCACCGGTTGCTGTAGGTGCAAAGACAATTTGCACGCTGCAGGAGGAGCCGATCGCCAGCGTATGGCCGGCACAGTTGTCCGTCTCGGTGAAGTCGCCGGTCAACCCCAGTGTGCCGAAGATGACCGGGGAGCTTCCTGTGCTGCTCACTGTGATGTTCTGGGCCGCGGACTGCGTCGCCACCTGCTGCGCCGCGAAGGTAAGGCTCGTAGCCGAGAGCGTGATGGCTGTTTGACTCCCGGTAGTTGCTGTCAGCAGCGGCGTCTGCCACAAGCCGCGTCCGTAGCTTCCGGCGCGCAGCATGCCAAAGCGCCCGTCGCCGGTTGGAAGCGCGGCGGCGACCGCCAGGCTCAGGATGGGAGCATTCGGCAGGGCGGTTCCAAGCACGCTCCAGCAGTTCGACGTTGAACAGGTAGTGATGGCCTGGGTTACATAGACGCCACCGTCCATCGCGACGTACACCGTGTTCGCGTCGTTGGGATCGACAACGACGGCGTTGGCAGGCGCATCTGGTAGATTTGCGCTGATGTTGAGCCATGCGGCGACGCCGACGCCAAAGGTCGTAGAGCGGTAGAGGTGGGGAACATCAAAGCCCATCACCGTCGCGTATACGGTCCCGCCCGTAGCATCGTGAGGATCGATCGCGATAGAAGAAATATCGAAGTGTTTCGGGTTAAAGACGTGCGCGTCGGCAATGTCGTTCGTGACCGCGGAGAGCGAGATATCCGTCCAGGCCTTGGTGCTGGTCGCCGTGTTTGCGCTCTCGGTCATGAACATGTGTCCCGGAATGGCCCAGCCGCCGTCCTGCGATCCGGAGATGCCCGCGTAAATCACCGTCGAACCAGAGTTCTGCAAGGTCGCAGAGGTCACGCTCGGACCTCCGGCCGCGATCGATCGGATCATGGGACTATAGAGGCCGCAGGGGATTGTGACTCCTCCCAGCGCCGGACTGAGGGCGTTCGCGTTGGACCACAGGGAACCATTGCTGGCCGGCCCGCGCCACACCCGGCACGTCCCAATAAGCAGGCTTGTCGTCAAAGCCGGATCCAGCTGGATGGGCGTGTCGATCTGGCTTGCATCCCCGTTCACCTGCGTTGCGCCGATGGTCGCCGGCGGGAGGAAGTTGACGGCGGAACAGTTGCTGCCCAGTGGACACGCGTCGAAGTTTACGCCAACACCGATGGTCGCAAACCAGTTGGCGGGAGTAGTGGCGTCGATCGCAGGATAGCCACCCTCGCCAGCGGAGAGCTGCGGCCAGGCGCTGAGTGTGTTCGTTGAAGAACTCGCCGCCGATCCATTGGCGCCCAAACCGGCGAGGAGGATGTTGGGGCTTCCGGGATTCTGCGCAAAACCTACCGTCTCGCTCAGCGAGCCACCCGCGCCGATGGCCGCATTGAGATTGTCGAAGTGCGTGGAATCGCTCGCCGAACATACGCTGCCCGTCTCCGTCGCGCCATCCAGCGAGCGCCACAAGCCGCTGTCGTTCCCCAGGAATACGATAGGCACACCGCTGGCTTGCGCGACCGTCGCGATGGCATGTTGCGCCGCCGCGACCTGCGCCGGCGCGTTGCAGCCGTCGAGCGCGTTGGTGGTGTTCCTGAGCGCGCAGCCGGAGGAGCCCGCCGCGATCACGCAACGGTAGAGATCGACGGTGCCCACATAGAGATTCGTGATAGCCCCAGCGGCAGGCACGGCACTCAGGGCCAGGTTATAGTTGCCCTGCGCGATCACCGTGCTCCCGCCACCGGTCTCCAGTGCGCCATTATCGATGCGGTTGGCGAAGGTGGGCGCAGGCTTGGCGCAGCTGCCAGAAGTTGCGCTGCACAGATCCTGCCACAAGCCCTGATCGAGGTTGCTGGTATCGACCGTGAGCGCATAGAGGTCGCCGGTCGCTGTCTGGACCGCAAGCGTCCCCCGATAGATTGGGCAATTGGCGCTGCCCGCACCATTGGCGCCGACCGGACAGTTCGCCGTGGTGAGTGCGGTTCCCGGCTGCGTCGTGAGGCGCGTCCAGGTAACTCCGTTGGGTGAAGAATAGTAGCCGTGCGAACGGACGGCCGCGTAGAACATCGCGCGCACCGGGTCCCATACAACCGAGGTTGCGGCGTTTCCAATCTCGCCCGTCCCCAGCGGCTGCGGCGTTTGGACAAGGGTCGTTCCGTCAAGGATGGTTGCCATCTGCCACGTAATACCCGCGTCGGTGGAGTAGTAGAGACCGGGAAAGGAGTCGTAGGTGACCGCACCAACGATGGCGGCCTGTGCGGAGGTCGAAAAAGCCGCAACCACCAGCGATGGCGTCGCCGTGCTAAACGCGATCCCTGCCGTCGCCAGACCGATAAACGAATGATCGCCGGCAACACCGTCTTGCGAGTATTGGACCAGGGTCCAGGTAAGTCCTCCGTCGGCGGACCGCAGCAGACCTTCGCCGTAGTACGAGTCGCTCGCGTTGTTCGCGTCGCCGGTACCCGCAATCAGCACCGGATTGACGGACGGCTGCACCGCCAGCGCGCCGATCGTCAGGGACGGCATAGCGCTGCTGCCCGCATTATTGCTGAAGACCGGCAGAGTATCCGTGAGAGGCATAAAGATAGCCGCGCTGAACGGCCCCGCCGCGTTGGTCGACTTCCACACACCACCGCCGGTGGTGCCGAGATATACCGTATTTCCAGTCAGATCGTTGGGATCGGCCGCAATCGCGGCAACGCGGCCGGTGAGATTGTTGTAGGTCGGGGAGACAATCGAGCTCGGCCCCAGCGGCTGCCACGCTGCGGTCAGGTTGACGCTGCTGTGTGGCTTCTGGGCATCCACGGTGTGCGCCAGCAGTGCGACCACGGCCAACAGAAAGAGTGCGCCGCCATGAAGCAGTGTGCAGGAGGCACGAAATCGGGTGCTCGCGATACGTCTCGGCGGCAAGCGGTAACCCTGGCATTCAGTTGTGAGGCACCGACCCATACAGGTTTCATCGGATCGAACGCCTCGGGGGATGAGGCAGGCCGTGGCGCGTGCTTCTGCGGCAGCCGTCCCATATCGGGAAATTCCCTGTTGTTGAGCCGAGTGTAGCAGCGCACGGATTTTCGCGCGGTGATGGGTGAAGCAGTTGTTAGTTATCGGTTCCAGTTGTCAGCGTTGGCCGATGCAACAGGCGCATGAACGTTGGGCGCACCACCAAGCCGAACAGATCCAGGCCAGCGTGTGCGGCGATCGTCATCCAGAGACTGCCCGTCCACAGATAGAGCCCGGCCAGCACCACCCCCACCAGCGTTGTCATCACTACGCCGAGTACGCCCTGGTAGATGTGCACCAGGCCAAACAGGATGGTCGCACTGATGAACGCCAGCAGCGGATTGTGCAGCACGCCGATCAGCAGCAGTGGCAGCACCAGCCGGAAGAAGCACTCCTCGCTCACGCCGGCGTTAAGGGAAAGCAGTGCGGCCCAGCCCGTCTCAGCGGCGTTGCGCGGCATCAGCGGTTCAATGTCGGCCAGCGTGGCATGCGTGGTTTTCAACCTCTTCGCGATGAACACGCCAAGCAGGATGCCGATCAGCATCGCACCGGCGGCACAGCCCGCGAGGATCTCCTTATCCAGGATCACGGTGGTGGGCATGTCCGCGCCCAGGTGTGCGGCCAGCGGAATAAATTCGTCGGGCAGGTAGAGCAGCGCGTGCAGCTGGCGAAGAATCAGCAGGCACACGATGGACGTCCCAAACAAGGATAGGAAGCTCTTCAATATCCAGGTCCCGTAGAAATGCTGGCGGCCCTTCGTATCGGGTTGCCGCTTGAACGCAGCGTATTCGGACGCATCGTTGCGCACGAACCACCACAACATGGCGAGGCTGACGACCAGCAGGAAAAGCTTCAGCATAGGACTCTCCCAGAAAGTTTACGCCACCCTCGTCATCCCGGCGATTGGGACCATGCGGGCGCGGTGCACCCGGCGCTCAGTAGGTTCGAATTGTGAAGTTAATGACCTTGGCCATATGGCTGTCGAATTTGCTGATGGTGTGGGTAGGCGAGTGGCGTCCGCGAAACACAACCCAGACGACGTAATCCGTATTGCCGTCGAGGCGTTTGAAGTTGTAGGCGCCATTCGCTTCGGTGATGTAGGTCATCAGCGCAAGGGAGCTCTCGTTGCGCAACTCCACGACGGCGCCGCGAATAGGCTCATGATTCGTATCGGTGATGGTTCCGCTCAGCGAACGCTGGGTCGCCTGACTCGGCATCTGGGCGGCCACAGGAAGCGCACCGAGCATCAGGCACACGCCCACGCACACCGCAAAGATCGCAATCCATGGGTGGTGCGGTTCGGTCGTTCGTATAAGAGCTGGCATGAACGCGTGGCCCACGAAGGGCATGTTTCACCCGGGAAAAGCTTGCTGTCCAAAAAGGATAGCGGACTCCGACGTTGGATGCACTGTGGGCGGCACCGTGTAGGCAATGTTCCCACTAGGGACTGCTTAAGTAACCGCTGCTAGTAACCGTGGCCGAGGACGGGATGCGCTTCGTAGTGCTGCTCCAAACGATTGATCTCCTCTGGAGTGAGTTTGACGTCCAGCGCCCCCAGCGCATCTTCCAGTTGATAGAGCTTGCTGGCTCCCACAATCGGTGCGCAGACGCCGGGCTTGGACAGAACCCAGGCCAGCGCAATCTGCGCCGGCTTTACGTTGCGCTGGGCGGCCAGCTCGAGCACGCGCTCTACGATATCGAAGTCCGTCGGACGATAGTACAAGCCATGGCCGAAGTCGTCGGTGCGGGCGCGCAACGTCTCACTCTTGCCGTCGCCACGCTTTCGACTTCCCGTCAGAAATCCACGCGCCAGCGGGCTCCACGGAATGCACCCGACCTTCTGATCAAGGCACAACGGAATCATCTCACGCTCTTCCTCGCGATACACCAGGTTGTAGTGGTTCTGCATCGTGACGAAGCGTGCCAGCCCATTGGCCGCCTGGAAGTTCAACATCTTCTGGAACTGCCACGCATACATGCTCGACGCGCCCAGGTACAGCGCCTTGCCTGCCTTCACCACGTCGTTCAAGGCCTCGCAGGTCTCTTCAATCGGCGTGTTTTTGTCGAAGCGGTGAATTTGGTAAAGGTCTACGTAATCCACGCCCAGCCGCTTCAAACTGGCATCAATGGAGGCCATGATGTGCTTGCGTGAGAGCCCTCGATCATTGGCGCCGTCGCTCATCGGGTTGAAGACCTTGGTCGCGATGACCAGCTCTTCGCGGCGCGGCTGGAACTCGCGCAGCAGCTTTCCGGTGATGCGCTCGCTCTCGCCCAGCGAGTACACGTCGGCGGTATCGAAGAAGTTAATCCCCCCTTCAACCGCTGCTTTAACAAACGGCCGCGCGTCATCTTCTTCCAGCACCCATTCACGCCAGCTTTTGGCACCATAGGTCATCATGCCCAGGCAAATTCTTGAAACGCGCACACCGGTATTGCCAAGGTTCACGGTCGACATAGCAACATTCGCGCTTTCACTCATGCGTCATTGGACGCAGCTACCTCCTCTCTGGACGCAGCCAGCTCTCCTCTGAACGCAGAACAAACGCGCAGACTGAAGTTTGTTTATCGGAGCTGGAGCAAAACGCTTTGTCTAGTTGTTGGACTTCGTCACGATCCCCGCCGGCACCGTAACGGTCGCCGTGGTATTCGCCGCAAGGATGGGTGTCGACACGGAGGTCGCATTGAGCATAAACAGATAGGCTCCCGGGGTCAGCGTTGGAGGTCCGCCGCAGCCGCAAAGGCCGATCCCAGCCAGCGCCATCATGATGCCGAACGCCAGGCTTGCGCGCATCAATCGTCGCGACCCCGGCCTTCGCCGCCGAAGCCCCAGCATCACCATGCCCGCCAGTGCCAGGCCAGCACCTTCGCGACGTCCCGCAGACTTCAACTTGCTGGTAAGCGGTACAGGATTCGGTTGGATCGCCACGATCGTGATGCTTCCCGTCGTCGTTCCATTGGCGACCAACGTGTAAGCCATCAACGGCCCACCCTGGTCGCAGTAGGGTCCTTTGTTCACGCTTCCAGGCACGGTCGGCTGAACGCAAAAGACGGAAACCTGTCCCGCGAATCCATTCACCGAGGTCAGCGTGAACGGGATGGCCACGGTTCCGCTCAAGGGCATGGTGACATTGCTCGCAGAGATCGTGAAGCTTGGCGCGGGCGTGGGCGCGATCCCGACGGCACACGCCGGAGGAACCAGCGCAGAAAGGACAATGAGGCAGGAGAGTGCTTTGTTTGGCAGCATCGGGAAACCTCCTTAGCATCGGTCGTAAGTGCAGGAGGATCTTCCGCGCTGCACACGACTACCGTCAACCTAAAATGGCCCAGTGGTACGTAGGACGGGACTCACATAGGGATGGGTTCGCTTTGGTTGAATTTATAGGCAACCATTCGTAAGTGACTGACAGAGGCGTCACCTGCAGGGTGGCACCTCTTCTCGGTCCCTCCGCATCCTACCTAAGCTGAGCCGCCGTGCGTGCCCGCGGGCCCAGCTGTGTAGGAGGCACGCGTGGCGGCTCCTGATCGATAAACCTGAACAGTGCCAACCACTTACTCGTGGGTTGTCGATTCGGGGCGCAGCCACAGCCCCGTCCAGCTCTCCGAAACAATAATGCTGTTGCCCGGATTGCGCGGGTCATACCGCACCTGCACTGGCTGGTCGATACGAAACCCCACCACCTCGTTCGGCAGCGTCGAGACATCCTGTGCGCAGTTATAGACCAGTCCCGCCAGGCTGTAGCTATACACCAACACCTCCGGCGTCGGCGAAACGCTGTCCTCATTGCCCAGGGTGCGTGCGTCCAGGATCACGCCATCGGTGATCCGGCCACCAAGAGCCAACTCTTCGCGGCGACGCCGCTCCATCTCTTCCGCCGACATCCGATGCGACCTTACGTACCACCACGTGCCGCCCGCCGCAACCGCAATCACGCCGGCAATGCCCCCGAGTATCCGCGGATCCTGCTCGCGCACCAGGTGCGCTGCATGCTGGAAGATCGGTTGCTGGAGGAGTGGTTTCAAGGTCGCTTCAGACGTCAGGGTTACGGTTCGGGGTTCAATCTACGCGTAACAGAAGGATAGCGTAGCCTGCGCGCGTCCGCTGTGTGAAGCTGCACAGAGGGTTCCCGGCATGGTTCGCGGGTCTGCGGCGATATACTGCGGTGTGCCCATGCGAAAGAAAAGTTCGAACACTGAACAGTCCCCCAGCGTCGGGAAAAGACTAACCGCCCACCCGCTGGACCTCGGCCCCGATGAACACGGCGTAGCCCGCCGCGTGCGTTCCACCACTGTTATCTGCGTACGGCGCGGCAACAGCATGGTGATGGCCGCCGACGGCCAGGTCACCCTCGGCTCGACCGTCATGAAGCATTCCGCAAAAAAAATTCGCAGGCTCTATAACGACAAGATCCTAGCGGGCTTTGCGGGCTCCACCGCCGACGCCTTCTCGCTCTTCACTCGCTTCGAGTCCAAGCTCGAGCAATATGGCGGCAACCTCGGTCGTTCCGCCGTCGAGCTCGCCAAGGATTGGCGTACCGACAAGCTCCTCCGCCAGCTCCAGGCCCTGCTCATCGTTGCCGACTCGAAACAGATGTTCCTGCTCTCCGGCGATGGCGACGTCATCGAGCCAGACCCCGTCGGCGACGGCTTAATCGCCACCATCGGTTCTGGCGGAAGCTTTGCCCTGGCCGCCGCCACCGCGCTGATGGAAAACACCCCCATGACCTCCCGCGAAATCGTCGAACGCAGTATGAAGATCGCCGCCGAAATCTGCATCTACTCCAACCAGAGCGTCACCATCGAAGAGCTCAAGGCGGCAGAGTAGACATGGCAATTTTTCTTCCCGGCACCGCTGAAGATCAGGCCCTAGGCCTCGACGAGATGACGCCGCGCGAGATTGTCGCCGAGCTCGACAAGTACGTAGTAGGCCAGGCTGCCGCCAAGCGCGCTGTGGCCATTGCGCTGCGCAATCGCACCCGCCGTCAAAAGCTCCCGCCCGATCTCGCCGAAGAGATTATGCCGAAAAACATCCTCATGATCGGCTCGACGGGCGTCGGCAAAACGGAGATTGCGCGCCGCCTCGCCAAGCTCACTAACTCGCCCTTCCTCAAGGTGGAAGCCTCGAAGTTTACCGAGGTCGGCTACGTGGGCCGCGACGTCGAATCCATCGTGCGCGACCTCATGGAGATTGCCATCGAGATGGTGCGCGAGGAGAAGCTCGACGACGTCGAAGACCGCGCCGAGCTGCTCGCCGAAGAGCGCCTGATCGAGCTGTTGATCGCGCAGGGCGGCCCTACCCCTGAGCTCAGCAACCAGCCTTCCGCGGAAAATTCCCCAGAGCCTCCGAAAGACGATGCCCCCGCACCTCCCACTCTCGCCATCGTTGCCAAGACCGACGCCGACGGTATGCGCGAACGCGAGCGCCTCCTGCAGCAGCTGCGCGAGGGCAAGCTGGACGACCGCATGGTCGAGCTCGAAACCCGCGAGCGATCCCAGCCGCAGATCGAAGTCCTCAGCAACTCGCCCGAAGACATGGAGCAAAGTGGCATCAAGGAGATGATCGCCGGCATGCTCGGACAGAGGACCCGAAAGCGCCCCATGAAGGTGGCTGACGCGTTCGAGTACCTCTCCCAGGAAGAAGAGTCGCGCCTCCTCGACATGGACCAGGTCGTTCGCATCGCCGTCGAGCGCGTCGAAGATTCCGGCATTGTCTTCCTCGACGAGATCGACAAAATTGCCGGGCGCGAAGGCGGGCACGGTCCCGACATCAGCCGCGAAGGCGTGCAGCGCGACATCCTCCCCATCGTCGAAGGCACCACCGTCAACACCAAATACGGCATGGTCACCACCGACCACATTCTCTTCATCGCTGCCGGCGCGTTCCACGTCTCCAAGCCCAGCGATCTCATCCCCGAACTGCAGGGCCGCTTCCCTATCCGCGTCGAGCTGCTGCCGCTTACGGTCGATGATTTCCTGCGCATCCTCACCGAGCCACGCGCCTCACTCGTCAAGCAGGCCATCGCGCTGCTCGAAACCGAAGGCCTCAAGCTGGAGTTTGCTCCCGAAGCCCTCGAAGAGATGGCAAGCTTCGCCTTCCAGGTCAACGAGACAACGGAAAACATCGGCGCCCGCCGCCTCCACACCATCATGGAGAAGGTGCTCGACGAGATCAGCTTCGAGGCCCCCGACATCGTCAAGGCCGGAGCCGGCGCGATCTCGGACAAGGTGCCAGCGCTCATCGACCGCCTCGTCCCAACCCCCAGCGGCGAGCCGAAGCACGAGCGCGTCCTCATCGTCGACCGCGCGTATGTGGAGAAGCAGGTAGCCAGCATCGTGAAAAATCAAGACCTGAGCCGCTATATTCTCTAGGCGCGCGAGCCTGTCCAATCCGTGGGCGTCGGATATCCTGTAAAAGCCCATCCAATGCAGCCGACTTCCATGACCGTGCAACGAGGAACCCTGTGAGATCCGAAACCCTGCGCCGCGCCCTGCTCGGCTATCTCGCGCTGCTCCTCCCCATCGCCTGGCTCGCGATGAAGTTCGATCCCTACACCCTCGACGGCGATGGCATGGCCTACATGGATGTCGCCGACCTCATCCGCGCGCATCACTGGGCCGGCGTCGTCAACGGCTACTGGCACCCGCTCTACCCCGCGCTCCTCGCCCTCGCGCAAAGCATCTTCCACACCACACGCGCCAACGAACTGCGCGCCTACTACGTCCTCAATTTCCTCATCTTCCTCGCGTCGGTCGTCGCGCTGCTGGCGTTCATCTCCGCGCTGGTGAATCTGCGCCGCCGCATGACGCCCAACGCCGACCAGAACGCCGGCGCCACTCCGCTTCTCGGCAGGGAAGCGCTGCAGTTACTCGGCGTCGCGCTGCTGGTCATCGCTACCGGTCGTGAGCTTTCCATGGCGACCATCCGTCCCGATGCCCTGCTCCAGGCGCTCATGCTCGCAGCCTTCGCCATGCTGCTGCAATCGTTCGCCAGCGAAAGTCTGATCTACGCGCCGGCCATGGGCTTCTTCTTCGGCCTCGCCTACCTCACCAAGTCCTTCGCCTTCCTCATAGCGCTCCTCACCATCGCGCTGATGATGCTCTTCCAGGGATGGGTGCAGAAGCGCAAGCCAATTCGCGTGATCGCCGCCGGGGCACTCGCCTTCATCGTCTTCGCTGCCATCGCCGGCCCGTACATCGGCGCGCTGTCGAAGCAAAAACACCGCTTCGATTTCGGCGACTCCGGCGCTCTGAACTACGCGTGGTACGTCAGCGGCACGGTGAAGATGCACATTGAGCCATCGATGAGTGCGGACTTCGGTTCAGCCAAAGTAAACCTCATCCATCCCGAGCAGCAACTGCTGGCCCAGCCCGGCATCTACAGCTACCGCGCCGAACCCTATGGCACCTATCCCGCATGGTTCGATGCCACCTACTTCCACGAGCACATCGTGCCGGTCTTCAGCGCCAGCCGCCTCATCCATCGCGATGTCCGCAACGTCGTGCTCAGCTTCCGCTACTTGCTCAACCATCCCGAGGCTTGGATCCTTCTCATCCTTCTGCTCGTCTGTGGAGCGCGCTTCGGCTTCACCCACGCGCGCACCAGCCTGCACCACTGGCAGCACAGTACCTTCTGGGTTCCCTCCATTTTTCTCGGCCTCGCCATGTGGGGCATCTACGGTCTGGTCAATATCGAGGAGCGCTACGTCACGCTGGCGTACCTCCTCATCGTGATTCCCATCTTCGCCGCGCTTGTCTATGTTCCCGAACTCAATGAGCTCACAGACGAAAATCCCTGGCCTCGCCGCACAGCCACCGCGATGATCGCAGTCCTCGCCTTCCTCGCTCTCGGCGAGACCCTCCGCGTCGCCCTCGACAACCGCCGCAACGAATCTGCGGCCGGCCTCCCCGCCGGCTACTCGCCCAATATCGTCGAAGCCGCCAAGGGCCTCAACGCGCTCGGCGTCGGCTCCGGCGACCCGATCGCCTGCATGGGCACCATCGCCTGCCTCAACGATCCCTACTGGATGCGCCTCGCGAATGTCCGCGTCCTCACCGAGGTGTACAACCCCGACGCCAAGCACCTGCTCGAAGAGTATGAAGGCCTTCCCAATCGCAAGCAGGTTGAGGACGTCCTCAAATCCCAGGGCGCGAAAGTCGTCGTAGCCGCCTTCGATCCCGGCGAGATGACCGGCAGAACACCAGCCTCAGTCGGCTGGATTCGACTCGGCGAGTCGAACCTCTACGCGCTACCCTTGAACATCGCCACACCTTCGCCCGCCGCGCCCGCTACCCTCCCGTGGGACATGACCGGAGCCGCCAAACCATGAGCCTACTTGGAGATCAAATCGTGCAGCAATCCGTACTCGCGAACGAGGGCCCCATCGAGCTGAGCGTCGTGATGCCCTGTCTCAACGAGGCCGAAACCCTCGCCGTCTGCGTCGATAAAGCCCTTGCCGCGCTGGCCGAAAACCACATCGCTGGCGAGGTCATCGTCGCCGACAACGGCTCAACCGACGGCTCGCAACAAATCGCGATAGACCATGGCGCACGCGTCGTGCCCGTTCCCGTCCGCGGCTACGGTGCTGCGCTCAACGCCGGCATCCGCGCCGCGCGCGGCAAGTACGTCCTCATGGCCGACGCCGACGACAGCTACGAGTTCGCCCACATCCCCCGCTTCCTCGCCGAGCTGCGCGCCGGCTCCGACCTCGTCATGGGCAATCGCTTTCGCGGAGGCATCGGCCCCAAAGCCATGCCCGTCCTCCACCGCTATCTCGGCAACCCGGTACTCAGCTTCCTCGGCCGCACCCTTTTCCACGCGCCCATCGGCGACTTCCACTGCGGCATCCGCGCCTTCAGCAAAGATGCTTACGAACGCCTTGCCCTCCGCACCACCGGCATGGAATTTGCAAGCGAGATGGTCGTCAAATCCTCGCTGCTCGGCCAGAAGATGACCGAGGTCCCCACCACGCTCAAGAAGGATGGCCGGAGCCGCCCACCGCACCTCAAAACCTGGCGCGACGGCTGGCGTCACCTGCGCTTCCTGCTGATGTATTCGCCACGCTGGCTGTTCCTCTACCCCGGCCTCGCGCTCATGATCGTCGGCCTCGCCGTCATGGCCTGGCTGCTGCCAGCGGAACGCCCGCTCGGCCACGTCAACCTTGGCGTGGACACGCTAGCCTACATGGCGGCCGCCGTCCTTCTCGGGTTCCAACTCGTCTTCTTCGGCGTAGCCGCAAAAGTCTTCGCCATCTCCGAAGGCCTGCTCCCCGAAGACGAAAGCTTCCAACGCTGGTTCCGCTACATCACTCTAGAGACCGGCCTGATTGTCGGCGTGCTATTGGTGCTGGCCGGCATCGGGATCGCGCTGTCGTCGGTCGTTTCATGGTCGCACGCCGGGTACGGCCCGCTGCCGCCGGTGCAGATGATGCGCCGCACGCTGCCCGCCATGCTCTGCCTCATGCTCGGCACGGAGATCTGCTTCGCCAGCTTCTTCCTAAGCCTGCTAGGCCTCAAGCGCAGCTAGTCGATCACGCACGAAAAAGGCCGCCTCGCAAGAGGCGGCCTTTTCAATTAACTACCTACAACTTACTTGCTGACAGCCTGCGGCTTCGGCAGCTCGCTGAGCCGCTTCTCCAGCAGCTTCTCCAAATCTTCCAGCGCCTTCGAGAAGCCTTCGATGCCTTCCTTCAGCTTGTCGTGCGCCATCCGATTCTCCGCGTGCATCTTGTCGAACGTCGCCTTATCCATCGGGATCTTCTTGATGTCGAGACCAGCCGCCTTCGCCGGATCCAGCTTCCGTTCGAGCGTCCCTTCGGTCGTCTGCAGCTCTTCCAGCAGTTTCGGCGCAATGGTCAGCAGGTCGCATCCAGCCAGCTCGATAATCTCGCCCGTGTTGCGGAAGCTCGCGCCCATCACAACCGTCTTGTAGCCAAACTTCTTGTAGTAGTTGTAGATCTCGGTCACCGACTTCACGCCAGGATCGTCCGTACCCGTGTAATCCTTGCCCGTGTCCTTCTTGTACCAATCGAGAATGCGGCCAACGAACGGCGAGATCAGCGTAACCTTCGCTTCGGCGCAGGCAATCGCCTGGTGCAACCCAAACAGCAGCGTCAGGTTGCAATGAATGCCCTCGGTCTCAAGCTTCTCTGCCGCCTTGATGCCCTCCCACGTCGACGCAATCTTGATCAGCACGCGCTGGCGCGAGATGCCGGCGTCCTCATACTGCTTGATGATGTCGTGTGCCTGCTCAATGGTCTTGTCCGTGTCGTAGCTCATGCGCGCGTCCACCTCGGTCGACACACGCCCCGGCACGATCTCCAGAATCTTCTTCCCAAACGCAACCGCCAGCGTCTTGAACGCGGCAGCGGCAACATCCTTGTCCGACGCCGAGTCACCAGCCTTCTCACGCGCTTCCTGCAGCACGCCGTCAACAATGGACTGATACGCCGGCATCTGCGCGGCCGCAGCAATCAGCGACGGGTTCGTCGTCGAGTCCGTCGGCTTGAACTGCTTGATGGAATCAATATCGCCCGAGTCGGCGACGACAGTGGTAAACGACTTAAGCTGGTCCAGAAGATTCGCCATTTCGGCTCCTATGCGAGAACAATCGCGGGTGCAAGGCTGCACCGGAAAATCACGTCACAACTATTATAGAACCCGCTGCATCCGTACACTCGTTAGATGCCAATCATCGGGCCGCAGGCTCTGAACCGCTCCAACCGAGCGCGCTCAACCCGCAACCGCACGACGTAAGCCAAAGGACGACAACACCATGCCCGAAGGAAAGCACCCCGACCACCGTCACGACGATACCGGCCCGCACGAGCCCCACGAGCAGCAAGTGCCCTACTGGAAGCGCGCCCACAAGGACTGGAAGTTCTGGGTCGGCGTCGTCCTCATCTTCATCGCCATCGCCATCTACGTCCTCTCGCTCGACCTCTCCACCGTCCCTCATCCCCACACCTAGGTCCTACTCAACGGGACCGGGTGCCCCATCCGTACGCGTACTTTGCGGACGGGTGGGACGACCGACATCCGGGGCTCCCCCCATTACGTCTTTGCG
>Ga0302302_1000577_pt1 | contig 22513 bp, 25 predicted proteins | sample III_Palsa_E1_3_FD_198766 | JGI IMG/M metagenome (GOLD analysis project Ga0302302, IMG submission 198766) | Peat permafrost microbial communities from Stordalen Mire near Abisko, Sweden - III_Palsa_E1_3 | ecosystem: Environmental > Terrestrial > Soil > Palsa > Peat permafrost | place: Sweden...
ACCCAGCGCGCCGGCGGTCAGGATCAAGGCTGCGAATGCGATCGTATAGGTACTGACAATCCACTGCAGCTCGGATACGCCGCCGCCCAACGATGTGCCGATACTGTGCAAGGCCGTGTTGACAATGGTGACGTCGAGCTGCACGACGCCATAGCCAAGGCTCATCGCGGCAAGCAACAGTGACTTCGCGTGCGGCGATTGTCCGGATTCGTTCATTAAAGGCTGATCTTGCGGGCTTCCACTATTGCCGCGACGCGGGCGCGTTCCCTGGCGAATCGCTGTCGACCGGATGCACGCTCTGATGTGTTGCACTCAGATAGAGACCTATCCCAAGCATGGCAATGATCGAGGCGACCAGGAAAAGGAACGCGATCCACCGGCTGCGCTTCATGAGGCATTCGATACACGCTTCACAAGACGCCGAGCAAGAGCAGCACGATGACGACTATGAGGATAACGCCGAGGCCACCTGTCGGGCGATAACCCCACGAACGGCTATAGCCCCAAGTCGGAAGCGCACCGATCAAGAGCAGCACAAGCACGATGATCAACAGCAATGAAAGAGACATGGTGGTGTCCTTGTCGTCAGGTGCGATGAGCCCTAGGCAAGGTTCGCAATGGACGAATCTTCGCGCAGAATTTCAAACCTACGCGCGATCGACGCAACGTAACAGTCCCGTAGTGGACGGACTGTCAATGCGAGCCTTGTGGCCCAATCAAGGCGCGCTCACGGGATCTGGCCTGATCAGCATGCGCAACTGATGGGTCACGCTGATGCATACGCGGCGTGAAAGTACGCGCTGCAACAGAAAGTGGCTAAAAGTCATCGATATTCACGCCTGCAGATAACACCGCGTCTTCACGCGTGTTGGCTGCACTATCTTCAATGGTCGTTTGATATAGCGTTGCTATCTCTCATCACTCCACCACCATTGATCCGGATATCCGCCATGACCAGCATCGCGCCACAGTCTCCTCCCACATTCGCTTTGGATGGTGGTGGGGTGAAGAGGCCTCTGACCGAAAATCCCGTCGACTTGAAGGATGCCATGGCCGATACATCGATCGAGAGAGATTGCCTATGTGACACATTCAGTGCGAGCGACAGACTATTCGTCTTGCCGGCGAAAGTTATCAAGAGTCGATGGTGACAAGAACACTGGCCTAACGCTTGCAGCGGGCACTTCATGAATGCGATGACAGTCGACTTAAGGATGCCCGGATCTATTCCCCGTCTCAGGCATCATGACGATCTGCTTTCCCGGAATCACATCCCGAAGAAGCAATGTTCATTTGCTTCGTTGCGTTTCGAGTCGAGGAAGAAGCCAAACGGTGATCGGGACTGTTCATGTCTCGTGGTGCCCCCTAGTCGCGTTGACCTCAGATAGGTCTACAGATCTATCTTGGTTCCTATCTCAATCAACTGCCGTGCGGGCATGCCGTAATAAGTAGTGGCCGGCATGGCGTTGCGCGTCATGTACGCAAACAACGCTTTGCGCCAACGGGGCAATTGATCCTTGTCCTCAGCGGCGACTTTGTCTCGACCGATAAAGTAGGTCAACTTGCCGGGATCGAGGTCGGGATCGATGTCCAGCGCCTTGAGTCGTTCGGGTACATCGATGTCCTCGGCGAAGCCAAAGCGCAACACGATTTGATAGAACTCGCCGCCAAGGTTCAACACTTCGCTACGCAGGTCGACCTCGACATGTGACGTATCGACATCTGCATCGACACGCAAGATGAGATTGCGCTTGTGCAGGACCTGGTTGTGTTTGAGGTTTTGCAGCAACGCTTGCGGCACCCATTCGTGGCTCGCCGCAAGGAACACCGCGGTACCCTCGGCGCGCAGCGGCGGATCCGCTGTCACCCTGGCAATGAACTCGTCGAGGTTCTCGCCTTCGGCATACAACCGCTGCAGCAATAGTTCACGGCCACGGTGCCACGTGCTCATCACCAATAATGCTGCCGCGGCCAGTAAAAGCGGAAACCAGCCCCCGTTGACGATCTTGAGCATGTTGGCGGAGAAAAAGGCCGTATCGATAGTCAGAAAAACCAATCCGAAGGCGAACAATCGAAACACGCTCCAGTACCAATTGTGCCAAGCCACCACCAGCATCAACACCGTCGTCAACAGCATCGTGCCGCTGACGGCGATTCCGTACGCTCCACCGAGATTCTCCGAAGAGCGAAATACCAGTACGGCCGTCATCACGGCGACGAACAACATGAAGTTTACGGTGGGCAAATAGATCTGGCCTTCCATTTCCCTGGACGTGTGCAGCACCCGTGCGCGTGGCAGGTAACCGAGCTGGATGCCCTGACGCACCATCGAAAACGCCCCTGAAATCACGGCTTGAGAAGCGATGACCGTCGCGCACGCGGCCAGAGCGATCATCGGATAAAGCAGAACATGCGGCACGAGCAAATAAAACGGGTTGCTGGCTGCTTTCGGCTCCATCAACAGCAATGCGCCTTGCCCGAAGTAGTTCAGCAGTAGCGCGGGGAGTGCCAAGACAAACCAGGCAAGACGGATCGGCGCGGTACCAAAATGACCGATGTCTGCGTAGAGTGCTTCTGCGCCAGTGAGAACCAGCACGACCGCCCCCAGTGACGCAAAACCCTTGAAACCATTGTGCGCCATGTACGACAGCGCATATTCCGGGTTCACCGCAGCGAGCACGCCAGGGTGACGCAGTATGGCGGCCACGCCGAGCGCGGCGATGGCGAGCAGCCACATGGTCATCACCGGGCCGAACACATTGCCGAGCAGCGAACTGCCGCGTCGCTGCAGCAGAAACAAGCCGATAAGAATGCCGGCGGCGATCGGTAATACCCAGGGTTTGAAGGCCGACGTTGCAAACTGCAGACCTTCGACCGCCGACAGCACCGAGATCGCCGGCGTGATGATACTGTCGCCGAAGAACAGCGCCGCGCCAGCAAGTCCAACCATGATCAATACCCAGGTCAGGCGTCCGTATTCGCGCATCGCTCCGCGCGCAAGCGCACCCAACGCCATCATGCCGCCTTCGCCGTGATTGTCGGCACGCATCACGAAGAATACATATTTCCCGGTGACGACCACCAGTAACGCGTAGAGGCATAGCGATAACAGACCAAGCACATTGGCCGCTGTGGGCGCCACGCCTTGATCGTTGAATCCCTGCTGCAGGGCGTATAGCGGACTGGTAGCGATGTCGCCGAAGACCACACCAATCGCAGCCAACGCTAGCAGGGGGAGGGGAGACGTGTCCTCCTGCGCGCGGTCAAGCTTCATGGGTAAACGACGACCTGGGCAAGAGGCCACTCTTCATATGAATCGACAGGATTTGGTGACATGGAACGCAGACTCACAGTGCTGCCGTGAATGCCATGTAGTGGTCAACCTGCAGGGTGCCGCAAAAAAATCGATTGCTTTTCCAATCGTTGCCTGCGCCGGGAATGCTCGAATTTGCCTGCACCTACGTCGCATTCACGCGCTACCTGTTGTCATGTCGATACGGCGTCCAGAACGGCACCGTCTGTCTTGATACCCAGACTTGTCCAGGTACCGACAGCTTCCCGTTTTTCAGGAGATTGCCATGCGTAACCTTTCCATTTTCCGCAAATCCATGCTCACGGCTGGCGTGATGATGGTCTTTGCAGCTGTACCTTTCTCCCAGGTGATGGCGCAGGACGCCATGAGTTCTTCATCGCCGGCTTCGTCGAGCACCAGCTCAAGCAACGAAACTGTTTCGGACAAGACCGGAGATACCTGGATCACAACCAAGGTGAAGTCTGAGCTGGCCAGCGCCAAGAACGTGAAGTCGACCGACATATCCGTAACAACGACGGAAGGTGTGGTGGCGCTTAGCGGTACGGTCGCCTCGACCAAGCAGAAGAATCACGTTATCCACATCACCAAGCAGGTGAAGGGCGTCAAGAGTGTCGATGCGAGTGGCCTGACTGTCGCTGCTGCGAGCAGCACCAGCAGCGGGCAGTAATCGAGCGCTTGGCGGCAGGGACGGCGTGCTAAATATCAAATGATGCAATGAAGCGAATGTGTGTGGTTCGCTTTGAACTGATGGAACGGTTGCGCATCAGTGCATCGTAAGGAGAGTGATCGGTGTTACGCAGCATGAGTGATCTGGAAAATTACGCGATCCGCGCCGTCGACGGCACCATCGGTCACGTTGAAAATTTCTATTTTGACGATGAAACATGGGTTATCCGCTACTTGGCTGTCGAAACGGGTAACTGGCTTTCAAGTCGAAAGGTGCTTATCTCGTCTTTCGCGATCGGCCAGCCAGACTGGACTGGAAAAATACTGCCGGTATCGATCACAAAAGAACAAGTGAGGAACAGCCCCGACATCGATACCGACAGACCGATTTCGCGACAGCACGAAGTCGGGTATCTGGGATATTACGGTTATCCGTACTACGGGGGTGGCGCTGCCCTTCGGGGTCCGGGCGCTAGTCCGAGCATGATGTTGCCGGACGCTGGTCCCGTCGGCTTCGAGACCGAGCACAACAAGCGACTATTGCCTGAATCCGGGTCGGGCCAGCATGACGATCCCGACTTGCGCAGCTGCAAGGCGGTGATGAACTATCACATTGGCGCGCGGGATGGCGACATTGGCCACGTGCACGGCATGCTCGTCGATGAGGAAAGCTGGGCCATTCGATACATGATCGTGCAGACGAGCAACTGGTGGAGTAATCACCAGGTACTCATAGAGCCGTCATCGATCCAAGAAGTGAGTTGGCTTGACCATACCGTCACAGTCGATCTGACTCGACAGGCTGTGAAGGACGCCCTGCCGTATGACGAATAGACGGCGATCCAAAGGAGAAATGAAATGAGCAAGATTACTTACAATGATCAGACATTTGACATGGAAGAAGTGCGCGGCCAAATGGATGAGACGCTGGCTGATGGGATTCGCGACAGGGTCGAAACGGATCAGGATTTTTTTGACGCCTATTTGCTTGCGCACGATGAAAAATACGGTGAGCGTTTTGTCGTTCGCTAGGTAACGGCCGTTTTATATAGCACGGAAGCAGAGAGGTTTACTGTTCGTCACAGCGAAGGCGCTAGCGACGATGGACAACGTATCGAAATTTACGCGCCGCCGCGTAACGCCAACCAAATTGCCGGGATTCACCAACCTTCATTTTGGCGGCGCCACGGGCTTTTTTGGATTACCGCCTTTTCCAGACTGTTTGTCATGATCGCGTGAGTCAGCGACTTCCTGCTCGTGCCTGGTGTTTTCCCTGACCAGCTCGTCGCTTGGCTGGCTGAACTTGCTGCTCGGCTCTTGCTTTCGGTCCCGGTTGGCATGGTCGGTCTTGGGCATATCGTCATTCCAGAATTGGTTTAGATGAGTGAGGGCGGCGTGCGACCCATCGACTGTGCTTCTGAGGCATCAACATATGCTTCAGATAACGCCGAGCACCAAAAGCACGATCACGACGATTAGGATGACACCGAGGCCGCCGGTCGGCCGATAGCCCCACGAACGGCTATAGCCCCAGGTCGGCAGCGAACCGATCAACAGCAGCATGAGCAGGATGATCAAAAGCAACGATAGAGACATGGCGGTGTCCTTGTCGTCAGGTGCGATGTCGTCAGGTGCGATGAGCCCTAGGCAAGGTTCGCAACGGATGAATCTACGCGCAAAATTTCAAGCCTACGCGCGATACATGCACGATAACCAGTCGGCGGTGCACGGACCGTCAAAGCAAACCCTGGTGGCCCGATCACGACGTACTCACGGGGAAATGACCTGACCTGCATGGGCCATCATCGATGCTGCGGGCTCATCACCAAGGAGATCGCAATGACCCAGTCCAAACTAAGCGGCCGCAGGATCGCCGTCCTCGCCACCAACGGTTTCGAACAATCCGAATTGACCGAACCCAAACGCCTGCTGGAAGAGGCAGGCGCAAAGGTCGACGTGATCTCACCTGGTGGCGTGAAGCAGATCAAGGGCTGGAGCAGGAAGGACTGGGGCGACACCGTGAAAGTGGATGTGGCGCTGAAAGATGCAAAGTCCGGAAGCTATGACGCGCTGGTCTTGCCTGGTGGAGTGATGAATCCGGACTTGCTCCGCCTTGAGCCACTCGCCATTGCGCTGATTCGGTCGTTTGGTGACGCTGGCAAGCCCATCGCCGCGATCTGTCATGGGCCATGGACGTTGATCGATGCAGGCCTGGTCAAGGGGCGCAAAGTCACGTCGTGGCCATCGTTGCGCAATGATCTGGAAAACGCCGGTGCGCTATGGGTGGACAGCGAGGTCGTGTGCGATGGCCAATTGATCACCAGTCGCAAACCCGACGACATTCCGGCCTTTGCCGGTGCCCTCATCGACGCGCTCGGGAAAGCCGCCACGCATGCAATGGCCCTGTAGGTTGATGCTCTGGCGACTCTGCCATTCGCATTTTCATTCTCGCAAGAGCTGATCATTTGCGCATTTCTGAATGTTGCCCTGTGTGTCATCAGCACGGTTTGCCACGGCACATGCACGTGTACTGCTCTCGCATATGCACGAACTGCAGAAGAACCTGCGCGTGGTTGGAATGATCGCATTGTTAAACAGCCGTCGCATTTAACGCGTACCGATAGCACTACACCTTCACTGGGCAGGCGACATCATCAACTGAGCATCGTTGCCTATGAGTTGTTACGCATCGTGGCGCTGCTTCCCCCCGTTAACCTGGAGGTTCCCCATGACCCATTCCGCGCCACAGTTTCTCTCCGCATCCACACTCACCGGTGACATTGTCAAAACCCCACAGGGAGACGCGCTCGGTGACCTGAAGGACATCATGATCGATACCTTGTCCGGCAAGGTGGCCTATGGGGTGCTTTCGTTTGGCGGCGTCCTTGGCATGGGCGAGAAGTTATTCGCTGTGCCATGGAACGCGTTGACCGTCGATGGTGCAAACAAGAGTCTTGTCCTGAATGCCAGCAAGGATCGGCTCAGTAACGCGCCGGGCTTCGACAAGGATCATTGGCCGAACTTTGCCGACCCCGCCTTCATTGAGGAAGTGCGCGGTTACTACGCCTGATGTTTAAAGCCTGATGCTATAAGGTGGTCGGAACCGGAACGTACACTTGCTCTTTCGGTTTTGACCGCCGCTCACGTGTGCGATCAACCCGGGGCCGGGTAGGGATTCTTTTTCAGCAACGCCGCAAGATGTGCCGCATTGCATGCCAAAGTCTTGATCGTACTTGCGAGTTTGGGTGGTGTGCGGGCCAGATCCTTGTAGTTGACGCTGCCCATGGCTTCACCGACCCAGTAGGTCGAGCTGCCACCGGGGATCGTAAAGCCGACATCTGCGAGCGCCTGATAGAGCTCAGCCGTAACGTGGTGCGCGCCGTCTTCATTGCCAACGACGGCGACGATGGCGACACGGCCGAACGTGGGGTAGCGACCTTGCTTGTCAATCTCGCCGAGAAAGGCATCCATCCGCTCGAGCACGCGCTTGGCCACGCTCGAAGGTTGGCCCATCCAGATCGGTGAGGCGAGGACAAGGATGTTCGCGTCGAGCACCTTGCGGCGCAGAGCGGGCCATTCATCGCCGTCGCCTTCGTCAGCCTTGACGCCAGGTTTGACGACATGATCGGCAACGCGGGCATGGGAAACCTCCACGCCATATGGAGTCAGGGCGCGTAGAACCTGATCCAGCAATTTCTGGGTAGAGGACTCTTCCGGCCCTTGCTTGAGCGTGCAGTTCATTCCGAACGCAGTGAGCGATCTGGATCCTTTCGAGCCCTTCTTGTCCATGATCCATTTGTCCTTGCAGCTGACTGGTGGGAGTCGAGACTAGGGAAAAGGGCGTCGCGGGATGATGAAGCGCGGACGTGGACTGCCGTCAGCGAATCTAGGATTCCGGATCATCCGAGTTGTGTTCGATCACGTCGCGCCGTGTACGCCAGGTTTGCGCTGTCTGGGGCTTGACGAAAAGAGAGGTGATTTCCGGATGTGCGGTCTTGGCCTGTTGCTCGATGCGATTGATGCAGTCCTCGATCTGTGGCGTGGTCAGCGCATCCTCGAATTCCGCACTCAATGCAGCGACTACCTGGTTCGGCCCCATCTGCACCGTCATCACGCCATTCGCGCAGCGCACATCGGCATCGTCTGCGGCAATCGCAAGAATGGAATCGGCAACCACTGGATGCGCGGTCTCGCCGATCAGCAATCCCTTGGTCTCACGTGCCAGCAGCGAGGCTGAAACGGCGAGCACGCATGCAATGCCGATCGATGCCACGCCGTCGAGCACGGGCAGGCTGAACAGTTGCGCGCCGGCCAGGCCTGCCAGGGCCACCATCAGGCCGAGGAGTGCCGCGCTGTCTTCCAGCAGCACAGTAAACGTACTGGGATCCTTGCTTCGGCGAAACGCTTCGAAGTAACCCAGCCGGCCCTTGTGCACGCGAAACTCGCGCAGCGCCACATACCAGGAACTTCCATCGAAAAGCAGCGATACGGCAAGCACGCCGTAATTCAGCAATGGGTGAGTGATTGGCTCGGGCTGGCGTATGTGCATCACTCCTTCATAGAGCGATACGCCAGCACCCATTACCAGCACCAGCAAGGCGACGATGAAACTCCAGAAATACAATTCCCGCCCATGACCGAATGGGTGCGTGCGATCAGGTGGCATCTCCGCGCGATGCATACCGTACAGAAGCAGCAGCTCGTTGACGGTATCGACCAGCGAATGCACACCTTCGCTGAGCATCGCCGAACTTCCGGATATCCCCGCCGCCACGAACTTGGCGATGGCGATCATCAGATTGCCGGCGAGGGCAACATAGACCACCTTGTGAGAGCCGGAGGAGGGCAAGTGTCAGGCCTGCGGGCAGCGCTTCAATCTCGTCATGACGGATGCATGATGAAAGGCATCACAGTCTGGAGGCTCATGATCGTTCCTGGCTCTCTACGCCACGGGGACGCATCGGAACGGGCTCGGAGCCATACGCCTGAGGCGTGGCAGGATCTGTTCGTCCCAGCGTGATGTTCTGTGACGCGCGCACGTGGCGATTGGCGAACGTCCATACCTCGCCCGTCGCCGTGATCAGGACGGTCCAGTAGAGATCCGATTCCGGGCCATAGTCGATCAGGATATGGGCGAAGCCTTCGCCTTTGGGCGTGTTCATGGGTAACGGCGGATTGAGCTGCAGCATGCAAGGTCTCCTCATGTTCATCCGCACGATGCTTTCGCCCACGTGAACAACCTGAGAATTTTCCAGCTTGAGGTGGCGTCTGCATCGGGCCTTGCTGGAAGTCCCTGTCGGCAGCAAAGCGGACACTTCACGCATGAAATGCATGCGCAAGGGTCACAGTACCCAACTGGTCAAAACTACCCGTGAGCGTGGCCAGATGAAGAAAAGCCCTGTCTCACGGCACGATTCCGGCAATCAGCACGACGGGAGAGACGACATGACAAAACTCGACACGGAAAAACGCGACGACCTGACAAAAAGTCACTTCGCGTTTCCCAGACAACGCAAGGAACCCCTTGAAGACGCCGCGCATGTACGCAATGCCGTCGCGCGCTTCAATCAGGTCGAAGGCGCCAGCGCCGAGGAAAAGGATGAGGCATGGAAGCGCATCCAGGCGGCCGCGAAAAAGTACGGCGTCAAGCTCACCGAAAAGAGCCGACATGAACTCGGCAAAAGCTGATTCGTCGGGTCATTCAACGCGACGGTGACGATGCCGGATCAAACTCCTTGATGCCATTCAATAGTTCCCCTGCAGTCAAGGGACCATGCGTCGACGACATGGCCGCCGATCGGAAAGTGTCGCCATGGATGCGCTGGACGGCGCGTTGCGGCTTCGTTGCCGAAGGTGCCATGTACCTGCTGCTCGGCGGCTTCGCGTTGATCGCAGCCGTTTTTTCGCGGCAACGCCCGCAAGGCTATCTCGGCGCGATGGATCGACTGGCCGAGCTGCCCTTGGGTGGTTTCATGCTGGTCGCATTGCTGACAGGCCTTGCAGCGTTTGTTGCGTGGAAATTGATCGAGGCCACGTTTGATCCGGAATATCGAAGCACGCGGCATTGCGTCAGTCGACTACTGGCACGTATGGGTTACTTGTGCAGCGCTCTGATTCAGAGCGTATTGATTGGTGGCGCGGCATGGCACCTGTTCGCAGCGCGTGGCACAACGGATCGGGGGCTCACGACGGCGCAGTGGATAACGTGGGCGATGCAGCAACCACTCGGACGCTGGGCGGTGGCAATCGTCGGCGTCGGCATCGCTGTATTCGGTCTTTTCCAGATCTACCGTGCCGCCACCGTTGGCATTGGCATGCGCATCGGCTTGCGCGACCACAAGCAACACCACTTGATCGTCAGCGTCAGTCTGTTTGGAGTGCTGACGCGTGGTGTTGTGCTCGTGCTGATCGGTGCCTTGTTGGATTACACCGCATGGCGCTTCCATGCAGGGAGGGCGCAAGGCCTCGTCTCCGCATTGTATGCAGTGAGGCGGCAAGCTTACGGATCGTGGTTGCTTGGGGTACTGGCGCTCGGTTTGATGGCGTATGGACTGTTCCAGTTTGCCAAGGCGCGTTATCGCCACACCTGATGTCTGCACGGCCACGAAAAGCTTGGTTGCATCACGAGTCAATCGAATTCATTTCGTCCAGGGCGAAGGCAACGATTCACCGGCGCGAGAGGCCAGGATGGCTCGCCTCACATCAGTGCTGCTTCCCTTGCGGCCAGCAGGCCAAACCCTGGAATCCTCGCGCACGAATTCCTCGTCGACGCTTCGGATGGATTGCGCCCCGGCAAGCTCCAGGATGAATCGGACATCATCGGTGGACAGGCCGTCATCCAGTGCCACGGTCACCTGGGCCTCTCCGAACTGTGCTGGATGCGGAAGATGATTCGGATAGTCCGACCTGGATGGCTCGTCATTCTCTCGATGGTTCTGGCCACACGCATTCGAAATGACACTGGTGGAGGTGCTCGCGCCGGCAGCCGACTTTCCGACGCCCCCGTTCACTTGAACAACAACATGTTCGCGCTCCAACCCGCATGACATGAGTTTGTTCGCGCAGGCCATCGCTGCAAATTGAGTAGTGAAGTCAGCAATTAATAGAGATTTCATGATCGGTTCCCGATGAAAGTCGCTGGACCATAGGGCAGGCAGGATAAGTATCTCGTGATGGTTTGTTGAAGGTGGCTAACACCAACGGATATCGACGATGGCAGCGCCGGGAGATTCGTGGTGTTGCGCGCCGACTGAACAAGAAGATCATCAAGAACGAACGGCACCTCAGTTGGGCGATTATGCACTTCTTGACTTTTGATCTGGTTCATGAAAAACTAGCCTCACGCTCTGGGGAAAGATCATGGCCACGAAGCAAAAGCATCAGCCCATCCATCAGCTTACGCTGAGCCAGTTCGAGGAGATGTTCCCCGACGACGACGCTTGCAAGGCGTACCTTGTAGCGAGCCGCTGGCCGACCGGTGTGTGCTGCCCGAAGTGCGGCAGCCTCGGTGTAAAGCCGCACGGCACGATGGCGTATCACTGGCTTTGCAATGACTGCGCGGGCGATGCCACGAACTACCGCTTTTCGGTAACTGTCGGGACGATCTTCGAGAACACCAACAAAGGTCTGCGCCAGTGGTTCCAAGTGATCCACTTGATGCTCGTCAGCAAGAAAGGCGTCAGCGCCTTGCAGATTCATCGCTTGCTCGGTTTCGGCTCCTACCGCACCGCATGGAGCATGTGCCATCGCATCCGTGCCGGTATGGCTGACGAAGATTTCCAGCAACTCATGGGCATCGTCGAAGTCGACGAGACCTACGTGGGCGGCAAAGCCAAGAATCGGCATAAGGACAAGCGTGGTGGCCCCGGCGGTACGGGTTCCGCTGGCGGCACGGGCGGGACTGGCAAAGCCATTGTCATCGGCGCCGTGAAGCGCAAAGGCAACGTCGTTGCTCGCGTGATCCAGAAGGCCAGCGGTGAAGCTCTGACCAACTTTGTCCGTGCCGCTGTATCCAACAAAGTCAGTCTGCTCTGCACCGACACGCACCGTGGCTATGCGCCGCTGGGTATGGATTACCCGCACGGTGTTGTCAACCACACCGCAGGGCAGTACGTGGTGGGCGCGATTCATACCAACACCATCGAAGGTTTCTGGTCGTTGTTCAAGCGCGGCATTATGGGTTCCTATCACAAGGTCAGTGCTAAATATCTTCCGCTGTACGTGGCCGAGTTTCAGTTCCGCTACAACAACCGCAAGAATCCTGAGATTTTCCAAGCGGCTATTCAGGGGTGCTGAGTATGAAAATTACGGCCTTCATTGCGGGCTTATTGTTTGTCGTATTTTTGGTTGTCTCGCTTGCCCTTATTCCACATTACAAACAATACAAAGATTGCATAACTGAACAGCAATCCAAGGCAACAAAGGCACCACTCGAAAAATCGCCCCCCATCTTCATCACTTGTGAGGCGTCTTTCATCGATAGGCATAACGGAGTCGTTGCGGCCAGCGCGACGATCGTTATTGCCTTCTTTACTTTGGCGTTGTGGATCGCAACCATTCTTTTGTGGGAAACCGGAGAGAGACAACTTAGGCTCGCTAAAGATAGTAGCGAGCGGCAACTGCGAGCTTACGTTTTTCCATCCGGCATCCCGACGAGCCTTTCTTTGCAGGACGTAACCAACTTTATAATTGAGTACAAATTTTGGTTCAGGTGGGAAAATTCTGGCCTTACCCCAGCCACAGAGTGCGCTATGTGGACGGCATGCATGCCGGTCCCTATATCGAATCCCAAGCCGATAGCTTTTACGAAAGCCGGACGTCCAGCGATCAAAATGCCTCTGGGCCCAAAACAAGGCATTGACTCCACTCAAATCGCTATAACGGCCGCTGATCTTGTCGATATTTTCGATAAAAAAGCCCGATACTATATTTGGGGGTTGGCTGAATATAGAGATGTTTTTTCTGGAGCTAATGCTCCTCTGAAGCACACTGAAGTGTGTTTGGAAGTTTTCATAGATTTCGATCCGAGAAAGCCCGTATATGCCGCCTCGCCCAAAAGCCTTCGTTTCCAAGGCGTAACCGAACATAACTCCAGCAGTTAGCCAGAGCAGTAGTCCAACCGAAGCAAAGCCGGCCTGTCGCCTTGAGCGTACGCGAGTCCGTTTCTCAAAGTCAAGAAGTGCATAATCGCCCTTGTTAGCTTTCGCTGATCGAACGCAACGTTCGGTACAGGGGCAACACGGATGACCGACTACGCGCAGGGATGCCGCAAGGCGTTCTTTCCTTTTGCATCGCCACGAGCAGCTATCGCTGATCCCGCTCGGCGTCGCGTGCATGGGCTGGGGCAGGCCATCGCACCCCTCTCCCATCCCCACCCTCTGCAACAACGCCTCCACGCGCGTCGCCGCGTCGTCGATTTCATTGTTCGGGACATGTCATGAAGAAGCTTTGTCATCTGCTGTGGCTGGGAATGTTGCTGGGAGCAACTGCGCTGCCGTCGCATGCTCAAGTTGAGCCCTATGAGGAATTCGGCAAGCACTTGCGTGAAGCGCAGGAGGTGACGCCGCTGACTTCGACGCTGTTCGGCGACAAGGTGAGCCTGTACAACGGCGCTACCGAATTCGACGTGACCGATATCGACCTTCCGGGCAATAGCAGTTTGCCTGTTCGTTTCGGGCGGCAATTTGTGGTCGAAGACCGGCGTTTGCCCACCGGCCATATTGCCGGTATGGGCGACTGGGATTTGGATGTGCCGTACCTCGATGGCGTTTTCACGCAAGAGAACGGCTGGGAAGTCCAAGGTTATAACAATACAGGTACCTATTCGCGCTGCAGCTTCACCACAGGGCCCTATAACTATCTTCCCGATGTTGAGGTCTACGCCCCCGTCGTCTCTATCTGGGATGGCAATCTCATGCATATTCCGGGTAAGGCCGATGAGGACTTGCTGGCCACGCCAGGCTCGCAGCTCCCCGCCGTTGCGGACGGAAATAGCTATCCATGGATCACCAAGAGTTTCTATCGTGCCATGTGCGGCGCCAGTACCGCCAACGGCTACCCGGGCGAATCGTTCATCGTGGTCTCGCCCGATGGCGTGCGTTACACCTTCAACTGGGCGCTGGTTAACCCGACGTCTGGCGTGATAGTTCAGATCCCGGCCCCACAAGGGACGGGTACGGTCAAAACGGGCTTTTCCCGTTCACGCGTTTTTCTGTTGGCTACGCAGGTCACGGACCGTTTTGGCAACTGGGTCAACTACACCTACAACGCCGCGTCCCAGCTGACCAAGATCGCTGCCAACGATGGTCGTGAAATTGATATCACCTGGTCGGGAAACTCGGTCCAGACAGCGACGGCAGGCACAAGAACGTGGACGTACGGCTATGGCGCCAATGGTTCACTTGCAAGCGTTACCCGCCCCGACGGTTCTCAATGGATCTACACCATTACCGCCGGCTCGCTCGCCACGGTGAAGGCGCAACCCGATACGGAGCCGCCGCCGTCGTATCACTGCCAGATCGATCCCGAACAGAATACGGGCAGCTTCACCTACTCCATCGTCGCGCCGTCCGGGGCGCAGGGGACATTCAACTTTGTCTATAACCGGAACTACCACAGCTTTGTCCCTGAATCGTGCACGGATGCCAACCCGGACACGATGTATCCGCTGGAATACGACTTCTTCGACAATTTTCAGCTCATGTCGAAACAGATCACCGGAGCGGGACTGCAGACGCTGACCTGGACGTACGATTACGGTGCCAACACGGGCGGTTACTTCCTGTCGACGGTGCCTGGTTCCGTAGCCATCGCAGAGACCACTTACATCCCACAGACCACGGTGGCGACCAAGGTAGTGACAGTGACCGAACCCGGTGACGTCGCCCGCTACACATTCGGCGTGAGCTATGGACTGGATGAGGGGCGAATGCTGCAGGAGGAGACGGATTCGCTGTCCGGGCAAGTCATGAAAACGGTCACCCACACCTATCTGGACGATAGCCAGATCGCGAATGAACCTTTTCCCGACAATGTCGGGCAATCGGTGCAGGCGCTCTACAAGAATCCGATGGTCGGTCGCCTGCGTCCGGAGATCTCGACGGTCTCGGTGCAGGACGGCGATACCTATACGCACCAGAACGTGGCCTTCGATGTCTTCGCACGGCCGACCCAGGTCAACAAATACAACGGCATCTCCGGCCAGACGGCGCTGGAGGAGCAGACCACCTATTACGATAACTTGGCGTACTGGGTGCTGGGCCAGACCCAGCAGGTCTCCAACATGGGGAACGGTGAAATCGAGACGCAGCGGGTCTACGATCCCACCACTGCGCTGATGCAGTCGCAGGCACGCTTCGGCGAAACCTTGTACAGCTATACCTACAACGCGGCCGGCCAGCTGGCCAGTTTCGAGGACGGCAACAGCCAGACCACGACCTTGGGCAACTACTACCGCGGCATTCCGCAGTTGGTGAGCTACCCGGACACCACCAGCCAGAGCGCGACGGTGGACAACTATGGCGAGATCACTGCTGTCACCGATCAAGCGGGTCACACCACCAACTACCAATACGACCCGTCGGGCTGGCCGAAGGAAATCGATTACCCCACCGGCGACGCAGTGGCGTGGCTGCCCGAAACCTACACTTTCACTTACGTGACAAGTGCCGAGCGAGGCATTCCTGCTGGCCATTGGCGGCGCACGGTGAGTACCGGCAACAACACTGCGGTGACGTACTTCGATGCCATGCTGCGCCCGATACTCAGTGATACCTCGATCCCCGGTACCGACATCAGCACGGGCAACGCGTACGACTGGCAGGGGAAGACGACGTTTGCGTCGTATCCCGTCAGTGGCGCCGCTAGTCTGTCCACCCTCCTGGCCGATCCCGGCACGCATAACACCTACGACGCGCTGGAGCGCGTGACCCAGGTTCAGAAAGATTCCGAACTGGGCACTCTAACCACCCTCACGGCATATCTGGCGGGTGCTGGCACGCAGGTTACCGACCCCAATGGCAACGTCACCACCACCAATTACCAGGTGTTCGATGAGCCGTCGTACAGCGCCCCGATCAAGGTGCAAGTGGCCAGTGCGTCCAACCCGAACCTTACGACCCAAGTCATCAATCGTGATGTCTACGGCAAGCCCTTGTCGATCACCCAGTCCGGTCTTTACAACGGTACGGAAAACGACAGTGTTACCAAGACATTTGTTTACGACATCTATGAGCGGCTCTGCCGCACCACCGAACCGGAAAGCGGCGATACGGTGATCGCTTACGACGGTGCCAACAACATTCGCTTCAGCGCCGCCGGCCTGTCCATCACCGGCACCGGTTGTGGCCGAGAGCAAGTGTCCACGGCGGCCATGACCAATTTCACCTACTACCCGACGAACCTCGTGCAGACGATCTTGCCGCCAGCCGGGACGCAGAGCACGACGTATACCTATGACCCCGTGGGTCGCCTTGCCAGCACCACCTCGGGCATCAGCTACTGGTGGGCCGGCTATGACTCGCGAGGCAACCTGACCGGGGAGGCCCTATGGCTGAATGGCCAGAATGCCTGGGGTATTGGTTACACCTACGACGCCAACGGCCATCTCGCGGCCATGGGCTATCCGGGCGGAAACAGTAGTGGCGGCAGTGAAGGCGTGGCCTATGCGCCCGATGCGCTCGGTCGCCCCACCCAGGTCGGCAGCTATGCCAGCGGCATCACCTACTGGCCTAACGGTCAGGTGGCGGGCTTCACCTACGGCAACGGCACAGTGTATGCAGCCAGTGAGAACACGCGGCAGCTTCTCAATGGGTTCAGTTACGGGACGGGGGGCACGCCAAATCTCAGCGAGATTTTCAGTTATGACGGCGACGCCAACATGGGCACCGTTCAGGACATGGTCAACGGTCAGCGTAGCAAGATATTTCATTATGACGGTCTTAACCGCCTGACCAGCGCGGTCGCTCCCGGATTGTCGATCAATGAGAGCTACACCTATGACGCGCTTAATAACCTGCGCAGCCGAGTCACCGGTGGCCAGACGCTCACCTACAACTACAACGTGCTCAATCAACTGGGCAGCATCACCAACGGCGCCAGCACGCTCGACACCTTCGGCTACGACAGTCGTGGCAACCAGACCACCAAGAACGGCAACACGCTGCTCTTCGATCAGAAGGATCAGCTGACCCAGATCCTCAACTTCGACAGCTACGCCTACGACGCAGCGGGTCGGCGTGTACTGAAGACGCCCGTCGGAGGTACGCCGACGGCTTCCTTCTACGACCACGGCGGCCAGCTGATGTATCAGTTCGTGCCCGGTTCTTCCCAGGCCACCAACTTCATCTATCTGGGCACCAAGCTCATCGCCCGCAACGCGTATACGCAATTCGTAGCGCCGGGGCCGATCACGTTTGACAGCAATCCCAACAACGGCAACTACACGGTGAGCTGGGGGGCCGTGCCCGCTGCCGTGACGTATACCTTGCAGGAAAGCTTCAACGGAGGCGCTTGGACCACGACTAACGTAAGTGGCACCAGCTATGCGTTTACCAAAAGGGATGGCGGCAACTACGTCTATCAGGTGCAGGCTTGCAGCGGCGCCAACTGTGGTCCATGGACGATCTCGGCCACGCTGGGGGTGACGCCGGCGCTGCCAACCCTCACGGTGCCCAGTAGTTTGACCTTCGCCCCCTTCACCGTAAGTTGGACTGCGCCCATCGGTGCCACCAGTTACACCGTGCAGCAGAGCTTCAACGGTGGGGCCTGGACAACGATCGCCAGCGCCATCACCACACCCTCGTTCAGTGTGACCAGTGCTCCCGGAGGCACGTACACCTTCCAGGTCTCGGCCAGTAATGCCTATGGCACCCGTGGGTGGGCGGTATCCGCACCGGTATCTGTAACGCAGGTGCCGGCTACACCGACGAACTTTGTCTTCGGCACTAACAGCAGTGGCCAAACGATCCTGACCTGGGATGCCATGACGTGGGCGACGAGCTACCAGCTGACCGTCTACGGCACCAATGGAAATCTGGGAACGTACATCTACCACGTCGGTGATCCCAGCTTCACGGTGCCTTCCAACAAGTACACGGTGGGACAGCTGGCCGCTTGCAGCATCGCTGGCTGCAGTGCACAGGCGCAGGTCAATAACACCTTCTTGGGCGCGACGATGAAAGCGCCGACGGGAGCGAGTGCAGCGATGACGAAGGTCAAGCAGATGCTGGGTGAGGATACCGACTCAGGGAGCGGATGCACTGCCACGGCCTGTATGGTCACGGTGGGAGGCAGCCCATGAGCACGTTCATGAGCAGGTTGCGTGGGAAGCTCTTGGGCCTCGGTGGTGGCGTGTTGCTGCTGATGGCGGCTGGCGTGGTGCATGCGGGCACGGTGACGTATGTCTACACCGATCTGCAGGGCACGCCGCTGGCGGAGGCTGATGTCAGCGGCAATATCACGGCGACGTTTGACTACGCGCCGTATGGGAGCCAGGCACTCGGGTCACCACCGAATGGGCCTGGGTATACGGGGCATGTGAACGACCCGGACACCGGGTTGGTGTATATGCAGGCGCGCTATTACGATCCGAGTGTGGGGCGGTTCCTCAGCACGGATCCAGTGGGGCCGAGTACGGGCAACCCGTTCAACTTCAATCGGTACAACTACGCGAACAACAATCCGATTGTGAATATGGATCCGGATGGACGGTTGACTGGGTCGCTTTTGCATCAGGATGAAGAGGGTACCGCAGGGCCTGGTTATACGACGTTTGTGAATCCTGTAGAAGGGTCTGGTGGTGGTTCAAGTAAACAGCGAACACCCCAGTCCAATTCCGCTAGCGGTAGCAATGCTCCAGCAGTGGCGGGAGCGGTCGGGGTGCTTGGTCAAATCGAACAAGCTGGCGGCACGGCTTGGAGTGCGCTGAGTACCGCAGCCGCGCGCGCGCTAGGAGTAGTGGGATCTACACTGTTGCTAAGCGGCGACACTCCAGCAACTCAATTTGTTGTCCGAGGTGGAATGTGCTTGGCCTGCCAATTCGCCGGTGGATCTGGCGTCTATACTGATGCAGCGGGAAATCTTCAAAACATATCTGTCCAAACGTTCCCAGCTACGACCATTCAGCAATTAAGCCAGCGGCAGTGGGTGCCACAGAATCAAATCGGCGTTACAACTGTCCAAAAGCTTTTAGGCCAAGGAGCGGTTATCATTCCAACTCCCAGCGATAAAAACCCCTATCACGCTACCTTGGGGGGTATTACAGCACAGCAGGCACAGTTATCTTTTGGCGTGATGCTCAATCCCAATCCTAAACCGTAGTTTTCGACGAAATATTAAACGTGCTCACTAAAACCTATATTCGCGAAATTATAGATCGCCTAGAAAAAGCGACACCTGGGCCATGGATATCTTTCCTTGAAAAAAGGGATAAATTCAGTGGCTCAAATTTCATACGTACTGGTGGTGAAGACATCTATCTCTTAGGTGCAACCGAAGAAGACCAAGAGTTTGTAGCGCATGCCAGACAGGATATTCAAAGTCTTGTTAGTGAGGTGCTACGGTTACAGCTTTTAATCCCGAATGATAAAGGACTCGAATAGAAACAAAGGGGTCACCATTTCGCCGCTGGGGTCAATAGGCATGCACTTGCTCTTCCCCGGCCGCGCCGAAGAGTATGTGCCCGTCTTGCCGCTGACCACCCGCCGTCACCTCAGGGTCAGAGTGCACTTTTAGATGGTGAGGTTTGCTTGCTGGGCCGGCCGATCTTGGCAGGGCCGACACGGCGAGCCAGCTGAGCCTCAATGATGGCGCGAAAGCGCTCTGAGCCATAGGCATGCTGCCGTTGCAGATGTCCGCGAAGATCTTCGAGTTCTTCTGGCGCGACTTGCTCCATGACCAAGCGATGATAGGCATGACAGCGCTCGGGTGGTGTGGCGCCGAGGTCAACTACCTCGGGGTCAGAGTGCACTTTTAGAGGGTGAGGTTTGCTTGCTGGGCCGGCCGATCTTGGCAGGGCCGACACGGCGAGCCAGCTGAGCCTCGATGGTGGCGCGAAAGCGCTCTGAGCCATAGGCATGCTGCCGTTGCAGATGTCCGCGAAGATCTTCGAGTTCTTCTGGCGCGACTTGCTCCATGACCAAGCGATGATAGGCATGACAGCGCTCGGGTGGTGTGGCGCCGAGGTCCAGGTATGAGCGATGCGGGTGAATCAATGGATCGGGTTGGCCCAGCGCATTGCACGCGAAGCTGGACCAGCGGTAGTGGCTAACCTCTGCAACCATTCGTGCCCGCAACGGATTCAGTTCGATGTAACGGTAACAGCGCAAAAGATAGCTTGCGCTGTCGACCAGGCACGCTTTGTAGCGTCCTTCCCATAGTGTATCGGTGCGATGGTAGCGGTCATTGACGTGGCGTACGTAGCGCCGTCCCAACGCCTGCATGACGTGCGCGATCTGACCGGCTTGGGCAGGAGTTGCCAGTAGATGCACGTGATTGGTCATGAGGACATATGCATGGATCGCGCAACCCTCGCGTAGGGTGATCTCGCGTAGCTCATCCAAGTAGCGAATGCGGTCGATATCGGTGAAGAAGCAGGGCCGTCGATCGTTACCGCGTTGGACGATATGTTGAGGGATGCCGGCCAGATCAACTCGAGGTAAACGTGGCATGGTGCTGTGTTCGCAGTCTTGGATAGATTCTGCAAGCGTGCCGTTGTGTTGGCGGGTTGTATGTCGGGAAAGCGTGTTTTCAGACGCCGGAAAAGTGCACTCTGACCCTGAGGTAATTGCTCAAGTGGCTTCACCGAGTGTTTCGCACCAAAACAAAGAATCCAGCGGATCATCGGGAGTGAAGCCTACGGCGTCTGTGGATTCCACAGGAACGCCAGCGAAAGCGAAAATCGCTTCACAATGGGACGATCGGTTTGGCTATTTCACAACCTACCAATATCAAATTCAGGATAAGGATGGAAACTCTTTGCAGGGCGATGGCTACACGGCAAAAGAGAATGTGATACTGCTATTTCATAGTGGCGACGAAACGATGCCAACGCCTGAGCCACACTATGTGCGTGCGCCAAGCGGGATAATTACTGATGTAGTTGGCCTAGATGGATATAATTCTGCACTTCCCAAAAATTCTATAGATATATTTCGGCAAACGATAGACGTGAAATATCAGGGTCATGCTTATCCCCTGAGTACCACTATTTTACATACGATTGTAGTAAAAAATAGTGAAGTTATTCAGAAAGATGCCCAAATTATCAATCCTTAGGAAATTTACAATGATTATTAAGCGTGGATTGAAAATGTATTTTGCATGCTTAGTGACTTTTTTTCAGCCCTCTTTATTGTGTGCTCAAGTGGGTGGCGCGCAAAACGGAGATGTCATTTTGGTGAAAAATCTTCGTGAAATTTATCCGAGTAATCCAGTTTTAGTTGAATCATACGGAGTGTGTGATAGTCAATCTACAATAATTAACTTGCCTTCGGTAGTTTGGCGAGTACCAAGCTATGGTTACGATAAAATGTCGCAGCTAAAATATGCGCTTGGCGAAAACAAAGATTTGATGATTTATAAAGATGCTTCTGGTGTTGCCGTAATAAGACGACGCGGTCTTGCTTCCAAATTGTTGCCTATTAAGATTGATAATTTAAAATTTGATGAAAATCAGCAGTACTCGGTCGAATTGGCAATGATCGCGCTACTAAAATCTGCGCCAGTCAAAAAAACTATGAGTGATCTGGATATGAAGTCTATGCCGAAATTTGGAGGGCTCATTTCAGGCCCTGATCCCGGGCAGCCTCATTTAGTTGGGGCGCTAAATGGACAAACATTTGAGAGTGTTATTCTTTCTATTGTAAGTAAATTTCAAGGTATTATGGTTTATAAAGAATGTTCATTGAAAAATGGTAGCAAGAGATTTAGTTATGATTATTATTATCCACAATAAGTCAATATTCCATCGAAAACAAAGAGAAACATAAAACAAAGGGGTCACCATTTCGCCACCATTTCGCCACCAGAGTCAATTCGCCCGGACTTGTTCTTCCCCGGCCGCGCCGAAGAGTATGTACCCGTCTTGTCGCTGACCACTCGCCGCTGTATTTCATGCGGCGCCAAGATGGGATCGTAAGCTCCCCCGCTAGGTAGACGCCACAGAAGTAGAACTTTCTGGCATGTTTCGGCCAGGAGGTTTCCCATGAAGAAGTCGCGGTTCACCGAGACCCAGATCGTCTCGATTCTCAAACAAGCAGACGCCGGGATACCGGTGAAGGACATCTGCCGGCAGGCCGGCATCAGCGTACCGACGTACTACCAGTGGAAGTCCAGGTACGGTGGTATGGAGGCGTCGGATCTCAAGCGTGTAAAGGAGCTGGAGGCCGAGAACGCTCGCCTCAAGCGCTTCTATGCGGAGCTAGCGCTGGACAACGCAGCGATGAAGGATCTGATTGCAAAAAAACTCTAGGACCGGCTCAGAAGCGCGACGCCGCACGGTACCTTATCGAGGTACACGCGCGACCGGTGGGTCGG
>Ga0302302_1000597_pt1 | contig 22236 bp, 17 predicted proteins | sample III_Palsa_E1_3_FD_198766 | JGI IMG/M metagenome (GOLD analysis project Ga0302302, IMG submission 198766) | Peat permafrost microbial communities from Stordalen Mire near Abisko, Sweden - III_Palsa_E1_3 | ecosystem: Environmental > Terrestrial > Soil > Palsa > Peat permafrost | place: Sweden...
AAGGGCTGGCGGGCTAGCGACGCGCGCGCCGGCAGGAGCCTCAGCGGGCGCGGCACACCGCTCTGGAGAGAGAAATCGAGCCAACTATGGCTCGATTTTTTGCAAGGCATTGATTTGCTTGATAAGACAGCGGGCCATTAATGGCCCGATCGAGCCAATAATGGCTCGATCGACGACTCCGACCGCGTAGACGCTGCTGTCCGCTTCGCCGCCCCTCATGTCTTCAGGATGCTGTCGAGTGACTGCAAGACCTGACGCGTGGTCAATTCCAGGCGCAGGCTATAGATCACGAATGCGACGACCAGAACTAACCCGGCGACTGCCCATGGCGTCCACCACGGCCATTGCCGGCCAACGCGGTAGTGCCGCGAGGCGACATTGCTCAATGCATCGGTCAGCCGCTCCGGCGTCTCGCCGCGCAGTTCGCGCAGCACGCGATGCAGTTTGCTGATGATGATCTGCAATTCCTCGTTGCCGCTGAACTGCACGCTGTATTTGCCTTTGAAGCCCAGGCATAGGCACAGATACATGAATTCCAGCATGTCACGGTATTTCTTTGGCTCCATCTGCATGCGCGACATGACGGTGAAGAACTTCTCACCACCCCAGGTTTCGTCGTGATGGACGCTGAGCAGCGAACGTTCAGCCCACGACGATTGCGCACCCCAGGCCGTGCCCATCACTGCCTCGTCGACGAAGGCACATAGGCAGTACCGAAATGCGAGCTGGGTGGCGCCGTCGTAGTCGTGCTGACGCCCCTCTTCGCCCAACGCAGCGATCTGGTTGCGTACCTTGGCGTACAGATCGACCACGTCATCGTAAGCCTGCAATTTGCGGATACGGATAACCAGGCCAAACAGTGGCAACGCGCCGTCCACCAGCGGGTTGTAGCCATGGCCACGCAGCTGGAACCACAGGTCTTCGTCGAGATCGATCTGCTCGATGGTGTCGAAGCCTAGCGTGCGCTTGTCACGGATCAGGATGGACGGCTGGGTACGTACCAAGTCATCGCCACGCGCGCGGTCATCGGATGAAATCGTGTTCATGTCATTGACTCCTGATGGCCCAGAACTGCATTTCCAACTCGGGGAATTCGCCGGCGATGTGGAAGCCGAAGCCGGCCGTGTCGCGCATCATTTGCCAGGTGGCATGGGTGCGATCCAGTTCGAAATAACTGAAGCCCGCGTGGAACGGCAGATGACGCGGCGCCACCGGCAAGGGGATTAGCGGAATGCCTGGTAGCTGCAGGCGGACGAGCTCGGCGAGCTTTTCCAGCGAGGCGATCTTGGCCTGCTGCAGAAACTGCTGGCGCAGCTTGTCCAGCGGCATGCGTGCGCGCACTGCCAGGATGAACTCGGCATCGGCCATCAACCGGCGGTCGTGCACCGGCGCGGTGCGTACGCCGAACTTCTGCGGGACGATGGGGATCGATACGGCGAGCGGCTGCAATACGGTGCTCAGCGCGCGGCGCAGGGTTTCTTCGAGTGTGCTGAACGACTCGCGCAGGCGGTCGTGCTGATAGCTCGGATACTCCTGCGGCAGACGGCTTTCGTCGGTGAAGGTGACCATCTCGCCGCAAGCCTGGCTGAAGGCAATATAGATCTGCTCCGGATGCACATGCCGCAACCGGGCCAGATGCTGGAAGTACGGTTGCAGCCGGTTGAGCGTCTGCAGCAGATTGAAATCGGTCACATCGGCAACGCCGGACTGGGCCGGCGAGCCGATGCGCTCGGCAATATTCTTGGCGCGCTCGCGCATCAGGCCAGCGACCTCGCCCAGGAAACGCTTCAGCGGCTTGACCGCGTTGAGCGATACGCTGGTGGGATAGAACATCTCGTCCATCAGCAGGCTGCCGTCCGGGCGTTTGTCCAGGATACGGGCGAGCGCGACCGAGGTGAACGCACTACGGTCGTCGCGCTCCAGCGTCAGTTGCAGGTTCAGCGTCGCCAGATCCATGTGCACGTAGTCGCCGTCCGGGCTGTGCGTATCCTTCACTTCGGTTGACTTCGCGGTGGAGCGCGTATTGGCGTAGGACTGCGGCCACTGCACTTCCAGTACGCCGTCCGATCGCAACGGCAACGCCAGATGCACCACTTGATTCACCGCCGAGACGTCGTTGATCGCCAACGGGGGCGGCGATGGCATCTCATTGGGAATGTCGAACACGCTGCCGTCCGGCATGATGCCCTTGGCCCGCAAGATCGCGATCTTGCCAAAGCTCAGGTACTCCTGGTTCAACTCCAGCTCGCTGAAGCCGTACAGGAATTCGCTGACGCTGCTGATGCGCTGGTTAACGTGGGATTCGACCGCGCGCGCTTCCTGCTGGAAGTGCTGAGGCTTGACGAACAAGCCTTCATTCCAGATGACGTGATTCCGTGAGGTCATGATGTGACTCGATGGTGGTTCATGGGCGGGCGAGACAATTTCTTCAAGGGTTGGGAATCAACGGGGCGGCGCGCCGGACGAACCGCGAGCGGTCGCACTGGGCGCCCTTTCGTCGACTGCTGCTTCCGGCGTCGCGGCCGCTGCGTCCTGGAGCAATTTGCGCGGCAGCGCGAAGCCGTTGAAGCTGCGTTGGGTGAACGGGTTATTGGCCTTTTCCGCCGTGATGCGATAGCGCATCACGCCATCGCCGGCCTCGAAGCCGAGGTCAACACTGGTCGCGGTAGCACCGCCCAGGTGCCCCTGACTTAGCAACCGGAACAGCGACCATGGGCCGTGATAGGCCACCCCCTGGCTGTTACCGCCAAGGTTGACCATGGTTACCTTGCTCTGCGCGGCATCGCCCAGTGTGTTGGGCCAGATCAACCCGACCGGGTTACTCGGACCGTGGTTGTAGGGAATCAACTGGCCATCCACGTCAAGCACACTGCTGCGCCGGTTCGGCGTGAGCCCTAGCGGCTCGACGATGAACTGCACGTTGAGCGCGCCGCGATTGTTGAAGAACGCATCGCGGATGCGATCGGCCGCCTGCAACTGGGTCATGACGTCGGCGCGCACCAGGTAACCGCCGCGGCTTTCGGAGTACAACGCGTCCAGGTTGTCCTTGAGGAACAACTTGAGATATTGGTCATTGAACTGTTGCAGACGCCCCTGCGGGCCGAAGAAGGCTTCGAAATCTTCCAGTGAAGCATCGGTGTTACTGGCCGGATTAAACGGATATCGGCTAGCCAGACGTTCGCTGTAGAAGCTGTAAACATCGCCGTCCCAGCGTTTCTCCAGTTCGCGCAACGCTTCGATCATCAGCACCTGCGAGGACTGATCGGCGAGCTTCTTGACCTGCCCGTTAAGCGGCTCGGGCAAGCCGGTAGCGATCCGCTGCAAGCTGGCGATCGGATCGGGGCCGGTCAGCGCGAAGCGGTCCAGCACGGCCTTCAAGGCAGCCTTGCCGCGATCGGGGCTGTCCTGGACCGCTTTCATGTAGGTATACAGGCCGCCGATCGCCTGCATGGTCTCGTCGAAGTACGAGGGCTTGTCGCCCTTGGCGATCAGTAGATCGGTCAACGGCGCAAAGGCCCGGCTAATCCGCATCGCCTGCTCGCGGCCGGCGTCTGCGCTTAACTCCGCCTCGGCCTGCTGCTTGGCCGCGCCTGTCGCCGCCACCACTGGCTGGTAGATCACCGTGTTGTCGCGCACGGTTTCCAGCAAGCGCCGGAACGGCCCCGATGGGCCGGTGATGTTTTCCAGCACGGTCACCGCCTGGGCCATGTCGTTCAAATCGCTCACGTTGAACTGATTCAACGAACGCCGCCATGTATCGATATAGTCGGCGGTATAGATTGAGCGGATACCTTCGGCCAGCACCTTCTTGTCTTCATCGGAGTAGTCCAGCGAGCCGCGTTCGCCGAGCACCCACTGGTCGATCATCGCCAGATCAGTCATGTCCTTGCTGTGCGGCTCGAAGTAGCCCCTGAAGCCCTTGGCGGTCAGCAAGGTGTCGATGGTCAGATTGTCGACGGTGGCCGCAGTTGCAGCTGCCGGCACGCCGGCGGTGCTGGCCGATGCGGTGGCCGGTGACACGACCATCCGGTAGACGACGTCGAAGGCCGGACCGATCTCGTTACGCAAATCCAGCGGCGCGTGCAGGCTCTCTTGGGCATCCTGCTTCATACCCATGTAGACGCGCTGCGGCAGCGGAATCTGCCGCAGCTCCTGCTGTACCTGGCCGACCAGCGGACGGTACTGCGGCAGATCGGCATCGGCATATTTCATCGCGTAATCGAGGTGCGTCATCAACCCTTTCTGCACGTCGCCCTGGCCAGGAAACGCACTCTGCCATTGCTTGCTCATCCAGTCCTCGACAATGGATGCGCGGCGATTTTGGCGATCCTCGATCATGCGGTAGACGCGTAAGGCGGCCAGTCGCTGATTGCTGCCCGGTGGCGCGGCGTTGATGGCGTCAATCACGCCGCTGGCCAGCGCCGGCAGGAAGTGCTGCGAAAGCAGGCGTAGGTAAGCCGCATCGACCTTGGGGCCGATTTCACGGCCCTGGTAGAGCCCCATCTGCGATACCAGCGGCCACGCTTCACGGTAATCGCCATAAACCGAGACGGCATCGCGAATCTGATCCAGCGGCACAAGCAGGTTGCGCCCGGTGGGGTCGACGCGGGTGTCGATGTCACGCCCGCTGAACGCCTTGCTCTTGGCGAGCACGCTGCCGGCCTGGTCGTGGTTGATGCCAAAGTAGTATCGCCAACCGCCGATCACCAGCAGGCAGCCGAGCACGGCGACCGCTGAACTGAGCAGCAGCAGGCGGCGCTTGCTGGCCAGCACCTTGACGTTGTCGCCGGCCAGCCCCGCCTCAGGGTAGATAACCTGCTGAAATAGCTGCTGTGCGAAGTAAATGACCGAACGCGCATCGGATTTGGCTTCGGACAGCGGCGCCGACATTCCATATGAGCGGGCTGCAGCAGTGACGAACGCATTGGAGAGCAGACCCTGCTGGTAGACCGACGAGAAATACATGCCACGCGTCAAGGCCGGTACGGCATATCGGTCGCTGCTCAGAATTTCGCCAAGGAAGTCGAACAAGGTCGGGCGCATGCCGGCCAGCTGGCGCACCAGCGAAAAAATGCGCTCGCGCTGCTCCAGCGTGTGCGGATCGGCCAGCGCGTCGAACACCTGTTCGTTGATCTGCTGGATGAAGGTGTCGTAGCGCGTCGCCAGTTCCTCAAGCCAGGCATCGTAGTTGTCGACTGAAGCCAGAGTGAAAGTGAAACCAAAGATGTTGTCGCGTACCGCGCGCGGCAGGCGCGCGAAAAATTCGTCGAACCCTTCCAGCAAGTCGAACTTGGTCAGTACCACGTAGAGCGGCAAGCGCGTACCGAGTTGCTGGGTTAATTCGTACAAGCGCGTGCGCAACAGAATGGCCAACGCTTTTCGGTCGCTCGGCAACTGGCTGAGCAAGGCGGCGATATCGACGATCAGCACTATGCCGTTGAGCGGACGCCGGCCTCGATTGCGACCCAGCCAGTCAACCAGGTTGTCCCACAAGCGCTTATGAATACCGAGCGGCAACTTACGCTCCGCCCGAGCGTCGTGAGCAGGCGGCAGTCCATCGCTATCCCCTGCCCGATCGGTTGGCTCGTCGACGGAATCGTGCGCCTTGCTGTCCTGCTGGCTGATCAGCTCACCGGGTGGATCGATCAGGACGGCCTCGTTGCCGATCCACCAGTCGATCGTGTAGGCCAATGATTCTTCGCGATAGGATTTCTTGCTGCTGCCGGCTTTGGTAACGCCGGTCAACGCGAAATTCTGATTGGAACGATTGATGAAACTGGTCTTGCCCGCGGTCTCCTGGCCTAGCACCAGATACCACGGCAGCTTGTACAGATAGTTGCGACTGGCCATGTTCTGCCGCAGCATGGTCAAACTGTGATCCAGCGACTGCTCCTGTGCGCGCACGAAAGGCAGACAGAGGTCATCCTTGACGACGGCCTCGTGTTTTCGCTCGGCGTCGAGCTTGTTGTAGCGACCACGCAGCAGCAAGGCCCAGAGCAAGGTCGGAATCAGCAGCAAGATCACCGTTAGCGCGACTTGCATGGATAGGTCGATCGGCAGAGGGTGCCCGTGCCAAGTCAAGCGCGGCGCCAGCCACCAGATGCCGACGAGCAGGAACAGCATGACCAGTACCAGCAGGATCGGCGTCGAAGTCTTGATCTGCCGCCACAGCGCCTCGCCCCCGCGGTTGATGAAGTCCCAATGGGTTCTCATGATCTTCTTTACTCCCCTAAACCTTGCTGCCGTGCGTAATGGCGGCCGCTGACTGGCCACGCTGGACGAGATGGTTATGCATGTCCGGTTCCCACTGGTCGGCCGTGGTGGCCTGCATGGTCTGGCGCACACTCGCGTAGAGATCATTGGCCAGCCACGACAGTCCGCGCGATGCCAGCACGTCGGCGGCCATCACGGTGGCGTAGCAGCGCTGCCGCGGCGCGCTATATTCGGCCTGGATATCCTGCAGGCGGCGCAGCACGACCTCGACCCCTTCGGTATCCAGTTGCGTCATCAGTTCGCTACGCAGATCCGCGAATTCCAAGGTCGCCGCCGCTTGCGCGTCATGGGCATCGGCACCGGATAACCATGTGTGGGTGTCGGTATCGATGAAGGTGGTGCCATCGCTAAAGCGCAGGTCATGCAAGGTGGGCAGGCGTCGTACGAAGCGCACGGTGGCATGCCGGATCGCTGCCGCTGCGTCGCTCATTTCCAGCCGCGCGGCGATGCTGGCGGCGATCCAGCTACCGCGTATCCAGAAGGGGCTGGAGACCACGCTTTTTTCCACCCGTTGCAACAAGGGCGGATCGATGCGATTGCTCGCCAGGCTCTCCAGATAGTCCTGCACGATATCCAATGGCACGCACATCAGTTCCGTGCGCTGCTCACGCTTGACTGCCGGCACCGACAGGATGCCCGACCACAACGCGAAGCGTCGCAACTGATAACCCACCGGGTCGTAGGCATCCTGTTGGCTGACGAAGTCGGCGACCTTGAGCAAGGTGTGCCGGCTCTCGCGCTCGTTGCCTAGCTGCAGGTCGTTTCTGGCCGAGAAATACTCCGGGCTTAATGCCTGTCCACCGGACTGACCTGGCGCTTTGGGTACTGGCACCGGCTCTGGCTTAGGCCGTTGGGCCTGCTCAATCAGCTTGCTGAGCTGCGCCTCCAGGCGGGTCAATGACGCCATATCCAGCGCTGCCTTGGGAGCGCTGTGCTGTAACGTATCGAGCGCCCGCTGCGCGGCCTGTCGGTGGGTCTCGGTCAAGCTGCCCGAGTGCAACTCCGCCAGCGAGGTCGTCAGCCGATGAATCAACAGGCTTACCTGCTTGCGCTTGGCCGGATAGCCGGTCGGTCCAGGCTTCGGATAGCTGGTCTCCCAGTAGCGCTCCACCAGCCCGGCGAGCAGACCCGCCGCTTCGATCCATGCCGCCCAGGTTTTCTCACGCAGGCGCGTGGTCATGAGGTGACCCGCGATGCGGAAATGCTTGCACTGCGCATGCAGGTACTGGCGGGATGCTTCGTCGACGTACGACCAGTCCAGCGTCCCTTCACGCAACCCACCGAGCTTGATCATCTCCTGATCGATCGTCTGGTAGGTTTCGTCCTCTTCATTGAAAAGGCCAGCCGGTTGCTCGGCCATCACCGGCTCGAGCAAGGCTTCCAGCATGAGTGGGAGCGTCTCCATCACCAATGACATGCCTGCCGTTGCTGATCGATAAGCGCGCCCAAATCGCTGGCATCGAACAGTAGATCGTTGAGTCGCGGTTCATCGCTCACCACCCGCAAGCGCACTCCGCCACCCAGACGACGGATCGTGTCGATGCCTGGCAGACCACGCCCTGCGTCGACAATCACGCCCTGGTTGAGCACCTGCCAGGGCGCATCTGCTGAAATCGGGTGATCGTCCAACAGTAGGCGCACATGCACCAGGTTGCGATCGATCGGCCGGCCCAGCACCAGTTGCAAGCGGGAAATATTGGACAGGCAACTGACCACCAGATAGGGCCGCGGACGTAGCGCGCCCAGGGCAGGAGCGGAAATGACCACGCGCGGCTGCTTGGCGTCATTGCGCTCCACGGTCTGTGCGATCAAAAAGCCGCTGTTTTCGGGTTTGCGAGTTGCCTCGTTCGCCTGTACGAGGCTCACGATCTCGGGCGCTGCCGCAGCCACGGCAATGACCGCCGGACGGACGCTTTCCACCGGCGTCCCGGCAGCCGCATCGAAGCACGCCAGGCGTTCCAGCCCGGAAAGAATCTTTGTACATGCATGGACGGAGATCGGCACGTCGGCGGGTGACTCCTTGGCCGCCTGCGCGACTGGGCATATGCCGCCCAGCGCCAGCAAGCCGATCGGCCATGCAACGAGGTGAAGGCGTCGACTCATGAGGATTCCATCGCGAGGTTCCATTTTTGGCATTTGCGGGCAAGCGTGCGTTTGGGAATGCCAAGGCTTTGCGCCGCGCGCGTACGCGAACCGTGGCAACCGCGCAATCGCGCGCCAATCATCAGTCGCTCGAAGTTCTCGCAGGCCTCAGGCAGGTTGTCAGCATTTAGTAGCTCGGCGAACGCAGGGTCGATCGCCTGCCCGTGCAGTGCTTGGGAAACCACATCGGGCCCGTGGACCGTGGGCGTCAGCAATTTCTGCAACGTCGCCGCATCGATTGGCTGACCGTTCTTTACCCGCTCACTGGCCACCAGCACCAGGCTGCGCAGTTCGCGCACGTTGCCGGGAAAGGCATGCGCTTGTAACAGCGTCAACGCATCTGCGTCGATTCCCGCGACGTGGGCCTGGCGCTCACGGTTATGCTGAATCACCACGTGATTGACCAGTGGCGCGATATCCTCCGGACGCTTGCGCAGTGGCGGAAGATGCAGGCTGAGTTGGCGAATGCGGAAGTACAAATCCTCGCGAAAACGCCCCGCGCGGACGAGTTGTGGCAAGGGCTGGTGAGTCGCGCAGATCAGCCTGAAATCCGAAGCGCGTTCCTGCGTCGCACCGAGCGGACGGTATTTTTTTTCGTTGAGCAGACGCAACAAGGTGCCTTGCAGGACGAACGGCATATCGCCGATTTCGTCCAGAAACAAAGTGCCACCATCGGCGGCAGCCACCAGCCCGTCACGTGCCTGCGTTGCGCCGGTGTAGGCGCCACGGGTACTGCCAAACAATTCCGCCTCGATCAGCTCCTTCGGAATCGCTGCGCAGTTCACCGGCACGAACGCCTTGCCGCTGCGTGCCGACGTTTGATGGATCAACCAGGCGGCATGGTCTTTACCGACACCCGTTTCGCCAGTAACCAGCACAGCCAGCGCGGAATCGGCGATCAGCAGTATTTCGGCGCGGATATGCTGCGTTTCGGAGCTATCGCCAACCCATTCGGCAGCCAGCAGCCTGGCCGCCGCCGCCCGATGGCCGGCCGCTGAGCGGTCGCGATGCGCTGCCCGTTCATAGCGGGCATTTTCAACAACGCTCTGCTGCGACGTCAGCCGTGCGAACAACTGCTGCTGAATCGTGGTCAACATTTGCCAAGCCGGATCGTCCCTCCATGCCTGCAGGCTGGCATGGAGGCCAATCAGCACGATGACCGCCACGGCATGCCGGCGATCATCGTCCAGCAAAGGCACCGCCAACCATGCGCCGTTGGCAACCCGTTGGCGCAGGGCCTCGAAGCCATCCCCGACATCGATCAACCGATCGACGTGTTCGACCAGACACGGTTGTTTGTCGAGCATGGTGTAAATCAGCGGGTTGTCCAACTCATCCAGAGCGATCTCGGGCAACTCCCCGAGGGGAAGGTCGGTGCTGCTCAAAGGCAGCAAGCGATCGCCATCGGCATTTCTCTGGTAGCACAGGGCATGGCGCAACGCGGTACCCAAGTGGGTCGCGACGGCGCGCAGGAAGTTCGACGTCAAGCTGTCGATCTGACGGGCTACCGTCAGCGCTTGTGCGATGTTCAATACGTCCAGTGCCAGCATGGGATTACTCACGCCAGCGCAGCCTCGAAACGCGTACCGTTCCAATCCAGGGTGGCTTCGGCGAAGGGCTCTCCCGTGGCGAGTCGTTGCAGAACAGCTAGCGAAAGCGGCGGCAGCAATTCGCCGTCGATGCTGGCATCCAGCATCCGCGCGCCGTTCTCGTGTCGAGTGCAACGCGACTTCAGTTCTTCGCGCGCGGCGTCCGCGATGGTCAGCCGTGCGTCATAGCGTTCGGCCAACTGCGCTTGCAGGCGCTGCAGGCGTGCGTCGACAATCTCAACGAGCACGGCCTCATCCAGATAGCGGTACGGCACCACTTGCATGCGTGCAAGCAGTGCTGGCTTGAAGAAGCGCATCAGCTGGGTGCGCAGCTGTGCGTCGCCGAGTTCGGCGAGCGCACTGTCCTGCTGATCGAAGCCCAGATTGGAGGTCAGGAAAAACAGAATGTTCTTGCAATCAATAAAGCGCCCCTCACCGTCAGCCACTTCCCCCTTGTCGAATGCCTGATAGAACACGTTGAGCACTTCGGGATGGGCCTTTTCCACTTCATCCAACAACACCACCGAGTACGGCCGCTGGCGGATCGCCTCGGTCAGCACTCCGCCCTCACCGTAGCCAACATAACCGGGCGGCGAACCGAGCAGACGCGATACGGTGTGCTTCTCCTGATACTCGGACATGTTGATGGTGGTCAGGAATTGCTTGCCGCCAAACAGGGCATCCGCGACGCCGAGCGCGGTTTCGGTCTTACCGACACCGCTGGGGCCCACCAGCAGAAATGCACCTAGCGGCGTACCAGGGCGGCGTAGATCGGCCATTGCGGTGAGCAGATGCCGATAGACCTTTTCGATGGCGTCGCCCTGCCCTTTGACTCGGGTCCGCAGCACGCCCGGCAAATCGCGCAGACGCTCCATGCGATCGCGCGTGATCGTGTTGGCGGGAATCCCGGTCCAGTCGGCGATGACCTGGGCGATTTGTTCGCGACCCACGTCCGCGTGTAGCAGGGCTCCCTCTCGCTGCACCTGAGCCAGCTGCGCCACCAGCGCTGCCAAGGACGCCCCCGCCTCGTCATTGGTGTGGGCATCGGCACGCAGATCCAGGATTTGTTCCACCAGCGCCTTTTGCTTGCTCCAGGCCACACGCAGACGCTCGATATCCTCGTCGGCCACTAGTCGCCGCGCGCTCAACGCATCGAGCCGGCGCTCGTCAACCGTTCGACCCGCCTGACGATCGCGCCGTAGATGGTCCAGCTCCGCATCGATCTGCCATTGCACGTGCTCCAACGCCGATAAACGTCGCGGGGGTTCGGCCAGTGCCGTTGCGACGCGCGCGCAGGCGGTGTCGAGCACGTCGATCGCTTTGTCCGGCAACTGGCGCCCGGCAAGGTAGCGCGCCGATAGCGCCGCTGCGGCTTGCAACGCGTCGTCACCGATATATACGTGATGTGCTGCTTCATAGATCGGACGCAACCCGCGCAAGATATGCACGGCCTGCTCCTGCGTCGGTTCATCCAACTTGACCAATTGAAAGCGACGCGACAGCGCGGAATCTTTCTCAAAGTATTTCTTGTATTCGGACCAGGTGGTAGCGGCGATCGTACGCAGCTCGCCCCGCGCCAATGCCGGTTTGAGGAGGTTGGCCGCATCGCTGCCGCCGGCGGCATTGCCCGCGCCAATCATCGTGTGCGCCTCATCGATGAAGAGGATGATCGGTTGAGGAGATGCCTTAACCTGATCAATCACCGCCTTCAGTCGCTTCTCGAATTCGCCTTTGACCGCCGCACCGGCCTGTAGCGCACCCAGGTCGAGTCCCCACAGGGCCACCTGACGCAAAGGCGCGGGTACGCGTGCCTGCACGATGCGCAACGCCAGTCCTTCCACTACCGCGCTTTTGCCCACACCGGCGTCCCCCACCACGATGGGGTTGTTCTTGCGACGGCGCGACAGGATATCGATCATAAGATCGATTTCCTCATCCCTGCATAGCACCGGATCGATGCGGCCATCGCGTGCCTGTGCGGTGAAATCGTGGCCGTATTTGGCGAGCGCAGACTCCGCCTCGCTGGCCAGTGATGTCGCAGCCTTGCTTGTCCCTTGTTGCGGCGTCTCCACCGATTCACTCAACAGCTTGATGAAGTTCTTGCGTAGGGCCTCGCGATTGAGGACATCCAGCGCCTTCACCGCGGCCAAGGGCAAATAGCGCGCTGGGCTCAGCAACGCTGCCAGCAGCAATGTCCCACTGCGGATCCTCGATTGGGCCAGCTCCAACGAACCAAGTAGCCACGCTTCCTGCAGAAGTTCCAGCAGTAACGGTGAGAACGTCGGATACTTGCCATCGGTATCGTCCTGCTCAATGAAAGCCGACGACAAGGCGTGGCGTATGGCATCGGCCTCGATCCCGCCCTGCTTCATCAGCATCCGCATATCGCTGAACGGGTTATCCAGTAGCTTGAACAGCAGATGCGGCGCAGTAATCTCCGCGCCCCGCTGGCTGATACAGAGACTGGCCGCCTCCTCCAACCCATGCCGACATACATCGTTGAGCCGCTCGATCAGAGCGGAAAGATCAATCCTGATCATGCAACACATCCATCCTGGAGATATGTCAGGCGACGTTAGCAAATCCAGATAAATTGTGTTGATGTTTTACGTATAAAAAATGGATCTTCTTAAAGTCAATGAGAATATTCCGATATATTTCGTGTCGACTCATTTTCCGTGTCATCCGTTTGAGATTGAATCTATAGGAACAGAACTACATCTTGTAGGGGATTATCGATTACGCACAGATTGATTGACCTGAGCCATTCGTCTTACGTAGGATCAGCATGCCAGAAAATATTTGTATGGAACTTATTTTCCTGGCAGTCCTGGAGCGATCAGTTCCGAACTACTCTCAAAAAAGCCCAAAGAAGGATCTTTATTCATGGCGAAGAAAGAAGGTTCCGTTGCTCCCAAAGAACGCATCAATATCAAATACGTTCCCGCGACCGGCGATCAGCAGGCGGAAATCGAATTACCGCTAAAACTGGTCGTCACCGGCGACTTCAAGGGGCACGGCGAAGAGCAGGCTCTGGAAGAACGCCAGGCCGTTCGCATCGACAAGGATTCGTTCGATTCCGTACTCGAAAAGGCCGGCTTGACGCTCGCCATGGACGTGCCTTCGAGGTTGTCTGAGGGCGACGATGAAGTCACGCTGGGTGTGAAACTTCAGTTCAAGGCCTTGCGCGATTTCATGCCCGATGCGGTCGCCAAGCAGGTACCCGAACTCAACAAGCTGTTGGAGCTGCGCGAAGCCCTGGTTGCGCTTAAAGGGCCACTGGGCAACGTTCCGGCCTTCCGCGCCGCATTACAGGACTTGCTCGCCGACGAGAGCGCGCGCGCCAGGCTGGCCAGTGAGCTCAACCTGGTGCTGGACCCGAAAAAGCCTGCTTGATTCTCCCGTCGCCCGTCGTCGTCAGTTCAACGCCACGTTGAAAAGGAATGTCACCAATGAACGAAACCAAGAAGGCCGCATCCTCTGCGGAAGGCAAACAGTCGGCCGGCCTGCTCGAACAGATCATGGCGCAGACCCGGATCGAACCAAGTCACGAAGGTTATGCCGTTGCTGAAAAGGGCGTTGCCGCGTTTATTGCGGAAATGCTCAAGACACAGGACAGCGAACAGACCGTCAACAAACGTCTGGTCGACCAGATGATCACCGAGATCGACCGTAAACTGGGTCGCCAGATGGATGCCATCATTCATCAACCGGCATTTCAGCAGCTTGAATCCGCATGGCGTGGTTTGAAATTATTGGTGGACCGCACCGATTTTCGCGAAAACATCAAGATCGAGATCTTGCATATCACCAAGGAAGAGCTCCTAGAGGATTTTGAAAGCTCTGCCGACATTACCCAGAGCGGCCTCTACAAACATGTGTATTCCGCCGAATACGGGCAATTCGGCGGTGAGCCGGTCGGCTCGATTGTCGGCAATTACACGTTTGGACCATCATCGACCGACATCAAGCTGCTGAGCTACGTGGCCTCCGTAGGAGCCATGGCGCATGCGCCGTTCCTGGCGGCTGCCGGTCCCGAATTCTTTAATTTGAGGGGCTTCCAGGATTTACCGAACCTCAAGGAAGTGAAAGATATTTTTGAGGGGCCGCGATTCGCCAAATGGCGCAGCCTGCGCGACTCCGAAGACGCCCGTTATCTTGGCCTGACCATGCCGCGCTTCGTGCTGCGGCAACCGTATGACCCGCTCGATAATCCGGCACGCACGTTCGTTTACAACGAAGGTATCGACGGCTCCCACGACAACTATCTGTGGGGCAACACCGCCTTTCTGCTGGCCAGTCGCATTACGGAAAGCTTCGCTAAATATCGCTGGTGCCCGAATATCATCGGCCCGCAGTCAGGTGGCGCCGTCGACGATCTGCCAGTTCACCTATACGAGTCACTTGGCCAGATCCAGGCAAAAATTCCTACTGAGGTGCTGATTTCCGATCGCAAGGAATTCGAGCTCTCCGAAGAAGGCTTCATCCCGCTGACCATGCGCAAGGACAGCGATAACGCTGCCTTTTTCTCGGCCAACTCCGTGCAACGCGCCAAGATCTTTCCAAAGACCAAGGAAGGCCAGGAGGCACAGACCAACTACAGGCTGGGCACCCAACTGCCGTACCTGTTCATCATCAATCGCCTGGCGCACTACATCAAAGTCCTGCAGCGCGAGCAGATCGGTAGCTGGAAAGAGCGGCAGGATCTGGAGCGCGAGCTGAATACCTGGCTCAAACAATACGTCGCCGATCAGGAAAATCCGCCATCCGACGTGCGCAGCCGCCGACCGCTGCGCGCAGCACGCGTCGAAGTGCAGGATCTGCCCGGAAACCCGGGTTGGTACCAGGTTTCGCTCGCAGTGCGCCCACACTTCAAATATATGGGCGCCAACTTCGAGCTCTCGCTCGTCGGCCGATTGGACAAGGAATGAGCTAGGCCATCTCCATGTCGAGATCGCAAGGGCAAGGAAGCCTGTTCGAGCGGCTCGATCCCGAGGCATCGCCGCGCCAGAGCATGTCGCGGCTCGACCACACGGCCGAGCGTATCCGCGCCGTCAAGAAACATCTTGAACAGTTGCTCAATGCACGCCAGGGCTGCTCATCGAGCAGCCCTGGTTTTGGTCTGAGCGACTTCAACGATGCCGCCATGGGAAGCGCCGACTTGTTGATCCGCATTAGCGCAGATATCCGGCAATCGATTGAAATTTTCGAGCCTCGGGTAAAGATTCGCGACGTGCATTTCAGAGCTGACGCCGATCACCCGCAGGAACTGAATTTTCGCCTGGATTGCGTCGTCCCCGTCGAAAGCAGGGAAGAAGTAGTGGAAATCGATCTGGTCATGAACAGCCACGATCGACACATGCGAGTGATATGAGATCGATATGGGACTACGGCAACTCTTTCGCGACGAGCTGAACTACCTACGGCTGCAGGGTCGTGAGTTTGCTCGTCATAACCCGCAACTGGCACGCTTTCTCGGTGAACAGGCGGCTGACCCGGATGTCGAGCGGCTGCTGGAAGGCTTTGCCTTTCTCAGCGCCAAGTTGCGCCTGAAAATCGAGGACGACCTTCCGGAGCTGACCCATTCGCTGTTGCAATTGCTATGGCCTAACTATCTGCGGCCATTACCCAGCGCCACCATGGTGCGCTTTGACCCGATCGATCGCGCGATCACTGAGCGGCAGGTCATTTCACCAGGCACCGAACTGCGCTCGCGACCGGTGGACGGCCTGGCATGCCAGTTCCAAACCTGCACCGAGGTCGCGATCTATCCACTTTGCATCCAGCAGGTCAGCGACGCGCACACGCGCGAGAAGTCGATCGTGCGACTGGACCTGCGCACGCTATCGGATCAACCGCTGGATGCGATCGGCTGCGACAAACTGGACATCCATCTTGGCGGCGACGACACCACCGCCCTCACGTTATACCTGTGGATGGCCAAGTATCTCAGTGAGATCCGCGTGGAGATCGGTGCGAGCGTGCAGCGGCTCGACTGCAGGCATGTAGAATTTCCGGGCTTTGCGCCGGAAGACGCCCTGTTGCCTTATCCGAAAAACGTCTTCGACGGATATCGCATACTGCAGGAATACTTCGTTTTTCCGCAGCGCTTCTTTTTCTTCCGATTGACTCGGTTGCTGTCGCTTTGGCCCGCCGAAGCCGCCAGCGAAGTCCGCTTCGAATTCCACTTCTCCCGACCGATGCCGCCCGACATCAAGTTGCGGGCATCGGATCTCTCGTTGTATTGCGTGCCGGCAGTCAATTTGTTCAAGCACGACGCCGAGCCGATCAATCTCGACGGGCACGTCGTCGACCAGAGGTTACAGCCGAGTGGGCAGCGTCCTGAAGGCTACGAAATTTTCAGTGTCGGCCAGGTTTCTGGCTGGCGCCGGAATGCCGAAGGGAGCCACGGCGAATTGCTGCGCGAATTTCATCCGTTCGAATCGTTCCAGCACGAAATCGAACATGCCCACGGCCGCACTGCCCTGTACTACCGCACCCGCATGGAGGAGTCCATCCAGCAGGACGGCCTGCTACACCGAATCGCCTTCGTACGTGGCGATGAGTCGCACTATATCGGCAAGAACGAAACCATTTCAGTGGATCTGGTCTGCACCAACCGTGACCTTCCGCTCGCCCTGGGTGCCGGCGATCTATGCATACCGACACAAACCACACCGTCCTACGCGACCTATACCAATATCACCCGCCCCACCCCGCCTTACCGCCCGGTGCTGGACGGAAGTTTGCAATGGACACTGATTTCCAACCTGTCACTGAATTATTTGTCGCTGCTGTCAGCCGAACCACTCAAGGCGATCGTGCGCGCCTATGACTTCGCCGCATTGCACGACATCCAACAGGCGCGTGCTACCCGCAAGCGGCTGAATGGCATCGGCGAGGCGACCACGACGCCGGTCGATGTGCTGATGAAGGGGCTGCCGGTCCGCGGGCTCAAAACCTGCTTGAAGCTTGATCAGTCGGCTTTCCTCTGCGAGGGCGACTTGTATCTGTTCGCCACCGTGCTGTCCCACTTCTTCGCGCTATACGCGAGCATCAATTCGTTTCATCAGCTAGACGTCATCAACGTAACCAACAATGAACATCACTCATGGCCCATGCTGAAAGGAAGACAACCCGTGATCTAGCCGATACGCTGCTGGCGGATGCGAGAAATTACTCGTTCTTCCGCCTGCTGGAGCATTTGCATGATTTGCACGGCGACAACCTGGAAAGCGAAGAGACCGTTTCGCCCGGTAACGAGCGCATGCGCCTCAGCAGCCACGCCGGGCTGGGCTTTCCCACGTCGGACGTAGCAACCGCCAAGCATTTTCCAGGTGGTAATGAAAGCCGCTACACGGTGGAGACGACCTTTCTCGGCCTGCATGGCGCCGACTCGCCGTTGCCGGGCTACTACGTGGACACCGTTGCCTATGAAGCGGGCCAGGACATCGGTATCCGCCCTGCCTTCCTGGACTTCTTCAACCACCGCCTGCTTACGCTACTGCATCAGATCTGGCGTAAGTACCGGTATTACATTCGCTTTCGAAGCGAAGCGAAGGATCGCTTTTCACGCTATGTCTTCTCGTTGATCGGACTCAACGACGAACACCTGCGCGGCGGCACGCCGATCCCCTGGAGCCGTCTGCTGACTTACGCGGGACTGATCGCCAGTCGTAGCCGGTCCCCGGCCATCGTGGCCGGCATCGTCGCGCACTGCTTCGATCTTGAGTCCGTCGGTATCCGAGAATTTGAGCAGCGCTACGTCGATATTCCCGAAGGACAACGTACCGCGCTGGGAAGCCGCAATGCCAGCATGGGTAACGATTTCGTGATCGGTTCGCGGGTAAGTACACGCAGCACCAAATTCACCATCGTCATCGGCCATCTCAACCAGCGGCGCTTTCGCGAGTTCCTGCCCAGCGGCCAGAACTTCGGGCGACTGCGCAAACTGATCGAATTCCTGTTGCGTGATCCCATGTCCTACGACCTCGAACTCGGCCTGTTGCAACAGGAAATCCCACCTTTTGTACTGAACCGCAACGACGGCGCGCACCTGGGCTGGACCAGTTTTATCGGGGACAACGCGCTGCGCAATGAGTCGGCCGTCAAAATCAGGGTACGTCCATGAACGCTCTTTCCACGCCACGGCGCATCGCCCTGGTGGTTGCCAACCCCGAAATACTCCAGCACGGCAGCGCACCAGCCCGCACGTTCGATAGCGCCGGGGGCACCATTGGGTGCCGCGGTGCCCATTGGATACTGCTCGACAGTCAGAACGGTATCAGCCCCATTCATTGCGAAATCCTGATGGTCGACGGAGCATTTTGCTTGATCGACCGCTGCGGTCTGACAAGGATGAACCACGGCAAAGCCAGCATGGGGCCGGGCCGTGTTGCGCGCCTGAACGATGGTGACCTCGTACATGTGGGTCTGTATCAGCTGGCGGTACACATGAACGACCAGGGGCACATGCTGCACGACCATTCCCGACACTTGGCCCAGCATCAAGTCGGCGAACTCTTACACGAGGACGATGCGTATCTGGATAGCCTGCAAGGGGCTCCGATGCAGCTTACCGAAGCCAGTCGCGACATTCAGATAGTGCCGGATGACTATCGTCACTTAACCACACCATTGGGGCAACGCGAGGAGCTCGATCCGCTACAGGCCCTGGATGCCGCCTTGCGCAAAGCTCAGCTGCAAAAGCTGGTGCAAGGCCCGATGGATACCACGCACTACGGACTATCGCCCCACCAGCCAACCCAAGCCGACCTGACAGCGACACGGTATGAAGCTGTCACCGGATCACCCGTCTCGAGACAAGGAGAATCCGCGATGCCGCAACTTCCCTACATTTCGTCGCCCAGCGACGACAGTTGGCAAACCGCCTATCAAAGTGCCGGCGAGGATACCCGCCACATCGCCGCGATCCCGCTGTTGCAGGGGCTGGAAGTTCCACTGGGCAGCCTGGATTCGGAAGCTGCCCATTACCTTCTGCTGGAAGCGGGCAAGGCGCTCAAGGCCGCGGTTCAAGGCATCGCCGCGTTGTACGGCTCGCCAACCGTCGGCGCACAACGGCTGACCATGCTAAGTCGTACCCTGCAACCGATCGAAGACAATCCACTGCGCCTGGGGCAGAGTTATGAGGATACGGTCCGCGCGCTGTTTTCCAGCGAGCGAAGCGTGGTGCACCTGTCACCCCAGGCTGCTATCCACGAAAGCCTGGCCCAGGCCCGGCACCACAATGCCGCCGTTATCCAGGCCATCGGCGAAAGCCTGGATGCGCTGCTGCGTGCATTTTCTCCGGACGTGCTGCTGCAGCGCTTCAACCGTTATGCCGCACAACGCAATCAAGCCGGACAAACGGAGGGCTGGTCCTGGCAGATGTACACCCACTATTACAACGAACTGGTTTCCTCTCGTCAGCAAGGCTTCGAAAAGCTGTTCTGGGAAGTGTTCGAGCAGGCCTACGACCGCGCGATACGGATGGAGGAAGCCAGCGTATGACGCTTCACCGCGCCGCTATGGGCTTGAGCGGCGGCCTGGTGCTGTTGCTGGGCGGCTGCAGCACAGTCGGTAACGTGATGACAAAAACCGGGAAAGTGCTGATGAACCCATCGATCCCGGTCGGAGCACCGACCGATCAGCCGACCCAGATATCACTGAGCCTGCATGCGACCGAAGCGGTCAATCCGAACGCTGACAGCGTGCCGGACGACACAGCAGCAGCGGATGCTCCGCCTCAACCCAAGGGCAAGTACGCGGTCAATCTCAGCAGCAACAGCGAAGAAGATCTGACCATCCAGATGCGCGCCTTGCTCAAGGTCATGCTGTCAGATCTGCATGGGCAGCAGGACCCATGGAGCGACGCGCAACTCTCGATCCTGGCACCGGCCTCCTATGCCGCAATTCCGACTGATGAGAAGACGCACCCTCCCTACCTGGCCACCCCGCCCTCTGTCGCAACGTCGACGCCAACGCCGACTGACATCCTCATCAACGATTCGAGTAGCGGACACTCGCTCGGCCAATACGCTACCCCTTTAAGCGACGCCGGATCGCCCAGCGCACAGCCCGATCCGCAAAAGATCGCCACCCCCATTACCTTCAAGGTCCTGCAACTCAAGGACGATTCGGTACTGCTCAACTCTGACTTCGGCTCCCTCAGCAAAGACCTCAAGAAAGCGCTCGGCAGCACCTACCTCGCGGATGATGACTATGTACTGAAGCCGGGACAATTCAAGTTCGTGAACTTCGAGTCACTTAAACAAGGCACCAATTACGTCGCCGTCATCGCCTCGTTCCACGATACTGACAACGCCACGTGGAAGAAGATTTTCCGTGTCCAGCCAAAGGGCCACAGCTATTCCCTGCTGGTCACTTTCGATGATGCCCAGGTCGATATACAGGATGAAAACTAAAGCCGCGAAGATACGCGGCCCAAGTGCATTCTCCAATTGCCGGATGCCATCCAAAGGCCTGTGCTCAGACACCGTTGGGAAGCCATTTATTTCTGATCCCCTACCAATCTCACCCCGTGACGTAGTGGGACCAACGCTGAGCGCAAGAAAGCCCGCTCGGTGAAACATCTTTCTCAAAATGATCGCAGGACGCTTAAGCGGTGCGTCTTCGCGCGTTCGCATCGATTTCATCGAGGCATTTACCGAATAGTTGCATCGCCTCGCGCAATGCGCCCGGTGACAGCCCGCAGTAGCCGAGGATCAAGCCTGGGCGAGGTGGTGGCTTCAGGTAATGCGCTTCCACCGGATGCAGGCCCAGGCCGCGCCTATGGGCAAGTGCGATCAATGCATGTGCGGATCCATAGTCGTAATTGCGCAGCCATACGACGACGTGCATGCCGGCAGGCGTATCGACGATGTCGACGCGATCACCAGCGTAGCGGCGCAAACCGTCGATCAACGCCTCACGACGCGCTTGCAGCTCTTGGCGTGCGAATCGCAGATGTCGTTCGAAGCCACCGTCTTCCATGAAATTGGCGAGCGCCGTTTGCTCGATGCCGGACGAGGAAATGTCATTGAAATATTTGGCCATGACGAAGTCGTCGCGTAGTACAGCCGGCACCACCATGTAGCCAAGTCGAAGCGCGCCGAACAGGGCCTTGGTAAACGTGCCGGCATAGATCACCCGATCTCCCTCATCAAGAGCGCGTAGCGCCGCGAGAGGGCGGCCGTCGTAGCGGAACTCGCCGTCGTAGTCGTCCTCCAGGATCCAGCATTGCTTCGCATGGGCATAGCGCAACAACTCCAGTCGGCGCTGTGGGGACATGACGGTGCCACTGGGAAACTGGTGAGAAGGCGTCACGCAGATCAGTCGAGGTGCCACGTCGGGCAGTTCGTCGCAGACGATGCCCTCGTTGTCGGTACGAACACCCTGGACGTTCACACCGTGGGCAACGAATGCCTGGTAGGCACCGAAATAATGGGGCTCCTCCAGCACCGCAACATCGTCTTCGTCGATCAGCACGCGCGCGCTCAACGTGTAGGCCTGCTGTGTCCCATTAACGATCAGCACATTCTCCGGCAAGGTCGTTATGCCACGGCGCAGCGCCAGGTAGTCGCATATCTGCTGGCGCAATGCATGCAGCCCCTGAGTACCTACACCCCTAAGCGCGGTGTAGGTGGCAGCCCGCGCCAGTTCGTGGCCCCACGCTGAACTCAGCTCCATATTGGTCAACGGAGTGCCGTATTGCAGGTCGTAAGGAAGATCAATATGCGGCTGGTACATCCTGCGGTCATAGATTTGTCGGGCGCGTTGCGCATAACGCGATGGTGGCGCGATGGTGGATTCGGGGGAGTGCAGCGCCGGCGTGATCTGTAGTGTGGAGACGAAACTGCCCGAACCGGCGCACCCCCTGATAAAACCGTCGGCACGCAATTGTTCGTAAGCGGTCAAGATGGTAATGCGCGACAAACCAAGCTCCAGCGCCAGTGCGCGCGTGGGAGGAAGCCGCATACCCGAAGTAAGCCGCCCATTGAGAATGGCGGCTTTAATGGCGCGAATGAGCTGCGCGTATTGCGGTCCGTGCCCGTCAAGCTCGAGAAACATACGAGTTAAAACCTCCCAAGAGCACCAGGATTTTCAGCTAGTGTGGTGTCTCAAAAATAAATTGAACTAAATATGCCATGATCTGTCTTTGGGTTTCCGTCTGCTGGAAACTATGCCCATGGCACGAACAGGACGACCGGTAACGAAGCTGTCGCTGACGGAC
>Ga0302302_1000606_pt1 | contig 22083 bp, 11 predicted proteins | sample III_Palsa_E1_3_FD_198766 | JGI IMG/M metagenome (GOLD analysis project Ga0302302, IMG submission 198766) | Peat permafrost microbial communities from Stordalen Mire near Abisko, Sweden - III_Palsa_E1_3 | ecosystem: Environmental > Terrestrial > Soil > Palsa > Peat permafrost | place: Sweden...
TTTCATTCACGCATAACGACGGAGTGATTCATGGTGGATTATTGCAGGATCAGCTGGTCCAGCCGCTTCGTCATTCACAAGACGATGATGTACTCGCACACATCATAAGCGGTGCTGCATTACCTGTATTCGAGGGAAACCCAATTCCTGCGGATGAGATTACATTGATGGCCCCTCTGCAAAGGCCTCCCCGAATCTTTGGCATTGGTCTAAACTACCGAGAACACGCGGCTGAATCGAGGATGGTGGTACAGTCTGTTCCTACCGTGTTTATGAAACTTGCCTCTTCGATCGTAGGCCCGGAAGCCGATGTGCTCTTACCGCCCGAAGCAACTGATCCAGACTATGAAGCCGAACTCGCCGTAGTCATAGGTAAAGCTGGTTATCGCATCGGACCTAACGACTGGGAGCAACATGTCTTCGGATACACCATCATCAATGATGTGAGTGCCCGCGGTGTACAGCTTTCCACTTCTCAATGGACAATGGGAAAGAGTTTCCCCACATTTACCCCGATGGGACCATCCATTACAACTCGCGATGAAGTACCAGACCCTCACCAACTTGATATACGGCTGACCCTCAGCGGTGAACTCATGCAGTCTGCAAACACTCGCGACCTCATTTTCCGCATTCCCGATCTAATCGCCTATCTCTCAAGCATCATTCCCCTCTGGCCTGGAGACATTATCAGTACCGGCACGCCGCCGGGAGTTGGACTCGGTCGTACTCCGCAACGCTGGCTACGCGACGGTGAAGAGATGATCATCGATATTGAACGGATCGGAAGGTTACGCAACCGTACACGTTTCACCGACTAACATTCAAAAAAGTTATGCTCAAAACCGGCATTCTCAACCCGCAGATCAACTCCTTGCTCAGTCGTGTCCGTCATACCAACACATTGGTCATCGCTGACCGCGGCTTCCCTTTCTGGCCTCAGATTGAAACCGTCGATCTCTCTCTGGTCGATGGCATTCCAACGGTGCTTAATGTTCTCAACGCGGTGACCGCGAACTTCGTCATAGGCAAAGCCTGGATGGCGGTTGAATTCCGTGAACGGGTCGCGCCGACGACCCTAAACGCATTCAAGTTGCTGCTGCCTTCAATTGAATTTGAAACACATATCGAATTCAAACGCCGGGTGCCCTCTGCGATTGGACTCATTCGTACCGCAGATACGACTCCATACTCAAACATAATCCTGGAATCGGCTTAGGCACAAAGCCTCATGAATAATCCGTTTCAGACATCTTCGTCTCATAAGTCAACGACGCCGTTGCTTCCGCTAAGAATCGACGCGCACCACCATCTTTGGCACTACCACCCGACGGAGTTTAGCTGGATCAACGAGGATATGACGACTCTACGCCGCGACTTCCTGGTGAACGAACTTCACCGAGAGCTGCTGACAGCTAAGATAGATGCCACCGTTGCCGTGCAAGCGCGTGAATCTCTCGAAGAGACACGCTGGCTGCTGGAATGCGCACGGTCTGCGCCGATCATACGAGGAGTTGTGGGCTGGGCTCCTCTTGAAGCGAGCAACCTTGCAGAAATCTTGAACAGTTTCGACGATGCCGCCAAACTCGTCGGTTTACGTGAGATCGTTCAGACAAAGCCCGATGGATATCTTGACCGGTCAGAGTTCAATCGCGGCGTCAGACAACTCACGAGTCTTAGCCTGACATACGATATCCTCATCCGGGAACGGCAGTTGATAGAAGCGACACGCCTCGTCGACCAACACCCTTACCAACGATTTGTTCTCGATCACGCGGCGAAACCGAAGATTTCTAAAAACGAACTCGAACCGTGGACGACGCGTCTTCTTGAATTGGCGCGTCGTCCAAATGTGTCCTGTAAGATCTCCGGCCTTGTGACGGAAGCCAATTGGCAGCGTTGGACACTGGAATCGTTGCGTCCCTATCTAGATGTATGCGTGGAGGCTTTCGGGCCGAATCGACTTCTCGCCGGATCCGACTGGCCGGTGTGTCTAGTGGCTTCCACCTATTCGCAATGGTGGGATCTACTCGCGCGTTACTTTGCTGACTTCAACCAGGATGAGGTTCGGCTCATCTTCGGGGAGAACGCTATAGAGTTTTATCGCCTTTCGGCTGACTTTGGGGTTTCATCTTGAATAGTGCGATCCGCAAACCATCGCCTGCAAACCCTCAAAGTGCAAATGATCCGCGGTCGGATCTTTTTCCACGTGGTCATTTGCTTCCCTTCATCCTCGTCACCGTACTGTTTTTTATTTGGGGAATGTCGAACAATCTGACCGACATTTTGGTGCAGCAGTTTAGGAAGTCTTTTGAGCTCTCACCAGTGCAGGCACAGCTTGTACAGACAGCCGTTTTCTTTGGTTACTTCTGCATGGCTCTCCCGGCCGCGATCTGCATGCGCCGATGGGGTTACAAATTCGGCATCCTCGCCGGCTTATGTCTATTTGGGTCGGGCACTCTAATGTTTTGGCCTGCGGCAGTCATAGGCCGGTACTGGCTAATGCTGGCTGCATTATTTGTCGTTGGTTGTGGTTCAGCCACACTCGAGACAGCTGCCAACCCATTCATCGCCGAATCAGGACCTTCTGCTACCTCCGAACGGCGCCTGAATTTTTCCCAGGCATTCAACCCACCAGGCACAATCACCGGTGTCCTAATTGGTACTTTCTTCATCTTTTCAGGCATTGAGCTTTCAGCCGCGAAGGTTACGTTGATGAAATCTCAAGGCACATATGCCGGCTATCTTCACGGCGAAATCATGCGTGTGGTTCCCACATACGTTTCGCTCGGCGGCGCTGTCTTTCTACTTGCGGTCATCATCGGGTTCACAAAATTTCCCGACGCGCCAGTAGAGCACGGCACGAAACAAGCTGGTCCTCTCCTTCGTCAAATCATCTCGTTGTTACGCGTGCCAAGACTTCGTGCGTCGATCCTGGCGCAGTTTTGTTACTGTGGCGCACAAGTCAGTACATGGTCTGCCTTCATTCCTTATGTGAGGCAGTACACCCACTCCAGTGAACGAACCGCCGGTCTATTGCTGACAAGTAATCTAATCGCGCTCGCAATTGGCCGTTTGACCTCCACCGGACTGATGCGTTGGTTCAATCCTGCTCGCATGATGGGTGTGTACGCCAGCATCAATATTCTGCTGCTGACGATCACCATTCTTCACCCTGGAGGCATTGGTGCAGGCGCAATTTTGCTCACGAGCTTCTTTATGTCGATTATGTTTCCCACCATATTCGCAATGGGCATCAAGGGTCTTGGTCCAGACACAAAGTTGGGAGGCTCTTTGATCGTGATGTCTGTCGTCGGCGCCGGAATAATTCCCCCTATTCTCGGACTAGTCGCCAAACGTTCCGGAAGCTATGCGTTGGGATACACCGTAGTTTCAGTCTGCTACCTTGTCGTCGCAATCTACAGCCTGAATGCCCGATCCAGCACCAAAGCACTCAGCGTTCCCCTGCCAATCTAAGTTCACCATCACCCGAGGGGGCGTTTTCCGCCAATAGATAATGTAATCTGCTCCGCAGCTTCGCGCAAAAGCTTGATCACTTGGATACTGCGCTTTGTTGATTCGTTGTATTGAATATGGGGCACAGTCAACGCTCCAAGAGGCGAACCCCTATCGTCGAAGATCGGAAAGCTGATATTAACGATGCCTTTGACCAAATAGCTCGCTCGCTTCTCATAACCCGCCTTGCGAATGCGCTCAAGATGCACCTCAAGGTCGCGAGGGGGCTTCTTGCCGGTCTCCCGGCTCCACTCCGCTAATGTTCGCTCGCGCTGAGCTGCCACCTGGTGGGCAAGAATGACGTATCCGCTGCCAGATTCCATAATGTCGACGGTTGATCCCAATTTCACGAAAAAGCCCAGATCCGTCGGGGCGTTGACCTGCGCCAGAAAGACCACGCGGCTCCCTTCCAACACGCCCATATGGCAAGATTGCAAGGTGACATGGGCCAATCGATTCATAACAGGAAGCGCATCGACGATCAATCGTTCGGTGGGCGGATGTTCCTGCACCAGCTTGAACATCTTTAAGGTTAGGGAATATCGCTCCTCCTCGACCTGGGCAATATAACCACGCCGCTCCAGACATAGCAACATGCGAAAGATTTCCGATATCGTCCGCTTCAACTCACGCGCCAGCTGACTCTTTGTTAGACCAGCGGATTGATGCGCTAACAGCTCAATAATATCAAGCCCTTTGTCTAGGGCGGGAGTCGCATAGGTTAGTGTCTTCGTCGACTTTGCTGAAGATCCTTCGGTTCGATTCTTAGGCATACATATCCTGCATCGCTAATCTAAATTTACACTTCACTACCGAACTGGAGCGCAATAAACGCTACTACATCAGACGACTAGGGAGCAAAGGGACCAAACCACGTTTGTACCGACGCGTGATTCATTATAGGGTCTTGCCTCAGCGACGTTGAAATCTGACGCAACCTGGAATCAGTGGTGCCGAGCAGCCGATCATCAATGCCACTCGCTTGACTATTTGGGTCAACAACGATGAAGCCTACCATGGATAGAGACAGCAACACCTCCGCAACAGGAACCGAAGGCCCTTCAACCCGGGACACGACCGAATGAGTTGTGACTAGGGCAGAACAATTAGACCAAGATCGGCTGGGAAGACGCGAGCATCGGGCGCGAACAGAAAACGCTGGCGCTGGCCGCCGCCCATAATAAATCTAAACGATGCTGTTCCTACATCCGGCTGCAGATAGCCGTCATCTCACAAGCAGACCTCCCTGGCAGGCAGCGTGAGAAGTCTAAGGACCTCATTCTTCCTCCCGCAATTTCCTGAAGCGGCGTTCAAGACCCGCACGGGTCCTGTTCTTTCGGTCCAAATCAGTAGGCTTTGATCTTGCGTTTTTGAAGTTCGGCGAGTCATTAAGATTATCGGCTTCGTTACCTCTGACCACAGAACTATAGTTATTTGAGGACGATATATTGTAGACTTGGGCGGCCTTGCCCCAAACGAAAAACCAGCCATTGGGATCGTCGCTGAAGTTGTTCGTAATTGCTAGGAATCGACTACCCTGGTCAAGGTAGATTGCTGATCCCTGTGAAAACCCGCCAATATTGCCAAAGTAGTTTCCCACTATCTCTGAATTGGGTTGCTCTCCGAGCACATAGATGCCGGCCCCATCATGCATCCATAACATGACATTGGAAATCCTATTGTAATCAATTTTATTGCCTGCGCTGGATTGACTAAAACTATTGGGCTTAGTAATCCGCGTGAAAGATGCCCATCCCCATCCGACACTTATGCCTGTATAGGGTGCAACGGATATCTCATTATGCGAGAGGTTAAGATCTTTTGTGTAAAAGATGGAGACAGCCGGCGCTTGCAAGGATTCCACAGCCAAATTTCTTAGCAAGTTATTCTGAACAACATTATTGGTCGGAACACCTTCTACCCCAGGAGGAAAATCACCATCATCAACGTAAACATTTCTCGGGTCCCCAATGTTGATGGCCGAACTGCCTATGTCATAAAATACCGACCCAATAACGCTTGAGTTGCTTGAGTCATTACCAAGGGATAGGCCAACCGCGCCAATGTGTTCAAAGATATCACCGACAAAGTCAATATTTTTAGAGTTCTCGCATTCAACGGCCGCCCTTTGCAAAGTGTTATCGAGATACCTTATTGTGTGATTTACTCCGGCGTCACTGTATTTCGTATATAAAGCAATTGATTGTACGGTGGTGTCTCCATAGGAGCCACCGACGTTCATTAGAGAATAATGCGAATAAGCAAATGTAATTCCGCGAAATTCAACATTAGCAATTCGATGCTCCGTTGACGAGCCCTTTAAGATCATCAAACCCTCTGAAAGCGGAGCAATCACTACCGCGGTATTCATGTCCTCGCTAGCGCGCTTGTAATAGTAGAGGGTCTTACTATGCCGGTCGAAATAGAACTCGCCTTCGGTAGTCAACAGTTCGAGAGCATTCTGGAAATGGAATTGGGAAACAGCTTTAAGCTCCGGTTTATCGCTGATGAACGCGCATCCATACTGAGGTATAGATTGCGCAATAGCACCGATCGGTTCCTGAAGGATCGCAATAGATTTTGTACCTAGCATCTCAATATTGCTGAGACTAACGATGTGATATCCAAAGCCAGCTTTGCTGGTCAATTCTACATCTCCAGGATTTTTATATTGCCCTAGGTTATCTTTGCTGAATGTAAATCCGGTGAAGCGTGTGCCGGATGTCAACGCCCACGGTTCAGTACCCTCTATTCTGAAAGTGCCGACACCTTGAATCTCTGAACTATAGGTAAAATCTTTGCCACGAGCCATAGACGATCGCTGACCATTAACATAAAGCTGCCGGAGCTTTTCCGGCCTATCGAGGCTTGCCTTGTAAATGTTACCGTCATATTTAGTCCAGCCGGTGATCTGTCTTCCGCCGCTGACCATTGGCCTTTCATTCTTATAAGCGAGATAGTGAATAGTGTGGCCGTTGGTGCCAGAATCGACTGGAGCGAATGTAATTGGAGCAGTAATAAGGTAGACACCGCCGCGAAGGTAGATATAAATGTCCTTCTGCATGAGTCCGGTACGACTCGCTACGGTATCGCGAGCTTTCTGAATCGTATGGAAGGGGGAGTCTTTGGTGCCTCGGTTATCGTCGTCTCCCATAGGTGAGACAAAGAAAGTGTTCGTCGCATGTTGCATCGGCTCAGAACGGGCATGAGCTGCAGCTTGCATGAAGGTTGGGAATAATACAGGCGCAAACACGATGACGAATAATTGCCTCATGCGTGGCAATATGAATTTGATTGGATTTCGAGTGAACATAGCAAGTCCCGGGCTTGTGGTCGAAGAACAAAGCAGCTTAGGTTCTATACTAGAAGGCTTCTGGAAAGCGAAGTGACGTAGAGGTCGCAGTCGATTTTCAATGGTGCAACAAGGTTCTCGCGTTTATTGGCTCCGGCCGAAAAGGCCAATTTGAGCTCTCCCCAGCTTTTTCGGTGAATGCGCCGGTAGACCTGTCACAGGTACAAAGCGTAAAGTGGTTGCTTGTGCTTCGGCTCTCTTCATAAGGTAGCTTCTTCCCGCAACTGCTTTGAATGTCACTATTGAGCCCATTGCATGATTCTCCGTTCGCACGCCGCTTCCGGACAGAATCTCGATCTTTTCATTTGGCCATGGATTGCGAATCTTCAACCTTTGAGTCGTACCCGCTTCAATGGCAACAGTTGTCGGGACGCCGTGTCTCACTTGCACGTCCACCTTCGTATTTCCGCGGATATACACGCTGCCATCGAAATCCCACCCTGGAGGTGTAGCAGGTGCGACTCGGATAAGGCCGTCGTAATCCTGGACCAGTGCTTCCTGAAGAGAGGTTGCGACAATACCACCCAATTCAACATAGAACTCGCCATACTGTTGGTCCCAATTGGCGAAACCATTGATCGAGTCTTGATACTTCTCTGTGATCGAAGCTAACGTTTCGCCAACCTCCTTACCCAAGCCGAGCCGTGCAGCCTGAATGGGGTCGTAGCTCCAATCTGCTGTTTCAGGATATGGACGATGAGTAAACGTACGCAGAGCGAGCGGGAACAGCGGCGATTCTGGGCCGATGAGGTTGTACGGCCACACTGGCTCAAGGCCGATATTTTCGTTGTTATGGTTGATTGTGGCTGGAAGGTAAGAATCCACGATCATATCCTGTCCCTCAGCGTCTGCTGCAGGTTTTACTAAGGTCTGCGGGCTCGTGACCTGCGCACGTGGATAAGGAGGAATTTTCAGCAACGCCGCTTTGAGCTGTTCAACAAGGTCAGTGTCCTCGCCGAGAAGGTTGGCTGCCTGAATCGTCGCCGGATATAAGGCTAGGCACGCGGCAAGATCGGTGGTTGGATCGGTCACATCCCACTGAGTCTCATGCGCATTGGACGGGCCTGTATGCAAGAGTCCGTCAGGGCCGACTTTTTGATACGCAAGAAGGAATCGCGCCGAAGCCGCCATTATCGGATAGTTACTGATAAGAAAGCTTCGATCATCGGTCGCCAGATACTGTTGCCAAACCCACAGCGATATCTCCGCTCCTGTCGAAACCGTGCGCGAGTTCGCATAGGGCTGGAACTGTGCGTCGCAGTCGTAGGCTACCTGAAGAGACGGCTGATTGGGCGGCCAGCTTGGTTCGTATTCGACTCCCTGCCCGTTGAAACGCATGGTTTCCGCAATACAAGCGCCTGGGCGCCCAAGCATATGCTTTTTTGTCCAGTCTTCTATGTTCGCGAGATTTTCTCTGTAGAGATTGAAGTACGGAGCGTTCAGCTCTGACAACCCCGCGCCAAGATTTGCCGCTACCTGCATTCTTAGGTTCCAATGCCAAAACGCAGATGAATCCCAGTGATGAGCATCTCTCCCAGAGGAAAGCATATCTGCGACTCCGGCTTGCGTGCCAGGATATTCCTTTCCTTTTTCGGCAGCAGCCGCGTATAGATAGATATTTCGGAGATTCTCCATATAGGCTCCAACTCCATCTGCGGAAGTAATCTTTATCGTTGCCGCCTTATGCCAGAAGGCATGCCACCAAAGCTTATGCTCGCCTTCATTCGTCTGTGCTAGCAACGAAGTGACAACAGTCTGTACAATCTGGCTTCCGTCATAATGCGGTCCTGCGATGATGATCCTGAAATGACCATCGGGATACGGCTTGAAGGAAAGTGAGATCGTACGTGGATCTGTAATCGTGACGGAAAGACCTCGACCATCTGCGGTTATGGCCGAGAGAGCGCCGAAAGATCGCCCTGAAGCACCGGGAGCCTTATTATCACTCCACACTTCAGACAGTATGCCTGTTCTTCTCGCAACCGTTGCGTGCGGACTGCGTGGTGGCCAAAGGTATAACTTGGCGGTCTGAACATGATCCGCGTCCGCACCCGTCACATCAACAATCATCGAGTCCGTATGGGGTTGCATATAGACGGTGGCTGTCATCCCACCGCCGCTCTCTCGAAATTCTCCACTGTACAGATCAAGGCGCCCAGAATAATCTCTAGCATTCGTCAAATGTATTAGCCCCGGTATTGCCACCTGGCCCAAAGAGTACCGGTAAGGCAAAGTATCGGCGCGGTTCAGCTGTGCAGTAAACCCATTCGCAGACCAGACAGCAGCACCTAGACTGCCATTTCCAAGTGGCATGGCTTCTCTGGCCTGAATATTCGGCGCGTCCAAAACGATATTCGAACGGCTTATGACACTAGCAATATCAATATGAAATTTTCCATTATCCCAAGCTGTATCAGAAGCAGACTGCGACTGAGCACGAACACTCGCAAGCCATATAAAACTCGTGCAGGCTAGAGCAAGATATAGGAGCTTTCCGCTCGATCTTTTCATATTCTCTTTCTCTTTCCATATTTGTTGCGCTAGATACATGGCCGTTTCCGCGAATTCCAGCACTCGAAATTTATGTGCGGAGCGACAAGATACATCCCATCTGCGGCTTAGGGAATCGCATAATAACTTTTTCTTTCCCTTGCCGAACAGATATGCCAAGGTTCATGGGATACAGCAGCTCAACTTCATGTGCAAGAGATGGTATTTGCACTTCGTCGATTCCACCGAGGCGCCATACTGCCATAAGCGTGGCTCCCGGACCACGCATCCCTAATGCAACCGGCGTTTGGCGGTCTGTGACGTCGGGCATACCGAGAGGATAAAAAGGCGTGGCATTTGCAATATGCATCCTGATCCTGGACTTATACACAAAGAGTCCCTGTTTCACTTGCTCCTTTGCTTCGGGAGTGAGTTGGGCCAAGTGTCCGCTTTGATGGACACGAAGCAGCATAGCGTTCACCATATTGAAGCTTGCCGCCTCGGCAGTGGATTGCTCTGTAGGATAGGACCAAACCGCAAGCTGCTCAGGAAGTACTGCCGCCGAGGCTCCCGTCGCAATTGCTGGGAAGTTTAAGTATTCTTCTTGGTCACTGCAGGATTGCAACTGTAGCCGCGACAACATTGCGTAATCCATACGCCCACCACCACTGCCGCAGTTCTCGATGATTAGCTCCGGATATCGTTCCAGTACCGCATCAAGCCACGCAAGGAACGCTCGATTATGCTCCAGCAAACCTTGCCCAAAGCTTTCTGCATCGGTTTCAGTTCCCTCCAGACCATCCGTGTTGTAATCCATCTTGATATATCCGGCGCCGTAGTCCTTGACCAGACGATGCAGCACGCCATCCAGATATGCGCAAACGTCCGGATGTCGAAAATCGAGCAATAAACGTGAATTTTTGATCACACGCCGACCATGCCGCATGAAAAACCAGCTGTCAGGCTTTTGCGCCAGTGAAGAATGCATGCCCACTACCTCTGGCTCAAGCCACAACCCAGGAGTCATACCAGCAGCGCGAATCTGATCAAGCGTGTACTTTAGCCCCTGTGGCCAGCGGCTTTGCGCCGGCTGCCAAAGCCCGACCGTCTCACTCCAATTCTCATTCCTCTCTGCATACCAACCCGCATCGATTACGAAGTACTCGCAACCCATTGCAGCTGCAGCAGCAATGAGCGGCCTCTCCTTCTCCTCCGTTGGATCACCCTCAAGACAATTCATATAATCATTAAAGATGACCGGACAACTGCGGTTGCGATCAGGCCGCGGTCGCACACAATCATTTCTTCGATACTGAGTGAGTGCGGTGACCATTTCCTCAAAGCCACCGCGAACGCATCCGACCGCTACCGGAACCGTCTCATATACCGCGCCGGGCTCAAGCTGTTTCCACGCCTGAGCATGTAGAGCATCGGGGCCTCCTAGATAGCCGTATACATCGTCAGCGACGTTGCCACGGGAAGACGCGTTCGATATTTCCCAATGCCAAGACCCATTGTGCTCGATCTGCCAGAATGTAGTCAGACCTAGTTCTTTGTTTTCGACCCCCGCCATAGCCAGGTATTTTTCAGTTGACCATGTACCGACCCCATCGGCCGCAGCCTCTGACCAACTCGCACGCTCATTCTCAACAAAGCCCATGTCAGATGGCCGCAGCGTGTGCCACTGTCCCTCCGACATCCAACTGTTATATGCGAGATGAATCCTCAGTTGATTGTTATATCGAAATGGATCTGCCAATCCATGCAGCATCGCAGAGCTGAGGAATTCAATACCGACTGCCGCAGTGCCCGTATTTGAAATGCGAGTATGTCGTCGCAACACGGGTGAATTGGCAAATGTCTGATATAAGGATTCAACCTTTAGGCCTGTTTGATCATCTGCATGTTCAAGAACAAGTAGCAAATCCTGCTCGCGCTTGCCCATGTACTTCAGTCGAAGTCCTGGATTTCCTGCCGCCTGCTTCATAGCTGCATCGATCGAATTCTCGCCTGTACATTGAAGAGCTACCTCTGGGCCGTATGATTGCGTAAACGAATCTCGCTTGACATCTATTTTGTAATCGGCTGGCAAAAGCGCTGCCTGTCGCAGGCTCCCACCTTCAACCAAAAAATCAAGGCGAAGTGAAGGAGTCCTCCAAGTGAAAGTTTGCGTTCCTAACGGAGAAGGAACTTCGACCAGCAGTTGCGGCGGGTTGAATAGCCGAACGAATCCCGCGGCACTCGATGAGATCATGAACTCCCGACGATTCACTTGTGCCCTCCTAGAAACGGTTCGGGAAATTGGGCGGAGCGATTTCTGGCCAAACAATCACAGGACAACGCCTTCGACAATCTAATCGGTATCAAGGACGACCACGGTAGCTATGGGGTCGACTGGCCTTGCCGGAAGTCGGATGTCGATCCCCGTAGCGCTAGATGAAATGGGCAACGGTTTGCGAGTTTTGTCGGTAAGTAGATAGGCACTAATGATCTTGCGAGGCAGGTTATCTAGATGAAAGAAGCCATTGGGCCACTGAAAAATCTCTATATAGATCTTCCTGGGCACCGTGGTGGACCGCCAGGACCAGCTTGGAACGAATACAGGTTTCCCTTTTTCGTCTTTCTCCGTCGAACTGAAGGCGCCAGCCTCCGCGCCAAAGAGCGTGGGCCCCGTGCTGTAGATGGCTTCGCCGTTAACCGACAACCACTTGCCTATCGTTAGAAGGCGCTGCACCTCCGGTCCGGGCACGATACCATGAGAATCGGGGCCAACGTTCAGAAGGTAGTTACCGCCCTTACTGGCGATATCGATGAGGTTATGTAGAAGCGTCTCAGTAGATTTAAAGTTTGCGTCATAGGATTTATATCCCCAAGTATCGTTGATTGTCATGCACGATTCCCAATCGCGACCGGGAAAACCCTGCGGAGGGATGCGTTGTTCAGGAGTCTCTGTATCTCCGTCGTATCCTCCTCCCAGGCGATTATTCCAGATAAGGTTAGGATGCTGATTGAGCAAGGTGACAATCTCGGCAGCACGCGCCGGTGTCATATCGTTGGTAGGAGTATCGAACCAAACGATGGCGGGAAATTCTCCGTAGTTATTTAGGAGTTCCTTGATCTGTGGGATCGCTTTCGTCCGAAGGTAGGTATCGAAGCTGCCATTCTGCGCCGGATCCCAGTGGAAGGTTGGGGGCTGGTGGCCGCCCGTCTTATAGGCAGCGCCTCCAGGCGCGGTCCAATCCTGATCCTGAGAGTAGTAAAAGCCAAGTTTGACACCTTGCTTCTTGCACTCAATAGCCAGTTCGCTAATCGGGTCTCGATGGAAGGGCGTTGCATCGACGATATTAAACGAGTTCGCCTTCGAATCAAACATGGCAAAACCGTCATGGTGCTTCGCTGTGATGATGATGTACTTCATCCCGGCTGACTTCGCGAGCGCAACAATATCATGCGCGCTAAACCGCGTGGGGTTGAACTGTGAAGCGAGCGCCTTGTATTGAGCTACAGGAATCGATTCAGTATTCATGATCCACTCGCCGATGCCTGGAGCTTGCTTACCATTCCATGTACCGGCCGGAATCGAGTAAAGACCCCAGTGGATAAACATACCGAAGCGCGCCTCCCTCCACCACTGCATCCGAGCATCGCGCTGAGGTGTTGTCTCGGTGTCTTGAATAGCAAGGACCTGATTAATGACGGGCTGGACCGTCTTGGCGCTTCCGAGCTGCGCATAACTTATTGTTCTAGCAGTCGAAAGAAGCATAATAACGACGGCGTAGCGGGCCATGCTCATATTGATTCCTATGCTTAAGAACAACCTAATTGTGATAAACGACCATATGCAGCAATCGTTAGCCCAACTTGCTTGAACCATTGCCGGTTGAACGATCAACGCATCCTTTCATAAAAGAAAAGATGCGGTGAAGCTAAAGGTGTGGGAATCGCTCAAAATGTAAACTTTCCATTGAACTGCAGCGCTCTGCTTGTATTTGCACCGGTAATCACTCCGACTGTCGGACTTCCGATTACTGCGTTCGGGTTGCTAAAATTTGGGTGATTGAATACGTCGGAAGAATCCACTCGGACTGATATATCTGCCAGCTGCCCGAACTTTCTTACCGCCCAATGTTTGGAAAGGCTCATATCCAACTGTCTCCAGGAGGGTCCAAACAAAATGTTTCTCCGCGAATTTCCATAGGTTCCATCCGCTGGCTGAATAAAGTCAGCTGGATTGAACCACTTTGCAATCGTGGGATGGGCAAGCCGGCCACTTCCGATGCGATTCGGGAACCAAGTACCAGCCAAAGACCCGTCCAGATTGCTCGACATAGTTGGCGTAAACGGTGTACCCGAATGAATCTGAAAGAGTCCAGAGACCACCCATCCGCCGATGATAGCGTTGAGGACCCCACCGCGATTGAGAAAGGCCTTTCCTTTTCCAAACGGGAGCTCGTATATTACGTCTCCATTGAATGTAATGGGAACATCCAATTGCGAGTTCCCATAGCTACTCGATGGAGAGTATCCATTTTGCCACACGGAACCTTCTGCACCTGCTCCACCATAACCACTGCCCGTGCCATCATCGAGAGTATGAGAATAGGTGAAGTTGGCAATAAACTGCAGCCCTTGGGTATATTGCTTTTGCGCTCTTAACTGTAAGGAGTCGTAGTGTGATGTTCCGCCTCCGAAGGTTGTGCTGATGCCTTGATACTGGGAGTAGGGCCGATACACTGCCATATTCACCCCAGGATTGGTGAAATTGGAGATGAGGTCAGCGGGTATCTGGTTATAATCGGCGGCCAGTGCAATGTGCTGGCCCTTACTGCCAACATAAGCGGCATCAAGCACAATCCCGCGAGGGAGCTCATACTGAACATCCAACTGGTACTGCTGTATATAGGGAGTCCTGGTGTGGTACGGAATATAAGAGACGGGCTGACCGTTAAGTAGTGAAGGTGTAAGGGATGCCGGTGTCGGCACAATCAAAGGCGGTGGTCCTTGCGCAAGATTGAATACTGCCGTAAGACCATCTGTCGAATTCACGCTGACTTGCTGAGTTAAACCTGTACCAGTCGATCCTGCATACGTGTTGTAACCAAACAGTTCGGTATAGATTCCATACCCTCCACGAACCACCAGGTTTTTTTTGGGAGACCATGCAAAACCTACGCGTGGTTGCCACAGATTGTACTGCGTCGCTTCGACCGACGTGCGGCCATAATTGCCAGCAAACCAGAGCGCTCCCAGGGTACCCGTCGCAGGATTGATTAGGTTTGGATCAAAATCGGAAAGCTCGTTGTGCGCCTCTTTCCAACCAGGCTGTATCTCGTAGCGGAGGCCCAAATTAAGTGTCAAATTGGAACTGGCCTTGTAATCATCTTGAAAAAACACCTGCGTCGATTTGAGCCGCGAGCCCGTCAACGGCGAGATCGAATTACTATAGTTGGAAACATCGCCTAGAAGTAAATCGGCATAGCCGATTCCGACACTTGGCGATGGATTCATTGCTGATGCTGGCCTTGGATCGAGAGTAGAGGTGCCATTGAAGCTGAAGCTTCCGTCAGATTGTCCACCAAAGTTAATGTTTACCTGATAGATGTCGAATTCGCCACCGAACTTAATAATGTTCTTGCCTCGTATGACCGTAAAGACATCCGAGGGCACGAAATCATCTTCATGCAGAACGGCATCAAGACCTGTAGAGAATCCGCTGATATTTGCAATATTGATATTTGGGAAAACATCCGATGTCGGATTGGGAATGCCCAACTGCGCTGGATACCCTTTACCATAGTCCCCCCCAACCCAATTCCCTGAGAAACGGATCATCGAAAAGCGTGCTTCGTTAATAGCGGTAGGAGATATCGTCCAGGTATCTGATATCTGCGGCGCCCACTCATTTCCCTCTTCCGTGTATTCTCCAATGGGCGTGTACGGCGTAACACTTGGAAAGCTAATAGTTCCGTAAGTTGCAGATACATTGATATGGTGACTCTTACTCAGGTTGTAATCTACCTTGCCGTTATACCAGTATGTTACCTGGCTCGTCTGATTTGAATATTCCAGATTTGCGCCATTCTGGTTTACATTTGGAGCGGGGAAAAACTTTTGAATATTCAGTCCTTGCTGACTAAAATCTGAGGATGGCACCATATTATCTAAGAATGGCTGTCTTGCCGTCTGGCCTCCGACTGTCGCCGTTGTGGCAGGATTGAAAATCTGCTGCGGATCGTCATATTGCCCGGCGTAGGCGGCACCAAGGGCGGGATTCGGATTGCAAATTGCTGCGGCATATGTTGGATCATTTGCAAAACCAGTCGGGCAGCCGGCTGCTAATTGCGCAGAAAAGTCGCCCGCGCGCTCGGCGGTTGTAGGCACAACGGCGAAGCCAGGGCTCCCTGCTGTATAGACATATCGCTGGAAACCAAAAAAGAAAAACAACTTATCGCGCTTGATAGGGCCGCCAATCGTCGCGCCTATCACGTTAGATGAGAACGGTGGAATAGGTTGAGCGGGATTTGAGAAGTAGTTCCTCGCACCAAAATGAGCGTTTTCGTTATAGTCATACACTGATCCATGGAAGTGATTCGTTCCGCTCTTGGTAATTACATTGAACACAGCTTGGCCATTCCCCGAGCTGGCATTGAACGTGTGGGTATCAAAATCATTTTCGGCGATAAAATCCGTCGGATTGATGATCCAATCAGGATTTTGGCTTCCGATGAGGGTCGCTGTTCCGCCGTTCAGCAGGAAGCTCTCTTGATACGACTCCCCCCCATTGATGCCGATTCCGGAGCCGTTTGTAGTCTGGCCGCCGCCGCCGTTCACGCCCGGAATGAGCGCCGTCTCATTGAACCAACCCTCACTGCCGGAGCCGACATTCGGCAATGCGTCAATTGTCTTTGAGTCAAGGATGAGGTTCTGCACAGAATCTTCCGTTTGCAACTGAACAATTGCATTTGAATTGACGACGACCTGTTCCGAAATGGCTCCCACCTGCAGCGTGGCATTCACCGTGATGGGTGCGTTCTGCAAGAGAACATTATCCTGGACAAAGGTCTTGTACGATGGAACGCTGAAGCTGATGGAATAGACGCCAGGTGTTAGCTGAGGCACGTCGTAAATACCGCGGGAATCGGACTTGGTATGAGTAACGACGCCGGTGTCCTTGTTGGTTAATGTAACTGCCGTATTGGCGACATTGGCCCCTGTGCTATCCACAACCGTGCCACGAATGTCGCCGGCGTTTATATTTTGAGCATTGCTTCGTACTACTGGGAGTAACAAGGCAGCACAGGCTAAAAGTATTGCCGCTAACCTCGTGAAGTTACCTTCATAAAGCTTTCCTTGCTGCATATCGCCTCCTGAATCTATTAAATCTTCGATGTTTTTCCGGCAATCCGCTTTGGGTTGGGAAGATTGGTCACGCGAGAGATTGCTCTGAATATCCACTTCTTCTTTCTTGCGACGGACCATCATCCTGCGCTCTTTCTCGTAAGCTTTATTACCTGCGCCGAGCCGTCGTATTGGACGATAGCGTCAGGTTTGGATTGAGAGCCGATGCCTACTCCGTTGCCTTCTCTAACGATGAATACACGCATATTTCGCGCCTTGAGCATGCCGGGGAATTCGCCCTGTCGTTTACCCAATGAAAGGGAGTGCATGCGGTCATTCCAGTCCAGAGAGATCGTGGCGTAGCTACCCTTTTCGTACCGATAGCTATCTCCTTCGTCGTCGTAGAGAAGAAAGTGGCCATCTTGTCCGGGATATATACGGATATCTGTCGGATCTTCTTTGTCTCGCGTGGAATCGACGATGGGCCCAAGCAAGATGATAGAACCGGCTTTGGCGAAGACCGGCATGCGGTCTATAGGCGCCTTAGCCTGTATTGTCTGTCCGCCCTCGCTCTTCTTTCCGGTCCAAAAGTCAAACCATGCAGATCCTGCAGGAAGGTAGACCGCGCGAGTAGTGGCGCCAGCCTGGGTGACAGGATTGATAAGGAGAGATGGTCCGAACAAAAACTGGTCGCTAATATCCCGAACTTTCACATCGTTCGGATACTCTAGTGGAAGAGCGCGCATCATCGTCCCGCCCTGCGAAGTTATATCCCATGCAACAGAGTAGATATAGGGCATCAGGCGGTAACGTAGGTTGTCATACTCGTGCAGTACTTGTTCGACTTGTGGTCCAAACTTCCACATCTCCGTTTCGCTCTTATAGCCGTGAATACGGAAGAGCGGGCAGAAAGTCCCATATTCAAACCAGCGGATCAGAAGTTCATGGTAAGTATCTGAGGTGTATTGGTCATCCGGCCGAAAGAACCCACCGACATCCGTCGTCCAATAAGGCAATCCCGACATGCTAAAGTTCAGTCCGGCTGGGATCTGACGACGAAGTGTCTCCCAGTTGCCACTGATATCTCCCGACCACGACGCTGCAGAATTCCTTTGTTGGCCAATGAATGCGGAACGCGTCAGGATGACCACGCGTTTCTCGCTATTGGTGGCTCGCTGGCCTTGGTACACTGCAGTCGTTTCATAGAGCGGATAGGCATTCTTGATGAAGTCGCCAGGCCCGAGAAAAGTCATCTGCCCGCGTAATGGATCGAACTCAGGCTCGCTCGCATCTAGCCACCACCCATCCAAGCCATACCTAAAGAGCCCTTTGTCGATATCCTGCCAAAATAGGCTTCGTCCCTTTGGATTGAAGGCATCCAGCCATTGCTCATGCGTCGGTGTCTCTCCGGGAATTAGCACAGACGCGGATTCAAGCTGTTTATATACATCGGTCTGTGTGCCGAACTTGGGCCAAACGGAGATCACTAAGTGAAGGTTTTCTTTGTGGAGAGCATCCATCATTCCGCCTGGATCGGGATAATGGGTCTCGTCGAACTTGATCGCGTTCCAGCCATACTTGTCCCAGTAGAGCCAGTCCTGCACAAACGCGTCGACAGGGATTTGGCGCTTCCGGAATTCGGCGGCTGTATCGAGTATCTGTTGTTCGCTTGAATAGCGCTCTCTGCATTGCCAAAAGCCATAGGCCCACTTCGGAAAGAGAGGGGCTTCGCCTGTAGCGTCACGATATTCGCTAACCACTGTATTCAAATTCGGGCCATACAGAAAGTAGTAGTCCACGCTTGACCCTGCACGGGAGCGAAAGCTAGTCACATCGGCAGGCGCGCGCATCGAGAGTGTTATACCCCCCACTCCACCCTGGGCCAGAACAGTGTGATCGCCCGGTTCCAGATAAACATGTCCGCCGGCAGTATCTGGCACCCACATATTCACGAGATCTATGACAGGTTTTCCATCTACCTTCAGGCGAAGTTGCTTCGTCTTGTCGCTTCCGAGGAGAAACCCATAGTCTCCTGCGACTGTGGTATGGAACGACCCTGCTCCTGTCTTCTGATCGATGTTGATAGGCTGATCGGCCGGATCGAAATCCGTGACCGACGCATTGTTCCAAATGAGGCCATAGCCTTCTGTAGACAGTAGAACGGGAATCGAGATATTTGTGTTGGCCTGTTGGAGGCGGAACGGAATGCTCCGCAAATTGAACCACCCCTCCTGGTGCTGACCCAAACCGTAGAGAGCTTCATCCTTTGGAGAGAGAAACGTTTGTTCCACCTGCCACGTTTTCGTGCCCAGTTCCACCTCAGGTGTGAAGACCCTGGAAGCCTCTTGCAACAAAGGGGTACCGTCGTGCGACAAGAAGGTCACGGTTCCGAACTTGCGACTAATCTCCACGGTCAGGGCATCCGTAGAAAGAAGCAAGTGCTCTCCGTCTGTCTTCAGGGAGTATGGAACCGCTCTCCAGGCCTTAGGGACAGTGGTGAGCACCTGCTTTGCGAAATTTTGCTCTGGCGTAGCCAACACGTGAATAATCCGTTCGGTACAAATCTCGACTCGTATAAGACCTTGCGAGGTGATGATCGTAACGCCGGTCGCATCCTTTTTATACGAGTCAATAGCGAAAGCCGGACTCTGTTCCGCGAAACTCCGCACAGAACTTCCGAGCAAGCACAATGCCGCGCCACAGAGGAAAAACAAGGTGCATGAACGTCCAAACATGAAGCGGAATAGACTCTTGAGATCCAAAGTCACAAAAGCGTTGGAACAATCTGCGAAGCGGCGATCAAAGCCGGCCCTTCTATTGCTGCGGCATGGAACATCGTTCACGCGGAGAACTCCTGAAATACCTGTCGGCCGCTTTTCAACTTGCACATATGAGACATTCAGATCACCGGCGAACATGAATACTTGACCCCCATACTTTTATGGGGAGAATACATGTTTTGTCAATGATCAATTATTATGGAAGGAATGTGGGCTGATTTTGCTATCCCTCACCCCGCTGCAAGGCCTCTGGGATAAGGGAATTGAGATCACTTCTGCAAATTGGGCGGGAAGCAGGGGATGGCAGTTCCCCCTTAAGAGGCCTGTACTCTATGCGTCTTGAATGAATCCGGAGGGAGAATGTTGTCGCGACTATTGCTGTTCCTGTTTCTCATCGTTCCACTCGCCGCAAGGCCCCAGCAGAGCCCCCATGTCGAACAGACGCCCGAAACGGCTGGGCCACATTCCGAAGAGGTTGAGTGGACATGGGAAGTACGCCCGACCCATGTGGATCCAAAACTGCCCAACGTGTTGCTCGTAGGTGATTCGATCACGCGTAACTACTATCCTGACGTCGCGAAAAAGCTCGCCCGTTTAGCGAATGTTTACCTATTCGCTTCATCAACGTCGCTCGGTGATCCGCGGCTACCAAGGCAACTGGCCGAATTTTGGCCGATGGAAGGAGTCCGCTTTCAGGTGATTCACCTTAGCAACGGACTGCACGGTTGGAGCTACACTGAAAGTCAATACGGCAATGCGCTTCCTCCATTTCTCTCTGAGGTCCGCAGTCTGGGCCCCGATGCTCAACTTGTCTGGACTTCCTCAACTGCTGTGAGAGATGACAACGCGACCGGCGCAACCAACTCCCGCATCGATGCGCGCAACAAAATTGCGTCAGCTTTCTTCAAGATGCAGGGTATCTCAATCGACGATCAGCACGAGTTGATGCTCGATCATCGCGATGATTATCAGGACTCCGTGCACTTTAACGAGGTCGGTTCAGCAATCCAGGCAGAGCAAGCCGCGGCGACAATCCAAAGTCTGCTGACCAAAAATTAGAACTAACGGCCTGCCAGTTGCACGGGCGCCAACCTGATGACTGGTCCGGGTTTCGGAGCAACAACCAAGGCTCTCTTCGCCACCTCGCTTTCCTTTCAGCGCGCGAATAGCGTCACACATGCTGATTCCAAATTACATAGCTCTGAGCCGCCGGCCTCTTCTGTGTCTCCAAGTTGTGAGCACGGCATTACACAAGTGCGATCGCATCTTACTCGATTGGAGCAATCTGGAACTGGGCGTTCTGGGGTGATGGCCATTGCGTCATCACATTGTCAGCGTTCTGATTTGTGGTCCATGCAGGACTGCCGTCGCTGAGGTATTGGTTGCTCGTATGGTTTACCAGATAATACTGACCATTTCCTTGGCTGAGGATCGTCCACTGCTGGTTCGTATTGGTGCCCGACTGATCGTCCCATTGAATAACCGCGTTACCGCTGGTTTGGACCCCGCCATTGTCGAGACATTTCCCGCTGCCCACATTGAAAAGTTTGAAGTAGCCCGAGCCGAGACTCACAATGTTCCATTGCTGGGAGGTATCGGTACCGGAATTGTCGGGATTCTGTACAACAGCTGTACCGTCGGTCGTGCTGCCATTAGTGTCAAGGACCATGCCACTGCCACTGGTCGTGCTGACGACCTTGTAATGAGCAGTTGTGCTCAACGGTGTTGCGCTAACTTCGGCAGAAGCTGCAGATGTACCAAGTGTATTGATTGCTTTGATGGTGTAGTAGTAGGTTGTGCCAGTTGTTACCGAGGTGTCCGTATAGGTCGTGCCCGTAATTCCGGACTGGTAAGCCGTCAAGCCTTCTCCGCCGCTGCTCGTACCACGATAAACGTTAAAGCTGGTGACAATTCCGTTCGACTGCCAGGAGAGGTTGACCTGTGCGCTACCGGCAGTTGCTATGACACTGGAGGGTGCAACGGCATTCAAAGGGACAAGCATGAACTGCGCATTCGCTGTTGTAGTGTATTGCGTCATTGGATTGCCAACACTCTGATTGCTGGTTCCCGACGGCAACCCATCGCTAAGGTATTGGGAGCTTGTGTGGTTGAGTAGGTAGTACTCGTTAGCGCCTGTGCTCGAGAACTGCCACTGCTGGTTCGTATTCGTCGTTGACTGGTCGTCCCACTGAATAACATTATCCCCGCTCACCAGAACGCCACCGTTGTCGAGAACCTTACCACTCCCGACATTGAGAAGCTTGGAATAGCCAGTGCCTAGAGAGACAAGATACCACTGCTGGAATGTATCGCCGTAGGCGTTGTCCACGTTTTGCAAGATGGCCGTTCCATCCGATGTGCTTCCGTTTGTGTCCAGCACGTAGCTATTCCCACTGGGCACACTGACAATCTTGTAGAGCGTACCAGTGGTCGTTGTAAACATCGCCGCGCTGACTTCGGAGGAGGCTGCGGACTCAGTTCCGGACGGGCCGACGGCTGTGACCTTGTAGTAATAGGTGGTACCGTCGGTAACCGACGTGTCAGCAAAGGTGCTCGAGGCAATACCGGAAACATAGGGAATCGATCCTTCACCATTGCTGGCAGTGC
>Ga0302302_1000607_pt1 | contig 22079 bp, 17 predicted proteins | sample III_Palsa_E1_3_FD_198766 | JGI IMG/M metagenome (GOLD analysis project Ga0302302, IMG submission 198766) | Peat permafrost microbial communities from Stordalen Mire near Abisko, Sweden - III_Palsa_E1_3 | ecosystem: Environmental > Terrestrial > Soil > Palsa > Peat permafrost | place: Sweden...
GGGGAAACCCCTTGCGCCGCGCGATCGGGGCAGAGCCCCTTAGCGAGGTTTGGCTCCCTTATTCATGCGCGCCAGCGCACGACATTTCTGAGGGTGGGCGTTGCGGGCAGGAACAGGCCCGCAGAGATGGGAGCGCAAGACCGTGGCTTGCGCGTGGGGAAGAGACTTCTTCCCGCCCTACGAAGGAAGGAATTTTCGGAGAATATCGTTCGCTGTAATGTTTCCCACGGATAATGGAGTTCCGGGCCACTGTGAGGAAGATATGGCAAACAGCTCTCAAAAGAAGCGGACGAAAAAAGCCGCGAAGAAAAGCGCGAAGGTCAAAACCGCACGTGCTGCTACGGCTAACGTCCCAGCAAAACGCAGTTCAAATTCCGTTGCGAAAAAAGCGGCGAAGACCCTACCCAAAAAGGAAAAGAAACTCGCAAAGATCAAATCGACTGGCGGGTATGGGTTCGCGTTTGAAGACAAGGCGGCGGCCCAGCTTCTTATTCGGATGCTGGATGGTCTTGAGCCTTGGAACATCCAAGGCAGCCGAGTGGAACGCCTCAGCTTTCAGGTTGGCGCGAGCGGGTGGAAGTTAGATGACTTGCTCTTGGAGATGCGGAATGCCGCGGGACTTTTGTTCTGCTCCGTCTCAGTAAAGAGCCCGGCATATCTCACGAAAGATGGCTTCAAGAGTGATTTTGTTTCCGATGTCTGGGCGCAATGGTCTGCGGGAACTCCGTTCGACAAGGCGCGCGACTATATGGCGCTAGCGGTGGGACGTATGTCGCCTGATGTTCAAACGGCATGGGACGACATCGAACCTCGAAGCATTACCGGAGATCCGAAGCATCTGGCTGATCAACTCACGAGGACAGGAAGTTCTTCAGCGCTTGAGAGGCGGTTATTCAAGAGCCTAGCTGGTACACCGTCGAAGAAACGAACGACGCTTGAAACTGCACGTGTACTAAAGCAACTCCGTGTGCGGCACTTCGATAACACGATCGATACGGTTGCTGGGCGTGACTGCACGTTGCTGCTCCGATTCGAGTCCCCGGCTATCGGGAAAGACCTCTGGGTCGATCTCCAAACAATCGCGTCGCGATATCGCATATCCGGCGGAACGCTGGATCTTCCAGAACTCCTGTCTGAGCTTCGCAACAAGTACAAGTTGAAAGACCATCCGAATTTCAGAGCAGCATGGCAAAGTGTGAATCAACGCTCGGTTTCCAACTGCAACGCCGTGCATTCCGTTGCGGGACAAGATACGCTCGTCGTCTTCTCCGATCCCGATAAGGATGCTCTGAAAAATGCAAAACAGAGGCATGTGACCGCGGTCATTGGCGATTCAGGCACCGGCAAATCATCGCTGGTGAAGGCCGATATAAGTTCGCGAATCGAAGACATCAACCTCATTTGGCTTTCGCAGGATGAACTCGATAAACCTAATCAGCATGTCCTTGCATCCTCGTTGGGACTTGCGGATGATCTGCCTACCTTGGTCCGAAACTCTATGAAGCCGGTCTACCTGGTCGTGGATGCGGCGGAACAATATTCTCCGCTTGCACTAGCGCGCGTGTCGGAGATCGTTCAAGCGATGCAGTCGGTTGCTGCTCTGGACTATAAAGTGCTACTCACCACGCAGCCCCCCTACTGGTCGCGACTTCGTTTGGACGCCGGGACATGGAACACCGAGGGAGTGCAAGAATGTCTCTTTGCGGGCGCACCTTTCGAGAACGTTTTGTCTGCGATTGCGCAGAACAGCGTTGTCCTCTCGCTGCTCACGAGACCCGAATTAAGAAGAGTCTTCACCAATCTGGCGACATTAGATCAAGTTCTGAAAGTGACAACAGTTCATACAACCGCACCCGCGAAAGGATGGATTGGGGAGACAGAAATCATCGATTGGATCTGGGACTATTGGTGTGGCACAGATTCTGTTCAATACCAGAGGGCCGGCCTCATCGAATTGCTCGGGGATGAGGATGCCTCCGTCGGGCCTGTCGTTCCCATGGCAAAGCTTCCCTTTGAAGTTAAAGGCGTTCTTGGGGATACCAAGATCAAGACCCTCACTCTTGTGAGTTCTCAGGGCGTTCGGTTCAGCCACGAGGTGGTGGGCGACTGGGCACGCTATCACGCCTTGAAGGGGAAAGGCTCTGAGCGGCACGACCAGATTCTGAAGCATGTCAAAAACCCACGCTGGCAGCGAGCCATCCGGCTGTATTCCCAATCACTGTTAGAGCAGAACGAAGGTCTTCTCGCATGGGAGAAAGAATTTGGTGCATTTGGAAATGGAGACAGCGACAACCAGGTAGCAGCCGACATCTTCTCGGACAGTCTCTTGCTGGCAACGAATTCGCTGGAACTCCTGACGCGGGTCTGGCCGTCTCTGATCGCGGACAGTGGCTCTCGCCTCAAGCGTCTCCTCAAGAGATTATTAGTTGTTGGAACACTCCAACTCACCCCGAATACAGATCTCGGCGAAGAGTACAGTGACGCGGTCTCTCTGCTTTGGCGTCTGCCGATAACGGCATACTGGGACGGCCTGCTCCACGCCCTCTTGATGAAGGTCGATGACGTGACAGAGTTCTGTGTCGAGGAGGCTGGACAGTTGTGCGCTTTTTATTTACGTACGGTGCCACCTGGTTATGGGCGTAGGCGCCTTGCTGCGCAGATCGCACTTGCGCTAGGAAATCGAGCCAAGAAAAACTCGTTGGAGAATAAGCGTTATTCGTACGGCCACGGAGTGTCGCAGGCAGTGTTTGAGGCTGTGCTCCGCGCGGGGAAGGAATTCCCAGGCGAGGTCGCTGAGCTTGCACTGGTTTTCGCTGAAAGAAAACCCATCATCGACCCGACTGAAGTCACTACCACGATCATCTATTCCACCGGCTTCTCTCCGAGAATGTTTGGCCGAAAGCTCGACCCATGGCCCGACGGCCCGAAACGGCGAGTCGACGAAGAGTTTCGTGATGCGGCGTTGAAGACAGACTCGCTGTTAGCACTGATGTCTTCGCGGCCTGAGACTGCGCAAGAAGTGATCTTGGCCTGCTGTATCGAGGAACCGCAGAATGAACATGACCACCGTAATTCGCTGAGACTCGACGAAGTCGGATTCGCCTTCTGGCATAATCATCTGCCGGCGATGTACTTCACTGGGCCTTGGCTTCTATTCCTTCGCACATCTCCCAACGTCGCACTGAAGACGATTTTTCGTCTCCTCGCGTTTGCTACTGACCGGTGGGCAGAAGGATACAAAGCGTTCACCCAAACTGCTGAGCTTCCCGAATTCAAGATTTTGCTCGATGGCACCGAAAAGAACTTCGTCGGAGACGGGAACGTCTACAACTGGCACAGCTCCATGTCCAATCGTGCGGTTGTTCTCGAGAGCGCGCTGATGGCCGTTGAAAAGTGGCTCTATGAGCGAATCGACCGAAAGGAAGATGTAGACGACGATCTGCGGCGGCTCTTGACTGAATCTCGCTCGGCTGCCGTTCTCGGTTTGCTCGTGTCGGTCGGGCTGTATCAGCTTCCTCTATTTCAGGGACCGCTGCTGCCGCTTTTTTCCAATGAAGACCTGTTTATGACACAACGGTCCGCCATCATGAACACAAGTTGGTCGTTCATGTTCAACATCACATGGGGGCGCTACGGAACGAAGATCAGCAACGAAGTAAGAGCTTGGTTCGAAATGCCTCACAGGCGTTCGTCACTGTTTGAAGTCGCACGGTGGTGTCTCGTGGCTGATCCTGCAACAAGCGCCAGCATCGAAGCGTTTCGCGCAACTTGGGAGGCGGAGGCACGTGCATTGCTGGGTAAGGGGGCTGCTCTTCCGTCAACTACAGAATATTTCTTTGCACAGCTGACGAAGAGCAACTACGTCACGCGCGATGTTGGCAATGGCCAGGTTTCAATAGAGCTCGTCATTAGCGATGCGCTACAGAAGCGACTCGATAGCGAACGCAAGCGTCCTGAGCTGAGTCTCATGGCGTTCGCTTTGATCGCTAAGGCAGGACGCGCTATCGATGAAGATAAGAAATTAGCTCCCGCAGAGGCTTTGGAAACATATAGTCAACTGCAAGCGGTCGTCGAGTCCGACATGAGGGACGGAAGCTTTGAAATCTACCGACACGATGCGATTGCTGGCGGCTTGTCGGTGCTTTTTACGGCGTCGGGCGAATTCCTTGAGCAGCGACCAGATGCAAAGCAGTTCTGCATGGTCAATCTGCTGAAGTTTGCGGAAGAAGAGCCCTCTGCAAAAGAGTTTGATTCGGAGCGATCTGTTAGCGACGGTGCGGATTTATTTTTAGGAAACGCCGCACTACACCACATCAAGGCCGGAAATGCGACCCCAGAGCTATGGGGAATTTTGCTGAGATCTGTCTTTGGATATCACTACCAAACGACCCAGAAAATCATGCAGCTCGCATACCGTGATCGCTCGAATGGCGAGGTGCGTTTCTACGAGTTGGCCAACGCGCTCTTTCTATGGGCTGCCGTGCGCGGCCCGGCCTCTGCGATAGGGCACCACAACGATCCGAATATCTTGCTGCCCTACCAAAAGCTATTGGCCGATAGATTCCTGCGCGGTCATTTCAAGACATCCAAATATTCGGCACAGTTCTTGTTAAAGCTCAACCATCGCTTTGGGCGGCAGGTGTTGTCCGGCACTCCGAACTGGGAATGGCATGAACAACGGATGCAACTTCTCGAAACCAGTCCGGCGATACTAGGACATCGGGAACGTCTTCATCGGTACGAGACGTATCTGGATTTAGAACTATTGAAAAGCGGCTTTAGTTTTCTTGGGGTATTCGCGGGCCTTCGTTCTGAGGATGCACCACAGCTTCGCAGCTTTTTTGAACTACTGTTCTCACTCGAGCTAAGTCTTCTTCCAAACTCCGCACACGTCGATTCTGCGGAGTTCGAGACCCAATACGACTTCGACGACTGGGTCATGCTGGTGTCGGGAATCTATTACGCCACGCTGGAAATCAAGGAAGCGATGCAGTCGATAGGCGCACCAATCATGTCATTGGGTGCTGGTGCACACCGATGGATTGGCGACTTCCTCAATGGCTTCCTCTTGAACGCACCTTCTATATGTTCCTCTCAAGAAGATTTGGCGGATCGCTGGTGTGCCTTGATTGATTACGCCGAAACCTCGCCACGATGGGACTACGAAAAGGTCGGACTTCGTTACCATCTCGAGCACCTGAACAGAGATTTGCTTGGTTTTACGGGACATCCGCCACGCGCTGCCGCTGACAACCTCTCGGGGGCGCTAGTGAGCCTTCGCCCCGAACTGGAAAAGTGGTGCGACAGGTGGCTGTCAGATACAGATTTCAGCGCCCCGTTTGCTCGGTTCGTTAGCTCCGTAAAATCTCCTGACATGGTGGCCTTTGGTCTGATTAGGCTCGCACAGGTACTTCCGCCGTCCCAAACGCGGAACAGCCGGCAAAGGGATTTCAATGACGCACTGCTAGCGGCGATCCAGTATGTCTGGAAAGCTCACCGTACCTTGACGGTTACGCCGAGCGAAACGGGCGATTCATTCCGCAGCATTCTTGCCTATCTGACGGCCCAACTGGTGCCGGAAGCGATCGACCTGCAAACGAAAATTGCTCAAGGCTAAACAAGCTGGTATGGCACCCAAAGTTCTCGCTTCGCAGTTTGCTAATTGCTCTTGCTCGGCACGATATGACATAGTGACGCGCAATGGTGGCATGTACTTTTGGAACGCATTACGAATGAACCGTGATGGCGTTTCGAGTGAGGTGCATGCCTTTCAGAGCGAACTCCGGCAGCGATGGTACACGTTTATCAAAGAGACCCATGGCGTCACTGTGAGACAACACGACAAGGACGGGAATCGTGTTGACATTCTCTAGAACTGGCTGGACGATCGTCCTGGTGGCAGCTCCGACGGCAGGGCGGATCTGCGATTGCAGTCGCGGGAAGTCGGCCCATGGGAAGTTCTGTCAACTGGACGATTCCTAGAGTGACATACCCAATCCGGTCTGTTTGGCAACGTCTTGCCCTTGGCTGCGTTCCTCTCCGAGAGTTCCCGCAGGAGTCAACCCGAGGGGAGCCAAGGCCTGCTCGCGCGTGATCGCTTGCGCACTACGATCGAAAAACTGTCCTGCGAGGTCGATATGGAGCCAGCCTCGGGGTTCTGCGGACTGCTGATAGCTCTGGATGTCCCCATGCTCTCTCCTCCACAAGAGCGCCTCGGATTGGGAAGCTCCGAGAGCAATAATTGCTGGCCCCCAATGCACAACATCCTTGGGCGAGGGTTGAAGAATTTCCAAAACCTTTTCAGTCGGCTGCTCAGGCAGATGACGCACCAGCTCCGTAATGTGATTTGTGTAGCGCTCGGCCAAGGATAGGGTCGAAGGCTCAGCCTCTGTTCGGCGGACGTGGTCACCAGTCAGGTTCCTTATTGATTCAGGTTGCGACAACCCTTGCTCTAGCTGCCGTTCCGCAAAGCGAATGTCCTCCCTAACGACCTCGGGAGTAAGCGAAGACGCATAGATTTCCACGGGCATTCTCTGCGCTTCTTTGCTCGGCTCCCTCTTATCAGCGTGCTCGTTTTGAAAGTTCATCGTGTTCTCCTTTTGAGGTCTAGTCTCGATGGCTGCCGACTTACTCACATCTCGTCCAAGATCCTTTTCGAGCCGGTTTCCGTCATCCGTGTAGAGCCGCACGTCGTAAGCCGCGCGCGACACCGCTACGTAGGCGAATCGCTGATTGATAAGATCTCGATGCGCCGAAACCTCGACGTTGATGAGGACGCGGTCGGCAGTAAGTCCTTGGGAGCTATGCGACGTGACGGCGTAGCCGTGGTCGAAGTGGCGCATCTGCTCCGGTCGGAAGCTGATCGTTCGTCCTTCCTCACCATCAAGGCGAACCCTCATTTCGGACGGCGACGATTTCTCGACCGTGGCAAGTTGGCGATTGGAGATGCCAAGTTCACGGTCGTTCGTGGTGAACTGGAGCCGGTCTCCCTCGGCGAAAGGGCGTGCGACTTCTCTGTACGCCGTAATGCCGCTGAGCCGTTTCGGGTCGTAACTGACTTGCTGCCCGTCTTGTCTTTGTACCGTGAGGCGATTGGCTTGCTCGTCGACCGATCGAACGGTGGCATATCCCAAAGGCCCAACGCCTATCCCTTTGCTGCCTCGGGTGTACTGCAGCACATCCCCGGCCTGGTATTGAGCTGCCCACTTGCGGTCTTCGCTATTGAGTTCCGAACGGGCGACAAGCACTGTAAATTCTGTATCCGGTCCCCTGACGTCACCACGTTCCCGCAGCTCGACGCGAATCGCTTGGTTCAGTTCCACTCGGCTTGCGTTGTCCGGAGAAATGACCAGCGTTCCGTTGGGCTGCGCTGCATACTCCTTGGCTATGCTGACGATTCGCGCTGCACGCTCGGGCGCTTCCGACACGCGGCGTTGCTCGCGCAGGAGGCGTACTCCCTCTGCCGTCTGTCCTTGGGAAAAGCTTTCTACCGCACGACGGAGTCCCTCGTCTGTCTGTCGAATGATCTCGTCGAGCTTTGACGTCCTCATACCTGCATCCTGCAACTGCTCGAACGGCTTTCCTGCGTCTACACCCTGGTGTTGTCGGATATCTCCGATCAGCAAGACCCTGTCATTTGATCCGATCTTTTCGAAGAAGCTTTGCATCTGCTTGGTGCTGGTGAGACTCGACTCGTCCACCATATAAAGCCGCCTAGCGTCTGGATCAGACGCAGCTTCAGCGGACCCGCCACGTGCGAGAAATCTCTGAAGAGTTTCGGCGCTCACGCCGGCCTCTTTGAGCTGGTTAGCAGCTCGATTGGTTGGCGCGAACCCCTCCACGGCATACCCTTGACTCTCGGCTCCCTCGCGGATACTTCTGAGCGTTGTGGTCTTCCCACTGCCTGCGTATCCCTGAAGACCGTGGACCCGGTCAGTAGTGGATAGCACCTCCTCGGTCGTCCGCCGCTGCGCCGGATTCAGCATGTCTACAGAACCGGCGAACTTCGAAGCAGCCTCAATCGACATGATTGGTTCGACCGCATTCTTCGCGGCCAAAATGTAGTCAATATTCGAGCGCTCGGCGCGGAGCATGTCGCGGGTGGTGAACCGTGTGGCCGAGTGCTGGCCAGGCACTTCGACTTTGAGGAATTCGCCCGCCGCTTCGCGCTTTTGAAAGTTCGCTGCGATCTCGCTGTAGGAGACTTCGCCCATTCCTCGCCGTAACGCGTCGCGCATAATGACTCGCTCGTCGATCACGGCGTCTCTCTCGAAGTTTCTCGCCTTGGAAAAGCTCACACTCTCCCGCGCCTTCTGCTGCGAGTCGTTCTTTGTCTGATCGTTGGAGTGCTGCCGCACTTGAGCCCGCTGCTGAGCTTCTTTGACGACTCGGTCGGCCTGATTCCCAAACTCATCTGCAATCTGCCTGTGGGCTGCCAGCACCTTCTCTGGCGTCATGATCTGCTTGCGATCTCGGGTCGTATGGGCCGCAATCTGGGCGGCCTCGGGACTGGAAAAGCCGCTTCGCGCCAGAGCTTCTTCGATCTGCTGGCGGCGCGGGCTTGAAGCGGCCAAGTATTCGGGCGAATAGCCCTTGATCTCTGGAGCGCCGCTTCTGCCTGGCTGAATCTCGTAGCCGAGACTTTTGAGTCTGAACATCAACTCGGACTGGTAAACGGCGGTAGCAAACTGCTGAGACGCAAAGAGGCTCTGCGGCTGAAGTGCGCGGATAGAACCGTCCTCCCGCTCAGTCATATTGAAAACGACCGCGTGAGTATGGAGTTGAGGAGCGGCGTAGCCATTCACTGGACGGGCGGTGTCATGTTCAAACTTTGCAGCGATAAAGCGGCCCGTCGATTCAGGCGGATGGTTTCCGCCGATTCGTGCTTGCGTATACCGTTCCAACTGCTCCAGAGCGAAAGTGACAGCCTCTCGGTGTGCCACTCTCACGCGGTCATCGCCGCCTACCAACGCGGTCAGGGAGACTGACTTCGGCGCTGAAAAGGTGGCGTCCCATCCCGCACGATGTTCAACGGGTTTGACTGTCTCGCCTTGGGAGTTGGAATACTCTTGCGGCTTCCTATGCTGGACGAGTTGTTTCTCAGTTTGTGGGTGCTGGCCGCTGCTGAGACAAGCAAAGTCTTCGGCTGTCACGCCGCCTGAGAGACCAAAGCCTGCCGCCATCCGGCCTTGCCACTCCCCGACGATCTCATTTCCTTGCTTCCAATAATTCTGCTCCGCAGCCGTGAACTCCTTGGCGTGATAGGTCTGAGCCTGACCTGCGCTCAACGGTTTCGAAATCGTGAGCATGAATCAGGCCCCCGGCTCGAATTGACTTGCGAGGTCGTAGGGCTCGGCTTCGGCTTCGGCGACTGGGGCGTCGGTGGGTTCGATCTCATCCGCCTCAAGATCCTCTGGAATCGGTGTACCACCTAGACTCCGCGGGTCGTAATCGAGCGCGTCGTCCTCGACCGCACGAGGAATGAAGTCGGTCGCGATGATCGGCATCTCCATGTACTCGAAGGCGAAGCGCGAGACATTGTTTCCGAGCTTGAGGAACGCCCTGCGCTCCTCAAGCCCGCTTACCTCGGAATCGAGTACAAGCGGTTCGACCTGGCGGTCCACGGTGAAGTTCCTGCCAGCCCGACTCCCGTCAAAATGTGTTTCCTTCACCCGTTCCACCTCGACCTTGCCGATGGCGTTCGACACCCATTCGGCTGCTTTTGGCTCCGTGGTCTTCAGGAAGATCTTGGTAGCAGGCTGAGAGAGCATCACCTCGGCAATATGCCCGTAGATGTTCTCCAACTGGGCCTTCCCTTGAAAGCCAAGAACGAGAGGATTCTTGCTCTTTCGGTTCTCCGTGATGGCCGTGTGAAGCTGAGGAAGCCGCTGTAAGCTTGCGAGTTCGTCGAGCACAAACCAGACCGGTGTCTGGTGCTCCTTAGGCGCACTGAGGAGCCGTAGAACAAGCCAGTCGATCCATAGGCTGTGCAGCGGTTGGAGAGCGTCACGCTCTGTCGGACGGGACGTGATGAAGATCCATCCCCGGCGCGTCTCGGCCCATTCCGTAGCGCACCAACGGCGACCCTTGGCGCCCTCCAGGGTTGGAAGCATACGGAGGCTGTCAGCTACTAGACCGAGTGAGGAAAGGACGCCGTTGCGCTGTGGCGGAGAGTCTTTGGCGATCATCGTCGCCATTTCCGTACCGCGAACTTGCTTATCAATCTCAGCCGGATTTGCCATCCAATCGGCAAGCTGGCGCGGTGTTGGGCCTGTACGAAGGAGATGAGCAAAGATCTTCTGCGGAGTCTTGGTAAAGAACTCATCGCGCTGCGTGTCGGTTGGTTGATACAGGGACTTCGCCAGAGTTTTTGCCTCCGCCTTGCTCCGCAACTCCTCCGCCGGTCCCCAGTATGGGCAGCGGTCATCCAGCGGATTCAGAACGATGTCGCAACGATCCGGGCGGTAAAAGCGCTGGATGAACTCGCAGGCCGGGTCATAGACGATAGCTGTGTGTCCGCGTTCCTCGATCTGCCGAAGCACCTGCATGATGAGCGTGGTTTTTCCGGCTCCTGTATCGCCCATGAGTTCGATGTGTTGGGCCTCCGAGCGAGCGGGAATACGCATCAGCTCCTTCGATTCTGTGGTTCTGAAACCAATGCCGTCGCCGCCGATCTCTTGGTTGAACTGAGTCGGCGTCAGCATGACTGGACCTTTCAGCAGCCGTCCGTACTTCATCTGCCGGCGACGGTTGATGTCTTTGCGGATGGAGAACGGAAGCTGGACTGCCAAGGCAAGGATTCCGAAGAATAATGGTTCGGCATAGATGGAGCTGAGAGTCGTTCCGTTGAAGACGTTGCGCTTGAGATAGTCGCGCAATGCTGCATCAACGAAGCTCGTTTCCGGCCCGCGAAAGAGAACATCAAAGCCACTACGAAGAGCTGTCTGGCTCGGTATTAAAGGGATGGGCTTCTCCGCGTGCGCCGTCGTCAGACCGTCCTGAACATCCGCTTCGACGGGCATCTTCGGCGCTACTTCTACACCGGTCAAGAAGAGGAGCCGATACTTATCTTGCCTCTTCGCTCCGAATTCTGACGCTACACTCGCCCGCAGATAAATCGGCGTGTAGAAACGCTGCAGTGGCGTGTTCCCGAGAGCAAAGCGCATGTAGAGAAATAGCCCGGTCAGAACCAGAGCGATAAAGGCCGCACCGTAAGTGTAGATCGGTGAGTGCGGCGGCCAGATGACTGTCTCTTTGCGTCCCCATTGTGTTGGCATTAGCGGCCTCCGTTCGGTGCCAGGAGTTCGATTGCGGCTTGTACTTTCTCTCGCTTGACGTGTTGTGCAAGAGCGTCGAAAGTCTCAGCAGTCATCTTTTGCCCACCAATGAGAGGCTTCAGTATGTTGTGCAAAAGCATCCGGAGACCGACGATCTCAGTGAGGATCGGTCCCGCATCGGGCGCTTCGCTGCTCTTTGTCAGTTCGCGGAGAATCACTTCGCGAACCCACTCGCTCCGTGCTTGGCCGATTTGGTTGGCATGTTCTGTGACGAGCCGGTGTTCGCTATGCGTGAACTTCACCGTCACGGGACAGACTCGGTTTGCGGTTTCGATTTCGGGTGCGAGCAGGCTCATAGAAGTCTCGAATCCTCAGGTGCACCTAAGTGCACCTGAAATCGGTATCTTGTTGTTTCTTCTCAGGTGCACCCAAGTGCACCCTGCACGACCCTCGGAGGGGTGGAGTGTCAACTTTTACCCGGTGCGCAGCACCGCTCACGTACCGGGCAAGATTCCGATGGAGGTTCATGCCTTCCGAACCGCCGCGGACTCGTTGGATTCCACCCCGGATACTGGCTTCTTTGGAGTGGGCGAAGGCTCAGGTACAACCGGAGTCTTACGAACACGCAGAAGAGACGGAACGGATCGTGCTGCATCAGTGCGAAGAAAGTCTTGGAAGTCGCGGTCTTTAGAGAAGACATAGCCAAGAGCTTTGTCGACGACATCATCAGGCGAAGCCTTGATGAAAGCCGCATACTGATCGACTTGGGTTGCAGTGACTTCCTCCAGTCGGATTGAGGCACTGATCTGACGGTTGGTGGTGACTTCGATAAGTGGCATTGGGTTTCTCCTTTGAGTGGTGATTCAAACTGTCAAAACGGGTTCGATCTGGAAGCGTTTTGCGTCGCGGTCGTAGCCGGAAATTGCGAGAGCCTCGCGCACGATCCGGCGTCCTGGTACACGCTCGATGTGGACGACGAAGTCGACCGCATCGGCGATCTCTGCCTCGATGTCGGCAAAGGTCGATTGGGCGTGGCTTCGCATGACGAGATTGGCGAAGCGATGCAGGGCTTTCTCTGCTGTGTTCGCATGGATGGTAGCCAGCGAACCGGAATGCCCGGTGTTCAACGAATCGAGCAGCGTGCGTGCTTCTACGCCGCGCACTTCGCCGAGGATGATGCGATCCGGACGCCACCGCAGAGCGGACTTCAAAAGGTCATCGAAAGTCACTGCTGACTTGAACGTGTCCGTCTGGCATTCGACCGAAAGAATGTTTGGCTTCTGGATGGCAAGCTCAGCGGTGTCCTCAATGACAACGATGCGCTGATGCTCCGGTATCGCATCAGCCAGGATACGCAGGAGCGTGGTCTTGCCAGTGCCCGTTCCACCGCTAATCAGTAGAGTCTTGCCCTCAGCAATTCGAGCTGAAAGAAAGTCCGCAAGCGGGCGCGTTAGCGAACCGCGAGCAATCAGGTCTTCAACCGTGAAACGGCGGCTCGTGAACTTCCGGATGGTGACGGCGGGCGAAGGCTTCGCCACTGGCGGCATCACCGCTGCAAGGCGGCTTCCATCCGGGAGCTGCACGTGCAGGAGAGGCGAATCGGCATCCAGCCGCTTCTCCATTTTGTTTGCGATCACTTCCAAGCCGACGCGCAGGCTGTTGGCGTCCATCTTCACGCCTGCTTCACGCTGGACAACTCCCTCCCGTTCCGACCACCACGAACCGTCAGGATTGCCCATGATCTCGCTTACGCTTTCGTCAAGCAGTAGCGGCTCTATCGGGCGAAGGAAAGGAAGGATCAGTTCGAAGCTCATAAGGGGCGCCTCAGCAGTGGTGGAAGGCCGGCATCAGCCGGCCCTCCCGGTTGTGGTGAGGATGCGGCCTAAGCGGCCACTTCCTCGGCGGGGACGTCCTCCGCGACATCCCCGGTCTCGTTGTCTTCCGCGCTGGCCTTGGCTGCCCGATCCAGCTTGAGAATCGAGTCCACACGAATCTCGGTCACGGACCCTTTCTGGCCGGTCTTGGTGCTGTCGTACTCCCGGCTGCGGATCTCGCCCTCTATGAGGATGTGAGCGCCTTTCTTGAGCGATCCGGCGAACTCTCCGAGCTTCCCGAAGACGACGCACTTGTGCCACTCGGTGTGCTCAATCCACTTGCCCTCCTTCTTGTAGGAGGACTTGGTTGCGAGGGAGAAACGAGTCAGGCTGCGGTTGTCGTTGGTGCGAACCTCTGCGTCGTTGCCGAGGAAGCCGATGAGCTGAACGTTGTTCTTGTACATGGTGGTGATCTCCGTATCGTTGATTTCCCGTATCCTGCTCGGGTCACACATAGCGAAGCGAGCGAGTGGGCCCGGCTCCCAAGTGCCAAGCTCTGCATTTACGGAGGGTCCGTCGTAGACGGAAACCGTAACCCGAAGGGCGACGCAGTCGAAGCAGAAGAGCGCCGAGCCGCAGGGCGCCGGATTGGTCCCGAAGCGTGATCCCGAGAAGAGGACGGGAAACGGGACGGCAGAGTGCAATCTGGACTACGTTTAGCCATCTCTCCTCGGCGGCAAAGGTTTGTGCCATTCGTAGCCCTTTCACCCAGCGCATCAAGTCTCCGGTCAGATGGCTTTGAGCACTCCAATGCCTGCGTCTGGAAGCTCGTTGCCACTCGCGTAGGCGCGTTTGGAGACGAGTTGGGCTTTGCAGCCGGGTTGGCAGCACAGAACGACATGGTGTGACCTCAGATTTGGGTTCGGTTTTCTAGCTGAATGCCTGGTCGGCACGGAAGCGGACGATGGTCAGCCCCAGAGGGTCAACCGCCAGTTCGTTGTTCTTCACAAGATCCCGGAAGACGTAGGTGACGCTGGCCGTCCATCGCTCCCGTTTGAGCTCGGTGTGATCCGCTGGGTTCGTGTACACCTTCTCGAACTCAATCCGAGCCGAATACGGGGACTGTCGAAGGTCGTCCAAGACAACGTTCTTTACTTCGACATCGACATACGGGAGCGTGCTGTCCGCTCGGTAGTTCACGATGATGTTGTCCTTGCGCTCTTGCTCGATGACGGCACGCTGGACATCGCTATTGAGGAAGTAAAGGGCGCTCGTCTGGTCACGCTCGATCGTGTAACGATTGCGACTGAAGTAAAGCTCCGCCCAGCGCGTCAAGTAGTACTTGTTTTCCGCCTCCTGGGGCCGGTAGGCGAAGTTGCGATAGTCCACCGCTTCCGCGTGTCCAACGTCGTTGATTCGGACGATCATCGGTTTCGCAGACGCAAGAGCCTTCTGACTCTTGAAGACGGCGGCGGCCAGCGCCACGCAGACCACCACTAGGCAGAGAATCGTGATCTTCAGGTAGGTGTTGAGGACCAACGGCTCCGCGTTCGATTCGAGGTAGCGTTCGGCGGCCCGTGTGAGTTCGGAAGACGGCGACATCGTTGTGCTGGACATGATCCCTCCTTAGCCCATCATTGCGGTGGTTGCGAGACTTGTGATGATGCCGGTGCCGGCGTCATGGCCGCCAGTGCTTCCGGAGAAAAGAGAAGCTGTCATTGCCGGGACTTTGAGCAAGATGAAGCCGCAGACAACCACCAGCAGAATCAGCACTGGAAACTGCTTGATCATCGTCCCTGGATCGACGAAGCCACCCATCATTGCGTAGTAGTGCGTAAGCAACTGAGAAAGGATGCTGAGTGCGGCAGCAGCAACTACCTTATAGAACGAGAAACCCAGGAAAGCTCGCAGCCAGCCCCAAAAGAGAAATTCGAGCTTGTCGAACACAAGGAATGGGATGAAGATGGGGCCGAGCAATCCGACTATGGAACTCGCCACCGCGCCGTAGGCGACGATCACGCTCACGAGAGCTGCCAGCACAGAGATAAGAACCTGAATAATGGCGAAGATGATCGCGTTGTAGGGATTCATCGCAGCGGACATCATGCCCGGTCCTGAACTTGCTTCGGCCTGCTGAAGCTGATTCAGGATGTTCGCCGCGCTGTCGGTTCCAATCTGGCTTACAAGGTACTGCGCACCGCCGTTAATGAAGCCCTTAAGGGAGTTCCCAATCCCCGGAATGCTGGAATCGTAAAACTTCACCATCACGTAGGCGAACGTGATGAGCATGAAAAAGTTTAAGAACTTCCCAACACTGAATCCTGGCCCCCCTTGGGCGGAGGCTAATGCTTCTTGAATGCCGAACCATACCAGCATGATGGTTGCGAGAGCGATGCAGATATGCACCCCCATCGAATCGATCGAAGGGCTGATCGTATTCGTCAGCGTAGTGCAGGCCTGGGTAATCCATGCAAAGAGATCCATATACCACCTCGCTCTCAGGTTGAATTAGTAGCGCATCGCCGCAGCGGCTCCGGACGAAGACGGAGCTACGGCGGTGTAGCCGGTTTGAAACTGCGTAGCCTGTTGAAACCCGATCTTCATTACGTCCTGCTGCTGCTTCTGCACGACGATCTGTTGAAGGGTGTAGGCCTGTGCGATCTGGTTAGCCTCCTGCTGTTGTTGCAGTTGGAGAATCAACGCCTGGTTGATGCGCTGAAGGGTGGCTAACTCTGTATGCTGTGCCGGATCACTCGACTGTGTCTGCGACTGCAAAGCGGTGATTGCTGTCTGCCGTTGCTGAGCGTTTGCCCGGATTGTGCCAAGAGTTTGCAGGTTGCTGGCGCTAACCGAATCGTTTAGATCCACTGTTGCACCGTGCGCAGCAATTTGCTGCTGTCCCGCAAGGCTCAAGTTCCCGTAACCAGCGACCTGTCCGGTACGAGGCACGGAAGCCTGTTGGTAGGCAGCCGACGCGTTTGAACCCGTATTTGCGGAGTTCATCCATGACTGTGAGTTCCCATAGGTGTTGGCAGCTTGGTTGAGCTTTGCCCAATATGACCACGGGGAGAGGTATGGCTGATAGAGACTGCTTGGGGCCATCGACATCTGATGAACCACGTTGTATGTGGCGATGGCGTTGTCGGCCAGTTTCACCGAATTGGTGAAGATGTTCTGGCCCTGCTCGATCTGCTGGAGTGCGTGAGCAGCCTGCGTCGGGTCATAGACAATGCCGGAGCCGAACTGGGCCTTGGCGGTCACAGGCGCGGCGACGACAACGAAGAGGAACGTTTTAAGAAAAAGGGTTCTCATGCTCTGCCTCCTGAGGCTGAGTTGGTGGACGTTGGATTGAGTTGGCTTACTTCTGTTGCAGCGCCGAGATCTGTTGTTCTAGGGCTGTTACGTTCTTCGACTCTTCAGCGCACTTCTTGTTGTGTGCGGCTTCTACTTCAGGAGTCGGAGCTTTGGCCGGGGTGCCGCTCATCATAGCGGTCGCCCCCGCTCCATTGATTGCCAAGCAGTCGTTCGAGTACTGCTTGTAAGCAGGGCCGTACTGAGCCTTCAGCGCATCAAGTTTGGCTTGTTTGTTATCGCAGCCAGCGCAGAAAGCAACGGAGAGTAGAGCGGATACTAGAGTGATTCTTTTCATAGACACCTCAAAACGACTGCGGAATCGTGTGGTTCTCCACCGCAGGCAGAAGCATGTCCTGGGTGATGTAGAGCTTCACGCGATGCCCCTCGCGGATCGTGATGGTCGGGGGAATCTGCATGAAGCGATCTAAGATCGTCGTTGCAGACTGGGAAACGGAACCAGAGGCTCCGCTAGCGAAGACCGCCGGACCGGAGGATGTAAGAACAGCTCCCCCTTCCGTGATCTCCGAAGCTCCGGCGATGACGCCGAGCGCAATGGACGCACCGAAGATCTGAAGGTAATGGTTATTGACCTTGTCTTTCAGACCTTCTTCTCCAATTTGATCCAGTCCGTGGAACTGGTCAAGATCGACCGAATAGCCGTCAGGCATGATGAGTCGGTGGAAGACCACGGCCATGCGCCGTTGCTGGCCGAAACCGCTTGAGCCGATCTTCTTGGCCTCCCCGAGGGCGATAGCACCTTCGGGAATGAGGACATGCTGATGGTCGTGTGAATACACCGGGTCCGACACAAGGACCTTGACCGGCCCGACTGCATCCCCATCCAGACGGTTCATGAGAACCGTGTCTACGGTCGTTCCTTCGTAGATGACATAGGGCTGGCCGGTGGCTGAATCCACGTTCACCTCCGGGGGACGCTTGTAGGACGTCGCATCGGCGGTCACCGGATGTGCTGATGCCGGAGACGCTCCCGCAAGCGCCGGAGGCGCGGAGGGCGGCGTTGGCACTTGAGACTGGACGGTCTGCTGAGCCGCAGGCTCTACATAGGCAAGATTCGAAGAGAACCGGCCATCAAATGCCTTGTCCCGCTCTTTCGACGCGAGCATTTGCGACTCCTGCTGGGCGGGCGAAGGCGTTCCTCCGCTTGAGCGATAGCCACCCTGAGGCGGACAAGGCTGCCCGGGAATGCAATTCACGCCTTGCCCGTTCGGACCATAGCCAGCAGCAGCATTTTGCTGCGCTGCGGTGGCGTTTGCCAGCGAGGGGTCAAGCGCAGCCTGGGCTGCGGCTTGCTGAGCCTGCTTTTGCTTTGCGGCGTCTACCTGATCCTTCAGGTCTTGGACGTTGTTCTCCGTGTTGTCCTGAACAAGAGGCTGCGGAGCGGCATTCTTTGCGGAAGCCGAGGCCGGGGTTTTCTTGCCGTACGAACTGAAGATTGCGGCGAGGATTACGAGCGCGGCAGCCCCGAGATAGAGCATCGGCTTTGTGTTCTTTCGGAACACGCCCTTGGGGTCGAAAACTCGGGACTGAAGAGATGGTTGGGACACGGTTTGCTCAGACATGGATCGCTCCTTCCTGCGGGTTCGTGGCGACTGGTTAGCTCTTGCGAGTGAAGCTCATCTTCTTCTTGCCGAGCTGGACGTATCCGTTGTCCATCACAATCGGAATGATGTACGTTCCATTGCGAAGGTCGTAGGTAACGAGATTCGGTTTCCCATCCTTCATGTCGTAGACCGCGAACTTCTCTGTGGCCTTGGTGGTGATGTAGGTGAACTTGTCGTCGTGGTAAATCGACTCGATATCGAACGGTGCCTTCATCGCGTTGAATTTGTAGTCAAAGCGAAGCTTGGTTTGGTAGTCGCTCTTGAACTCGTCTACCGCCTGGGTGACGTGGGATTGGAGAGCCGCGTATTGCGCCTTCGACTGCTCAAGCTGCGCCGCAGGAACGAACTCGGCAGGGCCACTCGAAGCGACAAGCGAAGAATGGTCTGCCGGCTCGACGAGCACCTTCAGGTCGGGCAATGCGGCTGAGCCCGAGATGTCTTGCAATGTGAAGGTGTAGTCGTTGCCCTTATCAGTCTTCAGGTGAAGGTCGGTGCTGATGCCCGCCTTCGCTGGATGAATGAAGCAATCGTTGTTGACCACATCGACAGCCCAGAACTCCTTGTCGCCAGTGGCGGCGAGGATGATCTTCTCTGTCTGTGGCACCTCAATCAGGGTGCTGTACTTCATCTTGGCCCGGATGGGAACGATGTCTTGGGAGTGATAGGAGACCTTGCGAGCTCCGGTGTTTTCCTGCGCGAGCAGAGAGACACTGGCTGTAAAAGCGAGGATGAGGGAGATGAGGACGCGCTGCATAGGACACTCCTTGGCTACCGGGTTGATGTTGAGGTGACGGCCAGCGAACGCGGCCGGAACGGATGGTCTTTGGCAAGTTGGCGCAAGCCTTCGGCTATGCCGAAGCGAGCGAAGTAATCACGCTTCACAAGGTTGTCGCGGGCATTGTTGGTCGCCGTCCAGTGGCTGACGGAATCAACGTTCAGGTGAACCTTCTTTGAGGTTTGCGCCTTGCGGACGAGCATCTGGCCGGGTGGCACGAGTCCGGCGATCAGTTCAAGCTCGGTGTCGTTCAAATGGAACGCTTCGCGGTAAAGGTCGCGATTCATTTCTGGGTTGGCGAGGAAGATCTTGGTCGGGCAGCTCTCCGAAACAATCTGTAGCATCCCCGACTCTTCCAGCTCTTTGAGGGATTGTGTAGCAAGTACCATCGCGGCATTGTGCTTGCGCCAAGTTTTCTGTGCCTGAACGATGTAGTTGCGAATCGTTTCGTTCTTCACGAAGAGCCATGCCTCGTCCAACAGAAAGATCTTGAAGGTCGCGAGCTTCTCGGGATTGGCGATCTCATTCGACGCCCGGTGGAGGATGTAGAAAAGAAGCGGTTCCAACACCTCGGGTGCATCACCCCAACCCCCGAAGTTGAACGTCTGAAAGCTGCTGAAGGTGAGGGTGTCTTCGACGTTGTCGAAGACAAACCCGTACTGTCCTTTCTCGGTCCAGCGGTGAAGCCGTTCTTTCAACTCGCCAACGATGTTGGAGAAATTGGAGATCGTCCGCTGCTCCGGTTCCAGGACATACGTGCGCTCGATGGCGTCCCAGAGCTTTCGCTCTTCTTTGAAGTCGAGCCGGTAGCGTCCTTCGGAGCCCTCAATCAAGACACGAAACAAGCTGAAGAGAAATTGCAGGTTTTCTTTGGTCGGCTGGAGGGAGAACGGGTTGATCGTGAAGTCACGAGACTCGCGCCCCACGTTTAGGTAGCTCCCGCCGAAGATCGTCGTCAGTGATTGGAAACTTCCGCCGATGTCGAAGATGTAAGTTTGCGGCTGATACTTCTGTGCGTTCTGGAGCAGGAAGTTTGCGAAGTACGATTTGCCGGAACCTGTCATGCCAAGGATGAGGGAGTGCGCCACCTCGCCGTTATGAAGGTTCAGGAAGTAGGGCGTGCTGTTGTCCGTCTCCATCACAGCCAGGTATTCGGCGTCAAGATGGGAGTTCTGCTTCTCGCCGGGAAGGATGGAGAACAGAAACGACAGGTCGGCATAATTGCTATTCAGCAGGTACATCCGGCGCAGATTCAGTGCGTAGTTGCCTGGAACTATGGCGAAGTAGGCATTGAGCTGGTTGTACGTCTCGGCATAGAGGTTGCCGTCAGCTGTGGTGAAGATGCCGGCGAATTCACCCGCAAGCCCATCAAGTTCCTGCTGCGTCTTTCCGTAGAGCAGGATCGTTAGGGAGAAGTCGCCTAGCAACTGCCCCTCACCCAGCACACGGAGACAGTCGCCGAGATTCTCAATGTCGGCCTGCTTCGATTCGTCTACCAAGACATCGCGGGGATTGGTCTTGGTCGCATCATTACCCATCTGCGAAATGAAGCCAGTTTTCGAGACATTGAAGTGACGGCGGCGCTTCGTCACTTCCTTGCGGGCCTTGTCGGCAGACAAGGGAGACCACTCCGTGCAGACGATGAAGCTGGCCGGAATCTTGAGCAGGGCGTCCAATACGAGCGGCTTAGTCTCCGTAATGGCTTCCTTCATCGTGAGGAGGCGCACGAAGTGATCGCCGACTCGAAGATGATCTCGTTCCGCTTCGATAGAGGAGTTGACCACTTGATAGTCAAGGAATTGAGTGCTCTGCGGCTTGCCCGCAATGCGCCACTCGTCGAAGTTCACAAGACGGCGGAAAAAGGTGAACTGGTCCTGTTGCCCGAGTGCAGCGATCTGGACAAAGTCCTGGAGCTGCCGGACAAAGACTTGCACCCTCTGCTCAAGCCGAGCGACGGAGGTCGCGATCTGCGAGCGCATGAGCGACTTCATGCTGTTGCTGCTGAACTGGCTCTTGAGTTCGTTCAGACCAGCGGCGGGGTCGCGGACGAGCATAGCGAGTCCAGCCCCGATGCCGCGTTTGGCTCTCTGGCCCTCGAAGAGAATCACGTAGAAAATCTCGACCTGGAAGAGTTCATCCCGCTTGCCTTCAAAGAAGGTCCGGCGTTGGTCGATGGCAGCGTCCACGACGGCGTCCTCGTAACGAGCAAACGGAATATCGGGCCTGTTTGTCTTGAAGAGGTATTGATATACACGGACGCCCGGGCCGAAAGCCTTCATTGCTGCTTCGAGACGCTTGACCGCGTATTCTTGCTCGCTCTGATCTAGGCTCTCGTAGTCGACGCCTTCAACCTTTAGAACCATGCCAACGTCACCGGCCTTGGTGACAAAGACCGTCTCGTTCCAGAAGCCGTACAGGCTGATGTGGTCATTCAACTCCGCTGTTTCTCGCCACGGCTTGATTGCTCTTGCGATATTGAACATCAGCGCACCTCCACCAGCGGAACGCGCTGCTTGGCAGCGTCGTAACGCGTTCTGAACTTCTCTGACTTTGCGAGGATTCGAAGATAGGCCGGGTCGGTGTTTGTGACCCAATGGCCAAACGCGAACCCGCATATAAATACACCGAAGCCCGCGAGGAGCGAATTGAAAAGGTTGAAAGTGCCGACTGCGGAGACGCAGACAAAGAAAAACAGAGTTCGTTCAACACCGAGATAAGTGAGGGGCTTATGCAGGCTCTTGAACACCTTGTTGCGACGGCGTGTTGTTCGCGGTTGGTCCGACATGAGCCCCTCGATTCGTGTTGACGTGGATCGTTGAAAGCGGACGGGAAGGTAGTGAGTTTAGGAACCCCAAAGCCACGACAGGACGTTGGTCGCCATGACAGCGATCCCTGTGCCGGCGGCAACGCCTGCGAGCGCTTTCTTCGCTCCTGGCTCACCATGGGCAAACTGGTAACCGCCGATCACAATCGCGATCAGAGAGGCGACCTTTGCCACGGTCCCCGTAAACAGGGTTTGCATGTTGGAGAATCCGGTATCGAACGGGGAACCGGACTGGGCGTGTGCAGCAACGGGAAGTAGCAGCAACGGGAGTATGAAGAGAAAGCGAGACCGAACCCAATTGCGAGCGGCCTGTACTGTTTGGTTGGGAATGATGATGCGAATACGACGGGACATCGGCACCTCCTGCGACCAGAATCAGTCGGGTATGCCGAGACATTAGGCGCAGGTTTGCCT
>Ga0302302_1000619_pt1 | contig 21900 bp, 15 predicted proteins | sample III_Palsa_E1_3_FD_198766 | JGI IMG/M metagenome (GOLD analysis project Ga0302302, IMG submission 198766) | Peat permafrost microbial communities from Stordalen Mire near Abisko, Sweden - III_Palsa_E1_3 | ecosystem: Environmental > Terrestrial > Soil > Palsa > Peat permafrost | place: Sweden...
AATTCAGGAACAGTGCGCCGAGCAGCACGGTAATGCCAAGGAACACCAGAATCTTGCCGCGATGCCCCGCGCGCAGCGCGTGATGCGCAATGGTGACCGTTACGCTGGAGCTGAGCAGGATCAGCGTGTTGAGCAGCGGCAGCCCCCAAGCCGGCACCGTACGGAACGCGCCGCCGACGTGCTCGGGGCCATTGCCGGCGTTGGAGCCCCACGACGCCGCGTAATCACTCCACAGAAACTCGTGGGTCAACACGCCATGACCTTCGCCGCCCAGCCATGGAATCGAAAACATGCGGATGTAAAACAGCGCGCCGAAGAATGCGCCGAAGAACATCACTTCGGAAAAGATGAACCACATCATGCCCATGCGGAACGAGGTGTCCACCTGGTGGTTGTAGCTGCCGGCCAGCGACTCGTTGATCACTGAGCGGAACCAGCCGAAGAACATCGCCAGGATGCCGATCACACCGACCGTGAGCACGGTCTTGCCAAAACCGGAATCGCCCGGCGGTGCGTTGAGCCAGTGTGCCGCACCGAACACCGTGGTGAACATGACCACCGCGGCCACAAACGGCCAGTAGCTTTTGCTCGGAACAAAATACGCTTCGTGCGACTGATCCATCGTGCAAACCCCGTGGACTTCTCTTGATGACTCTACCCCACCATGCACTGCGGGGAACTGCAAACTGAAGAATAAACCGTGATGATTGCGGTGCGACTATTTCATCATCACGATCTGCACAAACGACAGCAGAAAAAAGGCGACCACCACCGACACCAGAATCGTGACGGTGCGTCTCACGCCTTTACGGCGCCCATCGATCTCGTGATTTGTCATCGGCTGCGTCATGGAATGATCAGTCATTCACGTGACCGTGCGCCAGCTCGTCGTCGTGAATCACCGGAGGCACGTCGAAGGTGTGGAACGGTGCGGGTGACGGCACGGTCCACTCCAGGCCCTTGGCACCTTCCCAGACGCGGTCGGTCGCCTTTTTCTTGGAGAAGAACACGCCGTGGATCAGCACGCCGAGGAAGATCAGCTGCGAAGCGCCAAACAGAAAGCCGCCGATCGAGCTGATCATGTTGAAGTTGGCGAATGCCACGTTGTAGTCGGGAATGCGGCGCGGCATGCCGGCCAAACCCAGGAAGTGCTGCGGGAAGAACAATACGTTGACCCAGATGACGCTGTTCCAGAAATGCATCTTGCCCCAGAACTCGCTGTACATCCGGCCGCTCCACTTCGGCAGCCAGTAGTACGTGGCCGAGATGATCGCGAACAGCGCGCCGGTCACCAGCACATAGTGAAAATGCGCCACCACAAAGTAGGTGTCGTGGTACTGGAAGTCGGCCGGCACCAGCGCCAGCATCAAGCCGGAGAATCCACCGATGGTGAACAGGATCACGAAGGCGATCGCGAACAGCATCGGCGTCTCGAACGTCATCGAGCCGCCCCACATGGTGCTGACCCAGTTGAACACCTTCACGCCGGTCGGCACCGCGATCAGCATCGTCGCGTACATGAAGAATATCTCGGCGCCCATCGGCAGGCCAACCGCAAACATGTGATGTGCCCACACGATGAACGACAGGAAGGCAATTGAGGCAATCGCGAACACCATCGCCTTGTAGCCGAAGATCGGCTTGCGCGCGAAGGTCGGAATCACTTCCGAAATGATCCCGAACGCCGGCAGGATCATGATGTAGACCTCGGGATGCCCGAAGAACCAGAAAATGTGTTGATACAAGACGGGGTCACCGCCGCCACCCGGGTTGAAGAAGTTGGTGCCGAAATACTTGTCGGTCAGCAGCATCGTCACCGCACCGGCCAGCACCGGCATCACCGCGATCAGCAGGAACGCCGTGATTAGCCAGCTCCACACGAACACCGGCATCTTCAGCAGTTCCATACCTGGTGCGCGCATGTTGAGGATAGTCGCGATGATGTTGATCGCGCCCATGATCGAACTGATACCCATCAGATGCACCGCAAACACCACATAGGCGAGCGAGCTGCTCTGCAACGACAGCGGCGGGTACATGGTCCAGCCACCGGCCGGGCCACCGCCGGGCAGGAACAGGGTCGACAACAGCAGGGTGAAGGCGAACGGCAGGATCCAGAACGACAGGTTGTTCATGCGCGGCAACGCCATGTCCGGCGCGCCGACCATCAACGGGATCATCCAGTTACCCAGGCCGACGAAGGCCGGCATGATCGCGCCGAAAATCATCACCAGCGCGTGCAGCGTGGTCATCTGGTTGAAAAAGTACGGCTGCACCAGTTGCAGGCCCGGCTTGAACAGCTCGGCGCGGATCACCATGGCGAAACTGCCGCCGATGAAGAACATCAGCAGCGCAAACACCAGATAAAGCGTGCCGATGTCCTTGTGGTTGGTGGACATGCACCAGCGCTGGAAGAAATTCTTCGGCGCGCCGTGGTGATCATCGTGGTGATCATGAGTGGCTGCGTGGGACATGGCCTTGACCTCTAAACCTGATGGGATGCGACGACGTGAATGACGTGTGCGAAAGCGTGTTTACAAGAGCAAAGCTCAGCCTTGCTTGGCCGTAGCCGATTTGCCGGTAGTCGGTGCCGGTGCGATCTGGGCGGTCTTGGGCGCCGCGGCGGTCGACGCAGCTGCCGGAGCTGGCGCTGCGGGCGGCGGATTCGACTTCGCCTGCTGGTCGGCCAGCCACTTCGCGAAATCCGGCTTGGACTTGGCCACCACCACGATCGGCATGAAGCCATGATCCTGACCGCACAGCTCGGCACACTGGCCGCGATACGTGCCGGGTTCCTTGATGTTGGTCCAGGCAGCATTGACGATGCCGGGAATCGCGTCGAGCTTCCAGCCCAGCGCCGGCACCCACCATGAGTGGATCACGTCGGCACCGGTGATGATGAAGCGGATCTTGGTATCGACCGGCACCACCAGCGGCTTGTCAACGTCCAGCAGATAAGTATTTTCGTTGCCGACCTTGACTGCATACGGGTCCATGCCCGAGCCCAGCTGGCGGGTCTGGTCGCTCTGCGTATCGAGCTTGGACATGAAGCCGACCTTGCTGATCGGCTTGCCCAGATATTCCACGTAGTCGTAGCGCCACTTCCACTGATAACCGGTCACCTTGACCGTCATCTGCGAGCCGGTGGTATCGGCCCAGGACGTGATGCCGCCGGTGGCGAAGTAAGCCAGCGTGATCAGGATGATCACCGGAACCGTGGTCCAGATGATTTCCAGACGCGTGTTGTGCGACCACTTCTCGGCCACCGCACCGCGCGATTTGCGGAAGCGGAACATCGCGATGAACATCGCACCGAACACCAGGATGCCGATCACGACACACACGCCAAACGACCAGTTGTTCAGCTCGTACGGCACGTGCGACCAGGTCGACGCGCCGGGCTGCATGTTCAACTGATACGGCGATGGATCTGCGCTGGCGGCCGTGCCAAACAGTGCTGCTGCCAAAGCCGATGCTGCCGTGAATGATCGCCTGATGCTGCCAGATGTCATGTGTTGCACCTTTGATGAACCTACTTGCGCGACTGGTCGTTGATCGTGGCCAGCAGCACCCTGAGTTTCTTTGACAGCTCGACGCGTTCCTGCTCTCCCAGAAAAACGCCGATCTCCATTTCACGCCCGTGCGATGACAGCAGCAGACGCTGACGACCGTTACCCGGCTTCAGCAGCACGCGCACCCAGTACGACTGGAATTGCATGCAACGACGGCTTGGCAGTAGCTGCACTTCCAGCGACGATGCGTCGATGGTGATGCGCTCGCTGCGATCGCCGGCCCGCCAGGTCACGCTCAACGCACACGCGACAGCCACGGATTCCACCAGGGCGAACAGCGGTGCAAACACATTGCCCTGCCACGCGCCCAGTCCCGCCGTTGTCAGCGCCAGTACCGCCAGTACCCCGATCAGTCGACGCAGGCCTCGTCGACTGAGTGCGCGATTGGGCTTGAGCCACATCGTCACACTCAGCAGATTATCGGCAACTGGTCGAAGCACGATCATGAGGATCCAGCGTGCCAGGAACATTGGGATGATAGGCCCCGGCGCGGCAGCGGGCAAGAATACCGCGACCTGCCGATCTGAAAACGTGGGAGAAAAGCCGCTGGCCGCGCGACGATGAGCCGCTTGAAAGCCCGGACGACATGCTGACATGTAACCCCAATCTCATGCGGAAGAGGCGTCGGGATTCCCTTGCATGACGCACGCAAAAAGCGGTCGCCAGCGTACAATCCCACGCTGCCCTCCGCCTCCGCGGATTTTCTGACAAGCCCGTGACCCAATCCATTCTCAGCTCCGAACTCCCCGGCGACCCCACGCCTGCGCGCGCGCGCATCACCGCCGCCTGGCTGCGCGACGAAACCGAAGCGGTCAACGACCTGCTCGCCCAGGCCAGCCTGCCGCCGGTCGAGCGCGAAAAAGTCATCGACGTGGCCGCCGATCTGGTCAGCCGGGTGCGACTGCGCGCCAAGGACCAAAGCGTGGTCGAGTCCTTCATGCGCCAGTACGACCTCTCCAGCGAGGAGGGCGTATTGCTGATGTGCGTGGCCGAAGCCTTGCTGCGCATTCCGGACAAGGCCACCGCCGACAAGCTGATCCGCGACAAGCTCGGCGACGCCAACTGGAAGAAACACCTGGGCCAGAGCGAGTCGGTCTTCGTCAACGCCTCGACCTGGGGGCTGATGCTCACCGGGCATCTGGTCAACCTGGCCGAAGAAACCCGTCACGACGTGACCAGCGCGCTGCGCCGGCTGGTCGGCCGCGCCGGCGAGCCGGCGATCCGGCTGGCGGTGCGCCAGGCCATGCGCATCATGGGCCACCAGTTCGTGATGGGTCGCACCATCGACGAGGCGCTGGATCGCAGCGCGAAAAAGGAACACGCGGTCTACCGCTATTCCTATGACATGCTGGGCGAGTCGGCGCTTACCCGCGAAACGGCCGAACGGTACCAGCAGGATTACCGCGACGCGATCGCCGCCATTGGCAAGCGCGGCCCGTTCGCCAATCACACCGACGCGCCGTCGATCTCGGTGAAGCTGTCCGCGCTGCATCCGCGCTACGAAGTGGCCAAGCGCGAACGCGCCCGTCGCGAACTGACCGAGAAGCTGCTGGAGCTGTCGCAGCTGGCGATGAAGTACGGCATCGCGCTGTCGGTCGACGCCGAAGAGGCCGATCGTCTCGAGCTGTCGCTGGACATCATCGGCGACGTGTTCGCGCACCCCTCGCTGCAGGGCTGGAACGGGCTGGGCATCGTGGTGCAGGCATACGCCAAGCGCACGCCGTTCGTGATCGACTGGCTGATCGAAACCGCCCGCGCCGCCAACCGCCGCTGGTACGTGCGCCTGGTCAAGGGCGCTTACTGGGACGCCGAGATCAAACGCGCGCAGGAAAACGGCCTGCCCGGCTATCCGGTATTCACCCGCAAGCCCAATACCGATGTGTCCTACCTGGCCTGCGCGCGTCGCCTGTTCGGCGCCGGCAGCGACCTCATCTACCCGCAGTTCGCCACGCACAACGCGCACACCATCGCCGCCGTGCATCACCTCGCGCAGGGCCGGCCGTACGAAAACCAGCGGCTGCACGGCATGGGCACCGACCTGTATGCCGAGGTGATCGGCCCGCAAAACTTGAATATCCCGTGCCGCGTTTACGCGCCGGTCGGCACGCACGAAGATCTGTTGCCTTACCTGGTGCGCCGCCTGCTCGAGAACGGCGCCAATACCAGCTTCGTCAACCGCGTGGTCGACGAAAGCGTGCCGGTGCGCGAACTGGTCGCCGACCCGTGCGAAACGGTTCGATCTTTCGCGTCGATCCCACACCCGCGCATCCCGTTGCCGGTGAATCTCTACGGTGAAAATGCCGCGCTCGCGCCGCATTCGAATTTTATTTCCAGGAAGAATTCCATGGGCGTCAACTTTGCCAACGACAACGAACTCAAAGCCCTCGCCGAGGCGTTGAACGCGAATGCCGGCCCGTGGAAAGCTGGTCCGCTGGTACCCAACAGCAAGAGCAGCGGCCCGAACGTGCCGGTGACGAATCCGGCCGATCGCCGGCAGACCGTCGGCAGCTACGTGAGCGCCGACAGCGCAACGGTCGATCAGGCCGTAACCAGCGCGGTGGCGGCACAGCCGGGCTGGGATCGGTTGCCGGCTGCCAGCCGCGCCGCGATCCTCGAACACGCGGCCGACCAGCTCGAAGCGCGCCGCGCCGAGTTCGTCGCGCTGTGCGTGCGCGAGGCGGGCAAAAGCCTGCCCGATGCGATCGCCGAGATCCGCGAGGCCGCCGATTTTCTTCGCTACTACGCCACCATGGCGCGCCGGCTGTTCGGTCAACCCGAACAATTGCCCGGGCCGACCGGCGAGAGTAATCAACTGTTCCTGCACGGTCGCGGCGTGTTCGTCTGCATCAGCCCGTGGAATTTCCCGCTGGCGATCTTCCTCGGCCAGGTCAGTGCGGCGCTGGCTGCCGGCAATGCGGTGATCGCCAAGCCGGCCGAACAGACCACCCTGATTGGCCATCTGGCCGTCCAGTTGTTGCATGCCGCCGGCGTACCCGCCGACGTGCTGCAATACCTGCCGGGCGATGGCGCCATTGTGGGTGCCGCGCTGACCAAGGACCCGCGCATCGCCGGCGTCGCCTTCACTGGTTCCACGGATACCGCCTGGGCGATCAACCGTTCGCTGGCCGCGCGCAATGCGGCCATTGCCACGCTGATCGCCGAAACCGGCGGACAGAACGCGATGATCGCCGACTCCTCCGCCCTGCCCGAGCAGATCGTCAAGGACGTCATCGCCTCGGCGTTCCAGTCTGCTGGCCAGCGCTGCTCGGCCGCGCGCATTCTGTTCGTGCAGGAAGACATCGCCGACAAGGTCATCGCCATGCTCGCCGGTGCGATGGGCGAACTGACCGTCGGCGATCCGGGCCAGCTCAGCACCGACGTCGGCCCGGTGATCGACGAGGACGCGCGCAAGCTGCTGGTCGACCACGCCGCGCGGATGGACCGCGAGGCGAAAAAGATCGGCGAAGTGAAACTGGATGCTGCCGTCACCGACCACGGCACGTTCTTCGCCCCGCGCGCTTACGAGATCGCCTCGCTCGACGTGCTGCAGCGTGAAGTGTTCGGCCCGATCCTGCATCTGATCCGCTGGAAAGGCAGCGAGCTTGACAAGGTCGTCGCGCAGATCAACGCCACCGGCTATGGCCTCACGCTGGGCATCCACAGCCGCATCGACGACACCATCGACTACATCAGCAGCCATGCCCGCGTCGGCAACTGCTACGTCAACCGCAACCAGATCGGCGCGGTGGTCGGCGTGCAGCCGTTCGGCGGTGAAGGCCTGTCCGGCACCGGCCCCAAAGCCGGCGGCCCGCACTATCTGCTGCGCTTCGCCAACGAGCGCACGCTCACCGTCAACACCACCGCGGCAGGCGGTAACGCTTCGCTGCTGACCATCGGCGAATAAACGCTGCGGGTCGTCCAGCAAAGGCGCCAGGCCGCAAGCTTCGGCGTCTTTTCTTTGGACTCACGTAAATGCTGCTCTGCAACGGCGACAACACCGGCGGTGTGCTACAGATAACGCTTCCAGCCCAATCGAGAACGACCGATGAGTCTCACCGACACAAGCCTCGCCGATCGCCTGCAGCTGCTGCGCGCTGCGCACGCCAAGGACCCGACGCCCGACTGGCCGGTCCGCGCCAAACGGCTGCGCGCGCTGGAGACCATGCTCAACGAGCAGCGTCATACCTTCGCCGCCGCGATCAGCGCGGACTTCGGCCAGCGACCGACCGAGGAAACCGACCTGCTGGAATTTTTCCCGAGCCTTTCCAGCGTGCGTCATGCACTGAAAAAAGGCCGCGGCTGGATGCGCCCGCAGCGCTCGCTGCCGGGGCTGACGTTTCTGCCGGCGCGCAACGAGATGATCCCTCAACCGCTCGGCGTGATCGGCATCATCGTGCCGTGGAACTACCCGCTCTATCTGGCCATCGGCCCGCTGGTCGACGCCTTGGTTGCAGGCAATCGCGCGATGGTGAAGATGAGCGAATTCACGCCGGGTTTTTCGGCGCTATTCGCCGAGCAGATCGGCAAGTATTTCCGGCCCGATGAGGTCGCCGTGGTCACCGGCGATGCCGATGTGGCGCAGGCTTTTTCGTCGCTACCGTTCGACCATCTGCTGTTCACCGGGTCCACCGCTGTCGGCCACCACGTGATGCGCGCCGCCGCCGCCAACCTGACGCCGGTGACGTTGGAACTCGGCGGCAAGTCACCGGCGATCATCGGCCCCGGTGCGCGCTTCGACAACGCGGTGGAACGCATTCTGTTCGGCAAGCTGGTCAACGCGGGACAGACCTGCATTGCGCCGGATTACGTGCTGCTGCCGCGCGCGCGCATGGCGGAATTCATCGACGTGGCCAAACGCACGGTGACGAAGATGTATCCGCAGCTGGCGCAGAGCAAGCAATACGCCAGCGTGATCTCCGATCGCCAGTACGCGCGCCTGGTCGGCCTGCGCGACGGAGCGGTGGCCGCCGGTGCGACCGTGCATCTGCTGGGCGATGCGCAGGATGATGCGTCGCGTCGACGCCTGTCGCCGCAATTGGTCAGCAACGTCAGCGACAGCATGGACATCATGCGCAACGAGATCTTCGGCCCGCTGCTGCCGCTGGTGCCGTATGACTCGATCGACGAGGCGGTCGCCTATGTCGCTGCGCATCCGCATCCGCTGGCGCTATACCTGTTCGAGGAAGACGGCGCGCTGATCGATTCGGTGCTGGCCCGCACCGTGGCCGGCGGCGTCAGCGTCAACGACACGCTATATCACATCGCCCAGCACGGCCTGCCTTTCGGCGGCGTCGGCCCGTCGGGCATGGGTGGCTATCACGGCGAGGCGGGCTTCCGCACGTTTTCGCACATGAAACCGGTGTTCCGCCAGGCACGCCTCAACGGTGCCGGCATGCTCGGTCCGCCGTATGGCGCGTTTTTTCATCGCATGGTGAACATGCTGATCAAGCGCGGTTGATTCGCACATCGGGGATAGCATACTTGCTCGCGGGCATCGTTTGCCGGCTGACTGATCGGGCTTCCGGCAATTGGGCCGAGCAAGCAGCGGCTGGCGCTGTTACGCTCGTGGTCGTCTTGAGCAGCACGACCGGTGTTGGCATAACCACGGGAGTACGGCCATGCAATGTTTCGTCTATGCCAGCCTGCGCAAAACCGACAGCTATCTCTGGCTCGCCCGCCGTGATGGCTTTGACGTGCTGTCCGAATCACTGATGCTGCTGTTGGGCGAGCTGCGCTTCGTGCTGGAGGTGCACCTGGACGAGCAGCGCAAGCTGCCTGTTGAGGACACCGAGCTGGTACTCGACCATCTGCGCACGCAGGGCTGGCATCTGCAGTTGCCGCCACAACAGACGCTGGCTGCTGCCAATCACCCTGCTTACCGAGAGTCAGCCACACGCGACGATCGTGACGACTGAGGAAAAGCGAATGAAGCCATCGCTGAACACGCTGCAAAAATGCTCGAAAAATAGTGCGAGGGTTAACACCAGGTTACCGTCTGAAGTCGCAACGATTTCTATACTGTCGGCATGAACCAGCCCAAATCGCGACGCCGCCCTCCTCTCGTGCAATCTCTCGCCTGGTTCATTCCGGGGTTGGTGGCTATTGTTGCGGCCGGGTTCGTCAACCATCCACTGACGCTGATTCCGCTGCTGCTGGCCAACGCGCTGACCATGGCGGCGATCTGTCATGCGATTGGTTTCGATCCCGAACCGCGCTTCGGTCGCACGGTTTTGCGCCGCGGCGCCGCGCATCTGGTGATGTTTACCGGTTACACCGTGCTGGTGTTTTTGCTGGTGGCGTGGCCGATGCTGCAGCTGAGTCACTCCCCCAGCCTTGGCGCGGCGCTGACCCTGGCGGCGGCGCTGGTTATCGCGCTGGCGTCGCTCTGGCGGCTGTGGCCCGCGTTCGGGCTGGTCTTTGTCTGGGACGATGCGTATCCGGCACAGCGCGACAGTTCGTGGATATTCACAGCCACCCTGCGCAGCCTGGCTTTCGGGCGGCATCTGTCGCACGAGGAGCGTTTCTTCAGCCATTTTCTGCCAGCGGCTCTTGCGCTGCTGGTCATGGCCTTTGGCGCTATCGCGCTGACCGGCTTGTACGGCGTACTGCCATCTGAACCGCGCATTGCCGCGCTGGCCATTTATGGCCCGGTATTGCTGCCGCTGGGTTGCCTGATCATCGCCAATCGCACACTGCGCGCACTGCTCTGCGCAAAAAGCGTCAAGCAGGCGGCGGCGTCCACTCCGACCGCAATCAAGTCGATTCCCGCCAAGCCTCCTGTCGTCGTGGTGTTGAACGAACAGGAACGCACCGCCGGCACGCCCGAGCAGGCCAAGGCGCTGCTGATCGCTACGCGTGATGGCGACATCGACCGCGCGCTCGCCTTGGTCGAGGCCGGTGCCGATCCCGATACCGCGCCAGCCACCGACGATCGCGATCAGCGCCCGGTGCTGATGCTCGCTGCGCTGCTACCCGATACGCGACTGCTGCGCGCGCTGATCGCCAAGGGCGCCGACGTGAACCGCGCCAGCGGCGGCATCACGCCGCTGCTCGCCGCCACCCGCGACAGCTGGCACGGCCGCGCCGAGGCGGTGATGACCCTGCTGGCCAACGGCGCCAATCCGCTGGTGGCCGATGCCGAAGGCAATACGCCTTTGCACGGTGCCGTGCTCAGCGCCGAAGCCGGCGTGGCGGCGATGCTGCTGGATGCCTCCGCGCCGATCAACGCGCTGACCCGCTCGGGCAACAGCCCGCTGGCGATTGCCTGCCGCGCCGCCAACTGGCCACTGGCAAAATTTCTGCTCGAGCGCGGCGCCAAGCCAGCGCCAGCCAACGGCGAGCCGGCGTTGGTTGCCGCCGCTGGCATCGCCGATGACGACATCACCGGCGTCAAGCTGCTGCTCAAGCATCGTGCGGCAGTCAATGCCGTCGACGCGCGGCATCGCAGTGCGCTGCTGAGCGCCGCGGCCGAAGGCCATGAGCAGATTGTCCGCGCGCTGTGCGCGGCCGGTGCCGATGTCAGCCTGACCGACCATCGCGGCAGCACCGCGCTGATGGAAGCCGCGCGTGCCGGCGCTGGCGGCATTGTGCAATTGCTGGCCGAATCGCGGCCCGATGCGCGCGCGCGCGATCACCACGGCCGCGATGCACTGACCCTCGCCTGCCAGTCGCCGCACGCGCGAGGCGAAACCATCAGTGCATTGCTCGCGCTCGGCGCTGAGCCCAAGACGCCGGGCGGCGATGGTCGCAGCGCGCTCGATCACGCCGCGGCCGCCGGTCGCTGGGATTTGGTCGCCCTGCTCGATCCCGACACGCCACTGCCCGCCAGCCATAGTCGCGACGTGTTGACTGAAGGCTCCGACACGCCAGCGCATCTTCTCGATGCGCTGCGCTTCGCGCACTGGGCGATCGTATCGAGCTTTGCTGCGCGCGCGCGCGAATGGCCACAATCGCAGCTGGCCCAGTTGTATCTGGACCTGGCGACACCCGGCCTGAGCTCGGCACGGCGCTGGCTGCTGGAGCACGGCCTGGATGCCGAGGCGCGCCTGCCGCCGCAACTCCCCGATGATGCCGACACTGCACAGGCCGATGCGCCCGCTCTGCCACCGCTGGGGCGCCGCCTGTTCGACGCTTTGCTGCAACAGCTTCCGACATCGACCGAAGCACTGGACGACCTGCTGCAGGCCGGCGCCAGCCCCGCCGGTGCGGGGCTACTCGCGCAAGCCCTATCGCGACTCAACGGCACAGCACAGTGCGCGGCACTGCCATTGAATCTGCTGGATCGCGGCGCCGATCCGTTCGGCGTCGATGCGCGCGATCGCACGCCTTTGCATCTGGCTGTGATCAACGGCCAGCTGACCTTGCTGCAGGCATTGCTGGCCCGCGGCTGCGACCCCAACACACGCGACCGCGATGGCCGCACACCATTGTTTGCCGCACTCGAACACGGCGCCGATGCACTGCCGCTGGTGCGCGCGTTGATCGCTTACGGTGCCAATCCAGAAGCTGCCGATACCAATGGCGAAACGCCGCTCGGGCTGGCGCTGGAACACCCGGCTATCGAGCGCTGGCTGGACTGGCATGACTGGTCGCGGCCCGGCCGCCCGCTGCGCGCCGCTGATCTACCAGCAGCCGCAGCAGCCGGTGCGTTCACTACCGTGCAGCGATTGCTGGAACTGGATTTTGCCGTTGACACGCAGGATGACCAAGGTGCCACGGCGTTGCTGCGCGCCTGCGGTGCTGGCCACCGCGAGATCGCCGCATGCCTGCTGCAGGCCGGCGCCGATTCGTCCATCGCAGCAGGCAGCGGCGTGACGCCGTTGGCAGCCGCCGTTGCCGCTCGGCGCGAGACGCTGGTGACATTGCTGCTGGAACATCAGGTCGCCGTTGATCAACGGCTGCCGAATGACACGACGGCGCTGATGGTGGCCGCAGCGATGGGTCATCCTGAAATCCTCGAGGCCTTGCTCGACGGCGGTGCCGACGTCAATGCCGTCGATGCCAGCGGCCGCAGTGCGCTACATGCCGCCGCGCAGTTCGGCTTTGAAAACACTGACAGCCTGCGCACGCGCCGGTTGTTTGACGGGCTGCTAAAACGCGGTGCCGACATCAATCAGGCCGACAACGAAGGCAAGACGCCGCTGCTGTTGCTGCTTGGTGCGCACCTGCGGCCGGGCAGCGATTGCGACGCCACGCATATCGGCGCACTGGTGCCGCTGCTGATCGATGCCGGCGCCAGGGTCGAGCACGCCGACCAGCGCGGCGTCACCGCCTTGCACGCCTGTGCGATGCACGCGCTGCTGCCTCCGGCACGCGTGCTGCTGACGCGGGGCGCCGATCGTCTCGCCGTCGATGCGTTTGGCCGCAGCGCCGCCGACGTGGCGCGGCAGGTTGGCTATATCGATATTGCGCACGAACTCGCGCCACGCCTCGGCGCCATTCCCAGCGTGCGACAGACGCTGCGCCAACCTGCCGCACCGGCCGACTGATCCGCCCGATTTCAATTCAATGGATCCAGTTCGATGGATTCACTCGACGGGCAAATCGGCCGCTGATTCTGGAGCCCCACGCGTCGGCAAGGTGCCCCAGGCAGACACCACCTGTGCCGTATCGATCTCGTCGATCCGCCGAACGTCCGGCAATCCACCGATCACGGTCACGGTACTGCCGCGACCGCTGCGCGGCGCCCACATCGATGGAAATCTGCCACCAAACAGCACTACCAGTGGACAACCCATGGCCGCCGCGAGATGCGCCGGACCGGTATCCACCGAAACCATGCTGTGGGCGATTTCGAGTAGCGCCTTGAGCCGGCCCAGCGGCAGCACTGCCGTGTCGATGCGTAACGAGCTGGTTTCCGTCGCGGCCAGCAGCGATTCGATATAACCCGCTTCGGCGGCCGATCCGCAAAACAGAATTTGCGCCTGCGGCAACCGGTAACTGATCGCACGGGCCAGTGCGCCCCAGCGTTTGGCCGGCCAGGATTTGTCGTCGTCGTCGGCATGCCGCACGCCGTTCCAGCGGATGGTGCGTTTATTGCCCGGCTGCAGCAACACCAGCGGCCTGCCCAGCATGCCCTGTACACGCAGCCAGGCGTCGCGATCATCCCGCTCGGCTGCCGTGACCTGCAGCTGCGGTGCAATTTCGCTGGGCTCTGCCGACGCCGTCAACGCATGACTGGTGCGAAAGGCCGGCGGCGTCTGGTTGCCAAAACGCAGCAACCAATCGATCCAGTGCTCGTCTTCCAGCATGGTCATTGGCTGGATGAACTCGCAATTTTCTGTCGGCACACCGGCAAGCGCGAGCATCGGACGCACCTTGGTACTGGCACGCGGCTCGGGTTCGCATACGTAGATGGGCGAATCGCGCAGTTTCCGTAACGCCATCGCGACCCGCCAACGCGACGGACTGAACAGCAACGAGCCGTACTGGCTGCGCAGCGGAATGAATCCGTCCACCTCGGGCTGCGCTGAAAAAAGTACCTGCGGCCAGTCACCCAAAGCGAGCACCCGACAGGGTTTCCCATAGCGCTGCTGCAACTTGCACAGCAGCGGCTGCAGCAAGACGGTATCGCCCAGACGACCCAGGCGGATCACCACTGGAGTTATGCCGGCCGGCAACATCGGTTCCGCGCTTGCCGCCAGGGGGTCGATCCGGCCGGCATTTGCCGACGCTTCGCGATGTGAGGAATTTCTTGCGGTCATGGGCATGACTCCAAGCAACGCCGGACTGAGTCTGCGGTTGACGGCATGTGCATGGATTCCCCGGGATCTGCATCCATGGTGGCATGTTTCCCTGTTGGATCACTTTCGTTTCTGCAGCGTGGCCCGAACGAGAGCTGGCACCCGGGCTGGGCGACTTAGTCCTCGGCGCTGAGCGGCTTGTCCTTGTCGCGCTGGCGTTTACGCTCAGCGCCAGGTTCGGCGTCGGCCTCGAACAGCTGCTGCAGATCGGACATGGCGTCGCGATTGCTCTGGATCAGCTTGGTTTCATCGTCGTAGACCAGCGCCTGCTTCTTCAGCAAATCCTCGTCGTAGAGGCGGAAACGCTCCACGCGATCCACCGCCAGCTCGTGCGAAAGGCCCAGCGCCTCCAGCGTCTTGCGGGTCATCTTGAGGCTGGAGTAGAACGTCTCGCGCACCGGCTCATCGATGCCCATGTCCATCAACCGGAACACGTGCTGACGATTGCGCGCGCGCGCGATGATCTTCAGGTGCGGGTATTGCCGCTTGACCAGTCGCGCCGTACGCAGGCTGGTTTCCGGATCATCGGTCGCCAGCACGAATACCTCGGCCTTGTCCGCCTGCGCCGCGCGCAACAGTTCGGGTCGGGTCGGGTCGCCGTAAAAAATATTGATGCTGCCGAAACGACGCGACGCATCCACCTGGTCGACCGAATGCTCCAGCGCCACGAACGGAATGCCCTGCGCGCGCAGCACACGGGCGACGATCTGCCCCATGCGGCCGAAGCCCGCGATGATGACCCGCGGCGTGTCGGTATCGATGGTGTCGTACTCGCGCGTCGGCTTTTTCGGTTTGACGTTTAGTAGCCTGGCGGCGATGACCACCAGCAGCGGCGTCAGCGCCATCGACAAGGTGATCGCCAATACCAGCGCATCGCGTTGGCCGCCATCGATCAGCTGTTTCTCGGCCGCCAGCTTCAGCACCACGAAGGCGAACTCGCCGCCGCTGGCCAGCAGCACGATCAGCCGCAGACTGTCCGAGCGGTTGAGCCCGGCCGGCAGTCGCGCCAGCGGCCACAGCAGAATGCTTTTCAGTACCAGCAGCCCAATGACGAGTTCTGCCACCAAACGCGGCTGCACCAACAGCAGCGACAGATCCATCGACATGCCGACGCTGATGAAAAACAGGCCCAGCAGCAATCCCTTGAACGGCTCGATGTGCGATTCCATCTCGTGCCGGTATTCCGAATCAGCCAGCAGAACGCCGGCGAGAAACGCACCGAGCGTGGCGGAGACATGCGCCAGTTCCATGATCAGGGCGGTGCCCATCACCACCAGCAACGCGGTCGCCGTGGACACTTCCACAGAATCGGCCCTCGCCACGAAACGGAATACCGGCCGCAGCAGATAACGGCCGCCAACGACCACCGCCAGGATGACACCGACTGTGCGCAACACGCTGTGCGGATCGATGCCATGCGCGGCCGATGTGGTCGCCAACAGTGGCACGGCGGCAATCAGCGGAATCGCCGCCAGATCCTGGAAAAGCAGAATCGAGAATACCTGCCGCCCGTACGCCGAGCCGGCCTCCTTGCGCTCGGCCAGTATCTGCAGGCCAAACGCGGTGGAGGACAACGCCAGGCTGCCGCCGACGATCGCTGCGGCACGGCCGGTCAGGCCGAACAAAAAATAACCGACCGCGCCAATCGCCAGCGCCGCGCTCAATACCTGCAGCAGGCCGGTGCCGAACACCGAACGCCGCATCACCCATAGCCGCTGCGGTGACAGCTCCAGGCCGATCACAAACAACATCAGCACCACCCCAAACTCGGAGATCGACGCCACACCTTCGGTATCGCTGATCAAGCCCAGCAGCTGCGGTCCGATCACCACGCCGGCGATCATGTAGCCGAGTACCGAGCCCAGACGAAAACGCTTGGTCAACGGTACCGCGATCACCGTCGCCAGTAGAAACACCACCGCGGTCTTCAGAAATTGAAAGCTGTCCACGCGTTGGCGGCTCCGGTTGATCAAGTCCGATTATTCCATGTGGGTAGCGGCTGTGCCGGATCATTCGCAACTTTCTGCGGTATCCGAACGACGCGATCGCCAGCCGTAAAAAGAATCAGGCCCGCACATGGCGGGCCTGATAGAGATCGCATAAGCAGACGATGCGCGGATTACTTTTTCGGTGCGTCCTTCAGGCCGCGATCGATCAGCATCGGTTCGATGCTCGGTGCTTTGCCGCGCCAGTCCCTGTACATCGTGCCCAGATCTTCGGTGTTACCGCGCGACAACACCATGGAGCGGAAGCGATCGCCGTTCTCGCGGGTCAGGCCGCCGTGCTCCTTGAACCACTCGAAACCGTCATCGGCCAACATCTCGGTCCACAGATAAGCGTAGTAGCCCGCCGCGTAGCCGCCGCCCCAGATGTGCGCGAAGTAGCTCGAACGATAGCGCGGTGGCACGTAGCTCAGATCGATCTTGTCGTCCTTCAACGTCTGCGCTTCGAACTTGTCGGCGTCCTGCTTCGGTGCGTCGGCACTGAGCGTGTGCCAGCCCATGTCGAGCAACGCCGCCGACACCAACTCGGTCATGTCATAGCCCTTGTTGAAGGTGGCGGCTTTCTTGATCTTGTCCACCAGCACCTGCGGCATCGGCTCGCCGGTCTTGTAGTTCTTCGCGTAGTTAGCGAAGACTTTCGGATCGGACGCCCAGTGTTCGTTGAACTGCGACGGAAACTCGACGAAGTCACGCGCGGTATTGGCGCCGGACAGCGACGGGTACTTGGTGTCGGCGAACATGCCATGCAGCGCGTGGCCAAACTCGTGGAACATGGTGACCACGTCATCGAACGACAGCAGCGCCGGCTGACCGGCAGCCGGTTTGCTGAAGTTCGCCACGTTGTAGATCACCGGCTTGGTACCGAGCAGGGTCGACTGGTTGACGAAATTGCTCATCCAGGCGCCGCCACTCTTGTTGTCACGCTTGAAGTAGTCGCAATAAAACAGCGCCATCGAGGTACCGTCCTTGTCGAACACCTCGAACACGCGCACATCCGGCTGATACACCGGAATGTCCTTGCGCTCCTTGAAGGTCAGGCCGTACAGCTGGTTGGCGGCGTAGAACACGCCGTTCTGCAGCACGTTGTCCAGCTCGAAGTACGGCTTGATCTGCGACTCGTCAAGGTCGTACTTGGCCTTGCGCACCTGCTCGGAGTAATGCTCCCAGTCCCACGCGGCAACCTTGAAGCCGCCCTTCTGCTGGTCGATCACCGACTGGATGTCCTTCGACTCGCGCTCGGCACGTGCGGTGGCGGCCGGCACCAGGTTCTGCATGAACTTGATCGCCGTGTCCGGCGTCTTCGCCATCTGGTCGTCCAGCGCCCACGCGGCGTAGTTCGGATAACCCAGCAGCTTGGCCTGCTCGGCACGGATCTGCGCGATGCGCTCGATCATGTCGCGGGTGTCGTTGGCATCGCCTTTTTCGGCGCGATTCCACGACGCGTTGAACAGCGCCTCACGCGTGGCGCGATCGTTGATGTCCTGCAGCGCCGGCTGTTGGGTGGTGTTCTGCAGCACCACGACCCACTTGCCGTCGACCTTGCGCTCTTTCGCGGCGCCAGCGGCGGCCGCGATGTCGGCATCGGACATGCCGTCAAGCTTGGACTTGTCGTCCACCACCAACGCGCCGGCCTTGGTCGCCGCCAGCAGCTTGTTGCTGAACTGCGTGCTGAGGGTGGACTCCTCCTTGTTGAGGTCCTTCAGCTTGGCCTTGTCGGCGTCCGACAACTTGGCGCCGCCGCGGACGAAATTCTTGTAGGTCACTTCGACCAGGCGCAGCGACTCGGGATCGAGCTTGAGCGAATCGCGCTGGTCGTACACCGCCTGCACGCGGGCAAACAGCTTGCTGTTGAGCGTGATCGCGTCACGATGCGCGGCGAGCTTGGGCGCTTCCTCTTCCTCGACTTTCTGCAGCGTGTCGCTGGTGTTGGCCTGGGCTACGCCTTCAAACGCCATCATCGCGCGAGTCAGCAGCGCGCCGGATTTCTCCATCGCTACGTAGGTATTGTCGAACGTGGGCGCATCCGGGTTATCCGCGATTTTTTCGATCTCGGCCAGATGCTGCTTCATGCCTTCTTCGATCGCGGGCTGGTAATCGGCCTCGGTGATCTTGTCGAACGGCGGCGCCTGGAACGGCAACGTACTGGCCGCAAAGAACGGATTATTGGTGCTGGCCGCAGGCGCCGGCACCGCAGTGCTGGCGTGCGCCACCGTTGCCGCTGTGGCAGGCGGCTGCTTGGCCGTATCGTCGGACGGCTGCGAACAGCCAGTCAAGGCAATGGAGGTGGCGATAACGATCATACGCAGACGGAGCATCGGAGTTCCCCAGGAATTGTGCAAGGTAACGCGTCCAAAGGACGGACGAGCAGTAAACAGCCACTGACTCTAACCATTCTCGCCCGGTTCTTCCAAGGGCCGAAAGTCAGGGCACGGGCTACTCGGGTGCGTTGCGCCTGGGCCAACACTGACCAAGGGGTCGAATAACCGATTCATCCGATGAGATGCTGCCATCGGTTCAACTGAGACAGCTTGAAAAGATGAATCCGTCGGCGCTCAGGCGGCGCGCATATCGCGCAGCTGCCATGCGCTGCCGATCAACAGGTTCAGCCGTTGCTTCACCACGCTCATTGGCAAAGTCGTGAGCAGGTCGACCTCGATATGCAGATCGCTGACCTTGGCGGTTACTTCTGCCTGCGGATCAGTCGCACCGAGGCTGGCATCGACGGCATCGGGATCAGGCTGCGCCGCACGCCAGCGCTCGAACAGCAAAGCATCGCGCAAACCGTGCTGCAACGCCGTGGCGAAATCACCCGGGCCAGCGCCTTCATACGAAAACCGCGGGTCGCCGCCCCGCGCATTGGCAAGATCGTCGATGGAAAGGTAGTAGTGACTGCGGGCCATGGAGCCTCCGATGGTGTGGCTGTTGAAGAAGCTGGCGGAACATCAAAGCACGACCGATGTGAAGCGCAAGCTCAAACCATGGCTGAAACCGCGCCACGCAAATGCATTGCCGCCTGCTGCGGTGCCACGCCGTTCGGCAACACGCCGAGGCAAGGCGCCGGTATCAGCTCGCGCAGGGTTGCCAGGTTTTCGTCCGGTGCCAGCATGTCCGGATCGATGCGGTTGCCGATCCAGCCAAGCAGCCGGCAGCCATCCGCTTCGATGGCCCGCGCACTCAGCAACGCGTGGTTGATGCAGCCCAGACGCAGCCCAACGACGAGAATCACCGGCAGTTTCCATTCTTTGGCAATATCCGCTGCCGACAGCCCGGGTGCCAGCGGCACCAGCCAACCACCGACGCCTTCGACCACCACGCACTGATGGCCACCACTCAGCTGGTCGAACGCACGACGCAGTGACGGCAGTGAAATCTCGATGCCTTCATGTGCCGCGGCCAGATGGGGTGCAAGCGGCTCGCTCAGCGCGATCGGATTGACCAGTTCGTAGGCCAACGGCGCGCTGCTCGCCGCCTGCAGCGCCAGTGCGTCATCGTTGCGCAAACCCTGCGCTGTCAGCACGCAACCACTGGCCACCGGCTTCATGCCGCACGTGTGATAGCCCGCCTCGCGCACGGCATAAATCAACGTGCTGGCCACGTGCGTCTTGCCGATGCCGGTATCGGTACCCGCGATGAAAACAGCCGTATGACTCATGCGCCCGCTCCAGCCTGATGGCCGCGCTTGAAGAAATGCACCAGCTGGCCCGCTTCGCTGCCATCTGGCTGCTCGGTAAGACGCATTGCCATACTCCCTGGGTTGCCGGCGCATAATACGTATCTTTAGCGCACACATACTCCACATGTTCGAAACCACTACAACCACTTACGCCAGCAAGCGCGAACACTACGGCGACCTGGTGATGCAGGCGCGCGGTCTGATGCTGGACGAATCCAGCCTGATCGCCAATGCCGCCAACTTCAGTGCGCTGATTTTCAACAGCCTGCCCGAGGTGAACTGGGCCGGCTTTTATCTGTTCGATGGTCGCGAGTTGGTAGTCGGGCCATTTCAGGGCAAACCCGCCTGCATCCGCATCGCGCTCGGCCGTGGTGTGTGCGGCACGGCGGCGCAGGATCGGCAGACCCAGCTGGTGCGCGACGTGCACGCGTTTGATGGGCACATCGCCTGCGACGCCGCTTCGCAGTCCGAAATCGTGGTGCCGCTGGTCCAGGCCGACGGCACCCTGCTTGGCGTCTGGGACGTCGACAGCCCGGTGATCGACCGCTTCGACGATGAAGACCGCGCCGGCATGGAAGCGCTGTGTGCCGTATTCATGGAAACCTTGCCGCGCTGATGCAACTCAACGCTGCGCCGCCGGGTTAGCGCACGCCGAGAATCCGCGGTGTGCGCAACAACGTCATCACCGCTTCGCGCGCCTCGTCCACGCCGGTGCCAGCTGACGAGGAAAAAATCTGCGCCGTCGCCTGCAGACCGTCGGCGACAAACTGTTTGCGCAGCGCCGCCAGCGCCTGAGTGGCCTGATTGCGCGACAGCTTGTCGGCCTTGGTCAGCAGCAGATGACACGCCAGCTGGGTGGCCAGGCAGAACTCCAGCATCTGCCGGTCAAACTCCTTCAGCGGGTGGCGGATATCGACGATGAGTACCAGACCGCGCAGGCTCTGGCGCTGATGCAGATACGCGTCGATCTCCAGCTTCCAGTGCTCGCGCATCTCCAGCGGCACCTTGGCGTAGCCGTAGCCGGGCAGATCGATCAGCCGGATATCCAGCGGCGGCTGGCCTTTGACCTGCGTCGGCGGTGGCAAGCTGAAAGCCACCATCTGCTGGGTGCGGCCAGGCGTCTTGGAGGTGCGTGCCAGCCCCTTGTGATTGGTCAGCGCATTGAGCGCACTGGACTTGCCCGCGTTGGAGCGGCCGGCGAACGCCACTTCGGCGCCCTGATCGGCAGGCAATTGGCTGATGCGATGGGCGGCGAGCACAAACTGCGCGCCTTGCAGGGGATTCGACATGGGAATGGTTTGACCAAGGGACGGTGGCACAGGGATAATTCTTGGGTTACTGCCTGTTGCAAGCCGAATGGCGGCAAGTCACGGCGGTGTTCGCAAGTTTCTCGGGAGTCAAGTGTATGAGTTTTCGGTCCGCCGGTTTTCGCAGCGCTGTTCTCGGCTCCGCGACCGCTCTTGCATTTGCCCTTTCCGCCAGCGCGGTAATGGCCCAGGCCACCGCGCCAAAACCGGCTTCGGCCGCGTCTGCGGCGGCGCCCGCTCCAGCAGCCGCAAGCACGGCGGCAAAGCCTGCTGCTGCCAGCACAGCGGCGGCCACAGCGGCGACCACGCCCCCTTCGACCAGCGAGACGACCACACCAACCGTGGCCGTGACCGTCAAGCCCGGTGACGCAAAGGCCGGCCAGGCCAAGGCCGCCGTCTGCGGCGCCTGTCACGGACTGGATGGCAACTCCAGCGATCCGCAATATCCGAAACTGGCTGGCCAGAACGAGGCATACATCGCCCATCAGCTGGCCAGCTTCAAGGCCGGCAAACGGCAGAATCCGATCATGCTCGGCATGGCCACGCCGCTGTCGCCGCAGGACATGCAGGATGTCGGCGCCTATTTCGCCAGCAAGACCTCGC
>Ga0302302_1000620_pt1 | contig 21899 bp, 21 predicted proteins | sample III_Palsa_E1_3_FD_198766 | JGI IMG/M metagenome (GOLD analysis project Ga0302302, IMG submission 198766) | Peat permafrost microbial communities from Stordalen Mire near Abisko, Sweden - III_Palsa_E1_3 | ecosystem: Environmental > Terrestrial > Soil > Palsa > Peat permafrost | place: Sweden...
TTGGTCTGTTCACTTGCGATGCGATGCTTCACCATCTGCTCGCCGGTATGCGGATTCTGGCCATTGGCGAGAGCCATGAAGTCGGCTTTGCTGACGGCTCCAGAGAGACCAAGCCTGTCGGCCAAATCTCCCTGCCACTCGCCCAGCAGGGCGTCGTCTTTCGCGTAGTAGCTCTGTGTCTCGGACGCGAAATCCTTAGTGTGATAAGTGCCTGCCTGCGAAGCATTGAGGGCCTTGGATATCGTCAGCATCGTTGCCTACTCCAGAGTGAGGCTAAACTGCTCGTCGTTGGAGGGCGGTAGGATATGGGTATGGTCCTGATGATCGTGCAGGGGGATAAGGTAAGGGTCCAAGTCCGTGAGCATGATCGGGTCGGAAGTGTTCTGCTCCGGTTGCTCTTCGGCCCGCTTGACGATATCGGCCCACTCCTCTTTGACCGCCTTCAACTCGTCTTCCGAAAAGTCGCGGCCCTGCTCCTCCAGTGATTCGCGGAACTGTTGCAGCTCCTGAAGAAACTCGGCTGCGACGGCAGCAATGCCGCTGGGTTCCGGGGCTGACTGCCCAATAGTCTGCGCCTTGATCTTTTCCTCGGGTCCATTCCCGGACACCGTAAGAGCACGCCGGTACTGCGCCCCTCCTTTCTGCTGCGGTTCCTGCGGTTTCTTCGCTTCCGTTTTGGGCTCTGTCACCGACACAGGCTGCGTCGGAGATTCAGCCTCGGCGGGGACGGCTGGTGGGGCCAGCGGCTCAAGGGTACGTCGATCAAACTTCAGCTTGTCATCGGCGTTCTCGCGGGGAATAAACGCATCCGTCACGGTCGGCAGGCCGTGGTAGTCGAAATCGAAGCGGGCAATCCGATTGCCAAGTTTCAGATACGCGCGGCGGTCTTCCAGACCAGAGATTTCAGACGCCATCACCAGAGGCTCAATCTGCCTGTCGATGGTGTAGTTTTTGCCCGCGCGGGAGCCATCGAAGTGCGTCTCCTTCAAGCGCTCAATCTCAACCTTGCCGAGCGTATCGGAAATCCATTCGGCGGCTTTGCCCTCCGTGGTTTTCATAAAGATTTTGGTGGCGGGCTGACTCAACATCACCTCGGCGATCTTGCCGTAGATGTCCTCCAGTTGGGCACGGCCCTGAAAGCCAACCACAAGCGGATTTTTCGACTTCCGGCTCTCTGTCATGGCGCTATGGAGTTGGGGAAGTTTTTGCAAGCTGGCCAGTTCGTCGATCACAAACCAGACCTGCTTTTGGCCCGGCTTTGGAATCTCCATCAAGCGCATCACGAGGATGTCGATCCAGAGCGAGATAAGCGGGCGCAGCACCTCGCGCTGAGACTTCTTGGAAGTAATAAATATCCAACCCTCGCGCTGCTTAGCCCAATCGGTGGCGTTCCATATCGACGTGGTTTCTTCCTTGCGCGGGAGCAACCGGAGGCTCTGCGCGACCAGTCCGAGGCTGGCAAGAACGCCCGCGGCCTGGGGGCCAGCTTTGCGGTCGATGTAGAACGCCATCTCCGTTCCCTTGACCTTCTTTTGCAGGAGACTTTCATCAGCCATCCATTCGGCCAGCGTGTGGGGCGTGGGTCCTTCGCGGAGCAAATGTGCGAAGATTTGGGCTGGCGTTCGGTAGAAGAACTCCTTGTTCGAGCTGTTGGAGCTGCCGCCCGATGGCTGGTAGAGGGATTCGGAAATCGTTGTGGCTTCTTGGTTGCTCTCAATCTCCATGGCGGGCGACCAGAACGGGCAACGCGCGTCGAGCGGATTGAGGATGATGTCGCCGCGTTTCTTATCGTAGAATCGCTGCACGAACTCCGAAGCCGGGTCATACACAATCGCCACATCTCCACGGTCCCGGATCTGCCGAAGTAGCTGCATGATAAGGGTCGTCTTGCCCGCGCCGGTGTCGCCCATCATTTGAAAGTGCTGGGACTCCTTACCGGGCGGAATCCGCATCAGGCCGGTCATCTCCGTGGTCTTGAAACCAAGTCCCAGATGGGCTTGGTTGCCACCCTTCTTACTGGCCCTCCATGCGCGGAACTCGCCCAGGGGATGACGCCAAAACTCACGCATGACGGCACGGTGGAATTCGCGCGGGCTCATCATTTCGGGGCCACGGAGGACGCGGCCATACTTCAGAACCTTGAGCCGCTTGATGTCGGCTGGGACCGCAAACCAAAGCATGATGGCGAGCAGCACCCCGGCTTCGATGTAGGTCAGGAGAAATAGTTGCGGAAGGCTTTCTCCTTTGAAAAATGTGAGGCGAAGCCAGCCATATAGAGATGCGTCCTGTAATCTCTTCGGAAGACCCCGCCCGAACCATCGATAGCCCTGTGCCTGCGAGAAACCAGTGAGCTGGATGGGAACGGTCTTTCCGTTCGGCAGCGTCGTTTGGCCGTCCTCGAAATCAAATGGAAGTGCAAGACGAGGCTGTCTCTTCTTCGCACCGTAGAGATAGAACAGTCGGTACTCACCGGCTTGATGGAAGGCCGAGCCAGCGGCTGCGCGGACGTATTCCGTCAAGTAGCTCCGTTGCATGATGGACATGGAAAACGCAACCCTCTGCCACGTAAAAAAGCATAGACACATGAGTGCTACTCCAATTGCCGTGAAGGTGTACACCGGCACCGTCGGCGGTGTGATAAGCGTCTCTTTTCTGCCCCAGGTCGATGCCATGGTTTAGCTCTCCTTTGTGCTGTTCAACCGTTCTGTTTGCTCTGCCAGCTCACGGGCGATCTTCCGTTTCACTTTCTGAACCTCCGTGTGAATTTTCGTGTACTCGGCCTCGGGTAGCGCGCGGGTCTGCCCGATCATCTTCAGCATGTTGACTAGCAACATGCGTGTGGCGACGAGTTCCACCAGAACCACGTCAGGACCGTTGCGCTGCGCAGCTTCGATCAAAATCTCGCGCGCCCATTCGCTCACAGCCTTGCTGTTGTGAGCGGCGGCGGATTCAAGCAGCCGCAACTCCGGTTCTGTCAGTTTGGAGTTGACGGAGAACACCCTGCCGCTACGCCCGCGCGAGCGGCGAAGCCGGGTGCTAAGGTCGAGATCATCGGGAGATGCTGTGCGGCTCATAGCTACCTCGGAAATGCTGGATTCCTATAGGAATCTTCGAGTTCCTATAGGAATCCAATGCCTGGTAAGTGATTCATTCGAAGGCGGATTCCTATAGGAATCCACTTTCGGCTGAGACGACACCCTTCGAGGGATGGAGTGTCAATCTTCTTCAGGTGCGCAGCACCTTTGTGGTTCTGCCACTGATATAGGGGCGGGATCATGCTTTCGATCCCGCCCCCGTTGTTGGTGTTTGCGCTGGCGATGATGCTGCTGAGACCGGCTTCTTTGCCGCCGGTTCTGCTGCATCTGTAGCAGGTGCTCTCCGGATACGAAGAGTGGAGGCTACTTGTCGTGCTTCAGGCGTCTTCAGAAACTCCTGAAAATCGCGGTCCTTTGAGAAGACATAGGAGAGAGCCTGTTCAACGACATCATCGGCGCAAGCGCGAATGAAAGCCGCATACTGATCGACCTGCACGGCTGTCGTATCAGAGAGGCGAATCGAGGCGCTGATCTGTTTGGTTTGGATCACTTCGAGTAGAGGCATTGTGGTTCTCCTTTGGGTGGTGGATTCAAGCATTGGTCTTGCGGGTAATCATGCGTTGTGCGGTGGCTGCAATCTCCCGCGCACGAGCGGAGCAAAGAGCGGAGGGAAGCTCAAGATGTCGACGGTGTTCAAGCATCACGATGACATCGCTGATGCTTGAGCCTTCCTTCAACCAGAGACGAGCAGAAGCCATGTCGATGGTGCGCTGTGCGTAGTAGGTCGGATTGGGCTTATCGGAGCGGCGCGAAGCGAGCTCCAAAGTGAGGCTTAAGGCATCTTTGCCCAAGGAGAGTTCACGCGACACCCAAGCCCAATCGTGTTCGGAGTTGGTCTGCATATCGCGACGTACCGGCTGCTGCGGGACAGACGGAATCATGCAGGCTTCGCGTAAGACATAGAGATGAAAATCATCCGGTTGGTAGGTGGCATCGGAGAGATATTCGACGGTGACGAGCTGAGGCGGATCGTACTTACAGTTACGGAAGCCTGGAATACGCAATACCCGGTTGCAATCAGTGCAGGAGATATCCCCATGGAAGGCCATCGCGAGCAGCTTGAGGGTCATCTCCTGGGTGTAGAAGTCAAAGTCCTCTACGCGCCAGAGCACCTGGTATTTTCCTGCCGAAGTGGAGACGACCACGTTCGGTTCCGGGACAAGGTCCGAGGCTCTGAGTGCAGCGAGACGAGCCTCGCCGTTTACATCGATATCTATATACAGATGGCGAACGGATGCGATGCACTCTTTGGTGCGCTTACGGCTTCCGCTGAGTAGCGGATTGGCGGCGACATAGATGTTCGTTCCACTCTGGTTTTCGCAGGCGAGCCATCCTAGATAGCGAGATGCAAAAACACGCTCCAACGGAATAATGCGCTGCTGGGTTGTTGCGGTGCTCTCGTTGCGCAGCAGGAGGGCAACTGTGTCACCGGGTGCGAAGCAACGGGTGAGAAAGTCTACGGCAATTCGATTCATACGAAACCTCTCAATGAAGCGGAATAATGGAGTGACCACATGGGCCTTAGCTCTCAAAGAGACCCGGCGCCAACCGGGTCTCCTGAGCGAGGAGGAGTGGCCTATTCGGCCTGTTCCTCGGTGGACTCGTCGTGATCCTCCGCCGACGCTTTCGCGGCCCGATCCAGCTTGAGAATCGAATTGACTCGAATCTCCCAGAGGGTCTTCTCGTCGGGCTGCTTTTTGCCGACCTTGGCTGGCTGATACTTGCGGCTGCGCATCTCGCCCTCGACCTGGACATGAGCGCCCTTCGTGAGCTTGGCGGCAAACTCTCCAAGCTTGCCGAAGGCTACGCAACGGTGCCATTCGGTGTGCTCGATGTACTTGCCGTCCTTCTTGTAGGAACTCTTGGTTGCCAGCGAGAGTGTGGTCAGGCTGCGGTCGTTGTTGGTGCGAACCTCTGCGTCGTTGCCGAGGAAGCCGATGAGGGTGACTTTGTTCTGGTACATGGTGGTGTTCTCCGTTTCGTTGAATTTCCCGTATCCTGCTCGGGTCACACTTGGCAAAGCCAGCGAGTGGGCCCGGCTCCCAAGTGCCAAGGAGTGCTTTCTTGGCGGGGCCCGGAAGAAGTTTGCGCGGTGTACTTTGCCGCGGTTCTCAAACTTCTTTTGGGAGGAACCGAGACCCCGCAGGGGCGCTGTAAGCGAAGCAGAACGACGCCGAGCCGCAGGGCGCCGGTTTGGCCCCGAAGCGTGACCCCGAGTAGAGGACGGGATACGAGGCGGAAGACTCCCCGATATACCTAAGTCATCCTTCGCTTCTCGGCTACAAGAGTTTGTCCAACCTGCAGCGGTGTATCGAGTGGCAAAGGCTCCGTATGAAGACGGCTTCGAGCACCCTCCATCGCGTTCCTGGAAGCTTGGAATCCGCATGCTGGGCGCTTTCAGAGACGAGTTGGGCTGTACAGCCGATTGGGCAGCATGACGGTACATCAGAGTGACCTCGATTTGGGTTCGGTTCTCTAGCTGTGGGCTTGGTGTTTAGGCGGTGGATGCACGATAGATGTCCTCCGTCTGGAAGCTCTGGTCAGCGTGGGCATATCCGGTGACGGTAATCAGCTCGCGTACCCGGCGACGGCCCGTGTGATCGCGTTCGCAGTACAGAACAAAGTCGATGGCTTCTGCGGTCTCGGAACGCACGAACGCATGGTTCAGATTGGAGCGCGCGCTCAGGGCCAGGTCCGAGAGGCGATTTAGGGCGTCCCACGCGGACTTTGCGTGAATGGTGGAAAGCGTTCCGCCATGCCCTGTATTCATCGCCTGCAGCAAGTCGTACCCGCACTCGTCGCGTATCTCACCCATGATGATTCGGTCGGGACGATGACGCAAAGCTGCTGCCAAAAGCTGGCTCGGAGTGACGGCTACCTGGCCCGGAATCGCCTCCACAGCCTCCCAGCGAACCGCGTTAGGATGGGAAATCTTGAGCTCTGCCGGTTGCTCGATGACAACGAGGCGTTCGCACTCAGGAACGTGATCGAGGAGCGCCTTCATCAGGGTCGACTTACCCGAGCCGGTCCCGCCACTGATCATGCCGTTCTTTTTATCGTTTATGAGTCCGACGACCGTATCGCGGACGCTCCGTGGGAGACTTCCCGACGCAATCAACTCATCGGAGGTGTACCAGCGATTGAACTTGCGGATCGTCATGATGATGCCATGGATCGAGGCCGGCGGTCCGACGACGGCAACCCGCGATCCATCAGGAAGCCGCGTGTTGAGAATAGGGTTTTGATCCGAGAGGTTTTGTCCCAGCTTCCTCGCGATCTGCTGGGCCGCTGCAAGCAGAGTTTCGGTTGTCAATGCGCAAGAGAGAGCGATGTGTTCCATGACGCCATTCCGATCTGCATAAACCCCGGTTGTTCCATTGATCATGAGGTCCGAGATGGTGGTGTCAAGAATGAGCTTCTGTACCTCTTCGGGGAAAAATCCAAGTACGAGATCCCAACTCATCGGCTACCCCCTGTGGGACGTGTGATTAGCCCCGGGACAGCCACTGAGGGGACCGTCGCCACCTGCGGAGATGCCGCAGGATCGATCGCTTCAACGGACAGCCTGTTCTCGTGGAACTCGGTGATCGTTAGGCCGAGCGGGTTGATGGTTTCAAACTGAGGAAAGGTCTGGGCTGCGAGACTGACCTGCGCCGGGTTGAGGTAGTAGGTTACCGACAGCACCCAGTGCTCTTTACGCGGTTGGCGCGAGTTGCGGAGAGAATAGATCTTCGTAATGTTCACGAGCGCCGTGCCGCGTGCAATCGGCACGTCTTTGACGGTCTCCTGCGACATAGAAGTGATGGTGACACCGTCGATCTCAACATCACTCTGCTCAATCTGATTGGCTAAGACTTGCGAAACCAGATGGACAGCGTTGTCCTCAGCCATGTACTGATTCGCGAGCTGCATCGACAGGAAGTAATAGTTCATCGGATACTTCTTCGAGATCGTCTCCCGATTGATGGTGTACCGGTAGTTCGCCCAGTCTGTCAGATAGGTGCGAACCTCGCCTTCCCGGGGGGAATAGGCCAGGTCGGAATACTGGATGGCGGTCGCCTTGCCCATCTCGTCGATCCGTATATAGCGCGTCAAGACAGGTCGATGCGCAAGCGAAACGATGACACCAAACGAGCCTAGAAGAAGCACGCTTCCCGCCGCGATTACCAACCGACTCAGCTTGCGCTCAGCATAGAAGCCAACATACTTCTCGTTCGCAATTTCGTCGGTCAGCAGCACCTGATTTGGAGTGAGAGTTTCAGTTTTCATGGACCCTCCTCAAGGTGACGATGCGCTGCGGATAGTGCCTGATAAAGTCCGGCGACAGCGGCTGGTGGGGTTCTGGACGGAACAGGTTCCCATGATGCATTGGCATCGTAAGAATGATCCGAGCAAACAGGATTAAGACCAGGACTAGAACCACGAGGACGAAGCCGGCGGCCATCCACCGAACAATGAACCGGAATCGTCCAGGAACACAGAGATAGGCATAGATCATTGCGAGCATTAGGCCCCCATTGCCGCTGCCCTGATGAGCAAGGCTTCGGCCACTTGCATGACTCTTCCGGCAGCACCCGAGCCGCCGCCGAAGAGGGTTTGTGTAATTGTTGGCACCATCGTCATATTGAGGATGAAGGCGATGAAGACAGCGATCACTCCGTAAAGATTCGCGATCCACATTGGGAGTGAGTAATCACCGTTGAAAGTCTGCTGAAGGAAGGTCATAAGGAACCCTGACCAGACGAATATAAACGCAGCGGCAACGGCTCTAATCATTGCGAAGCTGAGCAAAACATCCACGAAGTTATAGAACTTACCGCGAAAGGTGCGGGACATCAGGAGCGGCACGAAGATCGGCCCAAAGAGAGCCGCCACACCATAGAAGATGAACGACGAGCAGTTGATCAGAAAGAGGATCCCCCCAGCAAGACCAACGAAGACATAGACGAGGAGATAGGTTAGGATCTCCAGTGGCGCGAGATAGCTTGGCTGAGGCGTGTTGTTGAGGGCATTGCTAAGAGCCTGTTGCAGTTGGGTGAGCGAATTCTGATCGAGCGCCGCGACGATCACTTGCGCGAAGTATGAGAACAGATGGTTGAAGCCGAAGCTTGCACCTGGGAAAGGCGTTGTCCAGTAATTGATGATGAGCAGGCAGATGATGAGCTGCAGCAGGAATTCCACCAAGTCGCCAATGCGAACGGGCTGTGCGCTCATGCTGATCGTCATGGTCGACGTATTCCAGTGGATGACCATACGAACGAGCTTCATCAGGCTAACAAATGCCAGAAGAGACATACCCACAGATGACAGTGCATCTCCATTTTGGGTTGTTAGGTTTGTTAGGTTATTGGTGAACTGGTACAGCCAGTCAACTCCGGGAGCGCCATTCTGCAGGAAAAAGGCAGAGGAGGCCATCGTGTGGAGGATCATTGTGGTGTCTCCTCTGTTTCAAGGTGCATCGCTAGGTAAAACGTTTAGTGGTTAGGAGCCGTGGTCGCTTTCTGGGCATTGCGCTCACGGATCTGCTGGATAGCCGCTTTGTCGTCGCGATCGATCTGCGCTGCCTTCTCGCGTTCGGCTGCGGTCTTGGCTGTTGATGCGGCCGTCTCCTTGCTGACCTGAAGCTGATGGGCAAGAAGTGCGCCTATCGCAGTCAGTGCTGCAAGAATCCCGATCAAGAGCTTTGTCCGAACTGCCTGCTGCATTTCCCCTCCTTCTTAGGGTAGGTACGTGTCCCAGGTCTGGGAGCTGTTGGCGGGGGCTGAGGAGAAGACCGACCGCTGTTGCTGAACGAAAGCAGCATTGTTGATCTCATCCGCAGCCGCTGTCCGCTGCGCCATGTTCTGCACAGCGGCTTGAGCTGCCTGGCAGGCGTGGAGCGCTCCTTGTGCCTGGGACTCATTGAGATGGTGCGCGTTCGCCATATTCAGGAGATTGAGCTGCTCAAGCTCAGTCGTAGTGAATGAGGTGGTATCGAACTGCGATTGCGTCAGTGAACTCTGGGCCTGCAAGTTCCCGTTACGCATCATGTTGTAATTGCCCACAGAACCAAGACACTGACTCGACACCCCATCCATGGCTTCCATTCGCGAGAGCGTTGCCAGGGCATGACTCGATCCAAGGACCTGCCCGCTGAGAAAGGACGATGAAGTCGAGTTCAAGCCAAGATTCATGAGCCTCCAGACCAAACTTGACGTGCCCGGTGATTGTCCGTTCATGGCAGCTTGGAGTCCACTCGTCTCTCCATACTGGTTTGCGAAGCTGGCCATCGTGAGCTGCGACTGTATGGTTTGCCAGATCGACTTGCTACTAAAGTTCTTCAGATTGCCAGAGATCGTGTTGTACGTCGTCACGGCCTGCATGTAATCCTTGTCGGCAGTCGCGAGCAACTGGATCGTGTTAGCAAGCTGCTGCTGCCACGTCACGCTGTTCTGCACATTCTGGTAAATCTGCTGCAGGGCATGAGCAGACTGGGTGGGGTCGAAGACAACGCCACCAAATTGCGCGTGTCCGGGCAGTGCGGTGAGCATGAGGAAAACGGCGGCGAGGCCTCCGGTCCGGTATCTATTGAAAAGTCTTTGCATCGTTTGGCTCCTTACTTCACATTGCGGGTTCGACGCGGTGCTCTGCGTAGGAGGGAATGAGGAGATCACGGCCAATGTAGACCCGTGCGCGAGAGCCTTCCTTTAGGGTGATGATGGGAAGGCGGTTGAGAAAGTGGTTGAGGATCTGTTCGGCCTCCTCGCTCGACTGCGAGGTAACTCCATTGCGAATTTGGGCCGACGGATCGAGGATGTTGTTGTTTCCGATCTGAGCGAGACCGCCGAGACCGCCGATTGCGGCGGCGACGGCGAACGTTTGTAGATAGCGGTTATCTACCTTGGTCGCCAAGCCGGTTGTGCCGAGCGGGTCAAGACCAGCGAACTTGTCGAGATCAATCGAGAATCCATCAGGACAGATCGCACGATGAAAGGAGACAACCATCTTGCGAGCCTGACTGCTATTCACGGCCTGCACGCTTCCGACGAGCCGCGTTCCCTGCGGCAAGAGAAGTTGTTGATGGTCGTGCGAGTAATAGTCGGTGGTGAGCATGAGCAGAATGGGACCGGACAGACCGCCGTCCACATGGTTCGTGACTACGCCCTCGAAGACACTGCCTTCGAATATTCGGTAGAGCTTGCCGTCATAGGTGTCGAAGTCGTATTTGCTGATTGCCGCATCTTTCGAAGGTGGCTTACCGTTAACTTCGTCTTCTGCCTTTGCGGTATCTGATTTCTCAAGATGGTCGCCGAGAACTGATGAAGGCGGCTGCGCCGAAGCGGTATGTGGCTGGGCTGGGGGCACCTCCGCTGTTGGCCTAGCGAAGTCAATGGCGACGGTGTCGCTGTTGAGAGCGTCCTGATGCTGCTTCTCCTTCGCCAACTCCGCCTGCTTGGCCTCAGCTTGACGTTCGGACATCTGCGAGGTCGCCTGTGGCGCGTTTGGGTTATTCGGTCCGTAAAGCGCTGCCCGCTGGGCTGCAGTCATTGGCGGAGCGTTTGGTGACTCAGGCCCTGGGGCCTCTGCGCCTTGAATCTGTGCAAGCAGAGCGGCAGTCGCGAGACGCTGTTGTTGTTCCTCCTGATCCTTTTTAGCCACTTGCTCTTGCTGGGTCTCAAAACTATTTACTTGCTGCGGGTTCGCTGTGGCGGGCCGATTCGACATCTGGCTCTTGGCCGGCGCTGCTTTCTTACCCGCGTTTACGACGCTGGACACTACGAACACCAGCAAGATGACGAAGAGAAGAATGAGCAGCGGCTGCTTCTTGTTCAGAGGCGTCCCGGCCTGTGGCTGCTCCGGAACGGTGGCAGGAGGAGTGACAGGTGTCTCGGCCATGATTAGCTCCCCGCCTTGATCTGTCGAAAATCGACGCGCTGCTTACCGATGGACAGGTATCCTTGGGCTACAGTCTTCGGAATCGTGTAGAGACCATTCGCGAAGTCATAGTTGATGAGCGAGCCTTTGCCGTCCTTTAGCTCATAGAGCGCGGGCGTCTCCTGGAACCTGCCCCGCAAATAAGTGAACTTGTCATCGCGCCATATCTGCTCGATGCCAAGCGCGGCGCCCTTCTTTTGATCCCAGGTGTAATCGAAGTGCAAGGTGCCGGGATAAGTGGCTTTATAGCTCTCGGCCGCTGTCGCTACGGCTTTGTGGTCGGCCTCCGCAGCCTTGCGGGCATCGTCAGCCTCCTTTTTCAGCTCCGCCTCTTTTGCGTTTGCTTCCGCAGCGGGAACGAAGACGGGTGACTTCTCCATGTTCTCTGCGGCTTTTGGATCGCTCGATGTGACGTATACCTTCGAATCAAAATGAGGATTATCTTTCTCGTTGGAGATTTCCTTCAGTTCGATCGTGTATTCATTGCCATGATCGGACACGATGTGAAGGTCCGTGGTGCTATCGGCAACCTTTGGCTTGATGGAGATATAACGGCTGGCCACGTGCCCAGCATCGAAGACCCAACTGACTGTGTCGCCTCCGAAAACTGTCGCGACCTTCTCCTCGGGAGGCAATTCGATGAGTGTTGATTGGAGTAGGCCGGCCCGGATCACAGGAGGTGCGGAAGCATCCACCGTGACGATGGTGCGAGGTGCGCTTGGTTGAAGGTGGGGAGTTTGTGCATTCCCCGCTGTGCCGATGGCAACAGCGGTCATGAAGGTCAAGAGCCGTAAAGTCATAACGTGTCCTCTGGTGTTTGGGTTGGTAAGCCCGCTATACCGTCTCGCCCTGCGCGAAACGCTCAATGCCTTCATGGAGTCCGTACATCTCGATTAGCTTTGAACGGCGTACCTTGTCCTTAGGCCTGGTCGAAAACTTTGCGTAACTGCGATTGTCAAGATTGAGCGTGATGACCTTGGTGATGCCATCTCGCCGGACGTAAAGCCCTTCGCGCGGGCGCAAACTCTCGAAGAGGTCCAACTGCTGCTCGCTGAGCTTGAACAGCTCGCCATAGAACTTACGGTTGAAGGTAGCGTCGGGTAGGAATAAGAACGAGGTACACGAATTCACGATGGAATCGGCATTCTCGCCAAGATCATTGGCAGATTGTCCGATCATGGTCACGCCACCGAGGTTCTTCCGCACCGTCTTGATCGAAGCAAGCGCGCCTTCGAGCAATTGCTTATTCTTCATATTTGAGAAGATCTCTTCGATTAGGACATGCTTGGGAACGCCAAGGTTTTTGGGGTCGTAGACGATGTCGTCGATACGGCGCAGAATCCAAACCAACAGCGGCTCAATGAGGTCCGCGTACTGCTTGTTGTTGACACCTTGGAAGTCGAAGCACTGCAATCGCGCAATGCGCAGGCTGTCCTCAGCGTTATCAAAGACCGCGTGGTAAACACCTTGATCTTTCCATTTGGCCATGTAGCGGTCGAGGTGCTTGGGCAGTGTGAGATTGGCGAGTCTCCGCATAGCCTGTGGCAAGTTGTATATGCCCTTGACCGACTTGAACACGTCGTCGTCGTCTTCGGGTCCAAGCGTCGCTCCCGAGTTCGTCAGCAGCAGCTTGACGAAGGAATGAAGAAAGGCAATGTTGGTGTCGGTAGGCTCAAGCGCGAACGGATTGATGTGCGGGCCGTCTTTACCGACCCGGTCGATGCGACCTCCATAAAGCTCGACGACACTCTCGTAGCTGCCGCCGATGTCAAAAATGAAGGTAAATCCGCCATACTTCTGCTCCAGGCTGAGCATCTGGCAGGCGTGGACGCTCTTGCCGGTCCCTGTAGGACCAATGATGAGCTGAACACGGACGCCGTTTACATACGCATCTTGGAAATAGGGCGTCCTGGTTCGTGTTTCGAATATGTTGAGGTATTCGGCATCGAGATCGTCCGAATGGGTGTGACCTAGATGTGGCGCAAAGATGCTTGAGAGACGTGCATGATGGTCTTCACGCAGCCAAAGCGGATATACGTTGAACTGCCGGTTGCCTGGAAACATGGCGTAGAAGGCAGACAGATTGCCATAAGTTTCCTCGATGATCGGAGCACGAGCATCCACAAAGAGACGGTGGACAGCGGGGATCGCGGCGCGCAACTCCGAGGCGGAGCTTGCGGAGAGCAACAGCCGTAGTGCGTAATCACCTTGACTTAGCTTGTCGAGCGATGAAACAACCTCGCTGAGGTTGTCCACGTTGCTGGAAACGGCTTTCGCAGTCGCTGTCGCTTCAAGTGGGGCCGTGTTCTTTCCACTCATCAGGCGCTGGAAGGGAGAAAGCTTAAAGAACTCGAGGAATTTCTCTTGGCTTGTTACCTCCTTACGCGTGGCGCTGTCAGATTTGGGTCTCCACACGGAACACAGGACGCTGTCGCAGTCGAGCTCCATCAGGTTCGTGAAGAGGCATGGGCGAGAGATTTCCGGAGTGTTCGTGAGCGGAAACATTTGAACGTAGCGGCGTCCGATTCGAAGATGGTCGCTATGCCACTCAACGGGCGCCTTTACTAGTTGACGGTCTACACCAACGTCTGAGCGAAGATGAACCTCGGAGGCCCACTCCTCAAGATTGAAGAGATGGCTGAAGAACTGAAAAGCTTGGTGTTTTCCAAGGAGCTTTAGCCCGATTGAATCTTCTAGATGTGACTCAAGGATGGTTGCCGCCTTCTCGAGCTCAAAGAGCTGCCGATCGTTTGCGCCTCTCTGTTCCTTGGGCTTCCTGCTGAGCGGATTGCTCACGTCGGGTTCGATTGTGAGGCACCAATGCAAGTCGATCCTACGGAATCGGGCTGTCCGATTGAGGAACTCGATACGGTCGTTTGCGAACGATTGGGTAACTGGATCTGGGTACTCCCTCTGGCGAGGAAGTGAGAAGCCAGCCATGAGACGGGTGTACTGGTAAAGACAGGCGCCCTCGGGGAGACCACGTAAAGATCCTTCGACACTGCGGACCCGTGCACTTAGATCCTCATCGGTGCGGCTTTCAGCATCAACTCCATCAAGCGAGAAAAGGCACCCGTAGCCTCCTCCTTTGAGAGTGAAAATGCTGTTGCCGACAAAGTGTGAGATTGGCACGATGCTGCTCGCCGCTCCTGCTTTGGTAAACCACGGTGCGTTATTTGCGGGGGTCATAGTAGCTCCTCTGCTTTAGGCTCAGCGACCAAAGTTGAAACATCTTGGGGTGCTTGCGAACGATGATCCATGCACCAAACAGCAATCCGGGAAAGCTAAGGATGGCCAGCCATTTGAAACCGGCGAGGAAAACCGTCACCGTGACGAAAACAATGGACATCCACGCTGACAGTTCGAGACCTAATTTGGTCCTGGGTCGATTCAGTGCGCCATTGATTGGTAGCGGTTCTCCTCGCTTCGTCGTGTGCATGGCTACCTCACATCGATTGGCCGGTTAGTGAACCAATCCAGCCAGCACCCCATCCGAGTACGCCTGCACCGAACAGCGCACCGAACAAGCCTGGAATTGCATCTTGAAATCTCCCACTCATCATGCGGATTCCGGCGAAGATCAAACCGCCGAAACAGATGACAGCACCCGCATAGACTGCGAAAGTTTTAAACGTTCCCATAAGCGTCTGAGCACCCGAGAAATCCATCGTGCCCTGCGCGTTGGCGACGTTCGCGAAGGTGAGAGCTATGAGCGTTGGAGCCATCGCGCGAATGAATGGGCTGAACACTCGACTAAGGTTGCGTGATCGAAGGTACTGACGAAGTTTCATAGGCATTCTCCTCATGGCGTGTAGCCGGTCGCCATGTAGGAAAACTTAAGGCCCCTTCTGCGCCTCGTCCAACAGTTCTTATCGATTTCGCCATACATTTTGTCTATGGGCCTCTTATGCTTCGGCGAGCAGCTCCATCTGTTCCGGATTACGCGCTTTGATCGGAGACCTTCTCCTGCGTGATTCATTCCAGTTCTCGCGGAGGAAGCGTTCAATGAACGGCAGTGCAACGTGATCCGTGTGACTCACATAGACGAACGCCGAATCTGCTGTCCAATTGAGTCCCGCGATCGGGCGGGTAATGAGTCCCGGATCTAGCGGTGTGAGTTGATCCATAAGTGCGAGTCCAAAGCGTTGGTTCACCATCCATTGAATTTCCGCTGGTGTACGGGCTGAACAGACAACACGTAATGGAGCACCCGATTCCTCAAACATCTCCAATAGACGTGTGTGCGCGGCAGGATGAAGTTCGGGATCACGGAAGATCGTGAGACGCGGTGCGACTTCTTGAATACCGACTTGTGTGTGATCAGCTAAGACATCATCCGAACGCATACAGATGACCAATGGGGATTGTGCGATCTGTTGGACACAATAGATTCTTGAATCGACAGGCAGCGGAAGGATTGCACAGTCAAGCGCCCGTGCATCCAGACGCTGTAGACAAAGGAGAGGATCTCCGCTCATCAGTTGAATCGCACAGCCTGAGAACATCCTTTCGTAACCTTCACGAAACTTCTCCAAGAGCTTGGCGTTGACGAAAGATGAAAAGCCAAGCCGCAAGGGAGGGACTTCATTGCGTTGAATGGCCCCGGCCATCATCAAGACCTGTTCCCATTCGCGCAGGGTTTTCTCTGCATAGGCGGTGATCATTCCGCCCGCCGGAGTGACCCTCAGTGGATTCTGAGAACGATCAAAAATTGTTATATCGATGTTGTTCTCTAGCTTTCCAATCTGGTGGCTGAGAGAAGATTGCGCAACAAAGACCTGCTCCGCCGCGCGCGTGAAGTTCAAGGTCTCGGCGGACGCCTTGATATAGCGAAGAAGGCGGAATGTGAGGGAATCAGACATAGGCCTTTGGCTCCACTTGGCTTTCGTCGATTCCACAGGCCCATGCATCGACTGTGGAAAAATCGTGCTAAATCCAATTCTGTTCAAAGCAGCACGAAAGTCAATTAGGCTCCGCAAGGAGACCGGGTTCCCCAGGGTAACCACCTCCGCATGTCCGCTTTCTACAGAGAGCTATAGATAAAAACTGGGGCGAAATCGATAAGAAGTATTGGACTGAAGCGCATTGAGACCTCACGCTCAAAGCTGATTGACAGCTCGTATTTCCGATAGGGTTAGCGTCCGCCTTCGGTCCTGTCGTCAGACATGAGTCGGCTGGCTTGTCATAGGGCGCCCAGGAAGAACGAAGGATTCCGAGTGTGGCTTAGGTAACGAAATTGGAGGCGCAATGCTTCACCAAAAACCGATCGAGTTGGTGTCAAATGGAATCATTGGAAGGCGGCTCCTGAACGTCAGGGAGGCAGCCCAATACCTGGGTCTGGAAGTAGACACGGTCTACAGAAAGTCCCGGTTACGGGAGGTTCCCTGCGTCAAGGTCGGTCGTGCGTTGCGGTTTGATATGCGGGCATTAGAACGCTACATCGAGCAACACACAATCGAAACCATTGACTAAAGGAGAAGCAGATATGTCTGTTCTGAAGAAGGAAAAAGGAGTTTATGAAGTTCGTTGGCGCGAAGGAGGTCGCCATAAGAGCGCAAAGGTTCACGGCTCAGACGAACTCGCGAAGAAGGTAGAGCGTAAGAAGCTCTCGCTGCGCGATGAGAACCGGCACCTCGATGTAAGGAAAGAGGTCAATTACAGCATGTCGGATTTGATTGATCGGTACTGGCTGCATTACGGAAGCAAGAAGGCTTCTGCGGATCGAGAGAAGAGCATCGTGGAGGGCATTCGGGCTGAGTTGGGTCGGATGTTCGTGCGGGAGGTGGACGGTGTTGACGTCCAGCGCTGGTACGAAAACCTCACGGGCAAGCGGGGCTTGGCGGAGAACACTGCCGTACGCCACTTCAACGTCATGCATCATCTGATGAAGAAGGCTTCGACAATCTGGTCCAAGGAGACTGGTCTTGAACGTAATCCAGCCGACATGGTTGAGGTAAGGCGACCCGACGATTCGCGGGAACGCTTCCTCTCGAAGGAAGAACTCGAGAGACTAAAGGTGGCCCTGGACGAAAGGATGTTTCGGAAAGGAACCAAGGACCTCAATCAGACCAATCTACGGATGCGGTTGATTGTATTGATCGCTGTCTCCACCGGGATGCGCTCTTCCGAGGTTCATCGGCTCCGCTGGTCGGACGTGCTGTACCGCGAAGAGCTGATTGCAGTGAGAGCAAAGTTGAAAAAGGGTAAGGAACGTTACGTGCCCATGACGTCAGAGCTAGCTGAAGAGATTCGGCGTTACCCTGCGGTGATCGGTGAAGATCGCATCTTCCCGCCAACACGGGGTGAAAAGAGTGGAAGGCAAAGACTGGAAGGGAGCTTCGAGGATGTACTCACACGAGCCCAGATTCGAAACTTCTGGTTCCACGATCTGCGCCACACCTTTGCGTCCTGGTACATGATGAACGGTGGCGATCTCTACGAACTCGCCAAGCTTCTCGGTCATTCGAACATCAAGATGACAGAGCGTTACGCGAAGCTTGGACGTGCTCATATCACCAAGACCGGGACAACGGCCAAGGTGCTCTGGAGCATGATGGAGTCGAAGCCGGTAGAGCAGGGAGCAGTACAGGTAGGAAAGTTCGCGTAGCCGAGATGTACGCTATTTGTACGTCGGGCTAAAACACGAACTCTTTGGTTGCCGCTAAGTTCTTTAGAATGTGGTGGCCAGAGACGGGATCGAACCGCCGACGCCGGCCTTTTCAGGGCCGCGCTCTACCACTGAGCTATCTGGCCTTGGCATGTTTTTGCGCAAACGCAACCCTCAGGCAGCCAAGATCGCCCCCGGGCTCGTGCGTCTCAACTTCGCCTGCCTGTCAGGAGGGAATTACGGCTTCATCGGTCGATGGCGCCTTCGAGAACGTCGACCCACAGTATAGCAATCCCCACGCCCAAGCTCCAAACCCGTCGCCCCTCGGCCATCCCCCTGCGGTATCCTTGGACAATTCAAAGCACTCGAAAGGCACGGGATCATGGTCCGCGCTCGCATCGCTTTCACCTTCGCCCTCACCGCGCTGGCCTACAGCTCCGTCGCACAAAATAAGTCCGCCGCCAACGCCGCCAACCTCGGCGAAGCCCGCGCCACCCGCGCCCTTAACGCCGCCAAAACTCTTGGCCCCGGCGAGCTCTATGCCTTCCTCAAGCCCTTCCCCAAGGGCGCCGACCTCCACATGCATCTCTCCGGCGCCGTCTACGCCGAAACCTTTCTCGCCGAGGCCGTCAAGGAAAACCTCTGCGTCGACCCAGATGCCCTCAAGCTCGTCGCGCCGCCCTGCACCAAGCCACTCATCCCTGCCGCCGACACCCTCACCAATCAACCCCTCTACGACAAGCTCATCGACGCCTTCTCCATGCGCAGCTACGTCCCGTCCAGCGGCTGGAGCGGCCACGACCAGTTCTTCTCCACCTTCTCCCGCTGGGACGCACTCAAAAAGGCCGCCGTCGCCGAATGGCTCGACGAGGTAGCCACCCGCGCCGCCGCCCAAAACGAGCAGTACCTGGAAATCATGCAGACTCCAACGTTCTCGCACGCCAGGGAACTAGGCCTCCGACTTGGCTGGCCAGCAGACGCAACCTCCAGCGTCACCGCCGACCAACTTGCTGCCCTGCGCGACGAACTTTTCGCCGGCGGCCTCCGCGATGAAGTCGCCGCCGACACAAAAGAGCTAGCCGACGCGAAAGCCGCGCGCAGTGTCCTCGAGCACTGCGACTCCCCAGACCACGAGTCCGCCGCCTGTGGCATCACCATCCACTTCCTCTACCAGATACTCCGCGGCTTCCCACCCCAACAAGTCTTCGCCCAGACCCTCCTCGGTTTCGAGGTGGCTTCTGCGAACCCCGACGTAGTCGGCATCAACTTCGTCATGCCCGAAGACGGCCGCATCAGCATGCAGGACTACCACCTGCAGATGCAGATGCTCGACTACCTCCACAGCATCTACCCCACCGTCCGCATCTCGCTCCACGCCGGAGAGCTCGCTCCCGGCCTCGTCCCATTCGAAGGCCTCAGCTTCCACATACGCGAAGCCATCGACCTCGGCCACGCCCAGCGCATCGGCCACGGCGTTGACGTCCTCTACGAAGACCACCCAGACGCCCTCCTTAAACAGATGGCCGACCAGCACATCATGGTCGAGATCAACCTCACCTCCAACGCCGGCATTCTCGGAATCGAAAAGAAAGCCCATCCCCTCGCGGCCTACATGTCCGCGCACGTTCCCTGGGCGCTCTCTACCGACGACGAAGGTGTCTCCCGCATCGACCTCACCCACGAGTACGCCCGCGGCGTCGAGGAACAGAACCTCACCTACCTCGACCTCAAGCGCTCCGCCCGCACCTCCCTCGAGCACGCCTTCCTCCAGGGCGAAAGCCTCTACTCCGCGCCCGACGACTTCGCCCACCGCAACCCCGCCTGCGCCGCCTCCATCACCTCCACCGCCGAGCTCACTCCCGCCTGTAAAACCTTCCTCGTCGCCAACGAGAAAGCCGCCGCCCAGTACGAACTGGAAGCCCGCTTTGCCGCCTTCGAATCCTCCATCCCCTAACACCTCCCGCATCACTGTCCCCGTCCGGCCCGTGCGCTAGACTGAATCTCGCAGCAGCAACACAGCAAGAAGGGAAGTCTGATGAAACGTGTTCTCTCGGTGGTGTTTCAATTCATCCTCTACCTTGTCGTCTTCGGCATTGGATCACTGCTCCCCGGCGCTAACGTCCTCCCCACCTGGAGCATCTCCACCGGCCCCGGCCGCGTCTTTGTCTACGACGGCCTGCTGCTCATGCTGCTGGTCTACGTCGTGATCCTGCTCATAGCCGCCGCCCGCAAGCGCATCAACACCGCCTTCCCAAACGCGACCATCGCCCTGGTCCTCGCCCTGCTCATCGGCCTGCTCATGAAGTTCGGCTTCAAGAGCGTTTAAATCCTCGATTTCTACGGGTCGTTGATGAACATTCGCTCATATTTGAGCAGACTAAAGTTTGGTCCAGTACCGCAGAGTACCGTGCCAAAATCGGTTCATTTCCCACTTTCCCTATTTGAACCTTGGTAAACTGGAGTAGCAGGAAATTCTGTCGGCAAGCTGATATGCGATCCGAAACGACTGATCGGACAGCGCATTTTGCCGATGAATTTCCTGTTTGCTGTATTTGTACCGTCTCGGCCAGAACGTCGGGCCCGGAAGAGGATCCTCCCTAGATCATGAGCCCAGCTCCCACCAATCGCTCCCAGTCCCAGCCAGTCCAGCCTTCCCCGGCATCCTTCGACATCTCCGCGCGCAAAATCGCCTACTTCTCCATGGAGATCGCCCTCGCCAAAGCCCTGCCCACCTACTCCGGCGGCCTCGGCATGCTGGCTGGCGATACCCTCCGTTCCGCCGCTGACACTGGCGTCCCTCTCGTAGCCATCTCGCTCGTGCACCGCCGCGGCTACTTCGAGCAGCACCTCGACTCCCACGGTCAGCAGACTGAGAGCGACGTCGTCTGGTCTCCCGAAACGACCCTCCCCTCCGCCAACCAGACCATCACCATCGCCCTGCAGGGCCGCGAAATCACTCTCCGTGCTTGGCGCTTCGACGTCATCGGCCACACTGGCCACATCATCCCCGTCTTCCTCCTCGACGCCGACGTTGAAGGCAACGACCCCTGGGATCGCCGCCTTACCGACCACCTCTATGGCGGCGACACCTACTATCGCCTCTGTCAGGAGGCCATCCTCGGCCTCGGCGGCATTCACCTCCTGCACGCCCTCGGCATGCAGCCCGAAGTCTGTCACATGAACGAGGGCCACGCCGCCCTTCTATCCATCGGTCTGCTCGAAGCCCGCGTCGCCCCCGCCCCCCTCAGCACTGCCACCGAAGCCGACGCCGAAGCTATCAAGCAGCAGTGCATCTTCACCACCCACACCCCTGTTCCCGCCGGCCACGATAAGTTCGGCCTCGACCAGATGCGCCAGATCCTCGGCGCCGACCGCTCCTCCACCATCGAGCGCTTCGGCGCCCTGCACAACGACCTGCTCAACATGACGTACCTCGCCCTGCGCTTCTCGCGCTACGTCAACGGCGTCGCCATGCTGCACGGCAAAGTCTCGCAGCAGATGTTTCCCGAGTACACCGTCCACTCCATCACCAACGGCGTTCACGCAGCCACCTGGCTCTCCCAGCCCTTCCAGAAGCTTCTCGACAAAGAAGTCCCCGAGTGGCGTCACGATAACCAATACTTCCGCTCGGTCTACGGCATCGAGCCCGAAGCCATCGAAGCCACCCACTTACCCAGCAAGCTGCGCCTGTTCCAAACGGTCAAGCAACGCACCGGCCTCGACCTCGACCCGCACGTCCTTACTCTCGGCTTCGCCCGTCGCGTCGCCACCTACAAACGGGCAAGCTTGATCCTGCACTCCCCCGAGCGCCTTATCGAGATCGCCAACCGCATCGGCGGCCTACAGATCCTCATGGCCGGCAAAGCTCATCCCGCCGACAACGCCGGCAAGGGCCTCATCCGCGATATCTTCACCACCGCCGCCAAACTCGAGTCCAGCAAGCTCCGCATCCTCTACCTCGAAAACTACGACTGGGATCTCGGCGAGCAGCTCACCAACGGCGTCGACGTCTGGCTCAACACGCCACTGCGTCCGTATGAAGCCTCCGGTACCAGCGGCATGAAGGCAGCGCTCAACGGCGTCCCCAGCCTCAGCGTCCTCGACGGCTGGTGGGTTGAGGGCTGCGCCGAAAACATCACCGGCTGGGCCATCGAGAACTCCGAAGACGAGGCCGTCGAAGCCGAGCGCGTCTACCACAAGCTCGAGTACTCGGTCGCCCCAGCCTTCGCCGACAAGGCGCAATGGGCCCGCATTCGCCGCCATTGCATCGCCATCAACGGCAC
>Ga0302302_1000628_pt1 | contig 21725 bp, 24 predicted proteins | sample III_Palsa_E1_3_FD_198766 | JGI IMG/M metagenome (GOLD analysis project Ga0302302, IMG submission 198766) | Peat permafrost microbial communities from Stordalen Mire near Abisko, Sweden - III_Palsa_E1_3 | ecosystem: Environmental > Terrestrial > Soil > Palsa > Peat permafrost | place: Sweden...
TGCCGTCCGTGCGGAACTCGTCCACGGACCAGAGCATCGGGTGGCCCTCGCGCAAGAACAGCCGGCCGCCGGGCCGCAGCAAGGCGGAAACCACCTCGGCCCAGCGGCGGATATCCGGCAGCCAGCGCAGGGCCCCTATGCCGGTGAAGACGAGGTCGAACTCACTCTTCCCGAGGAGGTCCGGGGCCGCGTACACGTCGGCCTGCACGAAGCGCGCGTCGGCCCCGGCCCGCTCGGCGAGGCGCTGGGCCCCCGCCACGGCCGGAGCCGAGAAGTCCAGCCCCGTCATCGAGGCGCCCAGCCGCGCCAGCGAGACCGTGTCGGTGCCGATGTGGCACTGCAGGTGCACGCCGCGCAGCCCCCGGATGTCGCCCAGCCGGGGCACGTCGAACCGGACGACGTGACCGAGGAAGCCGGGATCTTCCGCGTACCTGTCGACCTCATAATCGGGGGAGGCCAGATGAGCCGGGACACGCTCGTCCCAGTTCTCCCGGTTGACGGTGCGGTAGTCCTCCATCCGGATACCGTCTCACGCTCCCGGTCTCAGCGGAAACGCCTTTTGCCGGCCGGCCCTGCGGGTGGGTGGTGCGGGGCAGCAAGCGGCACGATGCGCTGCTCGGCCGAAGTAGCCATGGCGTGCATCGGGAGCGCGCCCGCGCCGAGCATGCGGCCGAGCCGCGGGTGTCCCTGCCGACGGAGAATACCGGGGACGACCCGGGTCATGACCGCGGTCAGGCCGGGCAGGGGCCGGCCGAACAAGGTGATCTCGGTAATGAGGCCCGCACCGTCCAGGCGCAGCAATTGGGCCTCCTCCAGCGCCTGGCCACCACAGGTGGCGTGGTAGAACAACGCCCGCGTCCGGTCGTCGCCCACCTCGGTGTGGTAGCGGATCCGGCTGATGACCTCGAAGCCGGACCGGAACACGTTCGCTACCTCATCCCGGCCGCTGAACGTGAACTGGGCGGTCAGCGGGGAGATCAGCGTGACATTCGCGGCCAGGCACGCGATGGCACGCTCGGCGTCGCCGCGCTCCCCTGCCTGACGGAATTCGGCGACCGTGACGTCTGCGAGGCTGGGCTTCGCTCCCGGCTCGGTGACCGCAGGATCGGTTTCAGGCTCAGGCATGTCCAACCTCCAGGGTTGGTACTACGGTAAGTCAGTCCCGCTCCGCGGGAAATGTGGCATTGGCAGCCGCGAAACGGCCCGGGCGGTACGGGGCCAGCTCGGGCAGCTCGGCCCCGCCCGCCACCTCAGCCGCGACGAGGCCGCCCAGCTGCGCGCCGAGGGTCACGCCGCTGTGCGTCACCGCGACGTACACGCGGCCGGCGCCGGGGAGCCAGCCCACGACGGACCGGCCGTCCGCGGGCATGGGCCGCACGCACACCAGGTACCCGGTGACCTCGGACTCTTCCAGGCCGCGGATGACCCGGCGGCCGCGGTGCAGCAGTTCCGCCGCCCAGCGGCGCAGCTCCGCGTCCGGGGTGTGCAGGTCAACCGCGGCGTCGGGGGCCTCCAGATGGATCAGGCTGTCGCCGTGGGGCCGCAGGTACACGCGGGGGGCGTGCACCATCCGGGTGAGGCCGGACACCGGGCCGGCCCGGACCACGAGACCGGGCGCTTCCGCGCCGGGCGGCTCCCACGGCACCAGCGGCACCGAGGCTGTCGCGCCCGCCCGCCGGGCCAGCTCCGGAACCCAGCGTCCCGCGCAGCACACGACCACGTCCGCCTCGATCAGCTCGCCGCCGGCCGTCTGTACCGCACGTCCCCCGCCCGCCGGGCACTGGCCGGCCAGCGGGCCGAAACCGGTCACCCGTCCCGGCTCGCCGGTCAGTACCCGGGCCCCGTAGCCGGCGGCCAGGTCCACAAGGTAACCGACCGCGGGCTCGGTGAGCAGGTAGCCCTCGTCGGGGAACCAGGCGACCTCCGCCGCCGGCGCCGGCAACCGGAGCGCCGGCTCCAGCTCCAGCGCCGTGGCGGCGTCCAGGAAGCCGGCCGGATAGCCCCACTCGGTCAGCCGCCGCACCCGGGCGGCGAGCTCCGCGTGCGCCTGCGCATCGCCCGCCCACTCAAGGTTGCCGGACGACTGGTACCAGGCCGGCTGGCCGGCGCTGGCCGCGAGCTCGGCCCAGGCCCGCATCCCCGCGTGGTTGAGGTCGTGATACGTGCGGGGCGTCTTGCGGTTGGCGTTCAGCCAGGCGAAGCTCGACCGGGTCGCGGCCTGGCCGGGCTGGTCCTGCTCCAGCAGGGTTACCGCAGCGCCCGCCTCAGCCAGCCGGGCGGCCACGCCGGCGCCGAGCACCCCGGCTCCGATCACCGCGCAGCGGAGCGGCCGCATCTTGCTACCGGCCCCGGTCCTTGTCCCGGTGCTTGATGTCTACCGGCGGCAGGTCGCCGACCTCCTGCTTGGTGATGTTCAGGTGGATGCCGTCGTCGGCGACTTCCTTCACCGCCGCGACCGGGATGGCCACCTCCTTGCGCGCCCAGATGTGGCCTTCCATCAGCAGCACGTGGGTGACGCGCTGGCTGGCCGAGTCGACGACCAGGCCAGCCAGCTGCCCGATATCGCCGTCCGTGGCGTGGGCGTGGGTGACGTGCACGGCGACGTCGCCATCGTCGGGAAGCGGCGCGTCGGTGGTGACCGTCTGCGAGAGACTCGGCAGGTCACCGCGCACAAACGGCTCGTCTGTGTAGTAGGGCTGGGCGATGATCTGCGCCGGGCCGTAGACCGGGTAGGCGCCGGTGCCCGGCACGAACTCGGTGTTCTCGGCCGAGTCCAGGTGCTCGAACTGGTCGATGGTGCAGTCGAGCGTGATGTCGCCGGATGCGCCGTCCACACCGCTGACCAGGGCGAGGGGAACCAAACGGGCGAGCCCCACCCGGTGCGCCGGCTCGACCACGAGGTGGGTGATCCGCCATGCCGCAGCACTGTGGTCCACCACCACCCAGCGCACCCGGCCGCTTACCCCGTCCGTGCAGCTGACCTCGGCGCCGATCGCGAACTGCATCTCTGCCATGGCCTTCTTCATACCACGAGCCCCGTCGGGACGGGGGTGGCGACGGTTCCGGGCGCTCTGGGCAGGCGGGCCGCCCGGGGGGACCGGCTGCGAAGGCCGACGGCCGGGAGCGGTCCGGCCGCCGGGGACGGGCGAGGGGTCACCCCCGCGGGGCCCGCGCCAGGCCCGGCGGATAATGGGACTGTGAGCTGGCAAGATGCGGCGGTCCGGATCCGGGGCCGGGTCGGGGCGTCGATCTTCGAACGAGTCGCCGGCCCGGAAGGGCCCGCGCACCATGAGGTGATCTTCGCGTCCGGCGGCGAGCGCTGGTTCGCCGAGGACCGCCCGATCCGGCGGGTGCACGAGGACTCGTCGATGTTCATCGGCGGGATCAGCGCCCTGCTGCTGCAGTCGCTGCATCCGCTGGCCATGGCGGCCGTGGCGGGCCATTCCGGCTACAAGGGCGATCCGTGGGGGCGGCTGCAGCGGACCAGCTACTTCCTGGCTGTCACCACCTTCGGCCGGGCCACCGACGCCCAGGAAACCATCCAGCGGATCCGCGGGATCCACCAGCGGGTCACCGGCAGCGCCCCGGACGGGCGCCCGTACGCGGCTTTCGACCCGCGGCTGCTGACCTGGGTGCACATCGCCGAGGCCGACAGTTTCCTGCGGGCTCATACCCAGTTCGGGTTGGACCCCCTCGACCAGGCCGGGCGCGACGGCTACGTCGCGGACATGGCCCAGATCGGGACCGAGCTCGGTGTACCGGACCCGCCTCGCACCGAGAAAGAGCTGACCGAGCGGATCGCCGCCTACGGGCCCGAACTGGCCAGCACCGCCGAGGCCCGCGCCGCGGCCCGGTTTCTGCTGCTCAATCCCCCGCTGCCGGTGATCGCCCGGCCGCCGTACGGGCTGCTGGCCGCCGCGGCGGTCTCACTGCTGCCGACCTGGGCGCGCTGGCCGCTGCGGCTGCCGCGCCTGCCGGTCGCCGAGGCCGCCGTCATCCGCCCGGCAGGCCAGGCCGCCGTGCAGGCCATCCGCTGGGCCACCGCCGCGCGGCCCAGTGCCGCGGCCAGCTGATCCGTTAGTGCCCGGCGGGCGTAAGGAGCCCGGTCAGGATGCGGGCCAGGGTGCGGTCGAAGACGGGCAGCGGGGCCTGAGCGGTCCCCCGCGCCCGGGCAGCATCATCAGCCTGGCCAGCGCCATCGGCGTGACCGGCGTCATCTCCCTGGCCCGGGTCATTCCCCTGGCCGGCCAGGGCCGCGGCCAGGTGGGGGTACCGACCGTCGGTGACGAGGCCGAATAGGTAGCGGGCCAGTGCCTCCTGCCACTCGGCCATCTGCTGGCCGGCCCGCCGCTGGTCGACCTCGGTGCGGACGAGCAGCCGGACGACGCCGGTGAAGATGGCGACGGTCTCCAGCTTGGCGGAACTGCTGAGCCCGGTGCCGTCGAGGACGGCCAACACGTATTCGACATAGCCGACCGCGTTCGGGCCCGGGACGCCTACAGCCGACGGAACGTCCAGCAGCCACGGGTGCCGCAGGTAAATCGCCCGGGCCTGATGAGCCAGCCGGACCAGATCGGCGACCGGATCACCCGATACGGGGCCGGTCAAGGAGAACTCGCCGCCCACTTCGTCCTGGATCAGCTCGATGACTTCGTCCCGAGTCCTGAGGTAGCGGTAAAGGGACGCGGGAGCGGCACCGATGGCCGCCGCGACGGAACGCATGGTCACCGCGGCCAGGCCGCCACCGTCGGCCAGCGCGACGCCTGCCCGGGCAATCTCCGCGCGGCTGTGCTCCGGAGCGGGCCCGCGCGCCGAGCCTTCGGGCCGCAGCCAGATGCTCGACGGCCGGACATCAGCCGCCCGCCCCGTTTTCTTTCCCGCCCTGGCTGTCATTGCGAACACTGTACTCAGTCACTTACCCTGAACGAAACAGCGAACATTGATCGCAGTTTGGCGGCAGTGCGCTATGAAGGGAGACGGCGAGTGAGCGACACAGGCAGGACGCGGCCGTGGGAGAACGCGTGGACACCGACGAAGTTCGCGCATAACGGCGCCGTGGACATCGCCTACGACCAGCTGGCCGGGGCAGAGCGCGAGCCGCTGCTGCTCATCATGGGGCTCGGGGTCTCGAGGTTCTGGTGGCCGACGGGGCTGGCCGAGGCGCTCGCCGACCAGGGTTTTGCCGTGGCGCGCTATGACCAGCGCGACGCCGGGCAGTCCACCCGCATGCCCGATCGCGGCGCTACCAACCCGTTCGTGGCCGTGATCCGCAAACGTGGGTCCTACACCTCTGAGGACATGACCGACGATGCGGTGGCGGTGCTGGACGCGCTGGGCTGGGAGCGCGCCCACGTTTTCGGCGCCTCACTGGGCGGGGTGATCGCGCAGCGGCTGGCGCTCCGCCACCCTGACCGGGTGTTGAGTGTCGTGTCGGCGGCGGCTCTGCCGAGCGACGTAGCAGGGATCCGCGGCGGCCGGTACATGCGTTTCGGCTTGCTGGCCCGGCTCGCGCGGACCAAGTTCCCCCCGGGCCGGGAGGGTGACATCGCGCTCGCGCTCATGCTGGCCCGGTCCGTCGCGTCCCCGGCCTATCCGTTCGACGAGGACGCCGCCCGGGAATGGATCGAGCGTGAGGTCGACCAGGGGCCACGGGACCAGAAGGCGCAGAGCAGGCAGTCCGGTGCGACCTGGCACGGCGGGAAGCTGCGCGACCTGCACAAGCCCGTCCTGGTCCTGCACGGCGACCGGGACCCGATCCTCCGGGTCAGCGCCGCCCGGGCTACGGCGAAGGCCATCGACGGGGCGCGGCTGGTGATCCTGCCGGGCGTCGGGCACGATCTGCCCGCTCCGCTATGGCCGATGATTGCCCGGGAGGTGCGGGACCTCGCCGACCGCAGCCGCCCATCCGGGGTCACCGCCGGCTGTGAGCCGCCTGCCTCACCCGGCTGACGGGACCGTCTCCGCGCCCCGGCTCCGCTGGGCGCCCCAGCCGTCACGGCGCGGCCGGACGGCCCAGAAGGTGTCGTACACCAGCGGTGCCGGGTTGAGGTGCGAGGCCAGGCGGCTGCCGACTCCACTGCCTGATCAAGTACATAATGGGTGATCCGCGGCCACGCTCCGGGCAGCTGGTGTTAATGCCGGGCGTAAGAGTGGCCTCGGTGTCTGCCCGCGGCAGGTCGCGGGCCAGAGCCGGGCTGGAGGGGTATGTCAGAATACGTCCTTGATCATCACCAAGAAGGCGAGCGCGAGCGGCTCGCACTGATGTCGCGGTTGCTCGATCCGATGCACCGCGGCCACATTGAGCGGCTGGGCATCGGGCCTGGGGCGCGTGCGCTTGAAGTTGGCTGTGGTAACGGGTCTCTGTCGGCCTGGTTGGCCGGGCGGGTCGCGCCCTCCGGGGGGGCGGTGGCGGTGGATCTGGACCTGTCCTTGGTCGACGCGGACGTACCTGGGCTCGAGCTTCGTCAGGAAGACATCCTGGCGGGGCCGGTCGAGCCGGGAGACTTCGACCTGGTGACGGCCCGCGCCGTGCTGCATCATGTCGGCGATGCTGAGGCTGCTGTGGTGAATCTGGTGGCTAGTGCGCGGCCGGGCGGGGCGGTCCTGCTGATCGAACCGGATTTCCTGCCGGTCAGTGTGGCCGAGCCGGCTGAGATCCGGGCGTTCTGGGAGGGCTGGCTGGCCTGGTCGCGCGAGCAGGGCATCGACTACTTCATAGGCCGCCGGCTGCCGGCGATGCTGTCCGGGCTCGGACTGCAGGACGTCCGGGCAACGGCAGAGACAGCGCACTATAACGGTGGCTCTGCCTGGGCCGTGTACTGGCGGCAGACGGTCGCCGAGTTGCGCACTCGGCTGGTGGCCGCTGGCAAGCTGGATGACCGGTTGATCGACACGTTCCTGGCCCGGTGCGCCGATCCGGCGTGGTGGACGCAGACCATAGCCTTCACAGCCGCCGCCGGGCACGTGCGGGGTGAGTGAGAAGCCGGTTCACTCAGGCAGCCGAGGGGCAGCCCTCGCCAGCACGCACGTTCACGGCCTAGGCGACCCCGGTTTCACGGGCCGCCCTCGCCCCCTGGCGCAGGTTCGCCGCTGAGCCATTGGATCCACCCGCCGGACGGGTGAGCGCGGGCCAGGAGATACCCGCGGTCGCCAGCCCCATCGAAGATGCGGGCACCCAGCACGGCGAAGACGCCGCCGTGCTGGTAGTCACGGATCAGGCCGGGGGGAAGGGGCAGCCCCTGCACGCTGTCACGGCCCGACGGTCCTAGCGGGACCAGCGGATCAAGGGACAGCCATGTCACCGGACGGTCCCGGCCGGCCTGGGCGAGAATGCCTGCCAGCCGAGCCCGCCGATCCTCCGGGAGGAACACAGCCATATAGGTGTCAACTACGATGATGCGCTGTTGCCGGGGGATGCTGCTCAGCACGCCGGGGAGCGCGTCAATCACGTCACCCGTGATGACCGGCTCCGGATGCCGCCGCGCGATGTTGACGGCCGCCGCCAGCCGGGACAGGGCCGATGCCTCAGGTGGCGTGCAGGCCTGCAGCCACGCCCGGGCCGCCGGGTCTTCCAGGCCCACCGGATCAAGATCTACCCCCACCCTCGAGGCGATGCGCGGCAACTCGGCCGACGGTGGGATGATCGGGCCGCGCACGTCACAGGCAAGACTCAGCCCGGCCGCTGCCGGCCCGTACGTGTCGGCCCCCACCCGGTACCGGTAACGGTCCAGCTGCAGCCCCAGCCCGGCCCCGGTACCCAGATCCACCAGGGCCACCGGGTCGGCGGATCCGCCGTTGACCGCCGCGATGCCCAGGACGATCTGGGTGCACCTGGCCACCTCGTTCATCTGGTACCGGCGGCCGCGGCAGACCTCGATGATGTCCTCCAGGCGCGCAGCACAAAACGCCCGGAACGCCGGGAAGAACCCATCGTCGAACCGCGGCTGGGACCCGCCAGGTTCGGGGAAGTAGCTGGCCAGCGGGACCGGCCGGTCGCGCCGCACCAAAAAGGCAACGGCCGCGCTGGCCAGCAGCGCGGGCAGCCGGTCAGGCGGGAGCACGGCCAGCTGCTCCAGAAGCTCATCGTCAGCCGCGATCGCCTCGAATAGCGCGGCGGTCAGGCGCCAAGAACTGGGCGCGCCAGGCGGTGACCATCCACCGGCCACCTCCTGCGCCTGGGCGCGTACCTCATCGGCCCCGGACAAGATGGCACCAGCCGGATCGGCGCACCCGCATCATCCGCCCAGGATATACAGACCCTGCCTGGTGGTCCATGAGAAGCTCCGCAGCATACCTGGGCTGACTGAAGACGCCTCGCCCGAGACGCAATGCGGCGTCCAGGACAACGCATGCCTGGCACCAGAACTCTCGAGGGTGAGCGCGCTCGTCCGTGATCCGGGGACGAACCTCCCCGGAGCGGGGTGACCAGGCGGGCGTTTCCTGGCGCCCTGCCCGCCGGCTGGCAGGATGAGAGCGTACCGCCAGAGTGCCCTGGCGGACCGCGCTCGGCCGGGGAGGACAGATGAGGGTTGGGCTGCACGCGCTGGGCATCGGCACCGGCGCTCGCCCAGAAGTTATCCGGGCTGTTGCCTTGGCGGCCGAGGCGGCCGGTTTCGCCACCTTGTGGTCAGGGGAGCATGTGGTGCTGGTGGACCAGCCCAGGTCACGCTACCCGTACTCGGCTGACGGCCGGATTGCTGTTCCTGCCACGGCCGACTGGCTGGATCCGCTGCTCGGCCTGAGCTTTATCGCTGCCGTGACCACGACGATCGGGCTGGCGACGGGCGTGCTGCTGCTCCCCGAGCACAACCCGGTGGTGTCAGCCAAGCAAGCCGCGACGCTAGACGTGCTGTCCGGGGGGCGGCTCACGCTGGGCGTAGGTATCGGCTGGTCGGCCGAAGAGTTCGCCGCGCTCGGCATCCCGTTCGCCCGACGCGGACGACGCACGGCGGAGTACGTCGCTGCTATGCGCACGCTGTGGGCCGATGACGTCGCCTCGTTCCGCGGCGAGTTCACACGGTTCGAATCAATAAGGGTCAACCCCAAGCCGGTGCGCGGCCGGCGCATCCCGGTCGTGATCGGGGGCAACAGCGATGCGTCACTTGTGCGCGTGGCGGCCTTCGGGGATGGCTGGTACGGCTTCAACCTCCCCGTGAGAGCGGTCGCCGAGCGGGTTGGGGCACTGGCCGAGCAGTGCAAGCGGCACGGCCGTAGCCTGCGCGAGCTGACCGTGGCCGTGGCGCTGGCCGATGGCAGCCCCGGCATGCTACCCGAACTTGCCGGGGTCGGCGTGACCGAGTTCGTCGTGGTGGCAACGCCACCAGCCCATCCGGCCGCCGCCACCACCTGGGTGGAGGAGCTGGCAGCCCAGTGGGGCGTCACACCCGGGCAGTAGCTCCGACCGAGGCGGCCGAGCAGAGTTGCTCCGCGCCCGCCCCCAGCCGACGAGTTCGGCGACCTCCGCCTCGACGATCTCGACTCGGCGCTCCAGCGGCGCGTGGTGGGTGATCGTCTCCACCCCGTTGACGCCGTCGACGTAGCTCCGCGTCTGGGCCGGAATCGTGTAGCCGAATCCGCCATCCGGCGTGCCCAGCCGGACCCGGGGCCGGGAAACCGACGTCGCGACGACCCGGGCCGGTCAGAAATGTACGTCGCGCACGGGGTCCGGCGGCGCGTCCACCCCGTCGGGAGTGAGCACGTAGCCGTGGAAGGCGACCGTTTCGCCCGGGGTGAGGGATCTTTGATCAGCCGCGGCGGCAGCCGGCCCGGGGCGGGCCGGGGCGCCGGGCGCGGGCGGGGCCACGGCCGGGCGGGTGAGCGCGTGCCGGGAGCCGTGCAGTGGAATGCCCTGCCAGTTGAGCAGCGGGGTGCGGCGCCAGTTGAGCAGCGGGGTGCGCCGCCAGTTGAGCAGCGGGGTGCGGCGCCAGTTGAGCAGCGGGGTGCGCAAGTTGAGCGGGGTGCGGCGCCAGTTGAGGACCGGGACCAAGCGCCGGCTGGGAAGCGCGGCACTGCGCCGGCCGGGAAGCGCGGCACTGCGCCGGCCGGGTGCGGGGACAGCCGACGGGACGGCCGCATGCCGGGCCGGCGCACGGCGGCCGGCCCGGAAGGGCAGGAAGGGCAGGATCGGCGCGACCGGGTGGCAGGTCGGGGCGGGCCGGCGAACGGGCGGCGGCGGGCTGACCCGGCGGTCGACCCGGTTGACGAAGAAGTTCGGGCGGGGCGCCATGGCCTGCCGGCAGCGGAAGCGGCAGGTGGTGCAGGCACCGACCGCGGCCCGGCGGCGCCGGATCATCCGCGCGGTCCAGATGAGGAAGATCGCGACGGCGACTTCGGCGCTGAGCAGCAGCGTGACTTCCATCGCCAGGCCCACCATGCTGAGGAAGTGCATGATCGCCCGGTGCCAGACCAGGTAGACCGCGAAGCCGAGCACGGCGAGCGTGCCGGTTCCAGGGACGTAGCAGACCATGAATTGCCCTCTTCCTGGAATACAGGCGCGCCGGAGGCGGCGGCGCGCATCGTCACGGGCGTAATTTTGCTGGGAACACGATGCGGACCACAGCCCGGAGGATCGGCCGGTAACCGTACGGCCGTCGGCTTCGATGGCCAGCCCGGCCTGCGCGCCGGGAATTGCGTGACCGGTTTACCGCTACCGTCCATGGTGACCACCCGCCATAACAGAGGCACTCGGCGCAATTGTCTCCTGCGATGACGGGCCTGTAAATGACGCATTGTGTTAAAACATCACCGAAATATATCGGTCGTGTCACCGCGCGAAACGCCTTACCGCCCGGCACGGACGCGTTGGCGGCTGGCGCGGACGCGTTGGCGGCTGGCGCGGACCGCTCGCCTGCCCGGCGCGCACCGCTAGCGCGGGGACGGTGCGCCCCCGGCGGCGTAGCCGTCGACCTCCGCCTTCCAGCGCTGCTTGTCGGCGTCGTCGGCGGAGCAGGCGTCGAAGGAGTTGCGGGCGAGGGTGGCCAGCTGCGCATCGGTCAGGCCGGCCCGTCGGTCGGCGGCATGCACGCCCCCTTTCGTCCAGCCCGGCAAGCCCGGTCATCCAGCCCGGCGGGGCGCTTCCCTTTTCGCCACCGGCGGCCGGTCAGCGGTCGAGCTGCCGGAACGCGGCCAGCCGCCGGGCGAGCTCATCCCGCTCCCGGGTCACCTGCGCCAGCTCGTGCTCCAGCTCGATGATGCGGCGGATCGCGGGCAACGTCATTCCCTCGCCCATCATCACTACCACCTGCTGAACGCGGCCGATGTCGTGGCGACTATAACGACGCTGGCCGCCCGGTGACCGCTGCGGGATCACGACCTGCTGGTCATCGATGCGGCGCAGGAACGCCTGCTGGACCGTCAGCATGGCCGCGACCTGGCCGACGGTATAGAAGGGCGTGTGCTCGTCATCCAGCATCGGCAGCCGCATTCCCGGTCCCTCCCCTCGCCCCTCGTCTCCTCTGAACAATAAAACCTGGCCGGTGAGCAGTCGCCCACCGGCCAGGCTGAGCCATCGCCCGGCGCGGGATGGCGTGCCCGGGCGGCTCCGTGCGGATTACCTGTTGAGCGCGGGCTCGCCCGCCGTCACCTTCGCCTGGGTGTCCGCGTGCTGGACCTCGACCTTGCGGGGCTGGGCCCGCTCCAGCACCGGGATACGCACCGCCAGGACCCCGTTGCTGTAGGCAGCGTCGATCCCGCCGGTGTCCACGTGCTCCGACAGGTACACGCGGCGGGTGAAGGTACCCATGGCCCGCTCGCGGATGAACAGGTTCTCGTCCTCGCTGTAGTTCTCATCGCGGGTGGCGCTCACCGAGAGCACGCCACGGTCCACCGTGACCTCAAGGGAATCCGGGTTGATACCCGGCAGGTCGAACCGGAGCACGACCTCGCCCGGACGGCGGATCCCGTCCATTGGCATCCCGGCACCGCTGCCCTGACCGAACGACCGCTGGGTCAGCCGGTCGAACTGCCGCTCGATCTCCTGGACGAACGGGTCAATCGACGTCAGTACCATAATCCTTCACCTCCGAAGCTCAACGAGCCTAATCTCAGTTCTAAAGGAAACTTACAATTTCAGTTATAGATTACTTCCTTCCTGGCGTCAACCCCCGGCATTAGAAAGCCGGTCGCCGCGCGGCCAGGGCGGTGACCGTGGCGGCACCGATCCCCCGGGCCGCGCCGGCCACCAGCGCGACCCTGGGCGGCTCAGTCACCGCACCACGCCCGCACCCGGGCGAGCAGGTCGGACAGCAGGTCGTCCAGAACCGAATCCCCCTCCTCGGCCGACGCCCCCGCCGGGTCGCCGAGTACCCCGTTGGGGCTGACGGCCTTGACCGCCGAGATGCGCAGCGCGGGCATCAGGTCATCGATCGGCGTCGTGTTGCCCTTCCGGGCCCGGTTGATCCGGACCGACTGGGGCGCCAGCGTCAGCTGCAGCGATGTCTCGGTCCGGCCCGCGTGCGCGTCGCCCTGCCAGCGCGGCAGCCAGGCGTACACGTCGCGTGACTCGGCGCGCAGCCGCTGCTCGGCGCGGCGCACCGGCTCGGTGTTGCCGCCGTGGGTGGAGACCAGCAGTACCCGGGGGAAGGTCAGTACCGCCGAACGGCACAGCTCGACGAGCACCAGTTCCACGGCTTCCTGGCCGATGGAGATGGTCCCGGCGAAGCCTTCGTGCTCCCCGCTGGAGCCGTAGGCCAGCGGGGGCGCGACGACCACCCCGGGCCGGGCCGCGGCCAGCCGCGCGCACAGGGCCACGGCCAGGTCGGTGTCGGTGGACAGCGGAAGATGCGGCCCGTGCTGCTCGGTGGAAGCCACCGGCACCGCGAGCAGCGCCCCCTCCTCCGCCAGCTGCGCGGCCTCGGGCGAGGTGAGCGCGGCCAGATCGGTCAAAGCGCGCCCTTGGCCGGCTCCCCGGCCGGCACCGGCTCGAGGACCACGACGTCGAGGGGGGCTTCCAGCTTGCCCTTGAGCTCCGCGTTAAGCTTCTGCAGCCCGGCCGAGTCGGTGCTGTGGGTCTGCAGGGCGCCGAGGCTGGCCCAGCGCTCGATCATCACGAACCGGTCGTCTTTCTGGTTCAGCGCGTACAGTTCACAGCCCTCCTCGCCATGCACCTGCGGTATGGCGGCCTCCAGCACCGCCCGCACCTCGTCCCGGTGCTCGGGCAGCGGCTTGATGGTGGCGACGACGATGACGGGCATGGCTCCTCCTTGAGTGGGCGGTCCGGGCGGGTACGCCGGCCGGTACGGGTAAATCGGTGAACAGCATGGCCAGCGCGGGGGCAATGTCCCGGTAGGTGCTGGCCAGCAGCAGGCGGCCGTGCCCGAGACGGGCCAGGTCCCGCGCCAGGTCAGCGTCCTGTTCGCCGGACGTGTCGAGCAGCACGTCGAGCCGCGGCAGCCGCGCCGCGAACGGGCGCGGGTCGGGCCCGGCGTTATGTACGCAGTCTGACAGCAGCAGCACCCGCGCGTCCCGGGCAGGCACCCGGGCCAGCTCGCGCGCGGCGACCTGCAGCGGGAACGCGATGTTGGTCAGCCCCTTGGCCGGGATGCGCAGCATCGTGTCGAGCAGCTGCTGGGGCGAGATGCGCTGGCCCAGATGGCTGAGCACCGCGGCGTCGGACCAGAACGCGATGACGGCCAGGTCGTCGCGGGCCAGCTCGGCGGCCAGCGCCCCGACCGTGGCCGCAGCGGTGCGTACCCGCTCGCCGCGCATCGAGCCGGACACGTCGGCCAGCAGCACGACCGAGCGGCGGGTCCGCACCCGTTCCCGGACGATGATGTCGTCTTCCTCGGGGATCGGGTGCTCGACCAGCTGCTCGATGGTCCGGTCCAGGTCGATGTCGTCCGACCCGCCCCGGTACCGGACGCTGGCCAGTTCGCCCACCCCGCGCCGGGCGGTGACGTCCCGCCGGGGACGCGGCACGGCCAGCCGGGCCGTGATCTGCCGGGCGCGGCGCAGCACCTCCGGGTCGGGGGTGGCCTCGTCGGGGGGCGCGGTCAGCAGCGTGCCCTGCTCCCCGGTCATCCCCGGCGCCCCGCTGCCCGGCCGCTTGGGCGCGCGGCCGGGTGGCCGGCGGTTGGCACCGGGCAGGACGAGGCCGCCGGAGCCGCCGCGGCCCGCCTCGAGCAGGGACGGCTGCTCATCCAGGACCTTCGGGCGGCGCCGCAGCGGCTTGAGCCGTTCGCCCCGCTCGGCGCGCCGGTGGATCGGGGTGTCCGCAGGGACCGCTCTTCAACCGGGTTCCGCGGCGGCCGGGGCCAGGATGAAGTGGTCTTCCCAGATCTGCCGGAGTACCGCTTCCGGGGTGGCGTCGACGGTCTCGTCGAGAAAGATACGCCCGGACAGCGCCACCATCATCGCGTCGAAGACGACGTCCGCGTAGCGCTCCCCCGGCTCGGCAGGTTCCGGTGCGCCCCGGGTCAGGTCGGCCAGTTCCAGGAGCTGGCCGGCCACGAGGGTGAGGTCGATGGCCCCGCGGACGCTGCTGCCCTGCCGGATGTCCTCGTGCTCGCGGGTGGCCCTGGTCAAGGCCACGGCGTCGCCGATGAGCCGGTCACCCAATGCGTCCGGCAGCTCCGGCAGCGGGGCGCGCAGCACCACGATCCCCCGCTCCGCGGCGGCGTCCTGGTAGCTGATGGCCAGCCGGCACATCCGGTCGTGCACCGACGTCGACAGCCGGGTCGTGCCCACGTTGTCGTACGGGTTCATGGAGGCGATCACGCGGAACGTGGGCCTGGCCACCACGGTGTCGGCCCGGGGCACGGCGATCTGCCGTTCGGCCATCGCGGTCAGCAGCGTGTTGAGGGTGTCCTCCGGCGCCCGGTTGAACTCCTCGATGTACAGGAAGCCGCCGGAGCGCATCGCCTGCAGCAGCGGCCCGTCGACGAAGTTGTCGGCGCTGTAGTCCTCCCGCAGCACCCGGGCCGGGTTGTGGTGGCCGACCAGCTTGGCCGGGGTCAGGTCGGCGTTGCCCTCAACGAAGACGAGCGGGATGCCCCACTCGGCGGTGATCCCACGCAGCAGGGTGCTCTTGCTGGTGCCCGGCGGCCCCTCCAGCACGATGTCACGCCCGGCCGCGACGGCCGCGAGGACGAGATCGAGCTCATGCTCGCGGCCCACCAGGCGGCGGCGGACCCGGTCCCGTACCGCCGTGATGTGTTCGGCGCCGAGCGCTGCGGTCACCTGTGCTCCCTTCGCTGGACGGCGGGCCCGCGACCGCGGGCCCGCCTGTCGCTTACTTAATTGTGTAGCCTGCGCCGGCCTTCAGTTCAGGCCGCCCGCTGCGGCCGGTCACTTGGTGAGCGAGCCCGCATCAATGGGCAGCGTGACCCCGGTGACGTAGCGCGACTCGTCCGACGCCAGCCACAGCACGGCGTTAGAGATGTCGAGCGGCTCGACCCACGGAATCGGCAGGGCGTTGAGCTCCTGGAAGCGGGCGCCCACGACCTCCCTGGTGCGCTCGGCTTCCGGCAGGTCTGCCGCGAACAGCTCGTAGGTCGCCGAGTTCTGGATCATGTCGGTGTTCACCGTGGTCGGGTGGACGCTGTTGACGCGGATCATGTCCGGAGCCAGCTCCAGCGCCAGCGTGCGCATCAGCCCCACGACGCCGTGCTTGGCCGACGTGTAGTGCCCGATGTTCGGGATGGCCATCAGCCCGGCGGTCGAGCTGGTCAGGATGACCGATCCGCCGCCGGCCTCGCGCAGGTGCGGGATCGCCGCCTTGGCGGCGTGCCAGACGCCGGTCAGGTTGACGTCGATCATGTTCTGCCAGTCGGTATCGCTGAGCTCCTCGAGCGAGCCGAAGCTGAAGATCCCGGCGTTGGCTGACACGATGTCGAGCCGCCCGAGCTGGGCAACGCCGTCGTCCAGCGCGGCCTTGAGTGCGCCGAAGTCCCGCACGTCCGCCTGGGTGGCGACGATCCGGCGGTCCAGCGCCTCGACCTCCTTGACCGTCTCCGCCAGGTCCTCCGGCGTCGACATGGCGTAGGGCACCGTATCGATCTGCCCGCACAGATCCACGGCGATGATGTCGGCGCCCTCCTGGGCCAGCCGGATCGCGTGGCTGCGGCCCTGGCCCCGGGCCGCGCCGGTAACGAAGGCGACCTTGCCCTCTACTCGCCCTGGCATATCCATTGCTCCTTCACGGTTCGGTACTTCGTGCTGCTGGTGGTTACTTGATGAGACAGCCGGCGTCGACCGGCAGTGGCACGCCGGTGATGAAGCGCGCCTCGTCCGAGGCGAGGAACAGCACCGCGTTGCTGATGTCGAGCGGCTCCACCCACGGGATCGGCAGCACGTTTATCGCCTGGGAGGCCGGCTCGAAGTCCGCCCGGGAAGGATGCTCCAGGTCGGGCCGGAACAGCCGCCACGTCGCCTCGTTCTGGATCATCGGTGTGTCGACCTGAGTGGGGTGAATGCTGTTGACCCGGATGAAGTGCGGCGCGAGCTCAAGGGCCAGCGTCTTCATCAGGCCGACCACGCCGTGCTTGGCCGACACGTAGTGCGCGATGTTCGGATAGGCCATCAGGCCCGCTGCCGAGCTGGTCAGCACGATCGAGCCGCCCCGCCCGCCCTCGATCAGGTGCGGGATGGCCGCCTTGGCCGTGTGCCAGACTCCGGTCAGGTTGATGTCGACCATGTCCTGCCAGGTCTGGTCGGCCAGTTCCTGCGCCTCGTGCGGCGAGGAGCCGATCCCGGCGTTGGCGCTGACGATGTCGAGCCGACCCAGCTGACCGACGCCGTCGGCGAGCGCTGCGGCCAGCGCGCCATAATCCCGCACGTCGGCCTGGACGGCAACGATCCGCCGGTCCAGCGCCTCGACCTCTTTGACCGTCTCGGCCAGGTCCTGTTCGGTGGCCCCGGCGTAGGGCAGCCCCCTGATATCGGCGCAGATGTCCACCGCAATGATGTCCGCGCCCTCTTGCGCGAGCCGGACCGCGTGGCTGCGGCCCTGGCCGCGGGCCGCGCCGGTGATGAAGGCGACCTTGCCTTCTACCCTGCCTGCCATCACGACCTCACTTCTTGTTGGTGAAGCCCGCGTCGACGGGCAGCGTGACGCCGGTGACGTAGCGCGCGTCGTCGGACACCAGCCAGACGATCGCGTTGGAGATGTCGACCGGCTCGACCATCGGCACCGGCAGCGCGTTGGCCAGGGCGTTGGACATGGTTGGGTCCTGGGCCAGGAACTCCTGCATGGCGTCGTTGACCACCATGGGCGTGTTGACGCCGGTCGGGTGGACGGTGTTCACCCGGATGCTGTGCGGGGCGAGGTTGTTGGCGTAGGAGCGCATGAGGCCCACCACGCCGTGCTTGGCCGCGGTGTAGCCGAGGCCGCCGCGGGTCGGGCCGCCGATGCCGTTGATGCCGGCCGTGGAACTGGTCAGCACGATCGCGCCGCCCTGGCCGCGCTCGATCATGGACGGGATGGCCGTCTCGACGGTGTTCAACACGCCGGTCAGGTTGACGTCGATCACGTCCTGCCAGGCGTCGTGCGTCTCGTGCAGCGACATGGGCGCGATGCCGGCGTTGGCCAGCACAATGTCCACCGGCCCGAGCTCGGCCACCCCGGCGTCGAACGCCGCCCTCAGCCCCGCCTCGTCCCGGACGTCGGCCTGCTGGGCCACGATCCGCCGGTCGAGGGCCTCGACTTCCTTGGCCGTCTCGGCCAGGTCATCGGGCGTCGACATCGGGTAAGGCACGGTTTCGATCTGCCGGCAGATGTCAACGGCGATGATGTTCGCGCCTTCCTGCGCGAGCCGGATCGCGTGGCTGCGGCCCTGGCCGCGCGCGGCGCCGGTGATGAAGGCGACTTTGCCTTCCAGCTTTCCCATGACTGATTCCTCTCTGCAGAAAATCTGTTCCAGCTGCCTGGCGTCCTGGGGCAGGCGCCAGCCCCGGTGCACGGCACCGGTAAGCACACGAGGCGCGGCTGCGAAAGCGGCGCCAGGTGGCGGGCCGCGGCAGGCCGGCGGCCCGGCGGCCTGCGGGCCGGATGGTCGCGCTATGGCAGGCCGGGGAGGGGGAGCCGGTCAGGCCGGCGGGCGGCCCTCAGGGCCTTAATGGAGCGTCCAGCCTGAAGCCCGCCAGCGGATCCTCGTCACAGGCGCGATCGGGCGCGCGGGTCACGCCGGCCATGGAGCGCGGCGGCGGCCCGATGGACACCGGCACGGGGGCGCGACGCCGGTCGCGCGGGGCCGGGGCCGTCCGGTGCGAATGGTCCCCGGTCGGCCGGGGCGCAGGCGCGCCGCCGAGCGCGAGCATCGCCTGCGCACCGTGCCCCTTGACGCATTCGGGGTCGGGGCCATCGAGCGGCAGGCCGGTGAAGAACTTGGCCGCCATGCATCCGCCGCGGCAGGAGTCGTAGGCCGAGCAGGACGTGCATGCACCGCCGCCCTGGGGCTGGCGCAGCTCGGCGAACAGCGGCGCCTGCTGCCACACGGCGGCGAACCCGCCGGGGCCGCGGACGTTGCCGGCCAGGAAGTTGTCGTGGATGGCGAACGGGCAGGCGTACACGTCGCCGACGGGATCGATCAGGCAGACCACCCGGCCCGCGCCGCACAGGTTGAGCCCGGGCAGCGACTCGCCGAAGGCGGCCAGGTGGAAGAACGAGTCGCCGGTCAGCACCTGCTCACCCCGGGCCACCAGCCAGTCGTACAGCTCACGCTGCTGTTGCGCGGTCGGGTGCAGCTCGTCCCAGACGTCCGCGCCGCGGCCGGACGGGCGCAGCCGGGTCAGCCTCAGCTGGGCCCCGAAACGGTCGGCCAGCTCCTTGAACGCGTCCAGTTGGCCGGCGTTGTGCCGGGTGATGACGACGGAGATCTTGAACCCGGCGAAGCCGGCGTCGGCCAGGTTGCGCATCGCGGCCAGCGCTGTCGCGTACGACCCGGCGCCGCGCACGGCGTCGTTGACCTCCGCCGTGACGCCGTCCAGCGAGATCTGCACGTCGACGTAATCGCTGGCCGCAAGCCGGCGGGCCACAGCCGGGGTGATCTTGACGCCGTTGGTGGAGAACTTGACCCCGACGTGGTGCGCGGTCGCGTAATCGACGAGCTCCCAGAAATCCGGCCGCACCGTCGGTTCCCCGCCGCCGATGTTGACGTAGAACACCTGCATACGCTCCAGCTCGTCGATCACCGCCTGGCACTCGGCGGTCGACAGCTCGCGCGGATCGCGGCGGCCGGAGCTGGACAGGCAGTGCCGGCAGGCCAGGTTGCACGCGTAGGTGAGCTCCCAGGTCAGGCAGATCGGCGCGTCCAGGCCGAACTGGAACTGCTCGACCAGCGGCAACGGGGCGCCTGGCCTAGTAGACACCGCACATGCCGTCGATCGAGATCTCCTCAATCAGCAGTTCCTCGGCGTCGGTCTCGGTATTGGGGACGGAGGCCCCGGCTGGCCCGCCGGCGTCGGTGCGGGGATCGGCGGTCGTGGCCTGCTCGCTCATGGCAGCTCCTCTAGGTGCGGAGACACGTCCCGGACGCTTTTCGACACTGCGTGACGAATATGCTTACGTTAACGTCACATGGTGCCCCGATCAAGAGCCGAGGCTAGGATTTGAGGCAATTCATGGACGATCTTCAGCCTGCAGTACCTGCAGAAGAAGCCGCAGCGCGCCGCGGCAGGCCCCGGGGCACCAGCCGGCGGACGCTGGAACTGATCGCGCTCCGGCTGTTCGCGGAGCAGGGGTTCGACGAGACCACGATCGAGCAGATCGCCGCTGAGGCCGGGGTGAGCAGGCGGACGTTCTTCCGGTACTTCGACTCCAAGGCCAGCGTGCTGTGGGGGGAGTTCGACTCCGAGATCAGCGTCATCCGGGACGCCCTGGCCCGGGTGCCGGACTCGGTCCCGATGATGGAGGCCATCCGCCGGGCCGTGGTGGCCGCGAACCACTACCGCGCCGAGGACGTCACGGAGCTGCGCGCCCGGATGGGCCTGATCGGATCGGCGTTTTCGCTGCAGTCCAGCGCCGCGGCGCACTACGACGCCTGGGAGCAGGTGGTCAGGGAGTTCGTCGCGGCCCGCACCGGGCAGCCGCCGGAATCGCTCTTCCCGCTGACCGTGGGCCGCTCCGCGCTGGCCGCCTGCCGGGCCGCCTACGAGCGGTGGAGCGCCCGGGCCGACAGCGACCTGACCGTGTACCTGGACGCGGCCCTGTCCGCGCTGTCGGCCGGTTTCGACATCAGCGCGATGCAGTTCCCCGAGCAGCGCCTGGACACCATGGCCGCGCCCGGCACCTGACCCGGCGGTACTGGCCGGGTGCGTTCGCGCAGCTGGTGAGGGGGCTTAGCGCAGGGCGGCACCGGAGCCGAGATGGACCCAGAACATGGGGTGGACCCGGAAGCTCTGCGCGGCGGCGATGTTGAGGTAGGGCACCTGATGAACGCCGAGGTACGTGTCGGCCGCGGGCCGGCGGCGGCCATTGCCCCGGATCCCCGCCGCGAGCAGGAACCCGACGTTTCACAGGATGTCGACCAGTCCCTCAGGGGTGCAACGATCCAGCCAGTCTCCCGTTTCCCGGGTCGGGATCTCCTGCGTGATGAGCTCCAGGCACAGGTACTCCAGGTCGTCGCGGTCCAGGGTGCACGCGGCCTTGCCGCGGAAGGCGTCGAACACGGTGAGCAGGCCCGGGTACTGGTAGCGGAACTCGGCCGCGATGTCCCGGGCGCGCTCGGCGGAGTACAGGCCCTCGGCCTCCCGGACCGCGGCGTACCGCAGCGGCAGCCGACCGCCGAGGTCGCGAGGGCAGCAGCGCGTGAATCTCTTCGAGCTTGTAGAGCTTTTCCAGCTCCCGGGTGCGAATGCTGGCTTCGTACTTTCCGAGCTTGATGCCCTCCATGCGTTTGAGGTAGGAGACCAGCGCGGATAGTTTGCTGCCCTGCGGGCTGGAATGATTGTCGCGGACGTACTTGTAGATATCGTTTCCGGCGCCTTTCCGTATCGCGGCGCGTTTGGCGGAGATCTCTTTCATGATGAGGACGTAGAGCAGGTATTTCCAGGCCACCGCGTACGCGCCGAGCTTGGCCCAGGAGCCGCTGTTTTCGGCGGTCATCACCTGGCTGAGCAGCTCGTAGGAGTAGTCCTCCGGGGAAAGCTCGATGACGTAGCTTCCCGCCTCCCGCTCCCGCTGGGCCAGCACCTGGAAGATCGCGCTCTTGCCGATCCCGCGGCTGCCGATCACGATACGTTTCGCCCCGGAGCGGACCCGCTCGTAGGCCTCGGATTCGACGAAATACTCACCCAGGCCACGCTCAATGTCACGTTCCGCAGACGGTGCCCCGAAATCGATCCGGGAAATCGACATCGCAGGCAGGCTGACGCGTCCCATGGTCCCTCCCTGACGCCGATCACGCTCTGTAGAGCATAAACGGCACGGGCGCCGCGATAAAGGGCCTGGGCTAACCGAGCAGGTCCGCCAGCTGCCGGGCGTTGACCTGGGCGTCGTCGGCGTAGCAGTTGTTGAACAGGACATGCGTCGTGTCCGCCTCGGCGGCGAGCTTGCGGACCTTGGGCGCCCATTCCTGCAGTTCCTTTTCCGAATACCGGTAGCGGTACTTCTCCTGAATGTCATTGCTGTCCCATTTCTCGGAACGGCCGTGCATGCGGACCACGGCCAGCGGCGCGGTGGCCGCCACCACCGGCGGGACCGAGCTGGGGTAGCCCTGCGGCTCGTCCACGCAGACGTACGGCAGCTGGTGGTCGGCGAGGAAGGTCAGCGTTTCCTCGCGGTTCTCCTCGCT
>Ga0302302_1000642_pt1 | contig 21594 bp, 16 predicted proteins | sample III_Palsa_E1_3_FD_198766 | JGI IMG/M metagenome (GOLD analysis project Ga0302302, IMG submission 198766) | Peat permafrost microbial communities from Stordalen Mire near Abisko, Sweden - III_Palsa_E1_3 | ecosystem: Environmental > Terrestrial > Soil > Palsa > Peat permafrost | place: Sweden...
GTATTTGTTTACGGCGATGGGGTTTTATCCGGTGAATCCGGCTTCGGGGGAGTATGTGATTGGGAGTCCACTGTTTTCGAAGATGACGCTGAAGGTGGGGGCGAAGAAGTTTGAGGTGGTGGCGGACGGGAATTCTTCGACGAATGTTTATGTGCAGAGCGCTACGTTGAATGGCGTGGCGCTGGATGTGCCGGTGATTCGCTATCAGGATATTGTGCGTGGGGGGACGTTGCGGTTTGTGATGGGGGCGGCGCCGTCACGGTGGGGGGCGGGGTGGAAGCCGGGGTCGTTGCGCGAGGGGATGGCGGCGGGAAAGTAAACAGCAGATTCCCAGAGGGAATGACAGAAAGAAAAGCAAGAGCAACTGCAAGTGCAAGTGCCAATACAGGGGTCTCTCCACTGCGCATCACAAAAACAGGAGCGTGATGCTGCGGTCGAGATGACGTCATCGTGGGCTGGACAAGGGATAGAAACAAATTGCCTGCTGAGATTTCCTAGGGGAGGAGGTCGAAGGTGGTGTGGGTGGTGGCGGTTTCGTCGGTGCCTGCCCAGAGGTCGAAGGTGCCGGGCTCCATGGCCCAGTGGTGGGTTGCTGGGCTCCAGAAGCCGAGATCTTTGGTGTTGAGGGCGATGGTGACGGTGCGGGTCTCGTTGGGTTTGAGGCTGACGCGGACGAAGCCTTTGAGCTCGCGGACGGGACGAGAGGCGCTGCCGGCGCGTTGGTGGGTGTAGAGCTGGACTACTTCATCACCCGCGCGGTTGCTGGTGTTTTGCACGTCGATGGAGACTTGCAGCGCGGAGCCGGCGCGGACGGTGGAGGCGGCGAGGTGGAGGTTGGTGGTGGTGAAGGTGGAGTAGCTTAGGCCGTAGCCGAAGGGGTAGAGAGGGGCGCTGGAGCCGTCCCAATAGCGGGTGTTGGGGGCTTCGGGAATTTGGGTTAAGTTGCGCGCGTAGTTGATGGGGATTTGGCCGATGGTGAGGGGCCAGGCTACGGGAAGCTTGCCGCCGGGGTTGGCGTCGCCGGAGAGGAGGTCGGCGATGGCGTTGCCGCCTTCTGTGCCGGGATACCAAGCTTCAAGGATGGCAGGAACGTTTTTGGAGGCCCAGGTGATGTTGAGGGGGCGGGCGTTGAGTAGGACGAGAACGATGGGTTTGCCTGTGGCTACTGCGGCTTCGAGAAGCTGCTCCTGCTTGCCGGGGAGGTCGAGCGAGGAGCGGGAGGCGCGTTCGCCACTCATGCTTTGCAGCTCGCCGAGGACGAGGACGGCGACGTCGGACTGGTTGATGAAGTCGATGGCGTGATGGAATTCGGTGTCACGCTCGGCGTCGGTGGTCATGGTGGGCTTGGGGCTTGAGAACTGCTCGTCGAAGATGGAGGGCTGGTTGCGCTCGATTTCGACGCCCTTGGTGTAGAGGATTTTTGCGGTTGCGTCGTAGTGTTTGTGCAGGCCTTCGAGCACGGTTACGGAGTCAGAGGGATGGCCGGCGAGGCACCAGGAACCCATGATGTCGGGCTTGGAGTCGGCGAGCGGGCCGATGAGGGCGATGGTTTTGTAGTTGGAGCTGAGGGGAAGGAGATTGTTTTCGTCGCGGAGGAGGACGGCGGTTTGGGTGGCGATCTTGCGGGCGGTTGCGCGCTGCTCGGGGGTTACCATCAGCGATGCGGTTTTGTCTGAGTCGATGTAAGGATTCTTGAAGAGGCCGAGTTTGTATTTGGCGACGAGGATGTTGCGAACGGCGTTGTTGATGGTGGCTTCGGTGACGAGGCCTTGCTTGAGAGCTTCGGGCAACTTGTCCTGGAAGTTGGTGCTGGACATTTCCATGTCGACGCCGGCGTTGACGGCACGGACGGCGGCGTCGGTATCGTCTTTGGAGAAGCCGTGGGTGGTGAGGCTTTTGACGGCGGACCAATCGCTGACGACCATGCCGTGGAAGTTCCAATCTTCACGCAGGACGTCGTGGAGGAGGAAGCGGTTGCCGGTGGCGGGCACTCCATTGAGATCCATGTAGGCAGACATGAGGGAGCCGGCGCCGGCTTCGAGGGCGGCGTGGAAGGGTGGGAGGTAGACGTTCCAGAGCTGCTCGTCGGAGATGTTGGACTCTTCGTAGTCGCGGCCGCCGGAAGCAGCGCCGTAGCCGGCGAAGTGTTTGACGCAGGCCATGATGTGATCGGGGGTGCCGAGGGACGGGCCCTGAAAACCTTTGACCTGGGCTTCGGCCATGCGGGAGCCGAGGAAGGGATCCTCACCAGCGCCTTCCATGATGCGGCCCCAGCGGGGGTCGCGGGCGATGTCGACCATGGGAGCGAAGGCCCACTGGATGCCGGTGGCGCGGGCTTCACGAGCGGCCATGGACTGAGCTTGTTCGGCGGCGGCGGGGTTCCAGCTGGCGGCGAGGGCGATGGGTACGGGATAGATGGTGCGGAAGCCGTGGATGACGTCGTAGCCGAAGAGGAGCGGGATGTGGAGGCGACTCTGTTCGACGGCTACGTGCTGGAGACGATTGATCTCGGCGGCGTCGGTGATGAAGAGGAAGGAGCCGACGGCTCCGGTGCGGACGAGTTCATCGGCGGGGCGGGGCGGGGGCGAGTTGAGAGGGACCTGGGTCATCTGGCCGAGTTTTTCGGCGAGGGTCATTTTGGCGATGAGTTTGTCGGCGAAGGCGCGGGCCTCGGCATCGGAGGGAGGGGTTGGGACAGGTTGGGTGACTTGATACGCGGATACGGTGGTCCAAGGAGCCGAGATTACGGTAGCTGCGGCGGCTGAGGTGATCACAACGGCGGATAAGATCAGCAGGGATGGGATAGTGCGTGCTCGCATTGCAGGGCTCCAACCAACAAAAATTCCATCCGCCGGATCAAACCAAACGACCGTCACACAGAAAGAGTGCGACTTATCGACCAATAGAGTACGGACATTCTAGACAAACGTTTGTTCTTGTGTCTACAGTGAAAGGCAAAGGGTTAACGATAGGCGGACAAGAGGAAACAGCAGGGTGCGGTAAACGTATTCATAAGGGTACTCCGGACGCGATAAAGAGGGTGTTTCTGTTGCTATTCTGATGGGAGTGCACATTGACGCCTATGCGAGATGGTGAAGCGAACGATTCGATAGCCAAGGCAAAGGGCGGTCACCTGCGCAGGGTGAGTCTTAAGGACCTGGCGACGCACCTGGACCTGAGTCCATCGACGATATCGTTCGTGCTGAATAACACACCGGGGCGCTCGATTCCTGAGGCGACGCGGGAGCGGATTCGGGCAGCGGCGATCGAGTTCAACTACAAGCCGAATATGATTGCGCGATCGCTGCTGGGGAAGCCGATGCGCAGCATTGGCATCCTGCTACCGGTGCTGGGAGAGGGATATCACTCGCAGGTGCTGTCGGGGATTGGCGACTTGTTGATGGAAGAGGGGTACTTTTATTTCACGGTGCATCATCGGCACCTGGAGAGCCTGATCACGGAATATCCGGCGCTGCTGCAGGCGCGGGGGGTGGACGGGATTTTGGCGATTGATACGAAACTTACGAATCCCCTGCCCCTGCCGGCGGTGTTGATCGCAGGGCACTCGACGCTGCCGGATGTGACGAACGTAGTGCTGGATCATGCGCATGCGGCGCGGCTGGCGCTGCGGCATTTATACGACCTGGGGCATCGCAAGATTGTGTTCATGAAGGGCCAGACGGTGAGTACGGATACGGAGCTGCGCTGGGGTGCGACGATGAAAGTGGCGCGGGAGCTGGGGTTGGCGATCGATGAACACCTGACCATTGAGCTGGCGATGGATTCTACGTCGCCGGAGATTAGTTATCCGGGAATCCATGATCTGCTGGAGAGCAAGCAAAAGTTCACAGCGATTCTTTGCTTCAACGATATCTCCGCGATGGGAAGTATTCGCGCGCTGCACGACTATGGGTATCACGTTCCGGATGATGTTTCGATTGTGGGATTCGATGATATTCAGTCGGCTTCATATCATGTGCCAAGCCTGACAACGATTCGGCAGCCGTTGAAGCTGATGGGGAGCACGGCGGCGACGGCGCTGCTGCGCAGACTGGCGCACGAAGATCTGCCGTTGACGATTGAGGTGGAACCGGAGCTGGTGGTAAGGGAGTCGAGTGGTCCGCCGCGAGGTGGGAAGAAGAGCGCGAAGAAGGATTAGCGGGTTGGGTCGGCGGGGACTAGCTTGCCGTTCTGCTTGAGGGTGTAGAAGTGGTTGGGCTGGACGTTGGTGAAGGTCTGGGTGGGGCCGTTGGGCCAGATGACTTCTACCTTGTCGAGGGTGCGGGCTTCGCCTAGGCCGAAGTGCAGGTGAAGGTCGCTCTGTGAGAGATAACTGCCACCGCTGCGAATCTCCTGGAGTTGCTGCTGCGTGCCGGTGGTGACACGGATGCGCGCGTTGAGGGCGAGGCGATTGGTGGGGCTGCCTTCGAGCGCGAAACTTACCCAGTGATTGGTGGGGTTGGGTTTGGGTTCGAGAATCATGGGGCCGCCGACGAGATTTTCGACGACGAGATCGAGGACGCCACGATGGAAGAGATCGCCAACGGCAAGGCCTCGGCTGACCTGGGGAATGAGGACGGCTTTGCCGGTGGCGGCGCTCATTTCGCGGAAGGTTCCGTTGTGCTGGTTGATGTAGACGAGCTTCGGTTCGCGATAAGCGATGCCGGCCTTGGCGTCTTCAACTTGCGGGTAGACGTGGCCGTTGACGAGGATGAGGTCTTGCCAGCCGGAGTTGTTGAGATCGACGAACGCATCGCCCCAGCCAACGTAGGGGACGCTGGGATGGGCGATGCCGGCTTGATGAGAAACGTCGGTGAAGCTTAGGTTGCCATCGTTGCGGTAGAGCACGGCGTACTCTTCGCTGAAGTGGGAGATGGCGATGCTCATCTTGCCGTCGTTGAGGTAGTCGCCAAGCGCGATACCCATGTTTGCCTGCTCTACTCCTTCGTCGCTTACGGCGACGCCACTTTCGAGGGCGATGTCTTTGAAGTGGCCGGTGCCATCGTTGCGGTAGAGGTAGTTGGGTTCGCCATCGTTGGCGACGAAGAGGTCGAGCTTGCCGTCGTTGGCGAAGTCAGACCAGACGGCGCCGAGGCCGAAGAAGTTGTTGGGGTCGTCTACGCCGGAGGATTTGGAGACGTCGGTGAAGGTGCCGTCGCCGTTGTTGCGATAGAGGGCGTCGGGCGAACCTTTGAGGCCGCGCGGACCGCACTGCACGGGGACGTGATGATATTGGCAGGTGATCTGCGAGCCGAATTGCGGGAGGTCGTTCATGTTGAAGTCGACGTAGTGAGGGACGAAGAGGTCGGCGTTGCCGTCGGCGTCGTAGTCGCCGAAGACGGCGCCGGTGGCCCAACCTTTGTCGATGTCGAGGCCAGCTGATTTGGTGACGTCAGTGAAGGTGCCGTCGCCGTTGTTGCGGTAGAGGACGATGCCGCCGAAACAACTGACGATGAGGTCGGGGAGGCCGTCGTTGTTGAAGTCGCCGACGGCTGCGCCCATGGCCCAGCAGGGGTAGCCGACGCCTGCTCTGTCGGTGACGTCGGTGAAGGTGCCGTCGTGGTTGTTGTGGTAAAGAGCGCTGCGGGCTTTCTTGCCGGCGAGCGCCATGGCGACGCTGGGCGCGTTGGTGAAGTATATGTCGGGGTAGCCATCGCCGTCATAGTCGATGAGGGCTACGCCGCCGCTCATGGATTCGACGATGTATTTCTGGTCGGAGCTGGAGAGGTGCTCGAACTGGATGTGGGTGGAGGCGGTGATGTCGACAAGTTGCGGGACTTCGATGGACGCGGTGGACGCGTGGGGGGTGGTGTGGCTTTGGGTGAAGGCGGGGGCGCAGGGGAGGAGGCCGAGCAGCAGGCCGGCGATGGTGGGGAGGGTGGGGTGACGCATGGGCCGCACGTTATTTCGCCGGAGTCTTGTCGGGAGTGTCGAGGGTCTTGTAGATGCTGGTCAACTTCTCGTGCATGTCTTTGTACTTGGTGTAGGCATCGAGTTCGCGCTTGACGTCGTCTGGGCGGTGGAGTTTGCGGTAGACCGTGCTGAGACGAAAGTGCGCGAGATAGTTGGAGGGATCGGCGGCAATGACTTGCTCGAGGAGCGGGGCTGCGGCTGCAGGGTCTCCACGCTCGGTGAGGACGTTGGCCATACCGATTTTGGCGTCGGCAGAGTTCGGCTGTAGTTTGAGGGCTTGCTGGTAGTCTTTTTCGCCCGCGTCGAGGTTGCCCATCTCGACTTCGATATCGCCGAGGCGGGTTGCGGCTTTGGGGTCGGTGGGGTTGGTTTTGACGGCGAGCTTGTATTGGTCAACGGCCTCGGTGTGGAGGCGCTGATCGTCGGAGGCGTGGAGAGCTTCGGCGAGTTCGAAGTGGATGCCCGGGAGCTTAGGATCGAGCGCGAGGGCCTGGCGGAGGTTTCGGATCGTGCCCTCGAGGTCATGCGTGCGCTGGAGTTCGTGCGCGATGGCCTGGTGAAGCTGCGCGGAGTCTGGAGCAGCTAGCGAAAGGCTGAGGAGGTCCTCGGCCATCATGTTGGAGTGAATGCGATAGGCGGCGTAGAGGAGTTCGGGGTCGGTTGGCTTGAGGGCTAGGAGTTGGGTGATGAGTGTCGAGGCTTTGTCGAACTCGCCTGTTGAGGTGTAGCTCTCGATGAGTTGAAGGCCGACGTCGATCTTTAGCTTGGTCTCCTCGATGTGGGGGAAGGCGGTTTCGAGATCGATGCGGCCTTGGTGATCGTCGCCGGTCTTGCGTTCGGCGATGCCGAGGAGTGATTGAATTTTCCAGAGGTCGGGATTGGATGCGACTACTGCTTGAAGGAGAGGAAGGGCTTGATCATACTTGCCCTGGAAAAAGAGGAGGACGCCGAGGTTGGCGCGGGCTTGGAGATTGGAGGGATCGATGACCAGTGCGGCCTGTAGCTCTGGAATGGCGAGGTCTGGGCGATTCTGATGCTCGTAGGCCTGCGCCTTTTGGAGGTGGGATGTAAGCTCCTGCTGGTTGGGGGGCGCTTGCGAGAAGCAAAGTGCGGCCGACAAGAGCAGGGCTAATCCCGTGGAAAGAGTTCGGAGCTTTGGGTACATACTGTCCAGATGATATCGAGAGTCGAGCGAAAGGGCTTGGCGAGAAAAAGAAAGAGACGGCGAAGGTACTCGCCGTCTCTCCAGAGGTGGAGTTGATGAATACACGCTAGAACGAGAGGCGAGCCCCTAGCTGCAGCTGTCTTCCACCGATCTGGATACCGGTGATCTGACCACTGCTGGCGCTGTTGCTGGTGGTGGTGTATTCGGTGCCCGGACCGCTGTCTCCAGCAAGCTGGCCTTGTGGAGCACTGAAGGCCGCGTGGTTGAAGGCGTTCTGCGCATCGGCACGGATGGAGAAGGACATCCGATCCCAAGGCAAGTGGAACTCCTTGAGTGCCGAGAGGTTCACGGTATAAAATCCGGGGCCGGTCAACTGGTTTCTTCCCGAGTTGCCAAAGACTCCGTTTCCAGGGTTCGTGAACGCTGCCGGGTTATACCAGTCTGCGATGGTTCTGTGGGCTGGCCGTGTCGGGGCTCCAGAGAAGTTGGGAAACTGCGAGCCAGCATTCTGGTAGGTGTTGGAGGTTGCGTACACCTGGAACGGATTTCCTGACGAAATGATGACAATCGGAGAAACCTGCCAACCGCCGACGATCACGTCTTCGAACCAGTTCTTGTTCAGGAACTGCCTGCCTTTGCCGAAGGGAAGTTGATAGACCATGAAGCCCTTGAAGGAGTTGCGGACGTCGAAGTTGGAGTTTGCGTAGTTCTTGTTCGCATTATTCACGGTCAAGGTGCTTGCATATTGATAGGGTGTAGGACCGGCATGCGTTCCCCAACCTGACGAATCCTGATCATCCAGGAAGTGCGACCAGGTGTAGTTGGCGCTATAGCTGAATCCGTGTTGCAGGCGCTTGGTGATGGTCGTCTGCAGCGAGTTGTAGTTGGAGATCGCCTGATAGAGGTTTCCGTTGATCTGTTGATAGATCGGATAGGCTACGGCACAGTTGACAGGTGATCCGGTACCGCAGCCCGAGGTATCGCCGGACGACAGCTGGTTCTCAGGAACGGCATTGAGATTGGTGGGGAATGTGAGGTTGAGGCCGTGGCTGCCAACATAGCTCATGGTCGCTACGGTGTTGGTGCTCAACTGCCATTCCATACCGAAGTTCCACTGATAGATCTTCGGGATGGGCGTGTGGTAGTCGTTGTAGCTGACGGTTTGCCCGTTGAACCTGGTTGGGTCCTGGGAAGCCGCGGTGTAGGGGAGTGGCCCTGGCGTTCCGCCGCCCAGTGGGAAGAGGGTTCCGGGTCCATCGAACTTGGTGGTGGGATAGATTCCGTTGGACTGGTCGTTGTAGCTACCAGAGGAGGAGACAGAAGCACCCAAACCGCTGCCGTAGTTATCCGTGCTCCAGTTATAGGAGTAGATTCCGAATCCGCCGCGGACGGTAGTGTTGGGATGTACCAACCAAGAGAAGCCGACTCTTGGCATGACCGTGCTAAACACGTTGGCCTGCAGCGAGGAGCGACCGTTGGCCTTGGTTTCGCCATACCAGTAAGCACCGAGAGTGCCGGTTGCGGGGTTGGTGACGGTGGGGTCGAAGGTGGCGATATTGCCCTTGACTTCGTTGAAGCCATGGCTGATTTCGTAACGAAGACCGAGGTTGATGGTCAGGTTTTGTTTGATCTTCCAATCATCCTGAACGAACATCTGTGGCTTCTTCAAACGCACGCCGTATTCTGGCGAGACGCCTGCATTCCAGTTCCGAGCATAGCCCAGGAGGAAGTCAGCATACTCTTCGCCCGACTTGCTATTGGACGCGGCCACGCCTGAGCCGTTGAGCGTCCAATTCTCGGTGTAAGAACCGTCGAACACCAAGGTTCCAGCGTTGATGTTGCCCCAGGTGGTTGTGTCGTCGCGATAGAAGGCAAACTCACCACCGAAGTGGAGGACGTGCTTGCCGCGAATCATGGTCACAACGTCGGAAGGATCGAAGACCATTTCCTTGTATTCCGCGTTGGTGGCTGGCTCAATCCAAGCGTAGGGATAATTGCGTTGGAATTGGACCGTGGGAAGAACGTCGGCTTTGGCGAATTGCCATCCGAGCTTGGCGGGATAACCCAGGCCGGTACCGGCGTCCTGGAAGAAGTTGAGCTGAGACGTAAAGCCCATTCTGGCTTCGTTGACGGTACTCGAGCTGATGTTCCAAACATCCGTGACCTGGGCGTTGTTGTTGTCAACGTCGCCGATCTGGCAACCGACCGGGCAGAAGGCTACAGGAGAATCGCCATTCTCAAGTTCGTTGCCTTGCGTATCCGAGAGCGTCAGGCGGTTATTTTGAGTGATGGCATAGTCCAAACGTCCAAAGTACCGTTTCCATGGGCGGGGCTCTGCATATTGCGAGTAGAAGTTGTTCACCGTGACGCCGGCGCTGTTAGGGGTTGCGGTCGGTATGAAGTTACCGTAGGGAATGTGGTTTTCAGGTGTCGGATAAAACTGCTGGAAGTTATTCGAGACCGTATCGATCAGGCCCGCAGGAATGGCATTGGTCCCGTACTCACTCATGAAGCTCTGACGAACGGGGTAGGGATGACCTGCCGCGTCGGTCGCGATGACTTGGGTCGTGGGATCGTAGATGAGGTATGGGGCGGTTGGGTTGGCGGCGATGTTCCCGGTGAAATCACCAGCCATAATCGGCGCGGTGGGAACGGTCTGGAAGCCGGCAGTGACGGTGTTGTTGTGGATCTGATCGTAACCGAAGAAGAAGAACGCCTTGTGCTTCAGTCCGAAGAATGGGATGGGGCCGCTGAAGGTTCCACCGAAGTCGTCGTAGTTGAGGTATGGCACCGTTTCCTTGGTGCCGAAGCCGTAGTTAGCGGCGTTGAGAGATGTGTTCTGGAAGTACTCGTACAGAACGCCGTGGAACTTGTCGGTACCGCTCTTGGTGATCTGGTTCATGATGAGGCCGCCTACGCCGTACTGCGCGGAGAAGGACGAAAGGCTCACCTGAACTTCCGCTACATCTTCAAAGGCGGCGGGGTTGGCGTTCTGGCTGCTTGGGAGGGTGGTAGAAGCACCGTCGGCGAGCACGTTGGTGAAGGGCAGGTTGCCGTTGGTGGAAACTTCCTGGCCAGGGTTCGAGGGGTTGGATTGATTGTTGCTGCCGTTATAGGTACCCGAGGCGCCGGGCAAAAGGATCATGAAGTTCTGCCAGTCAGGGCCGTTGGATCCGCCAACGTTGGGCATCTGCTCCATGTCATGCGCTTCAAGGGTCGCGGAATGCGAACCGTCTTCTGTGTTGAGGAGAGGAACGTCGGTATTGACGGTTACTGAGACGCTCGACGCGCCGATTTTCAGTTGGGCGTTGACGTCGGTGGTGCCAACCAGGACGGTGATGGGTCCGCGCACGTAGGTCTCAAACCCAGTCTTGGTGAAGGTGAGCTTGTAGCTTCCGGCGACGACGGAGTTTGTGTCGTACAAGCCGTCGTTATTGGTGGGGTAATCCTTAGCGACTCCTGTGTCGAGGTTCAACACGGTGACCGTGGCTCCGGGGATGAGGGCGCCGGAGGGGTCGGTGACGAGGCCGCGGATATCTCCGGCGTTCGTGCTCTGTGCGTAGGCATTGCCTAATCCCAGGATGCCAGCCACGGCAATGGCAATGACTCTGAATACTGACCAACTTGACTTCATAGTGCCTCCAAACTTGATAAGTGCTGCATGTTTTGCTATCGAACTGATCGAGACAAACGTTTGTCTTTCAGTTGATTTGAAATCGCGGATCATGATGATCTAACGGTCTGTCGATTGTCAAGTTTTTAATGCGCTTCTGCGTGAACAGCGGGGGAAATGCTCGTTCTGGAGGTTGATAAACGGCTCCATCGTTTGGACCAGGTGGGATTCCACTCGGGGCTGTAGGTGGCGGGATTGGTTGGGACAACCGAGCAGACGGCGGAGGGCCTGTCCGGTGATAGCAAGCCATGGAGCGATCGGAGGGCTGCAAGGGTGGGTCGCCGGCTGTCGAAGATGCTGATCGCGAGTGTCATGGGTCGCATCTAGTTGAATTGGAACCAGTTAAGGTTAGAGATTCCGGCGGTGGTGCCTTGGAAGGTGAGGTAGAGATCATGCACCCCGGAGGCGCCGGTTACGGGTGCTGTTACTGTCTGCCAAGTCTGCCAGCCGCCTGTGATGGGGAGGGTTGCGGTGGCGATCAGGGGGCCGGTTGGGCTGTCCAAATGGAACTGCAGGGTGCCACCTTGGCCGGCGCTTGCGGTGCGAACGCTGACCGTGGCGACGGAGGTGCCGAAGTTGATGCCCTTGTAGAAGACAGAGGCGTTGGGGGCGACGTAGCCGAGGTCGTAGGCTCCGGTTGTGTCGGCGGTTGTCTCGGTCTCAAGGCCGGAAGCTTGCGAGTAGCTGGAGGCCTGGATCTGCCAAGTGGCGGGAGTGGAGGGTGGGCTGGTTTGGGCGCCAGTCCAGGTGAACGTCGCGGCGGCCAGGGATGGAAGGGTGTAAGAGAAGGACTGGGATCCCCAGGTCACGGTGAAGGTCTGACTGGTTGTCGCGTTATTGAAGACGACCAGGGCTTTGGAGTTGTCTGGATTGAGGAAGGCTACGCTGGCGATGGCGGGAGTATTGCTGGAGTAGATGCGCGTGGCTCCCGGCTGAACGTATTTGCTGTAGTGGCCGAGGGTGTAAAACTCGACGTCCTTGGTGACGGCGCCGGTGGTGCTGTTGACCGTCACGATGGGGGTGCAGGTGGCACAGCCGCCTAGGCCGTTGTTGAGCTCGGTTAGGTTGGGGCCGAGGGTCTGGTCAAGAGCGAGGCTCCACTTGACGAAGGACTTTGCGGCGTTGCGCATGACCTGAGTGATCTCGAGGAAGTCGGTGGTGAACTGGTCGGTTTGCCAGGTGCCGCCGGAGTGTTCGGTTTCCCAGGTGCCGAGGGTCGGGAACATGTTCTGCACTGTCTGCTGCGCGCCGGGTGTGCCTGCGTAGCCGTGCCACGCGGTTCCTGCTACGAGCGGAGAGGCGGCGACGATTGGATCGGCGAGGACAGTTTCGGGGTAGGCGGGGGTGTCCCAGTTGTGGTCGTAGACGAAGAGTTTGGTGGTGAGGCTGGCGCTCGTCAGGGCGGGGAGGACGTAATCCCGGAGGACGGTGAGCTGGGTTGGGGCGTCCATGTACATGCTGGGGTAGGCCGTCGTTTGATTCAGCGGCTCATTCTGGAGGGTGAGGTAGTCGTAGGTGACGCCGGCGGCTTTGTAGGCTTGCAGATACTTCGCGAGGTAGTTCGCGAAGGGCGTGTAGTCGGCGGGCAGGAGGGTGCCGGAGTTCATGGAGTTGGTGGACTTCATCCAGGCGGGAGGACTCCATGGGCTGGCTAGCAATTTCATCTGCGGATTGAGGGCTTTGGCTTGCTGGATGAGCGGGAGGATGTAGGACTGGTCGTGGGCGATGGAGAAGTTGGCGAGGGTGGAGTCGGGGGTTCCGTTGTTATCGTCGAAGGAGTAGAGGGAGCGGGCGATGTCGGTGGCACCGATTGGAACGCGCATGAAGCTGAGGCCGATGCCGTTGCCGGTGCGGGTGAAGAGGTCGCTGAGGGTGGCGGACTGCGTGGCGGAGGGCTGGACCTGCTGGAGGAGGTAGGCGGCGGAGTCGGTGAAGGCGGCGCCGAAGCCTTCGATGGTCTGGTAGGTTTGTGTTTCATCGACGAGGACGTTGTTGGTGCCGGCGGTGGTGGCGGTGAAGAGCGTCGCGGTTTGCGCGGCCATGAGTTGGGTTTGATCGTGGGTGCTCAGCACTACGGATACAGCTGGTCCGGCTATCTGGTAGAGGCCTTGTGCGGCTGGGCTGTTCGTGTAGCCGGTGGCCGCGGCGATTGCCGTGATGGTCATGTCGGCGGTGAAAGGGATTGCGGTGGTGTAGGCGGGCGAAGAGGTGGTGGGCGTCGATCCGTCGGTGGTGTAGTGGATAGTGGCGCTAGTGGTGGCGTCGGCGAGCGTGACGGAGTTCCCTGCTGTGAAGAGGCCGGGCGCGGGCGAGAAAGTTGGAGTGGCAGCGGCCTGCGGAGGCGGAGGAGGCGTGGTGCCGCCACCGGAGCCGCTGCCGCCGCATCCGGCCAGCATAAGAAAAATGACACTAAGAGCTAGCTTACGCATGGTGATTTGATCTTTCCGTATAGCAAATTTTTTGGTCGGATTTGGCGCACTCGGGTGCAGCAGGTTGCGGGCTCATGGCTGGGGTACGGTGAGGTTCAAGGCCTTCAGGTATCCCGCGTTGACGTGGGCGTGCTGGAATTTGATTTGTTGCAGCAGGTCTTGAAATGCTGCGTGCGCGTGTTCAAGTGACGGGCGCACGGGCAGGAGTTTTTCGGTGTTGCCGGTGGAGCGATTGAGTTTCGCGTAGGCGATGATTTCGTCCCAGTAGATGGGCTTGGGGAAGGAGACGATGCTGGCGGTGGCGTCCATGCGCTTGTAGGTCCAGAAGGCCCAGCCGATGTCGTTCTTATTGAGGACGGTGACGAAGTCGTGGATCCAGGTGTCGGTGTTTTCACCGGACTCACCGAGCCAGATGGGGACGTTATATTTTTCGCGGAAGTCGACATAGGACTGGACTGATTGCTGGGTGGGCGGCATCCAGTATTTGTGGAAGGTGTACATCACATTCTTGTCGAAGGGAGGTCCGAAGATTTTGAAGTTGGAGTCCCACTGCGCGCCGCCGAGGATGATGACGTGATGGGTGTCGACCTGGCGGATGCCGGCGGTGATCCGCTTGTAGATCGGCTCTAACGCCTGGTTGTATTGCTGGAGTTGGGGGAAGTTGGGAATGGGCTCGTTGAGGAGGTCGTAGCCGAGGACGGTTGGATTGTTGCGATAGTGCTGCGCGATACGTTTCCAAATGTCGATGGTGAGTTGCTGGTCGGCGGCCGACTCATAGAGCCAGGGATAGCCCCAGCTGTCGTCGATGTTGGCTCCGGTCTGGCCGCCGGGAGCGCAGTGCATGTCAAGGATGACGACCATGTGATATTTCGCGGCCCAGCCGATGACGCGATCGACGAGACGAAAGCCTTCATCGTTGCCGGGCGTGAAGAATTTGTAGTGGAAGGGGATGCGAATCGAGTTGAGGCCGGTGTCGTGGAGGAACTTGATGTCGTCTTCGGTGATGTAGGTGTCGCGGTATTGATTCCAGTACTGGACCGCTTCTTCGGGGCCGAGGAGCTGGTTGACGAGGTCTTCAATTTCGCGGGGAGACTGAGGGCCGTCGTCGAGATGGAACATGTAGCCTTCCTGCTCGAGCCAGTTGCCGAGATTCGTTCCCTTGAGGTGAAGGGGCGTGCCGTCGGGTGCGACGAGGTTGCGGCCGTCGGTGTGGATGAACTTCGATTCGGCGAGGAGCGTGGAGGGGAATGTGGAGGAGAGTGCAAGAAGAAGTACTGCGAACCATTTCGTCATAGTCGACCCAAGCCGGAAGTATGACCCCGCGTTTATGGCATAGTCAAACGATTGTCTTCCGGTGTGTTGAGTGCCTTGCGGAATGGAGCGCAGTGGGGCGCAGTGTTTGCTGAGAAACGGTGTTGCGGATCCTGAGTGGCAAGCAGTTTGGCAGGTGCGGGAGAGGCCTTGAACGTGAGAGGATTTCAGGATGAGTGATTTTCTTCCAAAGGCAGGCGGAGTGAAGGTAGGCGGACTGAGCCGGAAGGCGCAGAAGTTGCAGGCGATGCGCGAGAAGGCGGCAGCGGTGAAGACGGATGCCAAGGTGACGTCGGGAGCGTCGACGGCCGCGGTGAAGGCGAAGAGTTCGTTCGCGAATACGAAGAAGACGACGTTCCAGCGCAAGGCTGTTTAGCGGTCGATGGGTTTGCGACTGCATGAGACGCAGGGATTAGTGTGGGGGCGCGGGTAGGTACTGCGCGGGGATGGGGTGGTCCGGCGTTTCCGCATCCCAGAAGATGTTGACGATCCAGTAGCGATCGCCGTCCTTGAGGAGCTGGAAGCTGTTGATGCCGCGGACGAAGGGGGTGGCGTCGGTGGGCGCGTGGCGGGACTCGTAGGTGCTCCAGACCTGGACGATGTTGCCGTAGTGCTCGGTCACGTTATGGACGGAGCTTTCGTAGAAACCCATGGTGGCCATGCGGGCGCTGGCGCGAGCGATGTAGCCGTCGATGGTAAGGACGACGGCGTCGGCGTGGCCGGCAGAGGGAATGGTGGGGATGAGGCGCGCGTCGGGGATGAAGAGAGAACGCATGCGATCCCAGTCGCGGGGCTGGCCTTGCGGACCGGAAATGACACTGTAGACCGCGTTGAGGATGGCCTCGGGCGAACTGACGTCCGCGGGCTTCGCGACGGGCCAACCGGGATGTCCGGCGATGGAGCCAACCAGATGAGGCGACGCGGGGGCGGCAGCGGGCGCGGGGGCGGCTGTTTGAGCTAGCGCAGCTGCGCTGAAAAGCAGGACGATTAAAGATGCGGTCAGGCGCTGGGGCTTGGAGAGTCGGATCATGGGGTCCTCGGGATAGGAATACTGTACTTGGCTGAGGATGATCCGTGGGAGATCTGGCTACGTTAATTCGTTGGTGGTCGGGGGCGGGTTGTCTTTGTGCAGGGACAACGGCGAGGAAGATTTTTAGCGCTTGGCAGTGACCGCGGCGGTCTGGAGTTCGAGGACGACGCGGGTGAAGTCCATGTGATTCCAGGCCTCGGCGATCTTGCCGTCTGCGACGTGCAGGAAGCTGGTGCCGGAGAAGGTTGCGGTGCGGCCGGTGGGCGGAAATCCCAGCGCCTCACCGGTGTGAGTGACGGTCGCGGTCCAGCGGGCGGCTACGTTGTCGCCGTCGGCAATGATTTCGTCGACATGGACGCTGATGTTGGAGAAGGCCTCGTTGAAGAGCGAGTGAGCCTGTTTGAATTCGGAGGGGCCGGTAAGGATGGCGGAAGGCTCGGGAAAGCCGTGTGCTTTGCCATCGGGGAGCATGAGTTCATCGATGGTGGCGGGATTGCCTTGATTCCACACTTCGTCAAACCAGCGCTGGACAAGTTGCTGATTGGCTTTGCTCATCAGTCCTCCGTGAAGAGGAAAGAGTAGCACGGCCAGTGTGACGGGCGGACGCAGGATTGACGCTGTATAAAGGGACTGCTTCAAGGAGTTCGAGACGATGGAGTCACCGCGGCGCGAATCGATGGGGGAGGTGATATCGGAAGCTGTCGCCATGTTTATCATCATCGCGTTTGGCGACTCGGTGGCAGCGATGTACGTGCTTTACGATCCCAGCCCGTATCAGAATGCGTATTGGGGACTGTGCGTGGTGTGGGGGCTGGCGGTCACGATCGCGATTTACGCAACGGGATCGGTGAGTGGGTGCCATGCGAATCCTGCAGTAACGCTGGCGCTGGCGCTGTACCGCAAGTTTTCGTGGAAGAAGGTTTTGCCGTATTGCGCGGCGCAGACGGTGGGAGCGTTTCTGGGTGCGGTGGTGGTGTTTGTGTTGTTTGGACCGGTCATTAATCACTTCAATGCGGCGCATCAGCTCACGCGTGCGGGTGGTGGCGCGACGGGAGTGTTCTTCACGCATCCCGGACTTGCGGTGACGGCGATGCACGCGCTGCTGGACGAGATAATTCTCACGGCATTCTTGATCTTCGGGATCTTCGCCGTCACGGAGCAATATAACGAGCAGGCGCCGGGAGCGAACTTTGGTGCGGTGATTATCGGGCTGATTGTGGCGGTGATTGGCGCATCGATGGGCTACCTGGAGGCCTGGGCAATTAATCCGGCGCGAGACTTTGGGCCTCGGCTGTTCTGCTTCTTTGCGGGATGGGGGTCGTCGGCGCTTCCCTCTCCGGATCATTATTGGTGGGTTCCGATAGTCGGGCCATTGCTTGGGGGCGTGCTGGGTGGCGCGGCGTATCAACTGCTGATTCATCCGTTTCTGCCGGCGCGACGGCGCGCGCTGCGGGATCAGCGTGAGGCGACAGGGGCACAGGTCTAGCAAACAGGCTTCGTTGCGCGGTTCCCGTGTGTGCGGGTTTGAGACAGGGATCATGTTGCGCCGGGCGGCGGCCGGCGCAACGCCAGTCTGATGGCCACAAGGATTGAAGGAAAATGACAAATTCGCGGAGCACCGCAGAGTTGGTTTTCGAACCATCGGGGCGCTTTGGTTGTGAATTAATCATAGGAAAAGGCTGTTGATCTCACGTGGTTGCGCACGGACTTTGGGCGACGAGGTCGCTCTGAGTTGTTTTGAGATAGATTCCTGGGGGGTCGTTTCATCATCATCCCGGGGGGAGATTTTGGGCGCGGAGGACGGATAACTTGTCTGCGTGGAGGCCCTGGATACGTTCTATTTGACATCACGAATTTCGAAACCCACGATAACGTTGCGCACACAGAGTGACGGCGCGCCTCTCGTAAGTTGTTGCAATGATTTAGCTTCGCTGCTCGATCGGTAGAGGATTGGATTATGACGCGAGGTGTCGGCGGGATCGCAGAGCGAGTTTCGCGACCGAACGGCGATCAAGCGGGCAGCGGCGGCGCGGCTTAGATGGGGCCGAGAAAGAAAAGTATGTCGCTTCGCGATGCATATTTGTTCCCATATGCGGCGTCCGTGTTTTGCACTGACCTGTTCGTTTTGACAGTTTCCTCAATTTGCGCGCTACTAGTACCTTAGTGTGAGCGTCGTGAGCCTTTGGGCTATCAACTGACGCGACATCCAGGAGGTTTTTGTGAAGAATTGCGTCCGCGCCATTTCCATGTTCGTTGTATTGGCAGTTCCCGTTTTCGCTCAGAGCAAGTTTGACGACCGCCTGAGTGAATCAGCCGAAGTTTTGCGGCAGATGGCAAAACCCGATGCTATTCCGCCCGCAGTTCTCAATCGCGCCGCCTGCGTGCTTGTGTTCCCGATGGTGAGAAAAGTCGGTATCGGGATTGGCGTGAGCTACGGCCGCGGCGTGTTGGTTTGCCGGAAAGGCGCCGACATGATGGGACGCTGGTCTGCTCCCGCGATGTACCGGCTCAACACGGGCAGCCTTGGTGTGCAGTTGGGTAGTTCGTCGACGGATTATGTCCTGGTGATCGAGACGCAAAAGGGCGCGCTCAAGATCCTCTCCGGCAAGCTGAAGCTGGGAGCGGACGCGAGTGCGGTTGCGGGACCGACCGGAGCGAAGGCCGTTGCGGCGAATGATCCTAACATCGACATCCTGACGTATTCGCGTGCCAAGGGCGGCCTGTTCGCGGGCGCTTCGCTGGGTAGCGCGTCCATGGATTCTGACGATGATGCCAACAAGGCCATCTATGGCAAGGACATCGATGCGACCCAGATTATCCGGAGCGAGGCTGTTCCGGCGTCGGGCGCGTCGATTGTTTCAACGCTGACAAGACTTTCGCCGAAGCGGATCCAGTAGTTTCAGCGATTGCCGTTGTTGGTGTGGCGGAAGCTGAACGCTTTTGCTGACCGACAGGCAACAATAGTTTCGAAAGGGTGCAGGAGTCGAGTTCCGACCCCTGCACCTTTTTGCTTGCCTGATCGGTTGTCGTGGTGAAACAGCGTGCGTCTTAGGTGGGTTTCGGGCCAAGTGCGATGCGCGGTCAATTCGGGTCCGCTGGAGGGGTTCTGAGGTTTGGTTCTGAGTGGAGACTACAGATGGATGATGTCTACATCTCCCCAGGCGTCGCGCAGGTATTCGGCAACCAGGCGCCGGTGACAATGGTGTGGCTTATCTTCGCTGCATAAGAGGCAAGCTCCCTCGAGCTGATCCCGGGAGATTATTTGCTCGATTCGTCTTTCCTTCATCAGCGAATTGAAACGCGCTTCGTAGGTGTCCCAATCGTGGGTCTTCTTTTTATAGTCGTCCAGCATGGTTTTTTCGGGTGCCAGGGCGACGAGGTGTTGATATCCAACTCCGCAGATCGTTTCCGCGAAATATTTGAGATCGGCTTTCTTGGCGAAGCCGGCTAATTGCGAAACATTGTTCAGGCGAACGTCGGCTATGCGCGTCACTCCAGCTTTGGACAGACGCGAGAAGAAATCATCTGCGGTCTTTCGGGTAAATCCAATCGTGAAGAGTTGCATGATTAGGCCACCAGATCGGGAATCTTGTCTTCGGGAAGCGCGTAGGCAATTTTTTCTTCTTGCAGAGAGTACGCGAGTTGGGTGAGTTCTTCGTCGGTCTTGAACATATCGCGTTGGACCACGAGGTTCAGCGAATGCTTGAGGCGCTGGATCGTTTCCTGATGCGTTTCGGTTGAGCCATCGGCGAGGATATGGCTTACGTCGAGATTTCTGGTGACAAGGTGCCGTGCAACGAGGATGCAGCGGTGGCATTGCAGCGGGTCCTTCTCTGCGCACATTATGGCGACGGTGTACTTCTCGGCGCTCATCTCGATGCGATCGAGACCGTCCTGAAACAGCGTCTGTCTGGCGAGGCGGTCATAGACAACTTTGCCGTTTTCGTAACGGCTTTCGTCCGAGCTTCGCGCTCCTAATTCTTCACCAAGGAAGAGGTAGCGGATGCTTGCTTCGCTCAGTACTTTTTCGATAAAGGGTTGGCTGAAGTCCTGGTTGACCCGGGTGCGCGGACTCGACCTTACATCCGCGACCGCCGTGACGCCGTTGTTACGCAACAGATCGAGAAAGAACTCGGTCGGGTGATTGGAGTGTCCGATGGTAAAGATTCGATTGATCAGGTCATGCCTCCATCACGCCAGCTATCAGCTTGTAGCAGGCGTGGGTGCGTTCAAAAGCTTGTCCGATGCTTATACAGAGAAGAGGCTTAAGGGTTGTACGCTTAGTGCCCAGTTCGTACTGTGAAAACTCTTGCTCGATCAAAGGGTCCGTAACGGTCAACTTATAGGAAGAATTCCGGAGCCGGAATTCGCCTCGAACTTTTCTCTTGTGGTCATGTTCCGAGGTGGCCGTCATGGTCAACTTGTCAGGACAGATGAGCTTGAGGGAGCTCTTCATTCTTGAGGCTACGCGCTCGTCCATTACATCATTGATGCCATGGGACGTACGTTTTCCGTTGACCCACAGCGAACTACATGGCATCGAAACCAGGTCCAAAGCTTCCTCATACGTAAGGTTATCGAGCTTATGCCACGGCTTGGCGGAATCAACAAGGACATCCTCTGAATGGCAACCGATTGGGTTCGGTTGCAGAAGCGAAATGTCGATGAGATCGAGGAGTTGCGGCTCAGTGCCGTCTTCATAAAAGCGCTCCGCGTTGAGTTCCCCACTGCCATGGTTCGAGACTGGACGTATCCAAACCCAATGATCGTTTTCTTTCCAAGCGAGTCCTGCGATACATCTGCCACCGTATTTGCGGGAGTTTGCTAGGCAAACCATTGTTACTGGGGACATTGAATGGCTCTGCGACCTACCAGGGTCTTCACTGTAGCTCACATTTCTCTGCGTTGATGTGATGGTTGCCGTGGTTTGCTTTCTGCTCCAAAATGGAAGGGCATCCACTCAGCTCATAAGCGAATCAGGCGTTGCAACAAACAGGAAATAGGTAAATTCTTCGGACGATGGGGGATCCGAGCATGAAGAAGATCTGGGTCGGGAGACTTGTCGGCTTTCTCATCGTTGTTTGCTGTGTTTTGTCCTTCACTTCTTCGGTGGACGCGAACAAGAGCAACTTGCCGCGATTGCCGGGGGGAGCGCTGTTGATGGGGCAATTTCCTGATAACTTGGCGGTTACGGCGGGAGAGAAGACTACGGAGATTGAGGGGGGTGGGGAGTGGGAGTTGGTTCCTAGTCTTTCGGCGGATGGGCGGGTGGTGGCTTCGGCTCGGATGTTGCCGAATAAGTCGCTGGAATCGAAGCCTACGTTTGTTGTGGGGACCTTCGATATTGTTCAAAACAAATGGACAGACTACTGGGGGCTGCAGATCAAGGGGGGGACGATTGCGATTTCTCCGGATGGGTCGAAGCTGGCTTGCAGCAACATGGCGGAGGGGCCGGCGTTGCTGCATGTTCTTGATTTGAAGACGGGAAAGGTGGTGGTGGGGCCGGAGGTTACGAAGTATGACCGCGCTCTGAGTTGGTCGCCGGATAGCCGGCGGGTTGCGTTTGTTAAGAAGGTTGAGGGGGAGACTGATGATTCGCCTACAACGCTGATTCCAGAGATTTACGTGTTCGATGTGGGGGACGGAAAGGTGACGAAAGTGGCGGAGGGGATAGCGCCTTCTTGGTCGCCTTCGGGGGAATGGATTGCTTTTAGTGATTACTCGGTGTTTCGGCATGGGAAGTATGCCGATACGGTGCATCGGGTGAGCTTGGTACATCCCGATGGGACGGGGTTGAAGGTGGTGACGGAGTTGAGGAAGGGGGAGGATTTGTTTCTGCCAGCGGTGTGGAGTCCTGATTCGAAGGAGTTTTTCATTGAGCGGCCGCAGGAAGATGAGGTGAATCCTAAGGTGGATGTTTACATGCTGGACCTGGCTACGCTGAATATGTCGGTGAGGTTCAGGAGGACTCCTGAGATTTATGGGTGGGCGGCGCACCGGTAATTTGGGGCGAAACTGGTGCGGTTTAGGTGGGTTTCGGGTAACGCGGCGACATCTTAGCCTCGTTTCGGGA
>Ga0302302_1000675_pt1 | contig 20904 bp, 29 predicted proteins | sample III_Palsa_E1_3_FD_198766 | JGI IMG/M metagenome (GOLD analysis project Ga0302302, IMG submission 198766) | Peat permafrost microbial communities from Stordalen Mire near Abisko, Sweden - III_Palsa_E1_3 | ecosystem: Environmental > Terrestrial > Soil > Palsa > Peat permafrost | place: Sweden...
GTGCTCTCCTCTGAGGTTCATCCGTATGACTTGTTGAAGTATGAGAACGCCATCTTCTCGAAGGCTGCGTTCGAGACCCTGACGGAGACGCTGAAGAAGAGCGTTTCCAAGCGGCAGCACGCCGAGAAGGAGGCTGCATAAATGCCTACCCTATATAACGTAATTCGCCGCCCGTTGATTACCGAGAAGGCCCTGACCACTCGCGAAGTGGAAGGCTCATTGGTATTCGAAGTGGCTGCCAATGCAACGAAGACTGAAGTCAAGCAAGCGGTTGAAACACTGTTCAATGTGAAGGTGGCGAGCATTCGCACCGCAAGCGTTGTCGGCAAAGAGCGCAAGCGCGGCCGCTATGCAGGTTTCCTGCCCGACTGGAAGAAGGCGTATGTGCGCCTGAAGGCCGGCGAGAAGGTTCCCGACTTCGCAGCAGAGATCTAGTACTACGTTGTCAGTTCTCAGTTGTTAGTTCTCAGCAGAAGCCTTTACTGATAACTGAAAACTGACAACTAAGAACCCAAAGCACCATGTATCGCGCTCACCAAGAAGTCAGCACTTAGCGCGGCAAAGGATTAGCAACATGCCGATTAAATCATTTCGTCCGATCACGCCGACCCTTCGCTTTCAGACGAAGCTGGTCAACGATGACATTACGACCGACAAGCCGCATAAGCCGCTGCTCTCGGTAAAGCCACGCACTGGCGGCCGCAACAATATGGGCAAGCTGGTTGTTCGCCACCAGGGCGGCGGGCACAAGCAGAAGTTGCGCCTCATCGACTTCAAGCGCGACAAGTTCGGAGTTCCGGGCACGGTCGCTACGATCGAGTACGATCCCAACCGCAGCTCGCGCATCGCGCTGGTTCATTACGCCGATGGGGAGAAGCGCTACATCATTCAGCCGATCGGGCTGAAGGTGGGGCAGAAGATCATGAGCGGCCCGGAGGCCGATATCCTGGTCGGCAACGCTCTGCCGCTGAAGAACATCCCGACCGGTACGATCGTGCACAACATCGAGCTGCGTCCTGGTAAGGGCGCGCAGATGGCTCGCTCGGCTGGTGCGCAGGTGAACTTGATTGCCAAGGAAGGCGACTACGCGCTTCTGAAGCTGCCTTCGGGCGAGACGCGCAAGGTGCTCGTGGAGTGCATGGCGACCATTGGCCAGGTTGGCAATACCGATCACGAGAACGTCACGATCGGTAAAGCTGGACGCAACCGGTGGAAGGGTATTCGCCCGGCCAACCGCGGTGTTTCGATGAACCCTGTCGATCACCCGCACGGCGGTGGTGAAGGCAAGACCTCGGGCGGACGTCACCCAGTGACGCCGTGGGGTCAGCCGACACGTGGCTATAAGACTCGTAATAACAAGCGGACCGATGTGTTTATCGTGACGCGCCGGAATAAGGGCAAGTAAGGAAAGACAGCTTCTAGCTAAAGGCAAAAGCTAGAAGCTAAGAGTTCTTCGGGAAGTAAAAGCTACACCAAGTCTCGTACCTGAGAGATTCGTCGTATTCAGCACCGCAGTATGGAGTGAGTTATGTCACGTTCAACGAAGAAGGGCCCGTTCATCGACGCCCACCTGATGATCAAGATCGAGGCGATGAACACCGCCAACGAGAAGAAGGTCATCCGCACCTGGTCCCGCCGCTCGACGATCCACCCGGACATGGTGGGTCACACGATTGCTGTGCACAACGGCCGCAAGTTCATTCCGGTGTATTGCACGGAGAACATGGTGGGCCACAAGCTGGGAGAGTTCTCGGCTACGCGCACGTTCAAGGGCCACTCGGCGAAGGCTGGCGACACGGCGAAGGGCAAGTAAGCCGTCGCAGGCAGTGATTAGGATTCGACAGATTTGTACGTTTGAAGGACATCGCAATGCATAAAGCAATTGACACAAAGAATACCGAGTTTCGTGCTGAGGCCCGCTTCCAGCGCTGCAGCCCGCAGAAGGCCAAGCTGGTGCTTGACCTGATCAAAGGTCTGCGCGTGGAGAAGGCAATCAACACCGTGGCATTCACCAACAAGCGCATCGCGCCCGTGGTGGAGAAGGTGCTGCGCTCGGCGGTCCAGAATGCTCAGCATTTGTCGGATGAGCGTGGACTCGACATCGACATCGACAACCTGTACGTCAAGACCGCGGTCGCGAACGAGGGACCGAGGATGAAGCGCATCCGCCCTGCTCCAATGGGCCGTGCGTTCCGTTACCAGCGCCGCATCGCGCACATCATCATCACGGTGGCAGAGAAGAAGGCTGCCGGCGCTGAGGTTGAGGCGACGACGGCTCCGGTGAAGGCGACCGCAGGCAAGCCCGCAGCGAAGAAGGCGGCGGCGAAGAAGTCTCCAGCAAAGAAGGCCGCGGCGAAGAAGGCTCCGGCTAAGAAGAAGGCTGTCGCCAAGTAGTTGGGCGGTAGTTACAACGAATTTTGCAGTAGGTAATGAGAAACATCAACCGCGCCGGCTCAACCGGCTATGGTTCAGGAATAGGGAAGCTATGGGACAGAAAGTCCATCCGTACGGATTCCGCCTCGGCGTCAACAAGCCCTGGAAGTCACGCTGGTTTATCGAGCGCGGCTACGACAAGCTGCTGGTCGAGGACGTGAAGTTGAAGGCAGAGCTCCGCGAGAAGCTCAAGGCTGCCGGCGTGAGCTCGGTAGAAGTTGAGCGTCCGGGCAACAAGCTGCGGCTGATCATCCGCACTGCGCGTCCGGGCATCATCATCGGACGCAAGGGCGCGGAGATCGACAAGCTCAAGGCCGATATCCAGAAGCGCACCAGCCGCGAGGTGTTTATTGACATCCTCGAGGTCAACAAGCCGGAGCTGGACGCTCAGCTCGTCAGCGAGAACATTGCGCTACAGCTGGAGAAGCGCGTCAGCTTCCGCCGCGCCATGCGTAAGAGCGTGGATTCGGCGTTGCGATTCGGTTGCAAGGGCATCAAGGTCCGCGTTTCGGGCCGCCTGAACGGCAACGAAATCGCTCGGTCGGAGTGGTATCTGCAGGGACGTCTGCCGCTGCACACGCTGCGCGCCGATATTGACTACGGGTTCTCTGAGGCTCACACGACGTATGGAATCATCGGTGTGAAGACCTGGGTTTATCGTGGCGATATCTACGAGCAGAAGAAGCGTCGCGAGCCGGCAGTCATTACCACCGGCGCGTTCTAACTTTTCTTTGTGTTTCGGGGATCCGTGGCGAGCTTTTTCCACGGATTTCCGGTATACTTAACAGGTTTGGCCCCGAGTCTGCCCGTATCGAAGGCGAGGTTTGCTGGAGATTCAGTGGCAGAGACCCCGGTCAGCACCTAAGCCGTTCCCCTGAGAAGTTGACAGGTTTGTTCAAAGGAAATTCCTCATGCTTTTACCCAAGAAGGTTAAGTATCGCAAGCAGCAGCGCGGTCGCATGTGCGGCAAGGCGTGGCGCGGCTCCGACATCTCGTTCGGCGACTACGGTTTGAAGGTTCTGGAGTGCGGTTACATCACCGACCGCCAGATCGAAGCCAGCCGTATTGCCATGACGCGGTTCATCAAGCGCGGCGGCAAGGTTTGGCTGCGCCTTTTCCCGGACAAGCCAATCACGAAGAAGCCGGCCGAAACCCGTATGGGTAAAGGCAAGGGCGCTCCGGATCACTGGGTTGCGGTCGTTCGCCCCGGCAAGATTTTGTTCGAGATGGAAGGCGTTCCGGTAGAGCTGGCTAAAGAGGCTATGCGTCTGGCGGCTCACAAGCTTCCGCTCAAGACCACGTTTGTTGTACGCCCCGGCCTCAAGGTCGAAGTGGCTGCTAAGTAAAGCCGTTCAGGCGAGAAAGAAGTTATTTATGGAAATCGACAAGATCCGCAATATGAGCGATGACGAGTTGAAGAGCGAAGAGGCGAAAGCCGCTGAGCAACTCTTCCGCATTCGCTTCGCGAAGAGCCTCGGAAAGCAGGAGGGCATTGGCAAGATCAAGTCCCTCAAGCTGGATATCGCAAAGTTTAAAACAATTGCCAAAGAGCGTTCGCTCGCGACTGCTAAGGCAGGGAAGGAATAATCATGGCTGAGACCACTGTCACTACCCCCGCCGCCGAACAGGCAGCACCGCGTCGCACCGAGAAGGTTGGCCTGGTTGTTTCGACCAAGATGGAGAAGACCATCGTTGTCGAGATCGAGATGCGCAAGGCTCACCCGAAGTACAAGCGCGTGCTGAAGTCCAACAAGAAGTTTTATGCGCACGACGAGCAGAACTCGGCGCGCGTAGGCGATATGGTTCGCATCCGCGAGACGCGTCCGCTATCGAAGCTGAAGCGCTGGTCGTTGGAAGAGATCATTCGCCGGTCGTCGTTGTCGGTGCTGCCGGATGAGAAGCCGGTTGTCGTAGCGAAGTAGTTGGGCGATTTTTAGAGTTTAGCGGCTGAAGCTTTGGCCGCGCAGGCACGAGATAGCAACGGCTTCCCGCCGCCAAGCTCTCGGGCAAGTTTCACCTCTCGAACCAGTATTCGGCGAGAGCTTGAACCAGGAGAATCATCATGGCAGTTCAAATGCGCACAATGCTTGCCGTCGCCGATAACTCGGGCGCCCGCAAGCTCCAAGTCATCCTGCCGCTCGGCGGCGGTCTCGGCAAGAAGGCCGGCCTTGGCGATGTGGTTACGGCAGCGGTGAAGGAAGCATCGCCGGATGGCACGGTTAAGAAGGGTAAGGTCGTCAAGGCGGTCATCGTCCGTACGCACAAGGAATATCGCCGCCGGGATGGAACGTACATCCGCTTCGACGAGAATGCAGCGGTTGTGGTGAATGATGCGATGGAGCCGGTTGGCACGCGCGTATTCGGACCGGTTGCCCGTGAACTGCGCGACAAGAAGTTTCTGAAGATCGTGTCGCTCGCACCTGAAGTTATTTAGTAAAGGGTTTAGGGCCCAGTGTTCAGGGCCCAGACAAACAAATCGGATTCCGACTCCGTAGCGCGTTGCATGCAACGATGATTGTCGAGGAAAGAGAGTTACCATGCCGAACAAGTTCAAGCCGTCGAATGGCAGCAAGTCGAAGATCCGGATCAAGCGCAACGATATGGTTGTCGTGATTGCGGGCAAGGATAAGGGACCGAAGGCTCACCGCGTGTTGCGTGTGATCGTCGACAAGCAGCGCGTGCTGGTTGAGGGCGTTGGCATGATCAAGAAGCACATGAAGCCGAATCCGCAGAAGAATGTGGCGGGCGGCATCCTGGAGCAGGAGGCGCCGATTCACATTTCGAATGTGCAGCTGGTCGACTCCGAAGGCAAGGGAACGCGCGTTGGGTACCAGGTTGAAGGTGACAAGAAGACACGGGTTGCCCGCTCGAATGGCGGCGTGATCGCCGAGAAGAAGTTCAAGAAGTAGTTGGATAAGTTGGACTGGAACGCAGGTTCGAAGTTGAGTCGAAAGTAAATTGAGCACCCCACGAAACGGTATACAGCGCAAGCTACCCCGGAACCGTGGAGAAAGAGAAGAGAGATCATGGCAGCACGTTTGAAAGAGAAGTATCACGGCGAGATTAAGCAGTCGCTTCAGAAAGAACTCGGCCTCGAGAACGCGATGGCAGTTCCGAAGCTCGAGAAGATCGTGATCAACATGGGTTTGGGCGAAGCGACCCAGAATGTGAAGATCATGGATCCGCTGCTTGCTGACCTGGGATCGATTGCCGGACAGAAGCCGGTCATCACGAAGGCGAAGAAGTCCATCGCGGCGTTCAAGCTGCGCGAGGGCATGCCGATTGGCGCGATGGTTACGCTGCGTGGCGACAAGATGTATGAGTTTCTCGATCGCCTGATTTCGGTTGCGCTGCCTCGTGTGCGCGACTTCCGCGGCGTGAGTTCGAAGAGTTTTGATGGGCGCGGCAACTACACGCTCGGCTTGCGCGACCAGCTGATCTTTCCGGAGATCGACTACGCGAAGGTAGACAAGATCAAGGGAATGAACGTTACGATCGTGACCACGGCGAAAGACGATAATGGTGCCCGCGAGCTGTTGAAGAGCTTCGGTATGCCGTTCCGCGTGGGAGCGTAACTCCAACGATTTCGGCGGGTATTCTTACCGTCAAGGTTTCAACGCAGTTAGATTGAGAGAATAAAGAGATATGGCAACCACAGCAAAACGCGTCAAAGACGCACGCAAGCCGAAGTTCAAGTCTCGTCAGCACAACCGCTGCCAGCTCTGCGGCCGTCCGCGCGCTTTCCTGCGCAAGTTCGGTGTCTGCCGCCTGTGCTTCCGCAGCCTTGCGCTGAAGGGCGAGATTCCGGGCGTCGTTAAGTCCAGCTGGTAATTGCGGCTGTTCAAACGCTGCAGGCTGCTAGCTAGCGGTACTCGCGCGTAGTCAAGATCGGCGCTTCGGCGCCACAACCATTCCCGCAGGTTCTCCAGGCTGGCTGAAAACGCCGGCAGGAGCGAACGGGGGATGAAAGGAAAACGATGAACCTCACCGATCCGGTAGCAGATTTTCTTACACGTATTCGCAATGCGCACCGTTCTCGCCACCAGAAGCTCGACGCTCCGGCCTCCAAGCTGAAGACCGAGATTGCCCGCATTCTGAAGGAAGAGGGTTATATCGCCAACTACAAGGCTGCTGAGGAAGATGGCCAGAAGGTGTTGCGCGTATACCTGAAGTACGGCCCGAACAATGAGGCTGTGATTCGCGACCTGAAGCGCGTCTCGCGTCCTGGCTGTCGTGTGTATATCGGCAAGGACGAGATCAAGCGCGTGCAGGGCGGCCTGGGTATCTCGATCATGACTACACCGAAGGGTGTGATGACCGGTCGTCAGGCGCGCCGCGAGGGCGTTGGCGGCGAGATTCTCTGCGAAGTCTGGTAAGAGAAGCGCATACAGATTTTGGAATCAGAACAAGCGGGTAACCGCCGGCTGCAGTGGAACTCACACGATGTGAGGGACTCGCAAGCCATCAAGGATTGAAGTTATGTCACGTATCGGCAAGAAGCCTATCACGCTGCCCAAGGGTGTGAAGTACACCGTTCAGAGCAATGTCGTCGTCGTCGAAGGCCCCAAGGGCAAGGTGAACGCCTTGATTCCGGCGGGCATCACGTTCTCGGAGAAGGACGGTGTGCTGACCGTTGAGCGTCCCGATGACGCGCATGCAGCAGTACATGGCCTGGCGCGCGCGCTGGTGTTCAACGCCGTTGAAGGCGTGACGAATGGCTGGAAGAAAGAGCTCGACGTGGTTGGTATTGGATACCGCGTGGAGATGAAGGGTAAGGATACGGTCGTGTTCACGCTCGGCTACTCTCACCCGATTGAGTTCCAGCTGCCGACGGGCATTGAAGTTGCGATCGATCCGAAGCAGACGCATGTCACGGTCTCGGGGATTGATCGGCAGAAGGTTGGCCAGGTTGCGGCCGATATGCGCTCGCTGCGCAAGCCGGATCCGTACAAGAATAAGGGTGTTCGCTACTCCGACGAGAAGCTCAAGAAGAAGGTCGGAAAGACGGGCGCTAAGTAAAGTCAGGGATTAGGGAACAGGGATTAGGGATTAGCTAAGAGCTTCCCGGTCCCTGGACCTTGGGTCTCAATACAGAGTTAACCGAACGTCGTCTGACTAGGACGACGCCTTTAGGAAGGAAGAACTACGATGATTAATCTTCGCCAACGCAACAACATTCGCCAGACGGTGCACTCGCGCATTCGTGCCAAGATGTCTGGCACTGCGGAGCGTCCGCGCCTCAATGTGTACCGTTCGCTCAATCACATCTATACGCAGCTGATCGACGACGCGAATGGCGTCACGATCGCCTCGGCCTCCACGATGACCCCGAAGAGCACGGAGCGCAAAGGCGGCGGCAACGTCGAAGCTGCCAAGGCTGTCGGCAAGTTGATTGCCGAGCGCGCGCAGGAGAAGGGCATCAAGAAGGTGGTATTCGATCGCGGCGGCTATCTGTATCACGGCCGCATCAAGGCGCTGGCCGATGCTGCTCGTGAAGCCGGTTTGGATTTCTAGTAAGGATCAATAGAACGCGTTAGACGTTCAAAAAACGCAGCGATGACTGCAGCCTCCGGACCGGTGTGCCGGGGAGAAAATAGAGGAAACAACGATGGCAATGAAGAAGAGACTCGACGGAAGCCGGATGAACCTGAAGGATGAGGTTGTGTCCATCAATCGCGTGACCAAGGTCGTCAAGGGCGGCAAGAACATGTCGTTCGCGGCGCTCGTAATTGTGGGCGATCCTGCTGAGGGCGTGGTTGGCTACGGCTCCGGTAAGGCTAAGGAAGTTCCGCAGGCGATCCGCAAGGGCATCGAAGCGGCCAAGAAGAATTTGATCAAGGTCAACATGACCGGCTACACCATTCCGCACGTGGCTCTGGGTCACTACGGTGCTGGTGAAGTGCTGCTGAAGCCGGCTCCTGAAGGTACCGGCATCATCGCGGGCAAGACGGTTCGCGCCGTGATGACCGCCGCCGGTGTGCAGAATGTGCTGACCAAGAGCCTCGGCTCGGCCAATCCGCACAACGTGATTAAGGCTACGTTTGACGCACTCACGCAGCTGCGCGACAAGGCAGAGGTTGCTGCGCTGCGTGGCAAGTCTGTCGACGAGCTGTAACAACAGGGTTTAGGGCCCAGGGTTCAGTGAATGAAATCATTCTGGGCAGCAGGTGTTGAGCCCCGAATCGGAGAAAAACAATGGCAAGCGAAAACAAGATCAAGCTTCAGTACTTCCGCTCCAAGATCTGCACGCCGGTAAAGCACAAGCTCGTGATCAAGGGCCTGGGTTTCACGCGGTTGAACCAGATTGTTGAGCGTGAGGATACTGCGTCGATTCGCGGCATGGTGGCAAAGGTGCCCCATCTCGTTCGGGTCGTCGACTAGTTTTATATCGCCTCAATCGTGAGGCCACCACATGCGAGTCGGATACCTCTTGCGAGGCAGCCCGGCGTTAGCGAGGAAATTATGGCACTGAATCTCAGCAATCTGAAGGCGCCCAAGAAGGCGAATGAAAACAAGAAGCGCGTTGGCCGCGGTATGGGCTCGGGTATGGGTAAGACCTCGACGCGTGGCCATAAAGGCCAGGGTTCGCGCTCCGGCTCGAGCCTGATGCGCGGGTTCGAAGGCGGCCAGATGCCGTTGCATCGCCGCCTGCCCAAGCGTGGCTTTACGAACATCTTCCGCGTGGAATATGCGGTCCTTGGACTAGACACCATCGCTGAGCTGAATGAGAGCGAGTTGACGCTCGAGAAATTGACCGAGCACGGCATCCTCAAGAAGCGCAATGGCTTAGTGAAGGTCCTCGCGAATGGCGAGTTGAAGTCGGCGGTTACGGTGCATGCGCACAAGTTCTCGAAGGCAGCTCAGAAGGCCATCGAGGCAGCCGGCGGCAAGGCCATCGTCATCGGCGGCGAAGCTGCTCCGGCGGCGTAAAGAATCGGGCCGGGGCTAGCGCTTCGGCCTCTTTTGCTTCTGTGCTGTTCGCGAAATATTGCGCGTAGAATATTAGTCAGCAACTCCAGCAGAGTGGTCGCATCAGCCTAATGGCGCCAGCGGCACTCCGCTCCAAATCTTCGGTTCAAGGCCTCAAACTTCGATGCTCGAGAAATTCCTCAACATCTTTCGCATTCCGGATCTACGCAAGCGCATCGGGTTCACGCTCTTTCTGCTTGCGGTCTACCGTCTCGGCGCACATATTCCTACGCCCGGCATCGACGCCGCAAGGTTATCGCAGTACTTCAATCAGAATGCTGGTGGAGCGCTCGGCCTGCTCGATCTTTTCAACGGTGGCAACCTGCGTAAGCTGACGGTCTTTGCCCTGGGCATCATGCCGTACATCACCGCGTCCATCATCTTCCAGCTGCTCACGGTCATCTATGAGCCGTTGGCGAAGCTGCAGAAGGAAGGCGAACTTGGACGTCGCAAGATCACCCAGTGGACCCGTTATGTCACGGTTCTGCTTGCAGTCGTGCAGAGCTTCTTCATTGGCCTGACGCTTACCAGCACCGCAACTGGCGAGACGATGGTGACTCTTACCAAGGGCGAGTTCCTCCCACTCTGCGTCATTACGCTGACCGCCGGAACAGCCTTCATTATGTGGCTGGGTGAGCAGATCACCGAGCGCGGCATCGGTAACGGCATGTCGCTGCTGATCTTTACCGGCATTGTGGTTGGTCTTCCGCGCGGCATCGCTGACCTGTATCAGAAAGCCGCGACCCAGGCATGGGGAGGCTTCACACCCATTGCCATCGCACTGCTGGTTGTCATGATGGTGGCGGTGGTTGCGTTCATTGTTTATGTCGAACGGTCCGAGCGTCGGATTCCGATTCAGTCGGCTAAGCGTATGGTTGGCCGGCGGATGACGCAGGCTTCCAACAGCTTCCTCCCGCTTAAAGTGAACTCTGGCGGTGTCATGCCCGTCATCTTTGCTGCCTCGATTCTGTCGGCACCCATGCTGCTCGAGAACATCAGCCTTTTTGGTTCCGGTCCGCTGCGTGATACGAGCTTCCTTGGTCCGATCTTCCGCGCGCTTGCGCCGGCTGAGCCCTGGTACGTTGTGCTCTACATATTGGCGATCATCTTTTTCGCTTACTTCTATATCTCCATCATCTTCCGTCCCGACGATATCGCGGACAACATGCGGAAGTATGGCAGCTTCATTCCCGGCATCCGTCCGGGGAAGCGGACGTCGGATTTCATCAACGATGTGCTGACGCGCATTACGCTTGTGGGCGCTATCTATCTCGTCGCCATCTCGATTATCCCGATGTTCCTGATCTCGGGTATTCACTTCAATCATCTGTGGCTGGTTGGCGGTATCTTTGACCGGATGCCAACGTGGGTGACGAATGGACTTGGGCTTAATTTCTACTTCGGCGGCACGTCGCTGCTGATCGTCGTGGGTGTCGCGATGGATACGGTGCAGCAGGTAGAGGCGCAGTTGATCATGCGCCACTATGACGGCTTCAGCCCGAAGTCCGGGCGTATTCGCGGCCGTCGCAGCTGGTAGTCGCTCTCAGCCTCTCTTGCAGTATGCAGGTACCCAGGTCTGGAGTCTCGGACCTGGGTTTTTATTGAGAGCTGGAACTTAGGACGCAGCAATGAAAGCGATGGAGCAATGGAAGCATCGATGATTCGCATGACCGAGCCCGCAACCAAATCGACCGCGTTCTTGCCTGGACCTGTACTTTTGCTTGGCGCGCCCGGTGTTGGGAAGGGAACGCAGGCCAAGCGGCTGATGGATGAGTTTGGCATTCCGCAGATCTCGACTGGCGACTTGCTGCGCGAGCATCGCAGGAATCGTACACCGCAGGGCATGATGGCTGATGAGTTGATGGCCACGGGGCAGCTAGTTCCGGACGACCTGGTGAACCAGATGGTTGCGACGCGGCTGACGGAGCCGGACACGGAGCGTGGGTACATCCTCGACGGATTTCCGCGCACGCTCAACCAAGCTGAGTGGCTGGATGGGCAGCTTGCGAACTCGACCTTGCCGGTGATTGCGGTGAGTATCGTTGTGCCGGAGCGCATTCTGTTGGAGCGCATTACCGGACGACTGACTTGCCCTGTCTGCGGCACCATCTACAATCGATATTCTGAACCGCCGATTACGGCAGGCCTCTGCGATCGCGAAGGCGCAAAGCTGGTGCAGCGGGCGGATGATACCGAACCGGTGTTCTACGAACGGATGAAGGCATTCGAAGCCAAGACCGCAGCCGTGATCGAGTACTATCGGGCCCAAGACAGTCGTTTCGCCGAGGTCGATGGGAATCTTCCTGTCGATGAGGTAATGCAGTCCATCCGCGCAACGCTTTTCCGGTTGCGCCGCTATACGGAGTCTTAGAAAGACTTCGGTCATTGAAGGTTTGAGCGTTTGAGCTATGGCAATCCTGATCAAATCCGAGGCTGAGATTGAAAAGATGCGTATCTCAGGCGTCGCGCTCCGCAAGGTGCACGATGCGGTAAAGAACGCTGTGCGTGTTGGTGCGACCACGATGGATCTTGAGCGCGCGGCTGTCGCCAAGGTGAAAGAGCTCGGCGTCAAGCCAGCGTTTCTGGACTATCACGGATACCCGGCGGTGCTGTGCACGTCGGTGAACAACGAGGTCATCCACGGAATTCCTAACGACAAGCGCGTGTTGCAGGAGGGGGATGTGGTCTCGGTCGACTGCGGCGTGATTGTTGATGGCTACTACTCCGATGCTGCTGTCACGCATCCGGTTGGAAAGATCTCAGCGTCGGCTGAGAAGCTGCTGCGCGTTACCGAGGCATCCCTCTATGCGGCAATTGATAAGGCTCTGGTAGGGGGCCGGCTCTTTGATATCTCGCACGCGGTTCAGGCGATTTGCGAGGCAGAGGGTTATGGTGTGGTGCGCGAATTCGTCGGCCACGGAATTGGCAAGAGCATGCATGAAGACCCGCAGGTGCCGAACTACGGCGACGCTGGCAAAGGGCCGCGACTGAAGGCGGGAATGGTGCTGGCCATCGAGCCCATGATCAACGTCGGGTCAGCCGAAGTGAAGGTGCTCAAGGACGGTTGGACCGCCATTACGGTGGATGGCAGCATTAGCGCTCACTTCGAGCACACGGTCGCTATTACTAAAGACGGCCCTGTCATCCTCACACGTTAGAAGAGTTCTATGGATGGATGATGTTGATTTGGAATCAGCAGCATATTTCTCCTGGCTTAACCATCGTGAGATCGACATGGAAATAACAGATGCGGTCGAGTCGGACATTCCCGCAATCACTGCGATTTATAACGACGTGATCCGGACCTCAACGGCTGTCTTCAATGATGCTCCGGTGTCTGTGGAGAATAGGATCACCTGGTGGAAAGCACGCGCTGCGCAGGGCTATCCAGTACTGGTGGCAAGAGATGAGAACGGGATTGCGGGATTCGCGACCTTTGGTGATTTCCGTCCGTGGCCTGGCTATCGATTTACCGTTGAGGGGACCATTCACATTGATTCTTCGGCACGCCGCAAGGGCGTCGGCGCTGCGCTGCTAGAGGTGCTGATCGCGCGAGCTCGAGAGGCTGGAAAGCATGTAATGGTGGCTGGCGTTGACTCGGCGAACGTTGCCTCTCTGGGCTTTCTTGAGCGGTCCGGATTCGAACGCGTTGGCCATCTGCGCGAGGTTGGCAACAAGTTCGGACGATTTCTGGACTTGGTTTTTTTGCAGTACATGCTTGATCCGACTGACACCGCCGACCTGCAGTCTTGATCTAGACGTGCTCGGCGAGAAAGTCACCGATCTCCCGGAACTCCTCTTCGGACAGGCGGAACGTAGCGGCGGGAAGCACTCCGTCTACCTGCTCGCCACTGCGTCCGCCGACAATCGCTGCGGTGATCGCTGGGTTATGAAGCGTCCAGGCAATTGCTACAACCCCGGGGTCCACTTTGTGCCGTTTGCCTATGCTGCGCAACAGTTCCACGAGTTCCAGGTTGCGCGAGATGAGCGGCTCCTGGAATTGCTTCGAGTTGCGGCGGAAGTCGTCCTGCGGCATTTTCGCGATGCGTTCCTTTGTCATGGCGCCGGTGAGCAGGCCTGACTGCATAGGGGAATAGTTGATCACGCCGATGTTGTGCTTCTGGCAGAAGGGCAGGATCTCCGCTTCGATGGAACGGTTGATCATCGAATAAGGCGGTTGCAGAGAGGTGATTGGCGCGATTTTTAAAGCGCGTTCCATCTGCGCCACGCTGAAGTTTGAGACGCCGATATAGCGTACCTTGCCCTCGCGCTGGAGCTCAGCCATCGTTGTCCAGCCCTCTTCGATCTCTTCATCCGGAACGGGCCAGTGGATCTGGTAGAGGTCAATTACGTCGACCTTCAGGCGCCGCAGGCTTCCCTCAACCTCTTCGCGGATCTTCTTTAGCGTTTGAACGATCTTACGGTCGGTCCCCCAGGTCATAGCGCACTTGGTAAAGATTAAAGGCCTGGAGTTGGCAGACTTGAGTGCGGTGCCTACAACCTCTTCCGAGTGTCCCAGGCCGTAAACCGCTGCTGTATCAATCCAGTTGATCCCTGCGTCGAGCGTGCGGTGAATCGCCTCGACCGATTTCCTGTCCTCCTGCGGCCCCCAGGCATACTGCCAGTCGCCGCCGCCAATGGCCCAGGCTCCGAAGCCGATGGCCGTCAGTTGCAGATCGGAGTTTCCAAGTTGCCGAGTGCTGCCGAGGACGTGAGCGCGAGGGTTAGTTGCAGTTGGTGAACTCATATACATATTTTGGATGCACATGGGCGGCGCGGGGCTTCATGGCATCAACGCCTATATGAACGAAAAACGATATCTATCGGTGCGATAACGCATCCAAAACCCTGAGACTTTCCATACGATAGAGCTACGGAGGGCAACGAGATGCCTGCTGCCAATCCAAACCGCGAGCGATCGCGTGTCGTGATTATCGGTGCGGGATTTGCCGGAATTAAGGCTGCGCAGAGGCTCGGCAAACTGCCGGTCGACGTCACCATCATTGATCGTAAAAATCATCACACCTTTCAGCCACTGCTGTATCAGGTAGCGCTTGCAGTGCTTTCGCCCGGCGACATTGCCCAGCCAATCCGTTCGATTCTGCATAAAAATTGGAATACTGAAGTGGTGATGGACGAGGTGCTCGCGATCGATACGACAGCGCGGCATGTCTCGGTGGCCAGCGGCGCGATCATGGCGTACGACTATCTGATCGTTGCCACTGGCTCTACGCATAGCTACTTCGGCCATGATGAATGGGCGAAGGTGGCACCTGGGTTGAAGACAATCGAAGATGCTACCGACATTCGCCGGCGTGTGTTGCTCGCATTCGAGTATGCCGAGCGTCAGATGCTCGAGACTGGTACGCACCCTCCGCTGCGGTTCGTTGTCGTTGGGGGTGGGCCCACGGGAGTGGAGCTGGCCGGAGCCATCTCCGACATCTCAAGGCTCTATATGACGAGGGATTTCCGGCACATCGACACCAAGACTGCCGAGGTATTGATTGTTGAAGGCGGACCCCAGATTTTGGGGATGTATCCGGAAGATCTGCAGAAGAAGGCACTTGAGCAGTTACACGGTCTCGGAGTGCAGGTTCGCTGTGGCGCGCGTGTTATCGACATCCAGCCGGGGTACGTGATGGTCGGTGAGGAGCGAATCGAGAGCGTTTGCACGCTGTGGGCAGCGGGTGTACAGCCTTCGCCGTTGGGGAAAATGCTCGGCGTGGAGCTCGACAAGAAGGGGTGCGTGCTGGTGAATGAACGCCTCAACCCTAAGAATCGGCCAGAGATCTTTGTATGTGGCGATCTGGCGCACTTCGAGCAGGACGGGAAGCAGGTTCCGGGAGTGGCGCAGCCGGCTATGCAGATGGGCGACTATGCGGCCAAGCGGATCGGGCTGCTTGCGGCGCGGTCGGACAAAGCTGCCTATCAGAAACCGTTTCGTTACTTCGATAAAGGTGACATGGCGACCATCGGCCGCAAGGCAGCGGTAGCCCGCATCGTTTGGCCATTCCATGCGAACTGGAGTGGTTTCATGGCGTGGATGACGTGGATGTTGGTTCACATCTTCTTTCTCATCGGCTTCCGCAATCGCTACTCCGTTTTTCTAAGCTGGGCATTTACCTATATCACTGAGCACGACGGAGTTCGGCTTATTGTGGGTTCGCAGAACCTGCCTGGATGGGAGATGCTCGCCGAGGAAGACAGATTCGTCACCGACAAAACCTCCGTTTCCCTCGGCGCACCTGAGTGACAAAGTCTACGATTAAGCGCGAGTGGCGACGTGGCACGTCCTCAACCGATCCAAAGAATTATGAGGTAATCGACTTTATGTCTCAAAAGGTGGAAGAAAAAGCCACTGATCCCTCTGCTGTCTCCAGACGGCAGTTTTTGTCTGTAAGTGGAGCCGCCTTAGCAGCCGTCGCCGCAACCGCTCCGCTAGTCGCTCAAAACGCCTATCCTGCGGGACAGCAAATTCGATCGAGCGATCATCATCTTCCGAGCGAGCAACAACCGGGGCCGAATAATACGGTCAACGATTCGCTCAATCCTGATTCGGTGTGGCCGCCCGAGACAGACAACGGTACGATGCTTCCCTTCAAGTACTCATTCGATCTTTCGCACAAAGAGATCGACTCCGGCGGTTGGACGCGCCAGGTGACGGTGCGGGACCTGGCGATTTCGAAGACGATGGCCGGCGTGGAGATGCGTCTGACGGCAGGTGGTATCCGCGAACTTCACTGGCATGTATCGGGTGAGTGGGCCTACATGATCTACGGGTCGGCGCGCATCACGGCTGTGGATGCGGAGGGAAAGAGTTTCGTGAACGATGTCAAGGCTGGTGACTTGTGGCTGTTTCCAGGAGGAGTTCCGCACTCCATCCAAGGCCTTGGGCCTGACGGCTGCAAGTTTTTGCTGGTATTCAACCAGGGAGATTTCGACGAGTTCAGCACCTTCCTTTTGAGTGACTGGTTCAAGCACACGCCAAAAGAAGTTCTGGCGAAGAATTTCGGCGTGCCGGCCTCAACCTTCGACAACATTCCCAAGGAGAAGCTGTACATTTTTCAAAGCGATCTGCCACGATCGCTCGCGGTAGAGCAACAGGAGGCCGGGGACGGGACAGGGACGATCGACGAAAAGTTCATCTTTCACCCGGGCGATATGAAGCCCACAAAGGCGACTGTAGGTGGTGAGGTCAGGATCGTCGACAACAAGAATTTCCCTGTGACGAATATTGCTGCGGCGATTGTGCGGCTCAAGCCGGGCGGACTGCGAGAGTTGCACTGGCATCCACTGTCGGATGAGTGGCAGTATTATGTGTCAGGCAGAGGCCGCATGACAGTCTTTGATTCTGGCAGCAAGGCGAGAACGATGGACTTTCAAGAGGGAGACGTGGGGTACATTCAAGTGTCACGGCCACACTACATCGAAAACACGGGCGATGAGGATCTTCTGTTCCTTGAAGTATTTCCGATTGGAACGTACCAGGACATCTCGGCTGCCGAGTGGCTTGCGCATACGCCGACGCGGCTCGTAGAGGAACACCTGCACACAGGCGAAGACTTCTTAAAGAAGATTCACAAGAAGGAAGCCGTGGTGGTTCCGCTATAACGAGCTGCACTTCAGGATTCATCCAGCGGTAAGGATCGGAGCGCGCAAGCGTGCGAAGCTTCAGCGCTTCGGTCTACTTAAAGCGGAAGACAAAGCCCGTGCTGAACGTAAGGATGCGCGCTGCCGGAATGGGGATGGCGCCGTTGAAGGTATGGCTGCTGACCGCATCAACCGAACCGTAACTAACTTCAATGATGCGCCAGTCCACATGCTTGGCGAGCGCCTTGTCGACGCCTACGAAGACGCCATACTGCAGTTTATTAACGTGCGCGTCGCTTTTGGGCGGCTTGGTGCGGCCTTCTCCAACCGAGAACTGAGCATATGGCTTCAGACCGCCGAAGGACATCGGCTTCGCGGCCAGGCGCAGTCCAACCAGAAAGCTGTTCAGGGAAGCGTTGTTGCCATGCTCAATCGCATCGCGCATATCCACGCCGACATCGGCCTTTGAGAAGTGTGCAAAGTCGTAGTAGGCGCCAAAATCGACGCCGCCAAATGTCTGCGCCGTCTCACCACTGCCCAGAAAGGCAAATGGGCCAGTATCGGCGACGCTGTTGCTGATGCGGCTGACAACCGGGTTAACGTAGATACCCACCTGGGCATGAGCAGCGATGGTCGTAAGTGCCAAAGCAAGTGCTGGAACAAGAAACCGCAATTTCATCGAGTAACAATCCTCAAAAGATAAACCTGGAGCCCTGCTCGCAAGCAAGTATATCTACCAGTCTAGTTGCATAAGCCGGGTACATCCTAATCCGGGCTGGGAGAGCGGCAGTCGCAAACTGCCGCATAGGTATGACCCGGGAAGGGGGCTAAACGGTAGCTGTCTCGCGAACGGTGACCGGCGTAAGCCAGTTGTAGCGGTCTTCGGCCAGTCCATTCACGATGTTGAAGAACGCATCGTGCAGCGCCGTGGTCACAGGACCCATCGTGCCATCGCCAATCATGATGCGGTCGACGGAGCGCAGATGTGTTACCTCTGCCGCCGTCCCAGTGAAGAAAGCCTCGTCGCAGATGTAAAGCAGCTCGCGCGGAAGCGCCTGCTCCACGACCGGAATTCCCAACTGACGCGCCAGCACGAGGATTGAGTCGCGCGTGATTCCGTTCAGCACCGAGTTCGCGAGAGGCGCGGTATAAATTGTTCCTCCGCGAATGACGAAGAGATTCTCGCCAGAGCCTTCGGAGAGATAGCCGTTGGTGTCGAGGGCGATGCCTTCTACGTAACCGTTGACTTCGGCCTCCATGCGGATGAGCTGCGAGTTCATATAGTTCGCACCAGCCTTGGCGAGCGACGGCATGGTGTTCGGCGCGAGGCGGTTCCAGCTGGAAATGCATACATCCGCACCGTCGTTGCCCGCCACATACTTGCCCCAGGGAAAGTTCGCGATGTACACCTCCACCGGCGAACGAAGCGGATTGACACCGATCTCTCCGTAGCCACGAAAGGCGATTGGCCGGACATAACAGGGCGCGACTCCGTTGGCTTCCACCACATCAATCACTGCCTCGTTGAGTTGCTCGACCGAATAGGCCAAGGGCATCCGGTAGATTTTTGCCGAGTGAATCAGCCGCTGCATGTGCTCCGTCAGCCGAAAAATCCCTGCGCCGCCCGGCTGCGTATAGCAGCGAATGCCCTCAAACACCGAGGATCCGTAGTGAATGACATGACTCATCACATGGATATTGGCCTTCTCCCATGGGATCAACTGGCCATTGTGCCAGATATTCTTAGTTGCTTCGATCGGCATACGTTTCCTCGCTTTCCAAAATTATACGTTGCCGTCGTAGCCGATGAGCAGCGGATATGCGCGTGATTTGCCGATTCTGCGCGTATTTACGGCGCTTCGCTGCATCCCCCTCCGCGTGAAAGAATCAAATCATTATGTTTGTTCCCAGCACCGCCGCTCTCACGCATCTGGAGGGGTCGGTCTACGTTCGATTCTCGTTGCTTGCACTTAGCTCGATCTTCTTTCTCGTTGACCCCTTTGCCGCTCTCCCGACTTTTCTCGCCGTAACTGAAGGCCAGGACAACGCCCGGCGCGTTCGTACCGCTCGGAAGGCGTCCCTGACGGCTTTTGTGATTCTCAGTGCCTTCGCACTCGCCGGCACGTATATCTTCCGTTTGTTTGGCATCACTCTTCCAGCTTTCGAGATCGCAGGCGGTGTCATTCTGCTGCTGATCGGCCTTGATATGCTCGCGGCGAAACGCTCGCCTACGCAGGAGTCGAGCGATGAAACCGCCGCCGCTGCTACCAAGGAGGACGTCGGCATCGTGCCCATGGGCATTCCCATGCTCGCGGGGCCCGGCGCGATCACGTCCGTGATGGTGTTGGTCGGACAAGCGCATCAGTCCGAAGGCTACTGGCAGATGGCCGCGATCTTTGGCGCGATTGCCGTGACGGCCGCCATCTGCTTTCTGGTACTTGCCAGCGCATCGCGCGTTGCCAATGCCCTCGGAGACACCGGGATTCGCATTCTGATCCGCGTTATGGGGCTTCTGCTCGTCGCGCTTGCCGTGCAGTACTTCGTCAACGGGTTCGTAGATCTCGGCGTACTGAGCAAGCCGAGCGTCAGCTAAGTCCGCCGGCGCGAGGTTCTGCTGCTTGAACGTACTCAAAGGTATGGTGCCGACAGCGCGCACTAATGCATCAGCAACGCGGTTGCTCCCTCGATAACTCCCAGAAGTCCAAGGCACAAGCCGAAGTAGAAGAAACGCCTTTGCCGCGTCAACAACGTGATCGACGATAGAACGACCGCAATTTCCAGCAATGCCTCGCCAAGGTCATAGCGGTTCGCGCGGCGTTCGGCGCCGGCTACCTCACGCTCAAGATCGTGAGCTGCCTCTTGTTCTTCGTTGATCTCGCCGTCCCACTTCTGCAGGTGCGATCGATATTCTCCGAGCTTCTTCTGGACAGCCGCGTCATTGGAGCTGGGTTGCAACGAAAGAAGATCCGCTGTCGTGCTGACTTGTTCCTGGCGAATCTTCTTTGCCTGGTATTGATTCCATTGATCGGCTGCACGCGTCTGCATGAGAATGGCTTCGGTATGCGAGCGATGCCCAAGCACAGTCACCATGGCTACGAGTACCGCAAGTACGCTGATCGCAAGAGAGACGTGGCGCATTCCTTTTTCGCCAGCCTCTTTCATCTCTTCCGAAAACTCGTGTATTTCAGTAGGTTCCATCGTGAAGGGATTCTACCCGACGGGTCGATTGCTTGGAAATTTGCGCCTTTTCCACCGCCGTCCACAGGGGGGCGGGTTGCGCTTCTGGCGTTAGGTTGTTAGTCTCAGGAAGTCGCAACTGCAGTACGGGAAGCGACAAACCACCTGAACTTGCACAATCGGTTCGATTGCGATAGTCTAGGTGAGTTGCACAAAGCTTCGCGCCGGAGCCCGCTTGGATTGTTCAAGCCGGGTGATGATGGCAAGCCGGAGCGCAGTCCAAGCGTTTGAACGCGGTGTAAGAGCTTCTAAAGCCGACCGTAACCAAGCCCAAGCCACTGCATTACATCCCGAGGCGTAAGTCTTAGGGAATCAGAAGCTTAGAGCTTCGCGATTCGATTTTGAGTCGTCCAGATGTTTTGACATTTTGCGCTGTTGCCGCCCGAAACGAGGCCTCTGAAAGAAGTTGGAGAATTTCTGTTGACGGGCGATGCGAACTCCGATAAACTTGGTAAGTTCGCGCAAAATACTGCAGCGAGGCCGGCGAGTAGGGCTTGTGAAGTTGACAAGCGATCCCCGGACACTCCCCAGTTCAAACAGCGCAATCAAGTTCGAGGACACAAATACTGTGGCTTTGCCCAGTGTTGGTCCTTGATCCAAAACTGTCCGCTTAGGCGAGAACAGTCAGGATCTTTGACAACATAGTTGAACGTGCCAGTCGTGAGATGACGTGAA
>Ga0302302_1000679_pt1 | contig 20841 bp, 18 predicted proteins | sample III_Palsa_E1_3_FD_198766 | JGI IMG/M metagenome (GOLD analysis project Ga0302302, IMG submission 198766) | Peat permafrost microbial communities from Stordalen Mire near Abisko, Sweden - III_Palsa_E1_3 | ecosystem: Environmental > Terrestrial > Soil > Palsa > Peat permafrost | place: Sweden...
CGGCGACGACAACTTCTGCACCAACCCCGCCATCATCACCAGCGCCATCAAGCGCGGCATCGCCAACGCGTCGCTGATCAAGCTCAACCAGATCGGCACCGTCACCGAGACGCTGCAGGCGATGGCCATCTGCCGCGACGCCGGATACCGGCAGTTCGTCTCGCACCGCTCCGGCGAGACCGAAGACTCCTTCATCGCCGACCTCACCGTCGGCACCGGCAGCGGCCACCTGAAGTCCGGTGCACCCGCGCGCGGCGAGCGCGTCGCCAAGTACAACCGCCTCATCGAGATCGCGGCCAGTTCCCCGGCGATCCCCTACGGCATGCCCTGACCGCCAGGGGTGATGGGACCCGCCCGGAAACCGCCGCGTCGCCGCTGACGGTCCCTGCCACCACCGGGAGGGACGATTGGCACACCGAAACTAAGATGCCACGGAAGCGTCAGCGCATACCCGCCGGGTCCTCACGGAGGCCAGCCCGGATGTGCTGCGGCTGCCCTGGGAGTTCACGGTGCGCGGCGCCATCGACCGGGCCGGGCGGCTGGCCTCCGGACGCCCCGCGGGGCGGTTCCGCCGGAGCACGCCACGGGCGTCGTGCCCATTGTGCCGGGTGGTGGCCGCACTGCGCTGCCTGTACGCCCGCGCCGCAGACGATGGGCTGATCAGCGAGGCGGACAACCCGGCGCGGAAGGTCGCCAAACCGCGCCGCCTGCCGTCCACCCGCCGCGCCGTACCCGATATCCGGCTGGCGGAGATCAACCAGGTCGCCGCCACCACCGGCAACGACCCTGACCTGGACTCGCTACTGCTGCGGCTGCACACCGAGACCGCCTGCCGCCGCGGCGGCGCACTGGCCTTGCGCCCGGCCGATCTCGACCCTGACCAGTGCCTGATGCTGCTGCGGGAAAAAGGCGAGACCGTGCGCTGGCAGCCGGTCTCGCCCACTTTGATGGCCCGCCTGGTCCAGCACGGCCAGGAACGTCACGCCCCCCGGGACGGGCAGCTGCTGCGCTATACCGAAGGCCGGCCGGTTACCAGCCGCCGGTATGACCACCTGTGGACCCGCATCGGCAGGCGCCTGCCCTGGGCGAGAACCCAGCAGATCAGCATGCACTGGATAAGGCACACGATCTTGACCTGGGTCGAGCGCCGCTTCGGCTTCGCCGTCGCACAGGCGTATGCAGGGCACGAAGACCACGGCCAGGGCGGGAAGACCATGGCAACCTACGTCCGGGCGGGCCTGCCCGAGGCGGCGACGGCGCTCGCCGCCCTGACGGGCGAGCCCCATCCGCTGACGATTAGCGCGCCTTCCCCGGCCACGAGTACCGAGCCTGCCAGGGACTCATAGCCGGACCTTGTCCGCAGGTCGGGAAGGTTGCTCACGAGGTGGTGTCCTCGAGGAGCTCGTGCCAGCGTTCGCGCAAGGTTGAGCGCAGGGCGTCGTGGAAGAGGCGGTAGACGGTGGTGTCGTCCTCCCGGTCGGTGACTAGACCGAACTTACATCGCCTGATCCGTGTCTATGTGCCTACTGACCTGGGGATACGCGCAGGGCTGGGGGTGTGGCTTCTGGCTACGTGATCCGGATGGGCACAGGTGATCCGAGCAGGCCGAACGCGCGAGCCTGGACAGGGGTGGGTAGCGTGAGTTTCTCGATTTTCTGCCCGCTGAAATTGATGGTCTGCCGGTCCAGTATCGATAGGTGGCTGAGCAGGTCGCGGTACCGGTAAAGCGGCAGGTTCTCCGGGGTCTGTTTTGCGGCGTCTTTGTTTCTCGCCTGCGGGGAGCGCTGCGCGGGAGCCACGGGGTCGGCCGGTTCGGGAATGTCCTGGCCGGTGAAGGTGAGCGGCGCGAATGCCTCCCGCAAATGCCAGGTGAGGTAAGCGGCGAGCATGCAGATGAACAGGTGCGCCTCCACCCGGCCGGCTTTGTAATGCCGGATCGGCCGGACATCAAGGTCATCGATCTTGATGGTCCTGAAATCCCGTTCCACGTACTTGAGGTTTTTGTATGTCCTCACGATGCCCGGTGCGTCCGCGAGGCCGGCGGTCATCGTGGTGCGGATCACGTAAATCCCGTCGAGGGCAGCCTCGGCTGCTATCTTCTCCTCGTCGCGGCGGAAGCTGAAAGCGCCGCCGGTGATCTGCCACGTGAAATGCTTCCCGGCCTTATGCTTCCCGATGGCTTTCCCGACCCGGACCCCGATCTTGTCCGGGTCTTTCAGCCGGCCTGCCGTCACTGACTTCTTGATCTTGCCCAGGTCCGCCTCGGTAGCGGCCAGCAGCTTTTCGCGCTTGACGGCGCGGGATACCTTCAGGGCCGGGTTACAGCCGGGTTACGGCAGCACACTAGCCGTTCGCCCGGGTAATCGGGATGAGTGATCTCGGCGAAGTTCTGCTCATCGAACAGGGACAGCTGCAGCGGCCCGTCATCAGCGGCCAGGGCCGCGATGTCCGGGGCGCGCAGCGCGGTCACCCACCCGGCGCCCTCCAGCGCGCGCAGCTCGGCGATCCGCGTTTTCGTGATCATCCCGCGGTCCCCGGCGAATACGAGGTCTTTCAGCCCGAGTTCCTTCCGGACCTTGCTGATAACCGGCTTGAACGCGACCGGGCCGGCAGTATTTCCTTTCACCACGTCAATCGCGACAGGGCGGCCCGCCGGATCGGTCAGCAGCCCGTACTCGATTTGCATCCGGCCGCGCTTGCCGTCCCGCGAATACCCGAACGCGGCCAGCTCGCACCGGGTGCCTTCCACCCACGAAGACGACAGGTCATACATCGCGGTCCCGCCCGCGGAAAGGTGCCGGCGGGCGAGCTTCTTCTCGATCTGCCCTTTCCGGGACAGCAGCCAATCCATCGCAGCGTAAATATCGTCAGTGCCCGCATCAGCGATGCCGGGATCGCAAGCCAGCGTCGTGTCCGGCGCGGACCACCAGCGCACCGTGGACAATTTTGATTCCGGCCGGACCATCCGGGTCAGGATCAGCGCATAGGCGATATCCCGTTCCCGGGACGGCGGGCCCAGCAGGGAACGCAGCCCCAGTGTTCCCGCCATGATGTGCGCCGCGGCGATATCGCCATGCGGGATGGACCTTTCCACGTCGAACCCGGATTCCGCGTCGACCAGGGTCGCGCCTTTCAGCGCGAGCCGCAGCGCGCTGATCGCGTTCTCGGGAAGGTCCGACAGGTTCGCGAGGGTCTCATTCCGCGGTTTCCCGTCAGCATCGCGGTAAGACCGGCGCAGCAGGTAGCACTTCGTGGTACGACGCTCGCCGCTGCCGGTGGTGTACTGGCGACTCGCGTTGTCGATATGCATCCGCCCAGACGGCTGTTTCACAAGGCCAGTAGATCACGATGATCACGAAATATCCATATTTTACTGGCTACGAACGCGGTTTTGCCCAGTCCCGGCATGCCGTCCACGGTATGGATCGCGACCACCCCGTCCGCTCCCGCGGCTGCGGCGATCAGCTGCCGTAGCTCGCTGTCGCGGCCGGTGAAGGCCGCCACATCCCGCGGCAGCGTCCGCATCGTCGCCACTGGCGCCGGCGCCGGGCCGGTGAAGATGTTCTGGTCCCGGCCGGCGACGTACTGCCGGGACTGACCCTCGGCGTGCGCCTCGATGCGCTTCCGGGTGGGTTCAGGCCCGCCACCGGGCGTGGTCATGACCCGGTGATGTGCTGGTCGCCGCCAGCGATGTACTGCCGGGCCTGGTCACGTGCCTGGGCGTTGATGATGATCTGCTGGACCCGGGTCTGCTCCGCCGCGGGCAGGGCGGGGGTCAGGTGCTCCTCCAGCAGGCGCTGCAGGTCGGAGCCTGCGGCGGGATCCTGATCGATCAACTGCTGGAACCGCAGCCGCCAGGTGCCCGCCAGTGCCTGCTCGGTGTCCTCATCGCCTCGCTCGCGGGCGGCCAGCACCTGAGCGCGGGCAGTCTCCAGCTCGGCGCCCACCGTGTCAGCCCGCCCCGGATGCACCTTCCGCCACCACGCCACCACCGCAGTGCGGGTCTGCTGCCATGCATCGGTGGCCATCGCACCGATCAACGCCGTCCCCGCCGCCAGCACAAGCGGATCCATCCTGCCCCCTCCGGACAAGCTCCGAGAACACCCACAGTAAGCGGCCATGCACGCTTCCGCGAGAGCATCAGCCGGTTCCCGTTCACTATCCGCCAGCGAATGGATCCCGAGGCAACGGCTATTTGTTGCAGTCACCCCTCGGACACAGAAATCGGTGCGACTTCAGCGCGGGCCGTCGCTGGCTGGGGAAGGCTGGTACTACCGCGCCGGGTAGCGTTCGCGGCGAACGGTTGCTTTCCGGCCCTTGATGCTCGTCCCCCGGAGCGCCCTGACCACATCGTCGGCGGCTGACTCGGGAACCTCTACGAGGGAGAAACGATCGGCGATCTCGATCGCACCGATATCCCTGCCGGAGAGGTACGACTCGCCGGTGATAGCGCCCACAAGATCCTGCGGCCGGACTCCGCCGGAACGGCCGGTGCCCACGAACAGGCGTGTCGTGCCCGCAGTCGCGCGGCGACCACGCCGCGGGTCACGGCCGGTGGCCTGCCACTGGTCACGTGGTTTGGCCTTTCGACCGTGGCGGCGGTCGTCCGCCGACGGCATTTCGACGGCAGGGATCTCTTCTTCCTCGCGAGGTGTTCCGCTCGCCTCATGGGCCAGCTTGACCGCGGCGAGCGCCACCTCGAAGAGGTCAAACTCCGCACCGAGCGGCCCGACAACAGCCCGGAAGGCATTAAGGTCGCTGTCGTCTTTGAGCAGGCTCTCGCGGAGCTCGGTTCGCATCAGCTCCAAGCGCATGGCCCGCAGCTTGGCGACGGTCGGCAGCTTCTCGATCGTGATCGGCCGCTTGGTCACCCGTTCGATGGTCTTGAGCATCCTCTGCTCGCGCGGCTCGGTCAGGGTGATGGCGGTGCCTTCGCGACCGGCCCGGCCAACGCGCCCGATGCGGTGCACGTACGAATCCGGCGCGCTGGGCACGTCGTAATTCACCACGTGCGTGAGCTGGTCGATGTCGAGACCGCGGGCGGCCACGTCGGTGGCCACGAGAAGGTCGATGGCCCGGCTGCGCAGCCGGGCCATGACCCGGTCGCGCTGCTTCTGGTCCATTCCGCCGTGCAGCGCCTCAGCACGATAGCCACGGCCGTTCAGGGACTCGGTGAGCTGGTCCACCTCGTCCCTGGTGCGGCAGAAGACGATCGTGGCCGCTGGCCTCTCCAGGTCAAGCACGCGACCGAGAGCGGCGGCCTTGTGCCCGCGCGGCACGAGGTAGGCCGTTTGCCGCACCAGCAATCCGTCGGCTGACGCCGACGCCCGGCGACCGAGTTCGGCCCGCACCGGGTCGCGCAGGTGGCGGCGCACCATGCCGTCGATCCGCGGCGGCATCGTCGCCGAGAACAGCGCGGTCTGCCGCTCCCCGGGGGTGCTGGCGAGGATCGCCTCGATTTCCTCGGCGAAACCCATGTCCAGCATCTCGTCCGCTTCGTCGAGGACGAGGATCGCCAAGCCGCTCAGCTTCAGCGTTCCCCGGTTGATGTGGTCGAGCGCACGCCCTGGCGTCGCCACCACGACGTCGACGCCACGCTTGAGCGCCCCCAGCTGCCGGCCGATCGGCTCGCCGCCGTAAACCGGCAGAACACGCGCACCCATGTCGCGCCCGTAGCTGCGTATCGCCTCGCAGACCTGCACCGCGAGCTCGCGCGTCGGGACGAGGACCAAGGCGAGCGGCTCGGCCCGCTCGCCTTCCAGGAGTATCCGCTGGAGGACGGGAAGCGCGAAGGCGGCCGTCTTCCCCGTCCCGGTCGCGGCCTGCCCGACCAGGTCACGGCCCTCAAGCAGCGGTGGGATGGCGGCAAGCTGTATCGGTGTCGGCTCCTCATAACCGAGACCCGAGAGCACGTGGCACAGTTCCGGGGCCAGCGTCAGGTCGGCGAAACCGCTCGCACCCCCGCCGTTGTTCTCGATCATGTACAACCACCTTGCTCCGCAAACACCTTCGGCTCCCCACTGGTTTCTGCCCCCGGCCACGTTATGGCAGCACTTCGTGGCCGAAGGCTCATTAAGCGCGGCGGTGACTTCCCCGCCACTCGCCACGTCGCGGCGAAGGCGCTGACAGCGAGATCGGCTAACTGCTGTTCATTGAGCAGGCTTGGCCTGCCCTGGCTCAGGCGACGTGCCCGCAACATCGTTCTCTGCGACCGTGCCCGATGGCACGAACACACACGACAACTGCCACCGCACGGTAGAGCCGACCCGGCGCCCTGTTCATTCCCCGCAGCGCGCTTGGCTGCGGTGCGGCCAGAGACACAACTACCTGACGACTCCTGCACCGGGCATCGGCCCACTACGGTAGACGGACATCTTGCCGCTCTCTGGCGGGCGCGGCCCGAGGCAAGGAAACGATCATGTGCTCCATGCCGGAGATGATGTGACACCCTCCGTTACTCCAGCGCCCCGGCCTTCCCATCACTCCGGCCCTGGCTATGTGGCGAACGCCAAAGCGCGCGACTTCGAAATACACGAGCCGCTGAAAGAAGCCGCCGCACGGTGGCTCGACCTTGTTCCGGCCGAACACCGCCATGAGGGCCGGGAATCGGCGAAGGATGCTCTGGAGACGCTGCAGGAACACACGCGCAGCTGCCCTGATCATCCGCTGGGGGCCCTGTGGGTGGCCCATCGCCACCTGAAGGATCCGGTGCCCGCGGTCCGGATCGCGGCGCTCGTGCTCGCCTCGGAGGCACTGTGGTGGCTCGGTCATTTCGAGGATGCCCGGAGCGCCGCGCAGGCAGCGGCCGACGCTGATCCGGCCTCGGCCCAGGCGCTGTGGCGCCTCGCGGTCGCGCTGTACCGCCTGGGCCGATTCGAGGAGGCGAGCCAACGCCTCGATGACCTGCTGGAAGTGGCCAGCCGGTTCGCTCCTGGCTGGGCGCTACGAGGCCAGGTCAAGGTCTGGCTCGACGCGGGCAACCCCGAGGCGGGGCGGGCCGATTTCGCTGCGGCGGCGGCGCTGACCTCCGGTTCGGGCACCTGGGTGGTGCCGTACCGGATGACGGGTGCTGACTTCCAGGCGCAGGCCGATGCAGAGGTCAGGGTTCATGACTCCAAGACGGGCGGTTCCTCCGACAGCCCAGTGGACGTGGTGCTGCTGCCGGACAAGTCACGGGTCGAGCTGGGTGTAGATCCGGATCGCCCGCCTCGCCTGCCGAGGCGGCGGGAGTTCCTGGTGCGGCTGTCAAGGAAGCTGCCCCGTGCCGGCGCTGTTCGGGCTGCGCCTCGTCGCCCGCCGGCCACGGCGCGCCATCCTCAGCGCGGCGAACATCATTACTTGATCGCCTCCTCGACCCAGGCCCGCAGGCGGGCGGCCGGCGCGGCGCCGGCCTGGCGCGCTACCACCTCCCCGTGCCGCAACACCAGCAGCGTCGGGATGGCCTGCACGGCGAAGCGCTGCTGGATCTTGGGTGAGTCGTCCACGTTGACCTTCACCAGCTTGATCCGGCCGCGCAGCTCGGTGGCGACCTGCGCAAGCGCCGGGCTGACCATGCGGCACGGCCCGCACCAGGGGGCCCACAGATCGACGACGACAGGCAGGGACGCCGCCGCGGCGACCTCGGCGAACGAATCGTCGCCGGCGTCGGCGATCCAGGGCAGCGGCTGGTGGCAGTTGCCGCAGCGCGGGACGCCCGCGGCGGCGGCGGGGACCCGGTTCTTGCGCCCGCAGTTCGGGCAGGTGACCCGCTCAGCGGACGTGGCTTGGGTCGCCATGGGTCACGCCGGGTTTTCGTACCTGACGGTCAGCTCACCGTCGGCGTAGTCGATGCGGATGACGGCGCCGTCGAGGACGTCGCCGGACAGCAGGGCGCGCCCGATCCGGGTCTCGACCTCCCGGCCGATGAACCTGCGCAGCGGCCGCGCGCCGTAGACGGGGTCATAGCCCTGCTGGGCGATGAAGCGCCGGGCGTCGGAGGTGATCTCCAGCTTCATCTGGCGCTCGCCTAGCCTGGCCCGCAGGTCATCGAGCATGAGGTCGACGATGCGCTCGATCTCCACCGGGGTGAGGGGCTTGAACAGGATAATGTCATCCAGGCGGTTCAGGAACTCGGGCCGGAAGTACCCGCTCATCTCCGCCATCACGCGTTCGCGCGCGTCGGGCTTGATCTCGCCGTCCGACGTCGCGTCCGCGACCAGGTACTGGGAGCCGATGTTGGAGGTCATGATGATGACCGTGTTGCGGAAGTCGACGGTGCGGCCCTGCGCGTCGGTGAGCCTGCCGTCGTCCAGGACTTGCAGCAGCGTGTTGAAGACGTCCGAGTGCGCCTTCTCCACCTCGTCGAATAGCACCACGGAGTAGGGCTTGCGCCTGACCGCCTCGGTGAGCTGCCCGCCTTCCTCGTAGCCGACGTATCCGGGCGGCGCGCCGACCAGGCGGCTGACGGTGTGCCGCTCTTGGTACTCGCTCATGTCGATGCGGATTATGTTCTCTTCGGTGTCGAACAGGGCCGCCGCCAGCGTCTTGGCCAGTTCTGTCTTGCCGACGCCGGTGGGGCCGAGGAAGATGAACGACCCGATCGGCCGGCGCGGATCCTTGATCCCCGACCTGGCCCGGATGATGGCGTCGGCGACCAGCCGGACGGCCTCGTCCTGGCCCACGATCCGCCCGTGCAGGATCTCGTCGAGGCGCAGCACCTTCTCCCGTTCGCCCTCCTGCAGGCGGGTGACCGGGATACCGGTCCAGCGGGCCACGATGGAGGCGATCTCCTCGCTGGTCACGACCTCGCGCAGCAGCCGGGTGCCACCTTGCTTGTCCGCGAGCCGCTCCTCCTCGGCCTCGACCCGCCGCAGCAGCTCAGGCAGCTTGCCGAGGCGCAACTCCGCCGCCTTGTTCAGGTCGTAGTCGCGTTCGGCCTGCTCGGCCTCCTGCCGCACCTGTTCGATCTGCTCGCGGAGCGCCTGCACCCGGCGCAGCGCCTGGCGCTCGGCCTCCCACTGGGCCCGCAGCGCGTCGGCCTGCGCCCGCAGGTCCGCCAGTTCCTTGCGGAGGTCCTCCAGGCGCGCCTTGCTCGCCTGGTCGCTCTCCTTGGCCAGCGAGACCTCCTCGATCTCCAGCCGCATCACCCGGCGAGTGAGCTCGTCGAGTTCGGCCGGCATCGAGTCGATCTCGGTGCGGATCATCGCGCAGGCCTCATCGACCAGGTCGATCGCCTTGTCCGGCAGGAACCGGCCGGAAATGTAACGATGGCTGAGCGTCACCGCGGTGACCAGCGAGCTGTCGGCGATCTTCACGCCATGGAAGACCTCAAAGCGCTCCCGCAGGCCGCGCAGGATCGACACGGCGTCCTCCACGGACGGCTCGTCGACCATGACGGGCTGGAACCGGCGCTCAAGAGCCGCGTCCTTCTCGATGCGCTTGCGGTACTCGTCCAGCGTCGTCGCGCCGATCATGTGCAGCTCGCCGCGGGCGAGCATCGGCTTGAGCATGTTGCCCGCATCCATGGAGCCTTCGGCGGCGCCCGCGCCCACCACGTTGTGCAACTCGTCCACGAACAGCAGGATGCGTCCCGCCGCCGCGGTGACCTCGGACAGGACGGCCTTGAGCCGCTCCTCGAACTCGCCCCGGTACTTGGCCCCCGCCACCAGGGCGCCCATGTCGAGGCTGAAGATCGTCTTGTCGCGCAGGCCCTCGGGGACGTCACCGCGGGTGATCCGCTGCGCCAGGCCCTCCACGATGGCGGTCTTGCCCACGCCGGGGTCGCCGATCAGGACCGGGTTGTTCTTGGTCTTCCTGGACAGGATCTGCATGACCCGCCTGATCTCGGCGTCGCGGCCGATGACCGGGTCGAGCTTGCCGCTGGCCGCCTCCGCGACGAGATCCCGGCCGTACTTGGTGAGGGCCTCATAGGCCACCTCCGGCATGGCCGAGGTGACCCGCTGGTTGCCGCGGATCTTCGTCAGCGCCTGCAGGAAGCCGTCCCTGGTCAGGCCCTCCTGGGTCAGCAGGCGGCCGGCCGCGGTAGCAGAGCCCTCGGCCAGCATCGCGATGATGAGGTGCTCGACGGAGACGTACTCGTCCTTGAGCCTGCGCGCCTCCTGCTCGGCGGTGTCGAGCAGGCGGGCCAGCCGCTGCGTGATACTGATCTGCCCCGGGTTCACGCCCGGGCCGCTGACCTTGGGGCGCCTCGCGAGCTCGGCCTCCAATGCCTTCCGCAGCCGGTCCGGATCCGCGCCGGCCTGGCTGAGCAGCCGGGGAACGATGCCCTCGGCCTGATCCAGCAGCGCGAGGAGCAGATGCTCAACGTCCACCTCGGTGTGCCCGAAGCGAAGTGCCTTGGTCTGCGCGTCGTGTAGTGCTTCCTGCGATTTCTGCGTCAGGTGGCTCGGGTCCATGTTTACCTTCCTGGCCGTCGGGCCCCGCGCAGGGCCGCTTCGAGTACCGCGATCCTGTCGAGCAGGTCGGTGACCAGCCCGATGGCCGCGTAGTTGAGGGCGAAGCCCGCGCGCAGGCGCTGCACCCGGGCCACCGCGTCGAGCTGGCTCCGGGAGAACCAGAGCTCGCCCGCCGAGTCGCGGCGCGCATCGATGAGTCCGAGGGCGACGAGCCTGCGGATCAGGTCCGGGTGCAGGCCCGTCACCACGGCGAACTCCTCCAGGCTCAGCCGCGGGGCGCGAACCATGGCGTACCTCACTGCTGTGCCTTCAGTCACTGCTGTGCCCTCGGATCGAAGTGGGATTCCGCGGCCAGTTGTTCGAACAGCCGTCGTTCGACACGCGAGAGCCGGGCCGGCACCATGATCCTTGCCTCTGCGTACAAATCGCCCGCCTTGCCTTTCGGATTGGGCAGGCCGCGGCCGCGCAGCCTGATCCGCCTGCCGCTCGACGTACCGCCCGGGACCTTGACCTTGACCTCGCCGCCCGGGGTATCCACGGCAACCGACGTGCCGAGGGCGGCTTCCCACGGCGCGAGCCGCAGCTCGACGTAGAGATCACGGCCCTCCAGGCGGTACCTGGGGTGAGGCGCGATCCGCACGATGAGGTACAGGTCACCGTTACGCGCCCCGTCGCTGCCGCGGCCACCCTGCCCGGCCAGCCGGATCCGCTGGCCGTCCGTCACCCCGGGTGGGATCGTGACGTCGAAGGACCGGCGGGTGCCGTCGCCGCCGGTCAGCGTGATGGACCTGCGGCCGCCCCGGTAGGCCTCCTCGACGGTGAGCTCGATCTCGGCCTCCTGGTCGGCGCCGGGGATCGGCCCAAAGCCCCGCCGGGACCCGAACCCGCCGCCACGGCCGCCGAAGATACCGCCCAGAAGATCGTCAAGGTCGATATCGCCGCCGTCGCTGCTAAAGCCGAAACCGCCGGTCCCGCCGCTGAACCCGCCGGTCCCGCCGCTGCTCCGGGTCCGGCCACCTCCGGCTCCGGCTCCGGCCTGCTGGCTGCGCCGCCACGTCTCCGGGTCTACGTCCTCGGGAACCTGGCGGAAGTCGCGCCCGAAGGCGTCGTAACGGCGCCGGGTCTGCGGATCGGAGAGGACGTCGTAGGCCTCCGAGACTTCCTTGAACCGGTCCTCGGCCCCCGGGTCGCGGTTGATGTCCGGGTGATAGGCACGGGCGAGCTTGCGGTAGGCGCGCTGGATATCGTCCTGGCTGGCGTTCCTCGGCACGCCCAGGAGCTGGTAGAAGTCCTCGCCGTCGGCCATCAGCCCGCCCTGGCCACTACCACCTGCGCCGGCCGCAGCTGGTGGTCTCCTTCGCCGTAGGCCGGTCGGACGACCTCGGCGACCGAGCCATCCTCGGCGCCGGGGTCGGGCCGGGAGGCGATAGCCTCGTGCCTGGCCGGATCGAACTTGGCGCCGCGGTCGTCACGGCGGGGGAAGCCGAGGCGGGCCAGCACCTCCAGGGCCTGAGCCCGGACCGCCCTGATCCCGTCGATGATGGAGGCCGGATCGGCCGTGGAGTGCGCCAGCGCGCGATCGAGGTTATCGACGACGGGCAGCCATTCTCTAGCCACGGCGGCCCTGGTGTCCGCCTCGGCGCGGCTGACCTGGACGGCACATCTCTTGCGCACGTTGTCGAGGTCGGCCAGGGCGCGCATGCGCAGATCCTCGAGCTCGGCGATCCGGGCCTCAAGTGAGGCGATTCGCGTCTCTTGCTCGGCGATCCGGGCCTCAAGCTCGGGCGGAGCGGCGGCGCCGGGACCTGGCCTCGCGTCGCCGCTTCCCGCCGTGCTGTTTCCAGCCGTGTGGTTCACCGGCCTGCTCACTCACTGGGTGTGAACTCGGCGTCGATCACGTCATCGTCGCCGTCGCTGGGCGGGAGCTCCGGCTCGACCTCCGGGGCGGGACCGGTCGGTGGCGCGCCGAGGATCATGTAGACCTGCTGCAGCTCGTCGGTGAGGACCCGCATCCGTTCCAGCGGCGTATCTTCCTTGAGCGCCTGGCGGGCGTCGGACACCAGGTTCTCGGCCCGGGCCTTCTCGTGCACGGGCAACGTGTCGCCGCGCTCGGCCAGTATGCGCTCCACCTGGTAGACCGCGGTGTCGAGCTGGTTGCGGGCGTCGGTCAGCTCGCGCAGCCGCCGGTCCTCGTCACGGTGCTGCTCGGCGTCGGAGATCATCCGCTCCACCTCGGACTTGTCCAGGTTGGAGCTCTCGCTGATCGTGATCCGCTGTTCGGTGCCGGTGTCCTTGTCCCGGGCCGAGACGTTCAGGATCCCGTTCGCGTCGATATCGAACGTGACCTCGACCTGCGGCACCCCGCGTGGGGCAGGCCGGATGTTCTCCAGCCGGAACCGGCCGAGGACCCGGTTGTCCGCAGCGCGTTCCCGTTCCCCTTGCAGGATCACCACGTCGACCGCTCGCTGGTTGTCTTCGGCCGTGCTGAATACCTCGGTACGGCGGGCCGGGATCGTGGTGTTGCGCTCGATCACCTTGGTCATGACCCCGCCGAGGGTCTCGATGCCGAGCGAGAGCGGCGTCACGTCGAGCAGCAGCACGTCCTTGAGCTCGCCCTTGAGCACGGCCGCCTGGATGGCCGCGCCGATGGCGACGACCTCGTCCGGGTTGACGGTCATGTTGGGGTCCTTGCCGCCCGTCAGCCGGCGGACCAGGTTCTGCACGGCCGGAATCCGGGTGGAGCCGCCGACCAGGATGACCTCGTCGATATCGGCCTGGACCGCCCCTACGAGGCGCTGCTGGGCGGAACCGAGGAAACGACCTCGGGCCGGATGCGGCTCGAGCCGCTCCGGGGCAGCTCAAGCACGATCTTGGTCATCAACGACAGCCCGATCAAGCAATTCGTCGAGAACGAGCACGCCGTCGGGCAGAGCGCGGTCGAGTCTTTCCTGCGGATGACGAACCGGGTCACCAACGGGGAACAGGTCACCGTGTTCGGCTACGGCGCGTGCGACGCGGCGTGGCGGCTAACTTCCGTGGCGCCCGGGTGTCCGTCGTCGACGTCAACCCCGTCACCAGGCTTCAGGCGCACCTGGACGGGTCCTCGACGCGCCGCTTCAGGGCTTCGACGTTGGCTGGCATTTCCTTTTGTGCCTGGCGACGGACGATGAGCGGGACGAGCAGTTTGCCGATGCCGTGCCCGTCGAAGTCGACCGCGATGGTCAGCCGCGAACTGGTTTCGGTCAGGGGTTCCACGGTGACGTCGACGGTGGCGCGGATGGGTCCGTCGATGCCCCGCACGCCCCATGTCCTGGGTGCGTCGATGTGAGTTAGCTCGGAGGTGACGGCCCGGTTGACTCCGCCGATGCGTCGGGTGGTCAGGCACTTCGTGCCCACCCGCGCGGGGACAGGCTGGTCCAGGTGACCGTCGATGAAGCCCTGCTGCCATTCGTGGAAGCGTGTGGGGTCGGTGGCGTAGGCGAACACCTCTGCTGCGGGCTGTTCCACCACGGTGCTGGCGATGGCCGGTGCCATGTCAGCGGCCCTCGAGCAGGGCGGCGTACCGGGCCAGGTAGAGCGGCCATCCCTGGTCGCCGTCGACGCCGTCGCTGACCGACTGCCAGCCGGAACCGTGCCGGTCGAGGTGGCGGTGCTCCAGTTCGACCCGGGTCCGGTCCGGTCCCTCGGCCACGAACCGGACCTCGACCTCGCTGCTCAGCTCCGGGTCGGTCTCGATCTGCCATTGCGGGCTGATGTCCCAGCTGAAGACCACGCGGGCTGGTGGCTCGTAGGCCAGGATCCGCGCCCACCGGCATTCGCTGCCGTCGATGCCACGGTCGTAGATGTGCCCGCCGACGTGGGGCTCGAAGACTGTCTCGGCGATCGCGGCCGCGAGCAGGTTGTGCTCCGGCGGCTTGAAGTCGCCGAACCTCTCGGTGAAGGCTGTGAAGGCCTGCTCGACCGGCGTGTTGACCACCACCTGCTTGCGGACAACGGGGACCTCGGTTCGGGTCATGGACTCTCCTCCGTCGCTTGTTCGGCAACATCCACGTAGCTGGCCAGAGCCCGCTGCCAGAAGGTGTCGAGCTGATCGCGCAACGCGGCCACTGCCGTCGGATTGAGCCGGTAGACACGTCTGGTGCCGACCGCGCGTTCACTGACCAGGCCGGCGTCCTTGAGGACCTTTAGGTGCTGGGAGACCGCCGACCGGCTGACCGGCAGCTCCGCGGCCAGTTGTGCCACTGCCTGCGGCCCGTCTGCCAGGCGGCTGACGATGGCGCGCCGGGTGCCGTCCGCCAGCGCGCTCCAGCCGTCACTTGCTTGGTCAGGATCCACTAACGGTTAGGATTGACTAACGGAGCGGCTGACGTCAAGACCCGGCACCCATGCACCTGGCCGGCCACGCGCCCTGAGCCGGGCTCGTGCAGCAGGCACCCGACCGGCTCCACGCCTTGGCCGCCGTGCACGCCCCAGCGGGATGACCAGTGCCACGGCCCATCCCGGCGACCCCCGCAGCACCCCGGGTGGTTTTGTTCGCGAGGTCCGACCGCAGTTGTTCGTGGCGAGCGACCGCACCCTCGCCTGGCCAAGGTTCATGTTCGTCAGTTCTTCTGTCCTGTCGCTGATAAATCGGCCCTGTCTCACTGAATCCGGCCCGTTACGGTCCGTGTCTCATTATTGTTGGCCCAAGGGTCGGTCGGGGTCACTGATAGCGGGCGGGGCTGCTATGGCTGTTGCTGCGTTAAACCTTGAGCCTGGCGCTGGTCCGCGGTTCTTCCTGGAGTTCATGAAGGCGGACGGGACGCAGCACCGGGAGTCGCTCGCGGCGTGTGTGACCGAGCGGTTTGAGTACGTGCTGCCGGTGCGGCCGTTCTACTGGGCGAAGGGTTCCCTGCATTTCCCGGGCTCCTGGTGGTCATCGACCATGGGAGATCACGTGGGCTTCGAATCGTGGCTAGAGCGCGACCACCTTATGTTCATGGACTTCGACCCCGCCATCACGGGCATCGCGTCCCAGCCTTTCTGGCTGCACTGGCAGGACGAGGACGGCCGGGACAGGCGGCATCCGCCGGATTTCTTTGCGCGGCGGGCTGACGGCAGCGGCCTGGTGGTCGACGTGCGCCCGGATGACCGGATCCCGGCGGAGGATGCCGAGGTGTTCCGCATGACGGCGATGGCCTGCGGGCAGGCTGGCTGGGAGTTCCGTCGGGCGGGCACGATCGACCCGGTGGTGCGGGCCAACATCCGGTGGCTGTCGCGATACCGGCACCAGCGCTGCCGCCGCGAGCCGGCCGCCGCGGAATTGCTGGAGGCGTTCACGCCGGGCATGCCGCTTCTGCCCGGCGCGGCGCAGGTCGGGGACCCGGTCGCAGTCCTGCCGGTGGCCTATCACCTGCTCTGGCGGCGTGAGCTGGCCTGCGACGTGTCCGTCCTGCTCGGCAGCGCCTCGATGGCGTGGCGGGTCCCGGCCGGGGTCGCGCAGTGACCACGGCTGACCCGGTCAGGGCCGGGGACCGGGTCATCATTGACGGGCGGCCGCGGGTGGTGCTGGGTGCTTCCGGGCCGCTGATCCGGTTCACCGACGATGACGGCGCTGTCGAGGAGGTGGCGGTCGCGGAACTGGTCGGCAGCGGCCGGATGCGACTGCAGCCGCGGGGACCGGGCGGGCACCCGGCGGCACAGACCGGGCTGGCCGGGCTGCCGCCGGAGGCAGTTGAGCGGGCCCGGTGGTGGGAGGCCCACATCATCGAGGTCGTGGACGGGACGCCTCCGGATGCGCCTGCGGGGACGCCGCCGCGGCCGGCCTATGACGTGGAGCGCACCAGCCTGGCCGAGCGGGAGCAGGCCAAGGCCGCCGAGCTGTCTGCCCCGGGCCGGCCGGTGGCAGCCTCGACCGTCAAGCACCGGCGGCAGCGGTGGCAGGCCGAGGGCCTGCCCGGGCTGATTGACAAGCGGGTCCAGCGCAGGCGCAGCCTGGCCGGGCGGGCCGATCCCGCAGTTGCCGAGGCGATGGAGCAGGCGATCGCGGAGGCGGCCGATGAATCGTCGCGGGCGGCGACGTTCATCGTCTGGCGGACCCGTGAGATCCTCGCCGAGCGAGGGCAAACCGTCGTGGAGCCGTCGCGGGCCACGATGTTCCGGCTGTTCTCCCGGCTGTCGGCGGGAAAGCACACAACCGGGTCGGCGGCCACCCGCCGCGGGCTGGCAGGCCGGCCGCAGCGGAAGTTCTCCCAGGCTCACCCGGCAGCGCCGGGCGAGCTGATGGAGATCGACTCCACCCCGCTGGACGTGCTGGTCCTGCTCGATGACGGGGTTCCCGGCCGGGTGGAGCTGACCGGGATGATCGACGTGGCGACCAGGACGGTGCCCGCGGCGGTGATCCGCCCGACGGCGAAGTCGGTGGACGCGAGCGTGCTGCTGGCCCGCGCTCTGACACCCGAGCCGATGCGGCCCGGGTGGCCGGCGAGCCTGGCGATGGCGCACTCGGCCCTGCCCTATGAGCGGCTGCTGGGCATCGACGAGCGGCTGCGCCATGCCGCGGCCCGGCCGGTGATCGTGCCGGACACGATCGTCATCGACCACGGGTCGGTGTTCGTCTCGGACAACTTCCGGGCCTCGTGCCGGCACCTGGGGATCAGCATCCAGCCGGCGCACCTGGCGACCGGCTCGGACAAGCCGCACATCGAGAAGATGTTCTCCTCGCTCGGCACGCTGTTCTGCCAGTTCGCCGCCGGCTACCTGGGCCGGAGCGCCGACCGGCGGGGACGCCGGGTGGAGGAGCAGCCCCTGTGGTCCCTGATGCAGATACAGGACCTTCTCGATGAATGGCTCATATCGGTCTGGCAGAACAGGGAGCACGACGGGCTGCGGGACCCGCTGCACCCGCAGCGGGCGTTCTCCCCGAACCAGAAGTACGCGGCCCTGATCGAGACGGCCGGATACGTGCCGGTCCCGCTCAGCGCCGGGGACTACATCGAGTTGCTCCCCGCGGTCTGGCGGGCCGTCAACGCCTACGGCATCAAGATCAGTCACCGGACCTACGACGCCGGGGAACTCAACCCGATCCGGCAGCAGAAATCCGGGGTCACAGCCCGGAAGGGGCAATGGGAGGTGCACCACGATCCCTATGACGTGTCCAGGGTGTTCGTCCGCGGGCCGGACGGCTGGATCACCTGCCCGTGGAAGTACCTGGAGAAGGTCCCGGCTCCGTTCGGGGAACTGGCCTGGGACCACGTCTCCGGCCAGCTCGCCGAGCAGGGACAGCCCGCCCCCACCGAGCTGGAACGCGCCCTTGCCGTCGATGACCTGCTGCGACGCGCCTACCACGGCCCGCCGGACGAGGCGGCCGAGCCGCAAGCCCCCGCCAGGAAATCCCGTCGGCAGTCATCGGCCCGGGACCGGCGGGTCGCAGCCCGCACCCGTGCCGGAACGGCAGCCCGCGCAAGAACCGGGGTGACCGGAGAGCCGGACCCTGCGGCGGCCGGGAACGATCCGGAAACACCAGGGCAGGACAGCGGCGAGCCGCTCGCCAAGGTGATCCCGCTGGGCATCTTCGACCCCTTCGAGGAGGCGAAGAAACCATGGTGAAAGGCGACAGCCCCGGCACCGGCGATCCGCACAGGCACCTGTCCACCCTGGACGGGTGGAGAGAATTCACCAGCCTCGCGCCAGGTCAGCCCGACCTCCTGACAGAAGCCGAGTACGAGGCCCTCGGCAGCGACGCCAGGGCCGCCTATGACGAGGAGCGGCTGGACTACCACACCCGCCTCGGCGTGGCGGGAACCTCGGTGCTGCGGCAGGTCGTCACCACCGGCCGGCGGCTGACGCTGCTGAACCGGCACGCCATCAGCGCCCGCCGCGGCCTGATCCTGTCTGGCCCGGCCGGGACCGGTAAGACCACCGCGATCACCCAGCTCGGCAAGACGCACGAGGCAACCGACCAGGCACGCCACCCGGGCCAGGAACGGATTCCCGTCATCTACGCAACCGTCCCGCCGGCGGCGACGCCGCGGATGCTGGCCATGGAGTTCGCCCGGTTCCTCGGGCTCCCCGTCCCGGCACGCGCCAACATGACCGGCATCATCGAGGCCGTCTGCGGCGTCGCGATCGACACCTCGGCCAGCATGGTGCTGGTTGATGAGATCCACAACATGCAGCTGGCCACCCGCAGCGGTGCCGAAGTCTCCGACACCCTCAAATACCTGTCCGAAAGAATCCCGGCTACGTTCGTCTACGCCGGGATCGACCTGGAACGCCAGGGCCTGTTCTCCGGCATCCGGGGAAGCCAGATCGCCGGGCGGTTCACCCTCATCCCCACGCTGCCGTTTCCTCTCGCCGGTGAGTGGCGCGGCCTGGCCGCCACCCTCGAAGACGCTCTCCGCCTGCGCCGCCACCAGGCCGGGACCCTGCCCGGCCTCGACCGCTACCTGCACCAGCGCACCAGCGGGATGATCGGCAGCCTGTCCCACCTGATCCGCGGCGCGGCTATCGAGGCGATCCAGTCCGGCACCGAGCAGATCACCAAGAAGCTGCTGGACACCATCGACATCGACCACGCCGCTCAGCAGGAATCAGGTCCCGGCACGGCTGCCGCCCGCCGCACCGCGGCACGCCGGTGACCGCCGAAGCAGCGCAGCCGCCGCTGCGGCCGCTGCCGATCCGGCCCGGGCCCGTCAGCGGCGAATCGACCTTTTCCTATATCCGCCGTCTCGCTGTCGCCAACCACCTGCGCCCGATGCACCTGCGCCGCTACCTCACGGACCCCGGCACCGGCGGCGGCTTCCGGCTCGGCTGGCTTGCCGTCCTGGCCGGACGGTCCGTCGCCTCCTTGCAGCATGCGCTCGCCGACCAGGAGCCTCCCGCCGGCACCGCCTCACGCAGCCGCCCGCCCGGCGCGCGCCGGCGCAAACGGTCGAAGGCAGAGCTGTTCACGCTCATCCGCCGCGACGCCCGCGAGCGCGGCCTGTCGGCACGAGCGCTCGCCGACAAGTACGGAACCGGCAAGCGAATCGTCCGCGAGGCGCTCCGGTCACCACGTCCGGCCCCGCGCAAGCCGCAGCCGCCCCGCGGATCACGGCTCGACGCGTTCACTGCCATCATCGATGACATGCTCCAGGCCGGGCTGCAGGCTTTCCCGCCGCAGCGCCAGCCCGTCATCAGCATCTACCGCGAGCTCGTCACCAGGCACGGGGCGGACGGGATCTCCTACCAGATGGTGCGCGGATACGTCGGCCGCCGACGGGCAGTGATGCAGCATCAGACGCTCTCCCCAGCTCACCAGGCAGTCACTGACCACGACCTGAACCGCCTGCGCGAACTGCTCGACGACGGCCACGACGTCGAAAGCGACAACGGAGACGGCTGGACCCTGCTCCGGCGGGCCATCCACACCGAGCGTGCCCGCCATACCAGCACGGGTGAGCCCTTGCACGCAGACATGACCGCGTTCCTGCTCGCCCGCGGCGCCAGCCCGCACGAAGATGACACCGGCATAGCAGCCGAAGCCGAACTACTCGGGCACTGGCTGGCAGCCGAGATCATCTCCGCCTGGGCCGGATTAACTGAGACCGAGGCGATAACGGGCCGGATTCAGTGAGACAGGGCCGATTTATCAGCGACAGGACACGGTTGCACGCAGCGGTCGACCCGTCCCCGCCGTGGCCGTGCGGGCGGGCCGACCGCGGTTCTGCCCAGCAATTCCAGCGGACTGGAACCGGATGAAACTGCGCGGCCGGTGCAGAACCCCCTGAACCACGCTGGCGCATACCGATGTGGGGCGGCTGTCCATCTCGTCCGGGCAGTACTCAGAACAGTTAGGCGGCGTCGACGCTTCCGGCGAAACCGAGAATGGCCTTCGCCAGTTCGTCGGGGGCCTCCATGGCGGCGTAGTGGCCCACGCCGTCGAGTGACACGGAGCTGATTTCGCCCGGCGTGGCCTGGGACATGGTGCTGGCCGTGAAGGGGCCTCCGCCTGCGCCGACCGCGAGTACGGGCACCCTCAGCCCTGGCGTCTTGGCGAGAGCCTTGATGTCGGGGCCCTCCTGCAGCATCGACTGGTAGAGGCCGGCTGCTCCGCGCCAGCCGCCGGGGCGCGAGTAGGTGCGGGCGAACTCATCGATGTCGGCGTCGGTGATCGCTCCCGGGGTCGCGCTCATCGCCGGGAACGCGAATCGTCCCAGGAACTCGCGCTCGCGGCCGGTGAGCAGCATCTCGGGTATGCCGGGCGCGGCGAGAACGCCGATATGCCAGCTGCCCCCGTGGGTGACGTCGGCCAGCATCTCCAGGCCGAACCCGGCCAGGCCCATCTCGATGGCGCTGAGACTCAGCACGTTCTCCGGATGCGTGGCCGCGAGGCGGAAGACTGTCGCCCCGCTGATGTCCTGGCCGGTCAGGTGGACCGGCCCGGCATCGAGCTGCCTGATGAGAAGGTGCAGGTCTTCGGCCGACG
>Ga0302302_1000699_pt1 | contig 20521 bp, 18 predicted proteins | sample III_Palsa_E1_3_FD_198766 | JGI IMG/M metagenome (GOLD analysis project Ga0302302, IMG submission 198766) | Peat permafrost microbial communities from Stordalen Mire near Abisko, Sweden - III_Palsa_E1_3 | ecosystem: Environmental > Terrestrial > Soil > Palsa > Peat permafrost | place: Sweden...
GTCCGAGACCGAAACCATTGCAGACATTTCAGACAGCGACCGCATCTGGTTCCGTTGGCTAATTGAGCTTGGCTACGCTGCACGCCCAAAGGCTGGTGAGAAGACTTGGCTGAACGAGTACCTGGTAAATCCGGACCAGGAAGTCAAAGACCTTACCCTCCGCAAGTGCCAAGCGTGCAAAGCTGTAGAGCCTGAGCACGATACGCCTTTCTGCCCAAAGTGCGCGGCACCGATCAACACGTTTACCACTTTTATGTCCGGTTTTCCAGTTTCCGAATCGTGGCTCATGGCGCTGAAGGGTGAAGAGCGTGCATTGGCCATCGAGGAGATGAAGGCACGCAAGCAAGGCTTCGGTGATGAGCCAGCGGCGACCGCGGTAGGCGAATCGAAGCCGGACAGGATGGCGGCGGCGCGGGCGGCAAAGGCTGCGAAGGCGGCTGCTATCGACCCGACCGAGGAAATCCCCGAAGCAGCAACCACGGCACTTCCTGGCGAGGAGTAGCCGTTGCTAAACGTCCTTCCAGCTAACGCCGCGACGCGCTTCGGAGATGCAACTCTGCGCGACTCCGAAGCGCAATGCGAGGCTGGCTTGGGTTTCTGGAGATTCTCGGATTTCTCGAACTATTTCCGCAGTCAGCGACTTCTGAACTCCGCGTCGACGATTTACCGCCTGGGTAACGAGCTCAAGATGATCCGGATTCACGCAAGAAGGAACTCTGCACAAATGGTCGAGCACCAACCAAAGCGGTGCTTCAGATTTGGGAACGGGTCCCTTGACGCGCTCATAGTAAACGCGGTGAGAGGAACACTGGCGTCCATTGTGTTTCATTCGCCCATATCCATGCTTTTCTGTACCGCGCTGCCAAATCCAGCACGGCGTTTCGTAGCCACGATCTTCGACGACGTAGTCGACGGGAGATATGCGGCTGGCATGGCCTTTCAGGTATGGCCTAGGCTGTCCCTTCACCGCTTTGAGCTTGGTATCGTGTCGGTCAATTATGGATGTTTTGTTGCCGCATCCGCAGTGGCAAAATCCAAAAGGTATGTCCATGAGAGGATTATAGCCCAGTGAACACCCTAATGGACGTAAAGGCTACAGTGCGGTCAATCGTTGGAGACGATGATAGCAACGGGTGGCTGTCCGACGACTACCTCGTCCCGAAGATAAATTTCGCGTATCGCTTTTATTATCTATACATTAAGAATGCGACGGGCGCTAACCTTGAGAGGATGGTGGAGATCCCCGCGGCAACGGATAGCAATGGCAATCCGGTTACGCAGGGACTCACCACGCTCGCCAACTTTCAGCAGCCCGGCAACCTCTTGGATGGACTGTACGAACCGCTGTTTTTGTTCTGGAAGTTGGCAGGCTCGCCCGAGTACTGCTATCGGCAGATGGTGGAGAAGAAGACGATTCTCCCAGGCCAGAGTGTAGCGGGCGGTTCCTCACAGCCAGTGAACTTTTGGGGAACGAACGCCTTCGGGTGGACGTGGCGCGGCAACCAGATATTCCTCTCGCCCATCAGTAGCTTTGCGGTGGACTTCCTGGTGGATGGGAGATTCAATCCCCCCGCACTAGTAAAAGACACTGATCAGCTAGTTGTCGACCCTGATATGGAGATATGCGTTACCCCGGCCACGCTTGCTATCATTGGAACTGAGTCAGGCAACGCAAGTTACACAGCGGCGGGCGCTCAGGCAGAGCTTGCGGCAGACAATATCGTGGCGAAGCTCATCAGGCAAAAGCAAGGGTTTACGGCACGCGCAGGGTCGAATAATCGTCGCCAACGCGGGTGCGGGTGGTTCTGGAGTTAGGCAAAAACAGGCTGGGCTAAACTCACAACAGGAGAATTTACATGTCGCTTGCTCTAGCACTCGTCCAAACGTCGCCGGCCTCTAACCCAGACCGCAATATCGTAAAGGTCACTTTTGGCGGCACCTATCCAGTAGGTGGAGATCCCCTCCCGCTAACTGCCATCTCAGATCCGCAGGTCTTGGTGCAGGTTCCCTTCACTCCCCAAAATCTTCCAGTGACGCCCTACGATCTAAACGCATGGTTGGCTGGCTACTATGTGGAGATTCAGCGCATCGTGACTGGCTCTGGATTGAGCGCGGTGACCACGTTCAATCTTCGTGCCTACGCTCCGGGTGGCGCAGAGATCACGACCGCAGCTGCATATCCCGCGGGCATTCTCAACGGTGAGTTGTTCATCGAAATCCTCTGCCCAACCGTTCAGCAGTAAGCATGAGAGGAATTCATGCCTACTTGGGCGGGAACGCCAGTACCTATTGGTCGAATGCTCGGGCAGGTGGATCAGGACGATCCTACAAACCTGCCCGTAGGCTGCGCGGCGGTGTGCAAGAACATCGACTTCACCCGCGATGCTACCGGCGCGGGCCTAAGCGCTACCACTAGAGCCGGAAACTGCCAGATCATGCAGGGCGCGAAGTCCCCGGGTACAGGCCTGTGGGACTTTCAGTACGAGCCAGAATCGGCAGATGATCCATTCTTTCAGCAGGTGATCCGCTTCAACCTTGCGGGGACATTTGAGCGCGAATACCCAGTAGGAACCGGCCGCATGATCCCTGTGCCCGCAGGGCTATTCGTTCCGCCAACCAACTCCCATCAAATCAATACCCAGACTGCAAACCTCATCTTCTCTGCCTACTCAAACCTGAAGATGCCGGCGAGCTTCTGCTCGGGCTATAACCCCAAGACGTTGAATCTTGACCCTCTGGGCATGAAGCCGTTTGGGTGGAATTGGCTGCCTAAGACTTACGTCTACGCGGGCGAGGTCTGCACGCCATCTCTCTCAGCTTCCGGACAGCAGGGCAACGGGCATACCTACCAGGCGCAAAACTCTGGCTACACGGCGCTTGGCTCTGGCGATGAACCCGTATGGCCTCTCACAGAGAGTGGAGAGGTTACTGAGACGCCTGTCGCTGCCGGGCAGGTAGGGGTTACGTGGAAAGAGCTGACGATGGTGATTGCGAACCGCATCCCACCGCCCAACGCTCCTGTACTAAGTCTCACCACTGGCGGAACGTTTCCTGCAGGGCAAACGGTCTACATCTTCCTAACCATGACCAACGGGATGGGCGAGACCATCGCAGGGGCGACTGCGAGCATAACGACCACCGCGGCAGGGCAGGCTGTCCAAGTCTCTATCCCCGCGCTCGCGTCTCTTGCTGGATGGCTGTCTCAACTAGTGGCGCCATACTCGATCCTCCAAGCCAATGTGTACGAGGCGGATGTAGCTTTCGGAGATCCGGCCCCCGCGCAATCGACCTATGAGAAGGTTGGCGGCTTTAGTCTTGGCACGACCGCAACAGTCACGGGAACTGCGACTAGCGGAATCAACGTCCCAACCATTAACTCCGCCCGCATCACCCCAGGGCAGTTGCCAGCGCCGATCGTAGAACCTGTTTTGACACGCGTCTCGGCCGGCCAGACTGTGTTGCCACCGGGAGCCCCCGACCTGAGCCTAGTAACCGCCGGTGGAACCTTCCCATCCGCCCGCAGCGTGTATGTCCTGCTGACGCTCACAAACTCCTTCGGCGAGACCACCGCTGGCGCTGTGGCAAGCATTACCACCACTGCAGGCTCAACCGGCGTGCGGGTCTCCCTCGCCGCGTCCTATGGTGTCACCGTCACTGGCGTCAACATCTACGAAGCGGACGTAGCTTCAGGTTCTGCGGCGCCGACAGTGTTCAAGCTGGTTGGTTCTTTCCCGCTCGGCGCTTCGCCCGTCATCACCGCAGCCGCAACCGGCGTTCAGCCGCCTGCAGACAACACTGCTACCCTCCCCGTAGGCTCGTTTCCTGCGGGTCGGGATGTTTGGGTGCGACTCAGCTACTCGAATGCCATGGGCGAAACCCCTGTGGGCCCCTCCAATTCGATCATCGACACCCTAGCAAATGACGCCGTGCAGGTAACGCTGTCCGCGGTCGCGAACCTTCCCCAACTCACCACCATCAACATTTACGAAGCGGATGTTCCCACCGGTGCCGTCGAGCCTCCCGTCAACGCCTATGCGTTGGTTGGCTCATTTCCAGTAACAGGCGTGGAGTTCATCACTGAGACGGCTACCGGACGCACCCCAACCACCGTAAACACCACCGGACCCGGCGGAAACATCGCCGCGGACCAGACAGACGGCGGCATCAACGCCACCCAGGGTTACCGCTATGCCGTTCCTGCGTGGATGAATCGCAACGAGACTATCTCCGGATTCACGCAATCTGCGGTGAGCAAGTACATCGTGGACGAGGATGGATGGGAGATAGCCGTCTTCAATGTAGCCATAGGACCACCAAACATCATCGGGCGTGTCATCAATTGGACCGTGGCAGATGGGACGCAGGCAGGACCCTTTGCGTGGATTGGCGTCGTCGACACCCAGATACCCTCGCAGAATCAGGTGTACCCGAACAGCTTCCTGTCAGACAGCATCACCATCATCCCGACCGTCTTCCTCGATAACGTCACCACCAAAGGCACGTTCAACTTTACCGATGAGTTCTTGACTGGGGAGATTGGTGCAGGAGCCGGGGCGAACAACACGACTGACCGATTGACTCTGGGGCCGCCCCCTCAATCGGTAAGCGTTCAATATTCAGTGGAAGCGGATGCTCTATTCCATACTGGAGTGCCTGGGTACACGAGCGGAGTGGTTGTCTCGCTTGAGGGCGATTACGAAAGCTACGACGCCGCGGGAAGCTATCTCCCGATCACCACAGCAACCGGAGAAATCTGCTGGGGCATCTGCGAGTACCGCAATCAAATCTATGCGATGCGGGAAAGATCAGGGGTTGTCATTACCCCGAGTGCGGGTATGCCCAACACGTGGGGAGCAAAGTCTCGGTGGAGCGCGCAGAAGGGCAATGGTGTTGGCCCTTGCGGTCCGAGAGCTTTTGACTGCAATGGGCAGTTCATTATCTTCGTGCACCGCACCGGAGTCTATCGGCACGACGACACCGCCCCAGACTTGATGAGCAAGGAAATCCCTCGCGAGTGGGGATCGATCAACTGGGCGGCTGCACAGACCATTTCGGTTGCGATCGATGACGATACGCACACGGTGAGGATCCAAGTTCCTACGGGACAAAGCACGATCCCGAACAAGGAATTCTGCCTAAGCTACCTCGAGGGATGGCAAAACCCCATTCACTTCAGCACGTTCTCGCAGAAGGAAATTAGCCAGGAAGCTGCGCGCCGGTGGAGCTTCAACGATGTCTCGGCCTACGTTTGCAAACGAATCTACCGGGCAGTGCCAAACCCGCCGCCACTTCCCTTGGGGCCGGATGGAACCTCGCAGACTGGCTCCGACTTCTACATCTCACAGCTCGCTTACACGCAGACCGACCCCAGCGGAATCGTCAATGCCAGAACCCCAGGCGTGTACAACGACAATGGCGCCGGCATCGATTGCAAGTTCATGACGCAGAGCGCTTCCGACATGCAGAAGCAGTGCAAGCCGGAAGGCGTAACCACCAGCGTAGTCGGCAGGGGGCCGGTAAACGTGAGCTTCCTCAAAGGACGCCAAGCGCTTACCGGCAACAGCGCCGCGAACAAGGTCCTGCGCTGCACGCCCATGATTCTTACGCCAAACGATGAGGACGACTTCACCCGTAAGCCCCAGAGGCAGGTGGGAACGTACTGGAAGATCCTCTATGACAACGGCGCGCAGCCAGATGTGTGGTTCTCCATAAAGAAGGCAACCGCCTACATAATCCCAGTTCGGACGGCGCGGGGGAGCTCGAGCTAATGGCCAAGAACACGCCATCCCCGAACGCATCGCTGATTGAAAGCGCAATGGGCGGCAACGTCAACGACTTCCGTGTGCTCCTTCAAAACTTCGATGAAGCTATCCAGCAGCAGCAGCAGGCAACAGGTACGACGCCCACTAATACCAAGAACATCGCCATCCCGCCGCAGGGCTCGATTGCCGTCAATGGCTCAAATGGTGCGTTCAACTATGCCATCACGCCAGCAGAGAATACAGCCGCTGGTACGCTCTACCATGAAGTAAGCTACTCACCGACCAAGGGATTCACGAATGGGGTTGTAACTCTTCCGGTAACGCAGGCGACTAGCGGTGTCGTCAACAATCCCGGCGCGAACATGTTCTTTCGAGTGCGGTCAAGCTACAACAAGTCGACATTCAATCAACCGACATTGCACGGGCAGTCTGCGGTGTCCTCCGGTCTCATTTCTAGCGCAGCCACGTCGGACGGTGCGGCGTTCGCCCAAACCAACCTTGCTACAGTCACCTCAACGCAGGCCAGCGGTACAGCGGCTATCATCGTGCAGGGAGCCGGCGGCACGCTTACCAGCGCTGTGGCGCTCAAGGGCGGTGCTCAAACCGTTCTCCCGCCCGCGACGATTGTAGGTTCCTCACTCGGAGCAAATCAGTTTGTTGGGTGGGTTCCGGGTAATCAGGGCGAAGGATCGGGAACCTACGTGGTGAAACCCACTCTCGGCGCCGTGCTGGAAGATAATATTCAGCCGGTTGGTAAAGTGGTTGTTGTAAGCGACACAAATCCCGGCCAAGACGGCGGCGGCGGGGCTGAGGCTTCCAACGGCGGCCGGATGACTGCGGTATAGGAGATTCGATGGGTTGGGAGATAGAACGCGAAGAGCTTGACAAGGCCGAAGGTGTCCACAGGTTCGTGCTGATCGAGCGCGGCGTACTCGACCGCTCTGGAAACCCAGCACGCCACCACTTCTACATCATGCTCGGCACCGGAACAGACGGCAAGAGTTGCCCACACTGCGGCCAGGAAGTGAAGACCGGCCTCACACTTCAGAAGGATGGAGTTCTGGTGCACGCCGAGGGAGAGCATAATCCCCGCGAACTAGTGAAGGCGAAGATTGCAGAGCTCAATGAGTTCCACGCGCGCATGGACGCCTACGCTGCCCGGCATAAAGCACCCATCTACAAGGGAGGCAAATGAGCCAAAGAGTGCGCATGATGGAACCAAAGGACTTGCCGGGGATATGGAGGATGGCGGATGCGCAGAACCGCAGAGACGGCACAAGCTACCCAATTCCACGCATCTTCGAGATGGACTCCACTCACCCAGGATTCGGCCAATTGGTGCCAAATGTTCCCCTCGCACTGGTGGTCGAAAACAATAAAAGGGTGCGCGGAGCCTTTATTTGCACGCGAACCATAGAAGTTATGGGGGTGGCTGGGGGAGACATGGAATTCGCGGCGGCGCACATCCCCATGATGGCGGACTTGCTGAAGCGAAAAGGGTACGACGACCTGCACACTTTCGTGCCAATGAGCAGGGCAACAGAAGCCCACTGTAAACTACTAGAAGCATTCGGCATGACACGGCTAGACCATCGCTTGGCACACTTCTTTAGAGAGACATAGGGGAAAATCGATGAGCCGAGCGCAGGAGTCCGCCGTCGCTTCAACAGCTGGGGGTCAGAACAAAACCTACGACGCCAACGCGCAGACGGCGTTTCAGGGCGCACAAGGCTCGATCAATCAACAGCAGGGCGACGTCAACGACTACTCGGGCGAACTGTCGACTTTCGCCGCCAATAATCCCTATGGTGCGGGCGGGGCTTACCAGACATCTGTAAACCAGTCGACCGCAGGCACCGCTGACGCAGGATCACAGGCAGCCGCCGAAGCTGCGCAGGCCGCGAAAGTCCGCACAGGGCAGAATGCAGGGGCAGGAGTAGCGGCAGGAACCGCAGCTAGCGAGCAAAACACCCGCAATCTCATGCAAACGCAGGCAGGAGCCAATGCAAACCGGATAAAAGCCGGTGCAGGGTACGGTAGCCAGGTTCTGCAAGCATCTGCTCTTCCCGCATCCTTGCAGGGGGCCATCACCGGCGAACAGGGCAAACTGGCAGGCACCGAGGCCGAGGCTGGCAATACCGCACTAAGCACAGATCAGAAGGCCAGCGAGCAACCAAGCTTTTGGGATGAGTTCGGCGAGCAGGCAGGTGGCGCGCTGGGCAAAGGCCTCGGGACGGCCGCTGGTGCTGGGTTTGCAGGCCTCGTTGGATGCTGGATTGCGTCGGAGCTTTACGGCGGATGGACTGAGCCCCGTACGGTTCTTGTCCGCGAGTGGATCTTCGAGGAGTTCGTCAAGACCTTCTGGGGCTTCATCCTCGGTCACATCTACTTGCAGGTGGGAGAGCGCGTGGCGGGATGGATTCGGCGTTTCCCTGTACTTCGCAAGTTATTCCTTCCCATCTTCAACGCAGCACTCGCTAAGGCGCGGGAGGGCAAATAGATGGCAGATTACGGTGACGCGCTTGCGGGGATGAGTCGGAGTGGGAATGTTTTGCAGTCGCTGGGCTACGACCCGGAAGATTTGAAGGCTGATCCTGCTTTGCGTGCTCAGGTAATGCAATCCCTTACGGCACCGATGCAGGTTGCGCAGAACGCAACGCCCCCGAATCCTCGCACGATGACTGGGGCACCCGCGAATCCAAACCCGATGAGTCCGAATGGGAATAGCCTCGTTCCGGCGCCAGGTCAGCCGCGCCTCTTCAACCGCGTGCAACCCACGGCACCCGCCGCGCCCCCGCCGGCATCGTTGGCACCGTCCGCACCCACGCCTGCAAGCATGGCAACCGGCAAGCCTCCCGTAAGCCCCTCGGTCAGTCCATCCGGCAACGGCCCAGACATCACCAATGCCCGCCAGGCCGCTGGAAACCTGCTCGCTCCAGAGCCAGCGCTGCCAGACACGACTGCCGACGATACCACCATCGCAGCCAAAAGCGCACCCATAAACCCCGATCAAAAGCAGTACAAAGAGAGCTTCTGGGGCAACGTTGGCAGAGGGTTGAATGACTTCCGCGAAGGGTTCGCCGGGCATCCGGAGAAGGTAGTCGACTACAGCGCGCCCAACGAGCAATACCGCCAAGACGATGCCACCCGGCAAGCGCAACTAGGCAGGGCACAGACTGACCGAACGAACATCCTTGAGCGGTTCAAGCAGATGTCCGACCAGCGTAAGCAGCAGGACGCTGCCTCGAAAGATGCCGGAGAGATTTCCAACACGACTGCGGATATTCCGATCAAGCAGCAAAACGCGGACGCTGACACCTCGCGTGCCGCGACTGAAAAGCAGGTGGCTGATCAAAACTCTCCTGCGGGCAAGGTTGCGACTACAGACGCTCAATTCGACGAAGCCACAAAGAAAGCCGACCAACTAGGGCTAAAGGGAACGAATCGCACCCTCTTTTTGGCTAACGGAAAGATTCCAGATCCACGGCAAGCGACGGAAGATGAAATTGCAACCCACCAGGCGATGCAAGTCTTCCAGAGGGAGAACGGGCACGCCCCGCAAACGCTTGAGGACTACCGCCAGATCCGCCAAGCCGCAAAGGGTGAGAAGGATCAAGGCACCCAAATGCTTGTTCCTGATGGCAAGGGCGGAATGACAGCAAAGCTCATCCAACCGGGCGACTCTGTTCCTGCTGGCGCGACCTCGATCAGCGGCAAGCCAGCGATCACCACGCCGGGAGGGCTACAACCGACCGTGGCCGACCGCAACCGCGCCAGCCTCGCGCACGTCGCCTCTGACAATCTCGACCAAATCCAAGATGTCGTTACCCGCAGGCCAGACTTGTTAGGCATGATTGGTGGACGCATCTCGAACGTCGACCAAATGATCGGCTCTGACGATCCCGATCTTCAGGTTCTCGGTAATGCTGCGCACAATTTTGCGATGGCAAACGCTGGTATCCACGGCTCCCGCTCCTTTGAGAACGTAAAGGCCGCAGAGCAAGAGCTTTTGAATGGGCTAAAGACTGGGCCTAAGGGCGTGGGTGGGGCGATCAAGTCCAACCGAGACAACCTAACCTCCATCATTGAACGGGTGGAGGGCAAGAAGGCAGCGACTGGAGCGACAGGCACGTTCAACTGGGATGCTCATCCTGTGGTGAAACCGTAATGGCAGACAAGTCCGTTCCCATCGTCGATCCTTCGGGGCAGGTGCGCATGATCCCCGCAGCGCAGGTGGATGCTGCAATTGCCGCTGGTGGGAAGCATGCCATTAAAATGACAGACCCCAAAGGGACGCCGCGGTGGATTCCTGATGATCAAATGCATGCAGCTATCGCAGCCGGCGGAAAGATTGCCCCGGAGCAGTCATCAGGAGCGCTAAAGTTTTTGAAGAATTTCGCAGACGCATCAGGACTGTCAACAGTGGGGAATATTTTGGCGCACCCACTGAACGACATCAAGAACCTTGCCACGATGACAGATCCCAATGCGATCGATAACCCAATTCGCAACGCAGTGGGCAGCACAATTCAGAACACGGTAGAGGAAGGCAAGGCAGCGTTTGACGCAGCCAAGCATGACCGGCGTGGCGAAGCCATCGCACATCTCGTCCAAGCGGTTCCGGTAGTGGGTCAGGTCGCAAAGGCGGCAGGCGAGTCCATTCCAAGTTCTGGCGACGAAAGCTACACAGGCTTGCTCAAGAGCGAAGTTACCGACCCTGCGACTATGGGCACGATTGTAGGCACAGCCGTATCACCAGCCGTGGCTGAAGGTTCAGGGCAAGTGCTCAAGATGGCAGGTAGAATTCCTTTGGCGCGTGGGGTAAATGTCGGCGACATTGCATCCGCAGTGAAGGACCCAGCACAAGCGCGCAGCGCAGCGCAACTAGCAAAAGAACGGTTCATCCAGCATGTGCGGCCCAAGCCGCTAGCGCTTACGCCGGCCGAACTCCAAGCTCAGAGCCTAGTCAAGGCGATGACTCCAGATGAGGCTGCTGTGCCAAACATCAAGAGCGCCTCAAGTGAAGTTGGCGATGCACTCGCCGCCGCCCAGCGTAAGGGAATCCCCATCAACAGCAAGCTCGACGCCGCCAAGGCCTTCCGCGATCGCGCCGCAGATGTCCAGGCACACTACACCGACAATCTGCTACGTCCACACTCTGGCAAGTTCCAAACGGTTCCGGAAGAGTACAACGGCGAGATGTCGGGCAATGGCAAGAACCAAGCGACCCTCGGACAAATCAATGACCGAGTGGATGTCATCAACCGCGAACTCAAGTCGAACTTCCGCAAAAAGCTGAAATCTCAGACGACTGAGGCGAATGCCAGCGATGCGGACCTTCTGGCGGAGAAGCAGCAGTTGACCAAGACCCTGCACGGCTCACTTGCGGACATGAATGGGCTTGAGCCGGATGACATTGCCGATGTTCGCCAGCGCGCCGGCAAGCTGCGCTCCCTTGCGGATGAGATGGAATCTTCTGCAAACAAGGACACCGTGCAGGCTGGGCGCCGCGAGACTGGATCAACGTCCTCTCCGATCAAGGGAATAACCGAGAGTACTGTGGACAAGGTATCTGGTGGCCCCGAAATTGTCGGAAACCGAGTAGTAAAGGAGGCTCTCTCGAACTTTGACACCACCGAAAAGCCCTTACCGCAGCCAAAACTCCCCGACCCAGAAACGACAGCCACCACTCCGGAAGCCGCCCAGAGAGAGTTCCTGCGCCAGCAAGAGCTCGAGCAGAATTCGCAGGACGCAGCGATCCAAAGGAATGCAGAGGCAAACAAACTACGCGAACAGAATGTTGACACCCAGCGAGGCGTCGCGCAACAGGAAGCGATTAGAGCTACGCAAGGGGAGCAGACCGCAGCAGACCTCGCGGCTGATCGAAACAAGCAAGCGAACTCGCTTCGCGATCAAAACACCGACGTACAGCGTACCGCCGCCCAGCAAGAGGTGATTCGCCAGCAAGAGCTGGACAACGCGGCGCAGGATGCAGGAGCGGCACGCAGCGGGGTCGCAGACGAAGCGCGCGAGGGCAACAGGGCTGCATCCTTCCAAGCGCGCACAGGCAGGCCTTCTCCGGTCGATAAAGATGTGGTCACCAAGACTATGACGCAGCCCTCGCCCACCGCAGGGCAGGCCACGCCGCCCATCGCCCTTCCACCGCCCGCAGCAGACGTTGCCAGCACGGTGCCGCGCCAGACCACCGAGAGCAAGCAGGTAGTGGCTCCGGACGCCGCCAGAGGGGTCAGCGCGGTCAATATGGACGTTACGGTACCCGAAGCCACCCCCGCGACGCACATCTTCAGTAAAGCGGCAGCGGCTAAAGCTTCCCCAGAAACGGACGTGAACGCAGCGGCGGCGGCGGCGAAGGCTGCGGGCTATGAGGTTGTTGAATGAGCACCTACCATCACGGGTTGGTGCCAAAGTTTCATCACGGGCTGGTAGAGAAGTCTGCGCACGCACCGACTTCTAAAGGACTTACGCACCCAGCAGGAAAGGTCACTGGTATAGACGAATCCAGCGGGCTTCCCATTGTGCGTCGGGATGCTGCACACTCTCCCACAGACTCCCATAACTCTCCCATCGGCAAAGAAGAACCTAAGACTGGCCGCGACATCCTGCACGTACCGAATGATGAGGATGAGATAGCCGCGAAGGTCAAGGCGGAGCACCAGGGCATCAAAGACCGGTTGCATAAGGCCATTGCGCCGATCAAGGGTGCAAAGATTCACGGCTCCCGCGACGAAAAGCCAGAAGAGCGCGTAGACGAGAAGATTCAGGACGAGGGGCAGAACCCGCGCACCATTCCAGACTTCTCAGGCTTCCGAGTAGCCGTAGACTCGCATGATGCCCACAAGCAAGCGGCAGATGCCATCCGCAAAAACTTCAACGTGGTGCGGGAGAAAGACGAGTTTGAGAATGGTGCACCGGATACCTCCTTCCACGCGCACATGATGCAGGTCCAGCAGCCGGGAAGCGACGTCTCTCACGAAGTGCAGGTCTTACCCAAGCAGGTGGCGGACACCGCAGAAAGCACGCACGACCTCTACGAGAAAGCAAGAACAGGGGATAAGGGCGCTGCGGAGACCATGAAGGGCAAGAACGAAGCCTCGTGGCAAGACTTCCAGAAAGGCCAAAATAAAATCTCTCCACACGGTGTCAAGAGTGATCTTCTTGGTACACTTCCAGCAAGTTCAAAGAACCAAAATTCTGGAAGCAAAGGAGGTCGCGGAGAATCGCCAGAGCAACCGAAGGCTGGGGCAGCGGGTGCCCCAGCTAAGGTACAGGTAAGAACGGGGATTACGGTAAAGCTTCCTGATGGGCGGACAGGGGTAGTGAAGGGAATCAGTCCGAAGGGTGAGGTAGAGGTAAAGCTTGCGGCCGGTGGGAGGGCGCGGGCAAATAAGAGCCAGGTGACGGTGGTGGACCCGAACGGGCCGGTAAAGGGTGTAACGGCGGGAACGCCAGGGCACGACAAGCCAACGCCGGGAAGCATAGCAGTAGATTTGGATCGTACCATCGCACAATTTGATACTTACAAGGGAGCATCCGTCATTGGTGCACCTATTCCCGAGGAGGTTGAGCACGTCAAGCAACTACTCTCCGAGGGTAAGGATGTCTGGATATACACCGCGCGCGCGAAGGACCCTGAGGCTATCCCAGCAATCAAGGCATGGACAAGAAAGAACATCGGCGAAGAACTCCCAATTACGAATATTAAGTTCCCAGAGTTCGGCGTTTTCATTGACGACCGCGCGCAGTTGCCTGTTCAGATGCAGAAAGGGGGCCAAGATGCCAGCAGTCAGCGAGAGTCAGAGGAGATGGCTGTACACGCGTGATGCAAAGAAGAAACTCGGTGCATCTGGCGTGAAGGAGTGGCAGCAATCCAGCGCGGGCCTGAACCTACCAGAGAAGAGTCCCAAAGAGAAATTCAAAGCAGCCACCGAAAAACGAAAGCGATAGGAGAACCATGCCGCAGCCCCCAATACCTGCACGGACACGTCTGAGTATCATCGAGGACCTGAAAATAGGTAAGTTCACTCGCGATGCCATTGCGCGCAAGCACAACGTTGCGGGGGGGGTAGTCACCCGAATCAAGGCTAAGTTAGTCGAGGAAGGGTGGGAATTCAACATGGAAGGGGCCACGCCTCCGGTGATTGCCGACAAAAAGGAGCCTGAGTTCGATTGGCGAGAGTGGAAGGATTGGATTGGTCAGGGACAAAAGCTCCGCAAAAAGGGAAGCGCCACTCAGAGCTACGCCGAGATACGGCTGGGCGATGGCACGAAGCCTGTGATTCTCTTCCAACTCGGTGACATTCACATCGGATCGTGGGGATCAGACCATGACATGCTGTGCACGATCACCGAGGAAATTGCCAGCACTCCGAACCTCTACGTGGCGCTCGTGGGTGACGTGGTGGAGATGGCGATCAAGATGCGATCCGTCCTAGAAGTCATGGGGCAAATTCTCCCACCGGAACAGCAACTCGCATTCCTCGAGAGCTGGCTCAAAGAAATTCAGCATAAGATAGCGTTCTCATGTTGGGGCAACCATGAGGAGCGCGAGGAGAAACAGTCCGGCTTCAATTCGATCAAGGCACTGATGTCCAAGGGTTCGGTTTACTTCAACGGCATAGGCCACCCCGACGTCCACGTGGGCGACCAGGTGTACAAGTTCGTGGTGAGCCATAAGTACCGCGGCAACAGCATGTACGACGCTACGTTCGGGCCAAAGCGCTATATACGCATGGAAGCTCACGGACGAGAGATTGCGCTACAGGGCGACCTTCACCGGCCAGCAATCTCGCAGTATGTTGAGGGCGGCTCGGAAAAGTTAGCCATCACTAGCGGCACCCTGCAACTCGACAGCAGCTATGTCAAACGGTACTTCTCTCTCAAGACATTTCCAGTGTTTCCGTGTGTGGTGCTTCGTCATGACAGACACGAATTTATCCCTTTCTGGAATCTCAAGATGGCGTTAGACTACCTCAATAACGAGTCGGTTGAGGCGAAAAATGATTGAGATATTGCCGTGCCAAAACTGATGAGGAGTTTGTTGAAACCGTTTGCTCGGCGTACTGCGTGATAATCCTCAACTCGTGGCCTATTTAATCAACTAAAGGGAGCCTGCCGTGCGCAACTGGTTTAGAAGGAAAGTTCTGCAAAACAGACTAATGTGGTGGGTGGGAGACGGCAAGACATATGCCCTGCTTCTGGCGATCTGGAAGCGATTGTAGATAATGGGTATAGCACTGCAAAGGTGAGGCAATGGAAGAAAAGATACTCAATAAGAAAGACCATGACTTCGTATTTCACTTCCTGCGCTACCGGGATATCTACAGGGCCGCCGAGAAAGCGCACATCGCAAAGAATCAAGCGAAGAAGACCTACGAACGCATCGAAATCCAGGAAGAGATAGAGCGCCAGTCTGGACTCGTTGATCGTGAGAGAGCACGGGTGCAGGTAGAAGCCGAAGGCATAACTCGGGCCTTCCTGGATACTCGCCTGGTGCAGCTAATCAACCTTGATGAGAGAAAGCACGCTGCCACGGTCAAAGGCGCATTGGAGCTCGGCTATGTACGCGCCGGCATCCTCCAGGTGGGCAATACGAAGAGTCTAGACCTCACGCCGGTTAGCCCGGATGACGATGCGCCTCTGCCAACCGTCTATCAGGCATTGTTCACCGTGGGAGTAACCGCGCAGGCGGCGCCACTCATCCCTGAGGCTGCCCACAGCCAACCAACTCAACCGGAACCCGCAAGAGAGCCAGATACGGCAATCCATCCGCAGCAACTGGCGCCAGCGAGGGCTGGGCGAATCAAGATCCTATGATCACGGCTTACAGCCCTACCCCATTTTGGATACCGCCGCCTTCTCCAGTAGCTCCGGGCGGAACGATGCGTATCGAAACGAATTTTCCTCCAGTGGCGAAGCTTCCGCTCGGCATTGATCCGCAGTGGTGGCCATTAAGTCCATCTATCCAAGCGGCAATCGGATCTCCGGCTGGTATGGTCCTTGCGGGCGGCGCATCTGGCGGAGGAAAAAGCGATTACCTCGTAGGTGATGCCATGCAGGAGTATTGGCTACCTACATTTCGGGGTCTGCTATTCCGCGAAAGTCTCGGGGAAATGGACCAACTCAGTGACCGCATGAAACATGTTTATGAGCCACTGGGGGCGGTTTATAGGGGAAGGTCAGGCGGAGGCGAGTTTGAGTTCCCGATATTTGACGAGCGTACGCGTCGACCTTTACGGCGCAAAGGTGGAGCTCGAATAAGGTTTGGTTACCTAGCGCGAGATAGCGATATAGGTAAGTACCGAGGAAATCAGAAGAGTTGGATAGGTATTGATGAAAGCGGTATGCAGCCGGTCAAGAGAGTCCGCGCTGTCATTCCGTGGCTAGCCCCAATTGATCGCAGGCTACGCCCGAGAATGCGCTTCGCCAGTAATCCTGGTGGGGTAGGCGCGTCATGGCAGATGTCAGTGTTCTTGCGCAATCGTTGTCCACTTCACTACCCCCCTCCTCCCCTTGATGACGATCCGACACGTTCCGTAGTTCCAGGCAGAGTGTACAGCGGAGCTAGTTGGTCATGGCCTCCAACTCCGAGCGAACTCGTCCACATGACGACAGCATTCTTTCCGGCTACCGTAGCTGATAACCCTTTTTATGGTCAGCAAAAGATTGATATGCTGCGTTCTCAAACGCCAGAAATTCAAATGCAGCTACTCTTTGGTTGCTGGTGCAATGCAGAGAGCTTGTACTTCGGCTTCATGAACCCCGAGCGCCAGGCGCCGCGGCAGTTGATCAAGGACGAATGGTGGATGAACCATGTGATCAGCATCGATTATGGGTTCAAGAATTCATCTGCGGCCGCCGGCCTCTATGTTACCCAAGAGAGCGGACAGACCTTCGGAATAGACGAGGTTATTGAGCGGCAGATGGGCGCGGTTGACTACGCCAAGATGATCGTGGAACGGTGGATCACCCCGAAGATCGGAGGCCAGCCGCGGCGAATTGAGTTCATCGTTATGGATCCCGCAACAGATAGTCATGATGATGTGGGCAAGAGCAAGTTTGAACTAATGGCGGAAGTATTCAATGAATACGGAATCCCCTCGGTCAAAGCGCACAAGGACTCAGAGGACAATGCGCAGAACCTATATGCTGGCCTAGCCTCGAATATGCTGGTGCTTACCTCGGGCATGCCGCAAACATTCAACTCCGTCAGCACGCGTGTAATTGATGAGCGCAAGGCCATTCTGAAGGTCCATGGGGATCCGCTAGATGATTTAATCGACTCCCTACTTTATTTTTGGAACACGTTTATCCGTGAGTCCAAGAAGCCAGAACGCCTCAAATTGCAAGAGAGCCTCGACAAGATGAGAGAAGCTGGCGCCGACGCAACTGCACTAGCTCGCCGCGCAATGATGGAAACCCGAAGAATTGAAGAGCGCGAGGCGCAGCGGGGTAAGGGGTTACCGCTTAGGAGACGCTGAAGTGTAAGTGTGTAACAACCTTACACAAACGCACCCCTGCTATCGGCTGGTTCCGACTCGCTATAGGGGTACTGTTCATGGTTGGGTTTGTGGGTCAAGCATGGACCGTAACGACGGAAGGTACCCTGTCCCTTCCTCTCGCCGCCTGTCGGTGATTAGCCGAACGGGCCATGCCCTCAGGAACATCCGAGTGTCAAACCGTCTTAGGTCTAAGGCCTAAAAAAGAGATGCTCGCTGTCCTAAAACTTTGCCCGTTCGTCTTGAACGGAGCCGAAGTCACCAAGGATTCGCCGCCTTGGTCAGCCACGCCAGCACAGGCCGTGCACGGAATTCTTTGGTGGACGCCCCGTACCTGCGCTAACAGGGGTAGCCCTTATGTTCCGAAGACTAAATCGCAGATGTCTCGGGCAAACGTCTCTCAACGTGAAAACAGATTACTCAACTTCTGGAGCAATTGCAACCACATCTTTTGCGGGAGGAGCTTTTCCAACTGAGCCCTCCCCTGGCACAAAGCTCACCGACTGGCCTTCGATCCACTCTGCCCTATGGCGCATGTTGCTGATATGTACGTAGTAATCGCCACCGTCGCGGACGTGGATGAAGCCGAACCCAGAATCTCGCAAGCGGATGAGGGTTCCCTTCAGGCGGATTGGTTGGGGCTCACTCTCCACCGGTCACTCTCTTTCGCGCCTCATCGATGACAGAGATAGCGGTCATCAAGCGCTTGAACTCTCCCCATGTGGGGTGCCCGACTGGAAGGAAGCCGACCAGTTCTCGTTCGTCGAGAGAGTTCAGCCATGGGACATTGACCTCAAGCACTCGACGGAAGGGCTTGGCTGCTTCCAAAAGCTCTTGAGCAACCGTTAGAGGTTTAGCCTCCAACTTTGGCTCTGGAAATGTCTGCTTGTACACGCAAACGCTGCCAGTGCCGTAGTGGATGCCACCGCACGCCGAACAATTTCCCTGAGGGTCTACCTCGCGCGCAACTATGGGCTTATCTGCCATGGCCTACCTCGGTGTCTGTAGTGCGTTCTGAGGCTCTGGGATGTCCACCACCAGCGCAGCGGACGTAAGCAGCAATCCTGCAAGCTCTGCGGAGTTCTGGAGGGCTAGGCGGACTACCTTGGCGGGGTCGATGATGCCTGCGTCCACCAAGTCCTCAAACTCGTCTGTGGCGGCGTTGTACCCCCAACGTACACGAACGCTGGCCAAAGCTTTGCGCTCATCTTCGGTCAGCGCACGGTATGAGCCCTGTGGACGGTCCTGCATTGCGTCGAGGATCTTTTCCCATCCCGTCTGCCTATCTACTACCTGCGAAACGATCACATCGCCACTCTTACCGGCGTTGCTCGCCAGACGATGCAGGGGTTGGGTAAGTGCCTGGGCTACGATCTCCGCCCCCACTTTCTCCTCGGAATCCATGCTTTCGATAGCGAATTCCAGCGCAGGAAGACACCGAATCAGCGCCACCCCGCCACCAGGCACAATGCCTTCTTTCAGCGAAGCCTGCGCAGACCGCACAGCATCCTCCACGCGATCACGCTTTTCGAGGAGTTTCGACTTTCCGCTAGATCCAATCTTGATGACGGCAACCGAACCCAGAAGGGTTGCTATGCGCCTCTCAATCTGCGCCTTCTCGAAATCCTTCGCCTCTGGGTCAATGAGTCGTGTCCGCAACTCATCCAAGCGCGTATCAAGACGGATAGGCGAACCATGCGATCCCATAAATGTTGTATTTCTTGGAGTAATCACTGCTTCATCGACAGAACCAAAGTCTTCGGCACTGGCTTTGGTGGGGTCATCGCCGTTGGCAACCGTGTAAGCGCGCGCGCCTGCCCAAATTGCGACATCTTGCATTTCGTCCTTCTTTGTGTTGCCGGAACCTGGAAGCTTGATGGGAAGGATGAAGGCGATTGGAGGCTGACGCTTCAGTGCTCTCTGCTCTGGAGTGTTGGCAGCTAAAGCTTGGAGCGCACCTTCGGCAATGTCCTCTGCAATGAGAATTAGTGGAACTAGCCCGCAAACCTGACCGTATCTTTGCATGAACGCAATCATCTGTCCTTGGTCAATCAAGCGTCGGTCAGTAATGAAAACGTTGCATTGGCGGAACATCGTCATGCCCTTAGCTTGGTCTGCCATAAAGTCCGAGGAAATGAAGCCGCGTTCAAACTGAAGGCCGCGCGAGATTTCCAAGGTGGTCTCAAGCGTTGGCGATTCAGCAACCCTTACCGAACCCTCAAGGCCAACCTTATGGACAGCACGAGCGATCACATCACCCATCTCAACATCCGAATTAGCAGATATGGTAGCGACTCGGCGGATGGTCTCGAGGTCTGACTGGTCAACCGGCTGCGCAAGTTCCTTTAGCGCTGCGACGACAACCGCAACGCCCTTCTGGATGCCGCGCTCGACCGACATAGCGTTATGTCCGGCTGCCACAACCTTGACGCCCTCTTTGAAGATTGCGCGAGTAAGGATGGTGGCAGCGGTGGTTCCGTCGCCGGCCTCCTGGTTGGTCTTGCGGGCAGCTTCCTGAATGAGCTTGGCACCCTCATTCTCGAACGGGTCAGGAACCGAGATACCTTCTGCCACCGTAACGCCGTCTTTGGTGACCAGCGCTGCACCGAAGGGACGGCCAAGAATCACCGTCCCACTGCGCGGCCCGAGGGTTGCCCCTACGGTGTCCGCAACTGCGTCAAAGCCGCGGAGGATGGCTGCGTGCGCATCTCCGCCCTTCAAAATGCTCTTTGCCATGGGCTCCTACTTCTTTGCGGTGGGTTTGATGACGCAGACGGGATCACCAGTCTGGCTCATCTGGAGAGTGGACGTTTCGCCGCAAACCTGCTGCATCTTGGTGATCTCAGACTGGAACTGGCTCTGTGCTTCTTTGGCTTGCGCAGATGACTGAATCATCTGTGACTGTGCCTTGAAGAACTCAGCCCGGAGGGCATCGGAAATTGCAGGCGCTGCGGCGGGAGCGGGTGCGGGCGACGGCTTTACGGTTTGGGCGGGGAGCGAGAGAGTTGCAAACGCAACCCCCAAGACGATGAGGCTACGGTTCATGGGTTTCTCCTTTTGAATTGGTGTTTTCTGCCATCCACAAGATATTCAATGCGTTGGCGTATTTGTTGCGGAGCCGATTACGTACTTCTGGGGCAAGCTTGTTGAGCCGATCTGCGCGTGAATTGTCGGTGAGGTCGGCTACTTTCACCTTCAATGCAAGGGGGTTGAGGGCAACTTGGCGGATATAGTCCTCATATG
>Ga0302302_1000707_pt1 | contig 20454 bp, 23 predicted proteins | sample III_Palsa_E1_3_FD_198766 | JGI IMG/M metagenome (GOLD analysis project Ga0302302, IMG submission 198766) | Peat permafrost microbial communities from Stordalen Mire near Abisko, Sweden - III_Palsa_E1_3 | ecosystem: Environmental > Terrestrial > Soil > Palsa > Peat permafrost | place: Sweden...
CCTTGGCGTTACCAATTCGGCCGGCAAGGCGCCGGTAGAATGCGCCAAGCGCGCTATTGCTTCTTCCAACGGTCACTGCCGCAAGCCTGAGTGCGACTGTGATGCGGCTGCCGGTTTTGCGCGTGTGTGATGACAGTACCTTGCCACCGCTGATCTTGCAGCCGGGCGCAAGCGTGAGCCATGAAGTAAAGTGCTTGGCGGTTGGCCATCGGCTCAAGTCCGTTCCACATTCGCCAATCAGGCGCAGTGCAAGGAACGGGCCGATGCCGTGAATTTGCGTAAGGTCGGTTCCCGCCAACTGTACATAGCCGTGCGTACATCGAAGTTGGGATCGCTGGGCATCTTGTTGCGATGTTTCGCCTTCGGCAGCGGTGCTGCCGGAAACGAGTGAGCGATATTGAGAATCGCGACAGCACGTTCGATCTCAACATCGCACTCGTCGATGCACTGCTGGTAAAAGTCGTAGAGCGCAAGCGCCTGTTTCAAGGCAAATACGTGCTCGGGCTGGTAGTTGCCCACCAGCGCATTCGAATGGTTTCGAGGCTTTCCTTGCAGCGGACGTCGCGCATCGCCGCCAGCCTGCCTGGATCACGCTCACCAGTGACGATCGCACGGATGATCCGCAGTCCCGTGACACCCGTGATAGTCGCGATCACGTGGTGCAGTTGGATATTCATGAAGGTCAGCGCCTTCTGCATGTGCTGGATATGCGCGGCGGCATAGTCGCAACTGGATGCTGGTTTCAGGTTGCAGGGAATGGAAGGACTATGGTGGCCGTTGGTAAGCGGGCGAAGCGAGAGGCATCGTGCGGAAAACGATGAGTATCGGGAAATCGAAATCCGCATTATGCTCAGGAATGCGAATGCAACAGCCGTGAGCGTTCATGACGCGTGGCGCCGTCAGTGAAGTAAGAGCCCTGCGTTACTTCAGCAGTAATGGCGCAGGTTGATCATGGTATAGGCAAGTGTCTTGAGCGCGTAATGCACCTCACTGATGCGCTCGAAACGAAGCAGCAAACGGCGAAACTTGTCTTCCCAGGCAAAGAGGCGCTCAATAGTCCTGAAGCGCTCTTCGAAGATGGCCGGATCGAAGCGCTGCCTGCGACCGCGCTTCGGGGTATTGCGCCCACGCGGATTCTCAGGGAGGTTCGGCGTCATGCCGCAATTGAAGATTGCCTTGCGGTTGGCGCGGCAATCGTAGACGCCGTCCAGGCTGACGGTTGAGCCGCGCAGATCCGCGCCAATGGCGCGAGCCATGGCAGTGAGTCTGGGCGGCGCGTCGCGCAGCAGCGGCGATTCGTTCCGGTTACCCGGCGCGCTGACGACTGGCGCGATGACGTTGCAGTTGCGATTGCATAAGGCCACAACCTTATCGCCCTTCAGATGCTTGTGTCCGCTGTACCCGAGGTTGTCGCCCCCTTTCTTTGCAGCAGTCGTTGTGCCGTCGCCATGGACGACCGAGACATCGAGGAGCCGGTCCTGATGGAGTTGATGCACCGTTGCTGAAAAGATCCGTTCGATGCTACCGTCAGTCTGCCAGCGACGGAAGGTCCGGTAGACGCGCGTGTAGTGGATTTCCGGAAAACCTTTTGCATTCCTTTCGATCGGCAGCATCTGCCATTGGCAACCCATGTACAGGGCTTGCAGGATGTAGTTGAAGAGCTTGTGCAAGCTCAGTGTTGGAGGAGGTCCGCGGCGGCCATGGCCCAGATGCGGTAAGACAAACTGCTCGAAGTGCTCCAGACTCAACCTCGTCGAAATCACTTGCCAGGCGGGATTTCCGGTCATTCGGCGCGCTCAAAAATCTGAACTCCAGCCGATCTGCCCTCCCTGACCGAAAATCCAGTCCTGGTGTGGCTCGCAGACAAATTCGAGTGCTTCAAAAAACTGGCAACCAGTTGTGCGACAGAGCCAGAACGAACGCTCATTCTCACCTAAGACAGCGCGGGCAAGATGTCAGTGTGCATTCCGCCAGCGGGCGAGGCGAAGCCACTGGGAAACACAGACCAAGATACGAGTACTTTTTTTTGGAAATACCAACATGAAAACCAGCACGAAGCAACCTATCAAAGTACAACGGGCGGGGTCCGAGCAAGCAGCACTCTCGGCAGATTACCGGAATACAGTGGACGGTGGCACAACCGACGAAGTGCACGGCAGTATTGAGCAAGATTTTGGGGGGCGGCATGGAAACGACCATCAGCACACTAGCGCATCGCTAAAGGATCACGTCATTAAATTCGTTGGACGGATAGCCCTTGCTTACACTGAGGCAGCCGTTGTCGAGGCGGCTCGATGGACGCAGCGAGCGAAGCCAGAGCTAAAGCGGCGGGCCCCACGGGTAGTGCGATTGATAGCACTGCGGGACGCGATTCAGCGACGGATAGACAACGAGCTTCAAATGAAGAACTACTGTAGGCCTGGAAACGCCATCATCCTGTACGAAGAAGATAGGGGAATACACAAGTGACTACCTGAAGGTCACTGACGTGGAGTGCGGGGCGCACACCTACCGCGATGTTTATGGAATAAATGACTACGTCCCCGCGCCGACGTGCAACGGTACGAAAAGCTCATCACTATCAGCTCTAGGCCAGGCTATTGCAATGCAGCACTTCGATTCCCGGGGGAGGTTACGCTTCAGCCATTATGGTCCAATCAACGCCACGGACGTTGAGCCCACCCTGATAAGGCTGGCGCGCAGCGTTACTCCCGAAAGTCGATCGATCAGAATGGCGGACATGCCGACTAAGATCCGACAGTACAAGTTGTTGGGTCGGTCGCGTAAAATGGGGGGTGAAGAAATCGAAATCGCTCTATCACGGCTATCGTTTCCCAGCCGAGGTGATCAGTTGCGCTGTGCGCTGGTTTTTCCGCTTTCAGTTGAGCTTGCGCGACGTTGAGGAGCTGCTCTTTGAGCCCGTTTGATCGTGACATACGAGACGATTCGATGTTGGTGCGATAAATTTGGCAAGGGCTTTTCCCACCGGGTGAAAGCAGCGCGACGCAAACCAGGTAGCACGTGGCACCTCGACGAGATGTTCGTCACGCTACGTGGAGGGCCGTACCTGTTGTGGCGTGCAGTGGACGAGCATGGCGCCGAACCTGACATCCTGGTGCAAAAGCGGCGCGACAAGAGCGCCGCCAAACGCTTCTTCAAGCGAGTGCTGCGCGCGAACCCGGTGCCGCGCAAGATCGTCACCGATCAGTTGCGCAGCTATCCCGCAGCAAAAACCGAGATCTCGGAACTGGCGAACGTTAAGCACGTATTTGTCAGAGCCGCAGCTCGACTGAACAACCGCGCAGAGAACAGCGACCAACCGACGCGCGAACGCGAGCGGCGCATGCGCGGCTTTCGCGATCCTAAACGCACACAGCAATTTCTCTCGTGCTTCAGGCCGATCCGGCAACATTTCGCGCTCAAGCGGCATCTGCTGCGCGCTTCGCTCTACCGCAAACAACTCGCAGCGCGCTTCGTTGCATGGCGCGAATTCGCCGAAATCGCCCAAAATCCGTGCACTGCTTTCTGACCACTCCTCGCTCCTGACCTCTTACCGTCTCACTCTTGACAAGTTGACAATGCCTGAGCGACGCGCGCGCGGCTTTCGCGAGCCGAAACGTACACAGAAATTCCTCTGGTGTCTTGGCCCGATCCCACAACATTTTGCCGCTCAAGGGGCATCTGCTGCGCGCTTCACTTCATCGCAAACTGCTCGCCACCCGGTTCGATAAATGGCGCCACCTCACCGAATTCACCCAAAATTCGTCGACTGTCTGACCACTCCTCCTACTTGCCTTCGTGCCGTCTTACGTTCGGTAAGTTGACAACGCCTCGACAATGCCCCGCTACTAGGTTACCTGGCACCGCCGCGTCGACGCAAAGCTGGCGAGGATTTCAGCGCGACCCGGCCCCACGCCTAAATGGAAGGAAGATCTGCCTCCATCCTTTCGTATCCGCGACTAGCCTCGGCGAGCATTTTTCGCGTTCCTACGACAACCGTGCTCTGCCGGCTGGTCGCGTGAACGAGCGCGCGCTCGGCCGCCTCGCGCATCGCACGGTTGACGGTATTCACATGAAGTCCCATGAGGTCAGCGTTCAGGCGCTGCGGGGGCAATATCTGGCCGGGTTGCAGCCTCCCGTCGAGAATGGCTTGCTCGATGGCCGCAAAGATCGCCGGCCCCGCCGGGCGCAACGCCGATCCACAGTGCTAAACCAGTAACAGCCAGACGAGCCCGGTAATCGATAAGGAATGTGTTGGGTCAATTCGCTCGTCATGCAGAAAATGTCCTGTATCAAACGCAAAGGCAATAGGTCGAAGTTCGGAATAGCCTGACGCAGCCAGAAACGACACCGACACTAGGCCAGAACCATCGCTTACGCGGAGAATTTACGCCCAAATGCGTTCGATGATTGCGAGCGCATCCACAAACCGGCCGCCGAGATTCGACGGCCGGGATTTACCCGCAAAGCTTGATCAGCCGTTCGCAGAACCGACGACAACCACGACTTCGCAGATTGCGGATTCCAGCACACCTCGTCCGGACATTGCTTGCGGCCTTTTCGGCGGCATCGCCCTTCACCTCGGTTTTTGACCGACGGTAAGTGACCCGGGCCGCGACTGTGTGAACGCGATTCGTCAGTTCACCAATGACTTGAATTGAGGTTAGCAGATATCAGTTCCAATTAATGGGATATTTTCTAGGAGCAAACCCTTATGTCAAGCGCACTCATTGCCGAGTAATCTCCATTTGTTCCGTTAAATGGAACGCATCGCCGATTACCAACAATCAGGGGATTTATGAAACTATCGGTCTTGCGCCTACGCGCACCATTGATCGCGATTCGCTCCATGCACGCTGCCGGCGCATTCGTTGCCACCGCCGGCTTTATGGGTTTGCTGGCCTCCGCTGCACATGCGGCGAGCGACACCCCATTGGGTCCGCCCCTCACCAACGGATGGACGGCGGATGTTGTCAACAACCCCGCATTCAGCGACGACTTCGACGGCACGGCAGTCGACACCACGAAGTGGAACTACCGCACTGATCAGTGGAAGGCACAACTAAACAGCGTGCAGACGCCCGCGAACGTCAGTGAGGCCAATGGCAACATGGTCGTGAGTCTTCTAAAGCAGGACACGCCCGGCGTGGTGGGAGCCAATGGGGCAATCATTACCCAGCATTACACTGGCGGAGGCCTTGTCAGTAAGCAGCGGTTCCGCTACGGCTACTATGAAACCTCCATCAAGATCAATTCTACCCCGGGCTGGCATACCTCGTTCTGGTTGCAAGAGGGCGATGGGGCCAATACTTTCACGACAGCCCGGCGCACCGAGATCGATGTCTTCGAGATCAACTCCGGTAGCTTGACGACTCTCCAAAACAATCTCTTCAAATGGTATCCCCCGTTCTCGGGTTCCGGCGAGACGGAAACCACGACCAATCAGTACCCGTATTCAGGCTTCGCCACCGGAGGCGCCTACGCTGGATCCGATTTTTCAAAGGCCTACCACACGTACGGCGTCGACTGGGAAGAAAACTCGATTACCTTCTACGTCGACGGTAATCCGGTGGCGCAGCCCTATCTCTACGTCAACGGTACGAAAACGGCGTCCTCTGGCCCGTTCTCCTATTTGCCAACCAACGACACGCACGATCCGATCAACATCTGGCTGACCGACGTTGCATCCGGTTCGTCCTTGCCTACGGCGTCGTCCGATCAGGTTTTCTTCGACTATGTGCGCTATTGGCGGAAGGACTATTACGTCGACTACAACGACGCGGGCTCGGGTTATGCCGAAGTCGCCGGAACCTGGTCGACTTCCAGCCTCCCGGGCTGGACGATTGACTACAAGTCGCGCTACGGGACCTGCAATGTGGCCGGCAACATAGCCAGCTGGACCCCGAATATCCAGAACGCCGGCAATTACGATGTCTATTACTACAACATCGTGAATGCCAACAGCGATTCCAACATGGCACTCACTGTCGCGGGACAGACCACCATGGTCAACGGCACCACCGGCACCAACGGTTGGGTCCAGCTAAACACCGCGCCGATCGCCGTGCCAGTGGGCACCGCCACGTCCGTGACGATGACGTCGAGCGGAAGCGGTTGCGCTCGCGCCGAAAACGTGAAATTCGTTCGGGTTAACTAACGATCCGCGGGGGCGCTAAAGCGGCCTCCGAACGGCCTCGCACTGACCAATCTTACTGTGTCATTAAATCAAAGCGTCTTCCCATGTTCCGACAGGATGGACACACATCGAGTTCGGCGACCAGCCGGACCGTAAGTTCGTAGCGAATGGTAGCAATCGAGTCAGCGGTGTGGCGCTGTGCGCGCCGGACTTCCCCGTGCAATGTAATCGTCGGGAAATGCAGGTATCTGGCGTGCCGCGAAGTCTCTTTTGGCGCTGACCGGGGTTCCGGTAGCGAGGCGCTCTGAGAGCAGAAACCCGTAGGCCGAGATGGCCAGCGCTGCATGGTGATGAAACCCACGCCATCCTCGACCTTCGTAGTGTCCAAGCCCCAGTTCCTGCTTCATTAATGTACGACACGCTAAGACTAAGCAAGGGGGGAAAATTGGGGGTCGCCTTCTTTGCGCAATTTGGCGAGATACGCATCAAAGTACGGTACGAATCTGCATTCCCGAAAGCGTAAAGATGGCGGCATATGAGAGCCTCGCATGCGGGTTGGGCCGCGGTCGGACCTGGCACCGGCTCCCTCTTCTAAGCCGCGCGCGGCGCCCGTCGTCCGGGATCGCCTGTGGCTCTGCGAGCTATATGCGCTGCTTATACAGGCATTGCGAGCCCGTATTTCCGTCATTGTTAAAAATCATCCATACTCTGCCTGCCTCATCAAGACAACCGTTTGTCACGATTCCATCCAGGGAAGACCGTGCGCGGGATGCGCGCGACTCTTCCAACCTACCGAGAACTCACGAACGACGCGACGGAACATCATGCGAGTTTTACTAGTTGAGGACGATCCGCAAATCGGCCAACTCCTGCTTCGCGCATTGAAGGATGCGGACTGCAGTGTAGAGTGGTTACGCGATGGCGAAGCCGCCAGTGTGGCTATTGACACGGCCTACTACGCTGTGGTGTTGCTCGATGTCGACTTGCCGCGCGCAGACGGTATCGACCTGCTACGCGCGTTGCGTGCCGCGGGCAACGACGTTGCCGTGTTGCTTCTCACTGCGCTGGACGATCTGGAGACGCGCGTTCAGGGTCTTGACGTCGGCGCCGACGATTGCATACTCGAACCAATCGAAGTCCGCGAACTGCTTGCGCGCATTCGGGCGGTGTTGCGGCGCAAAGCGGGCTACGCGACCACCCGTATTGGCGGCGACTCGCTGATCCTGGATCTCGAGAAACGCATGTTAAGCCGCAATGTGATAGCGGCGTCGTTGTCAGCGCGGGAATTCGCTTTGATGCACGCGTTTTTAGAACGGCCCGGGATGATCCTGTCGCGCAGCCAACTCGAGGACAGACTATACGGGTGGGGTAAAGAGGTGGAAAGAAATGTCGTTGACGTACTGATCCATGCGATGCGCAAGGATCAGACGCCGACTACGGCGCCGAGCAGCAGCCAGGGCAGCATTCGTCATATGTGGCGGCGCGCTCCGTCGGCTGTGCAACGTCCTCGTCTGCTACGGTTCCGTTGTTGCGCATGGCATCCTGATCGTTGCTGTCGACGCTTGCGTGGTGACTGAAAAAATGGAACATGAGTTGTCTCCTGTTGGGTCACGATGCGAACCAGTGGTTCGAGTGACTGCATGTTCACAGGCAAGAATGAGCGGAAAATGAGCGAGTGAGCAGTCCGGCATTGCGCCTGGATCTGCTTGGATCTTTTAGCCGGAACCGGTATCGACCGATGAACCCTTCGTTTTCGTCCGCCTTCATCCGCCATGCCATGAAGCCTTCGCTTCGAAACAACCTCATCGTGGCGCTGGCCGTGCTGGTGAGCGTCGTCGCCATTGCGCAGAGCGTCAGCACGTATCAACTCTGCCGCACCGGCATGACCGCGTTGCTCGACCTGCGTCTCGAGCAGGTCGCTATGCGCATGCGAGGCGATCTCGCCGATGCTATTCCGGTCGCACCGGCACGCGGCTCGCAACCGGCGCGCGATATCGTGATAACCATCCGCAAGCCCGACGCCGATGTCCCGCTGCGCTCTACCGATCCATCGTTGCCGCTGCCGGAAGACGCCCCGGCGGGATTTACTTCCGAGATGGTCAATGGCGAACGCTGGCGCATCTATACGCTGCGTCAGGACGCGGGCGTGATTCAGGTGGCGCAGCGTTCGTCGGTCCGTGAGCAGCTCGTGCGCGACACTGCGCTCACCACGCTTTGGCCTACCTTCGTCCTGTTGCCGCTCGTGCTCTTTGCGGTGGTCGTGATCGTGCATCGCACGTTGCGGCGGCTGACGCTGCTTGGGCTGGCCGCGCAAACCATCGATGCCGGGAACCTGAAACCGCTGCCCATCGCGGGTGTGCCGGGCGAAGTGCTGCCGTTCGTCAATTCGATCAACCGCATGATCGCGCGGCTCGCTCAGGTGATCGAAGCCGAACGCAAGTTCATTGCCGATGCCGCTCATGAGCTGCGCACGCCGCTCACCGCGCTGCAGTTGCAGGCGGACAATCTGCAGCCGCATATCGTGGCCGGGAATCAGGAGCGGTTCCAGGAGTTGCGCAGCGGCATTGCGCGCAGCGGCGTGCTGATCGGGCAGTTGCTGCGGCTCGCGCGCGCGGACGCGCCGCTTGGCGCCACGGTCGAACCCGCGGATATTTCGCCGATCGTGGTCGATGCAGTTTCCGGCGTGCTGCCGATCGCGGCGGCGCGGGGTATCGACATCGGCGCCGACGCCATGCTCACCGACAAGGTAGCCGCATCGGGCGCGGATGTCGCCATTGCGGTAAAGAATCTCGTGAGCAATGCGGTGCGCTACACGCCCGATGGCGGCACGATCGACCTGAGCATGCGTCGCGAAGCGAACGCGCTATGGATCGAGGTCACGGACACAGGGCCGGGCATCGCGGAGGAGTCGCTGCCGCGTGTCTTCGACCGGTTCTTCCGCGCCAATGCGAATACGAACGCGGATGTGGAAGGCACCGGGCTCGGTCTCTCGATCGTAAAGGCAATCACGGCAAAATACGGCGGTCAGGCGGTCATTCAAAATCGTCACGATGGCCACACGGGGATCGTTGCAGCGGTCAGTTTTCCACTGGCGAATGGATGAAAAAATTGGAGGTTGCGATGAGAGTTCTGCTGGTCGAAGACGATCTCCAGATCGGGCAAAGCCTGATGCGTGCACTGAAGGACGCAGACTACGCCGTGGACTGGGTGCGTGACGGCGCCGCCGGACGCGAGGCCATGGGCGCGGCCGATTACACGGTCGTGCTGCTCGATATCGGCTTGCCGGGCATGTCAGGCATCGAGCTGCTGCGCGCGGCGCGCGCGGGCGGCAATCCTGTGCCCGTGTTGATCCTGACCGCGCGTGACGATCTCGATACACGGATTGAAGGTCTCGATATCGGCGCGGACGATTATCTGCTCAAGCCCTTCGAAGTCGGCGAGCTGTTGGCGCGGATGCGGGCGGTGCTGCGGCGCAAAGCGGGCTACGCTGTATCCCGTCTCGGCGATAACACCCTCAGCCTGAATCTCGACCAGCGCACGCTGACTTTCGGCGACAAGGCCGGCGCGTTGTCCGCGCGCGAATTTGCGCTGATGCACGCGATGCTGGAACATCCGGGCACCATCTTTTCGCGTGCGCAGATCGAGGACAAGTTGTATGGTTGGGGCAAGGAGGTGGAGAGCAATGCCGTCGATGTACTGATCCATTCCGTGCGCAAGAAATTCGGCCAGGGCGTGATCCGCAACGTGCGCGGACTTGGCTGGACTGTCATGCTCGGTGCGCCGAGCGCGGGTAAAAATTCCGACGAATGAGCTTAAATCGACGAAGCGAGGTTTGGTCATTCTCAGGCCAAACCCCATGTTTTCCGCAACGCTCATATGCGGGTAGAGGGCATAGGATTGAAACACCATCGCGATGCCACGCCTTGCGGGCTGCAATGCGGTGACGTCTTTGCCGCCGATCGAAATCGTGCCGGACGTGCTTTCCTCCAGCCCCGCAATCAGTCTCAACAACGTGGACTTCCCGCAGCCCGAGGGACCGACGAACACGCAAAATTCACCGTCGGCAACCTGCAGGTCGACGTTATGAATGACGGACGCATCGCCGAAAGACTTTTGAACCTGACGCAATTCAAGCTGTGCCATGGATTCCGCCTCCAATGGTGGAAAGCACTTGCTGGGGAAGGAGAAGATCGTCGATGTCGCGCAGGAAATCGTCGACATCGACATCGGCAGCGTCGGCGGCATCGAGCAACGGGCCCGATGCGCGCTGCAGGCGGCACTGAATCAATCCGCGACGATGCAACACATACTTGGTCAGAGACCAGCGGAACACGGCTTGCACGTTCAGGATCGGCAGCATACGGGTGAAAAGTTCACGCACCTGGTCGCTCCGCCCTGCCCGGTGCGCCCTGAACAACTCGACATGAACTTCCGCGAGTTCGACCGCCGGCATGGTGCCGCACGCGCCCCGCCGCAATTCGTCGGTAATGTAGCGCCCACCCGCGCCGCCGAACACGCCGAGCATCGCCTCGGGTGCGCCGTGCTTGAGAATCGACAGGCGCTGGCCGCTCGGCAAAGTCTCTTCCTTGATGTACTGAATCCGGGGCACCGCGTTCAGAAACTCGATCAGCACCTCGGGATCGAGACCGGCTCCAACGGGAGCCGGCACGTTCTGCAACATCACAGGCGTGTCAGGGACGGGCTGCCGCTATCCGGCTGAAAAATTCGATCTGCGACTGCGCCGTCTTGCGCTGCGGCGGTACGGCAATCGTCAGGGCAGCCGAACCGCCCTTCGCCGCCGCTTGCGCGAGCCGAATGGTGACGTCGGCATCGGTACTGGAAACGCCGGCGACCAGCGGCACACGGCCGCCGATTTCGTCGAGCACGACATCAGTGAGCATGAGCCGCTCGTCGGCGCTCAACTGTCCGAATTCGCTGGCCACGCCAGGATAAGTAATGCCATCCACGCCGGCCTTGACCAGGTAGCGCACCAGATTGCGCAGGCTGGCGACGTCGGGGTTCCCGTTCTCCTCGAACGGGGTCGGCGACACGGGAAAGACGCCGGCCAGAGATCTGAGGACGATCGTCATCGTCATTTCTTGTTCTCCACGATATGCAGGGCAGGAAGTCCCCACGAAGTACGAATATGGTTTGAAAGCAGTGTACTGGCGGCCAGCGACGTCAAGCCGCCATCGAGTGGAAGATCTACGCCCGTGATAAACGAAGACTCGTCGCTCGCCAGAAACAGGACCGCGTTGGCAACGTCCAGCGGTTCGCCGAGCCGGCCCATCGGGTAGCTCTGCGCGACGGCGGCGAGATCGGCCGATGTCATTGCCCGAGCTGTCCTCTCCGTCACAATGAACGCCGGAGAGACGGAATTGCAGCGCACCCCCTGCATGCCGAATTCGACGGCGATCTGCTTCGTCAATGCACGCACCCCGCCTTTGGCGGCGGTATACGCGGCGAACCCCGGATTGGCGACGATCTGGTCGATCGATGCAACATTGATAATCGATCCGCCACCGCGCGCAATCATTTCCGGCAGCGCGGCCCGGCAAAACCGGAAGGTCGCGCTCAACGCGGAATCGATGGTGCGGGCCCAGCCTTCGTCGGTTTCTTTCGTGGCGCTGGCGGCCGTGTACTGAACGGCGTTATTGATTAGGATGTCCAGTCCTCCGAAACGTGTCTTCGCGGTATGAACGGCCTCGTCCACAGTGGACTGTTCGTGAGCGTCGAGGCACAACGTGTGGACCTGTCCGAGCGGCAGACCGGCCACCGCGCGCTGCGCGCTTTCTTCCGACAGTTCAACGGCGACGACCTTCGCCCCTTCTGCCACGAAGCGCTCGAGAATCGCCCGGCCGATGCCTTGGCCCGAGCCCGTGACAATGGCAACCCTGTTGCGAGTTTCATGATTTGACCGCTCCGGCGGTGAGGCTCTTGATGAAGTAGCGCTGAAGGAATGCGAACCCCAGCACGACAGGCAGCGAGATGACGATCGATTCGGCCATTGCGCCGCCCCAGTTCGCACGGCCTTCACCGAGATAGCTCAGCAACAGGCTCGGGCCGACCGTACGCAAGTCCGGCGATGTGATCAGCGTCAGTGAAAACAGCAGGTCATTCCAGGCCCACATGAACGATTACAGTCCGACTGTCACCATCGCGGGAATAGCGAGCGGTAAGACGATCCGATGCAGGATGTATCTCTCGCTTGCTCCATCCACGCGAGCCGCCCCGATGATTTCGTTAGGAATATTGATTAAATAGCTATAGAGCATGTAGGTACCGCTCGGCAGCGCGAGGATGATGTAAGCAATGATCAAACCCAGCCGGGTGTCGAGCAGGCCAGCCCACTGAAACATCGGGTAGACGCTGACCAGCAGCATCGCAAACGGGAACATCTGCGCCGAGAGCATCAGGAACATCAGCGGCTTGCGGCCAAAACAGCGGAACTTGGCGAAGCTATATGCCGCGTAGGTCGACAGCATGACGGTGAGAAGCGCGCCGCCGCCCGCCGTGATCAGGCTGTTGCGCAGTTGCAGCGCGGTCTCGCTGTGGCGAAGAGCGCACGATAGTTTTCCAGCGTCGGCGCATGTGGCAACACCGACGGAATGCGCACGAACACTTCGCCTTCGGGCATGATCGACGTCAGCAGCATCGAGACGATCGGCAGAAACAGAAAGCCGCCAATCACGAGCAGCAGCATCATGAAACCGGTTCTTGCTCGCCAGTTGTTGAGAAGTAACATGCTCAGTTCTCCCACTTGAACAGAATGCGCAGATAAAACACGGACGGGATCGCAATGGTCACGAACCACAGCACGCCGATCGTGCATGCACTGCCGACATCCCAGTTTTGAAACGCCTGCTTGTAGACTTCGATGGACAGCATCGTCGTGGCCTTGACCGGACCGCCCTGAGTGAGCGCATAGATCACGTCGAACGCCTGCAGGTTACTCATGGCGCCGAGTATGGTCACGATGATGATCGTCGGCGCGAGATGGGGTAACACGACGTATCGGAAAACGCCGATGTTTTCGCAACCGTCGACTCGCGCCGCGTCCATCTGATCCTGCGACACGCCCTGCAGACCTGCCAGGAAGAACGCCATGAACAGCGGCACCGACACCCAGACGCGTGTGAGGACCACGGCCGCCATAGCCGAGTGCGCTTCGGCCAGCCAGGGTACAGGGTCCGTAATCACGCCCAACTGCAGCAGAATCGCGTTGAGGATGCCGTACTGACCATTGAAGATCCACGCGGCAAGAAACGCAGTGACGGTAGAAGGAAGCACCCAGGGCAACAGCGAAAGCGCGCGCAGAAATGCCTTGCCCCTGAACGACTGATTAAGCACGACCGCCCACGCGAGACCGAGCACGAGCGTGATGCTGGTCGTCAGCACCACGAACGTCAGTGTGTTTAACCAGATTGTCAGCGTGTCGGGATTGCTCAGCAGCGTCCTGAAGTTACGCAGGCCGACAAAGCGGGGCGTATCCATTTCTATCGTGTAGCGATAGAAAGAGAGTTTGAGCGATTGTAGAAACGGAATCAGGATAACGGCAAAGAATGCAATCAGCGAAGGCAGCGCGAAAGCAAATCCAATTCTTCTTTCGTGCGACTTCAATGATCCACGCTGCTTTGCAGCCCGAGATCAGACGGCGTCAAGGGTAGGCTAGCCTTGTTCATAGGAACCGGGTTCGTGTAAGGGATTAACGCGTGGGCGCGGGTTCATTCGCAGCGACGCCTGACGGGCCGGTCAGGCGTCGCCACCCGCTTATACGATGGCAGCACTCAGCCGTGTACTCATGTCGTCGATTGCTTGCACTGCCGTCTTTTGTCCCAGCACGGCCGCTTGCACCTGCTCGCCGACAATCACCGTCAGGTCCGCGACATTCGGGTAGAACGCAAGTTCGTCCCGTGTGGCGCTCTTTGCGCTCCTGGTCCAGTTCGCCACATACGGGTCACCGGATAGTTTGGCGAGCGCGCTTCGGGTGACGGGGAAAAGACCAATCTGGCGGAAATACTCGAGTTGCGGCTCGTCAGTCATGCTGACATACGAAACGAAGCGGGCGGGCGCAGACTTCACATCGAAACTTTGCTCGTCTTGCGCGAAACTGCCGGGCAGATGCCCCCACGCAAACGAGCGCGGAACATCACCTTTCTTCAAAACCGGTGTCGCGATAGATTCAACGTTCACGTCGAAGGCGGTGCCCTTGCCCAAATTGTCGCAGGCGAAACCGCGCGGCAGCGGTGCATCCTGATAGAAGGCGCAGCGGTTCTGCGCGAACAGGCGGCGGGCGTCGTAACGGTCCGTGTCTTTGGCAGCCAGGCGGTCTTTCACGAGGTCGCTCATAAACCCGAGCGCGCGCACGCCGGCGGGGCTGTTGACCACGACCTGTCCCTGCTCGTTGAAGATGTGGCCGCCGAAGGTCCACAGCTAGGTCTGGAAGTCCGACGCCATCGACGCATTGTCTTTAGTAGACATGGCGTACGGCACGGCTTCAGGGAATTTCGCCTTGACCGCCCTGAGCGATTCGATGAATGCGTCGACCGTGACCGGTGCCTCCCGAACACCAGCGTCCTTCAGGACGGCCGCGTTGGCGACCATGCCGATCGAGCCCGCCGTCCACGGCATGCCGAGTTGCTTGCCCTTGAATTCGCCAAGCCGCAGGATGGCCGGATCGATGACCTTTGCAAGCGCCGCTCGACCGTAGACGTCGTTGAAGTCGAACATCTTGCCGGTCGCGCCGAATTGCGGCAGCCATAGTAGGGTGAGCTGAGCTGCGTCGACTGGCTGATGTGCACGCAGTCGCAGAAAGAGGTTCTGCTGCATCTGTGCATAAGGGAACCCCACGACCTTAACCGCCTGACCCGGGTCGTCTTGCTGAAACTGTTCGAAAATCTTGCCCAGTGTGGCCTTGCTGGCTGCTTCGTCCTGGGACCAGCCCACGTACGTGAATCCGTTCGTGGCAGCTTTCAGCAGCGCCGGCGCAAAAACGGATGAGGCGGCTACGGCGGAAATGAATTTTCGTCGAGTGAGTATACTTGCCTCCTTGTTTCTATAATTGGAACTTATGGAGTCATGCCAGCACGGTTTTTTATATAGTTCCATTCAATAGAACAACAAAGCGGCCGTACTATTTTTCGGTGTACAATTCCCCTGAAGAGGCGTTCTGCAGGGACACCGATCCGCCATCTCCGCCAAGGGGCGAAAGACTTGACTAAAGTGAAACAAAAAATAGTAGACACCACCTCCACTAGTTCGCTGAGCCCAGAGCTGGAGAGTGAGGGAACGCAGACGGCCGCGCTCGCCGTGACTGAAGACAAAGGCGCCGTCGGCGTTGGCGTGCTCGAAAAGGCGATGTACCTGTTGAATATAGTCTCGCAGGCGCCTGCGCCGATGACTTTCACACAGCTGCTAAGGGCTTGCGGACTGCCCAAGGGCACGCTGCACCGGATTCTGATGACACTGCAGCGCGAAGGTCTGCTGCGTCACGATGCGTACAGCAAGACGTTCCGCCTCGGGCTGCGGTTTCTCGAACTCGCGCACGAGGTCTGGAGCGACTTCGACCTGCGGGTCGCCGCGCAAGACGAACTTGTCCTGCTGCGCGATCTCGTTGGTGAATCGGTGCATCTGGCGATTCTGGACGGCAATAGTGCCGTGGTCATTGCCAGCGAAGACGCGCGCCAGGTCGGGCGAATTTCGCTCGGCGTCGGCATGCGCCTGCCGCTTCATGCAAGCGCGGCCGGCAAAGCCATCGCGGCCTATCTCGACCCGCTCCAGCAGCAGGATCTGCTGAACACGATCACATTGCAGCCGCTCGGTCCGCGCACGATCACGTCCGTCGACGCGCTCAGGAGCGAGCTCGACCTGACGCGTTCGCGCGGCTATGCACTCGCCAACCAGGAGGGCTCAAACGACATGGTCGCGCTCGCGGCGCCGGTGTTCGACTTCGAGGGCCGGCCGATTGGCGCGGTGGCCATCTCCGGCAATACAAGCCGGCTTGACGTGGCGCGCGCACACAATCTGTCGGCGGCAGTGATGGGCGCTGCGCGCAAGATCTCGCACAACTCGGGCGGCCAATCTATGTCGCTTGCGGCAAAGAGCCAACCTCCCGCGCTGGCAAACGCAGACGTTCACTGCGTGAGCCAGGTGCCGTCGCTGCTTGGCGAGGCGCCAATGTGGTCGCCGCGTGACGACGCGCTCTACTGGGTCGACATTCTCACGCCCACCATCCACCGTTTCGATGCAGCCAGCCGCTCAAGCACGGAACTCAAACTCGGCTCAATGTTGAGTCTCGTGATCCCGAAGGCGACCGGCGGGCTGCTCATCGCGACACCGGGCGGTCTGATGACCGTCGACGAGGTCGGCAATCTCACGCGCTTCTCTCACCCGGAGTTCGACCGGCCGCTCAATCGCTACAACGACGGCAAGTGCGACCGCATGGGGCGCCTGTGGGTGGGCACGATGGACATGGGCGCGGTGGCCAATCGAGGCAACCTGTTCCGGGTCGACGCAGACGGTTCCTGGAAGAAGATGGATACGGGTTTCACAGTAGCGAACGGCTTGGGCTGGAGCCCGGACAATACGCGGATGTATTTCACGGATTCGCACCGCAAAACTATCTATCAGTACGACTTCGACCTGATCAACGGCGTGATCGCCAACCGTCGGCCGCTGATCACGCTCGACTCGTCGGCGGGTTCGCCCGACGGCCTGACCGTCGATGCGGAGGGCTGCCTGTGGGTCGCCATGTGGGACGACTGGTGCGTCGTGCGCTTCGATCCCGAGGGCCGGGAAATGACGCGCATTCGCATGCCCGTCCCACGCCCGACCAGTTGCTGCTTCGGCGGCCAGAATCTCGACGTGCTCTATGTAACCAGTGCGCGCGTCCGGCTGACCGAAGACATGCTTAATAGCGCTCCGCTTTCCGGATCGCTCTTCGCAGTCAATATCCCCGGCGTGCGCGGTCTTCCCGAGACGACCTTCGCCGGATAAGCCTCTTCGGCTCATCCGCGCGTGACATCGCCGGCACTGCGCCTGGCGATGTCGAAACCTTCCCTGCCCTCTACCGCCGCTTCAAGATCTCGCTGATCGCCTTCGCGCCAGACCTCCGCGCGCGCGGCTCGCCCTCTGTTCGCCGCCCACCGCTCCCTCCATGCACCGTGACAACGCGAATCCTAGGAGTATCCCGAAGAGGCTTGAAAACAACTTGAATTTGTTCCACTGAATGCTAAAATTCACTAATAAGTTCTAGCTAAAGGAACTAACCGAGGAGACTGTTAGTGATGAGAAAAATTATTCATGGCTGCCTTGACCGCGCTTGGCGCGAACGCTGCGATGGCGCAGTCGTCAGTGACACTCCACGGGTTGGTCGATTTGGAGGTCGGCAAATACGACGGCAGTCAGGCTATCCGGATGAACACCGGGGCGACCAGCTTTTGGGGTTTTAAAGGGATCGAGGATCTGGGAGGCGGGTACAAGGCAATCTTCCAGTTGGAACAACAGTTCAATCCGAACAACGGAACGTTCTATAACTCGAGTTCGTTCTTCAGTGGCCGCTCGACCGTCGGGCTCGAGGGATGGTTCGGTCACCTCGCCCTGGGCCAGGATGTCAATGCGAGCCACTACGCCGAAGTATCAGCCGACCCCTTTGGTCAGAACGGCTTGGTGGCAGGATATGCCGCGCGCGGCGGCATTTCGGAGGCAAACGGCGGCCCAGGGCAAATCGACACCGTGCGCACGAACAACTCGGCAAATTACGCGTACACGCTGGGTCCAGTGATTGTTCGCGCGCAGGTCGCTTCACGCGACTCGGCGGTTCAGGGCGACAACATTCCCTATTCCGCGTCGATCGTCTATGAGGATCCGCATCTCAAGCTCGCCGCGTCGTACATCCGCCCGCAGGCGGACCACGCTCACTGGGCCTATACGGCTGGTCAATTCAACTTCGGGTTTGCGCGGCTTTATGCCGGCTATGGCTTTGGCCAGAACACGTTTAGCCAGTCGATTCACAACCAGATGGCCGGCCTCAGCATCCCCATTGGCCCGGCGCAGGCGGTAATGACCACCTTCAGTCACACGACATCCAATGGTCAAACGATTCAATGCCGTAGCGCATTGGGCTATTTTCTATTTCCTGTCCAAAGCGACGAGCGTCTATGCGGATGTTGTCTACGACTCCCAGTCAGGAAGATTCGCTTATGGAACCACAGGCTGGCAGGCGACGAACACGTCGACTAACGGCACAGGCTATACGGTCGGTCTGCGACACCTGTTCTGACCCAGACGGGCGCGATTTCCGGCCACGCACTCAACAAGCGGTCCACAAAAAGGAGATGACCTGACGAGTGAATCAAGGAGGGAGGTCATCGAGCGAGTCTTTGGTCCAGGCGTTTTCACCCCGTAAATGCCGGTCGGAGAGCTTGGCTGGCTGCCCGTTTTGCCGGCCCGGGAAGCGGGCCGGTCTTTTTTGCCCGAGTGGTAAAATCTGGACTACGCGCTGCTGTGGACTTTACAGCGTGCCGTATCCGCGTTGCATGTTTGCATCGGCGTTGGCGTCGAAGTCGGCCGCCTAGGAAGAGGCGACGGGGGTGGCCGAGATCCGCGCTTCAGAGCAGATAAGGTATCGGCTGCTCCGGCTGTTCACCGTTCCCGCTTTTGACATCGTCGTCCAGTTGCAAACACTACTGCAATAAGCCGTTGGATGTCGGCGCCGGGGTCACTGTGGCATGCTTCGCTGCGATACGTGCTTCTGCTGCCTGTAGGTTGCCGGGGTAGTCACGATAATCGACGTACGCCGGATGGAAGCCTGCATTCTCCACCTCGATAAGCTCGGCGATGACTTGAGCACGAGTCAACGGCTCGCCTGACTGGGCGAAAGAAACTGCGGGAAAGGCTGTCACAGAGAGTGTCGCTAAGGCACAAATAAGGAGTTTCATGATGACTTTCCTCCAAGCATAGGGACGCCGTTCCGGCCATATCGGCAATGCGCCGACGGCCGGTGTATCGATTGTAGCCAAGCTGACGTTATGCCGCCGGGTCCGCAACTCGCTAGCTGATTGACCGGCATCAGATTGTCGCAGCGTCGCCCCATAGCGACAGGCAACGGCGACTTCCGCAAGTGCATGTCCCCTTCGATCAGCAGGTTCTTCGCGGTCAGCATGCGTCACCGCAACAGATAATCAATCGGAGCAAGACCGACGGTCGCACGAAATCGTTCGGCGAAGGTCGACCGTGGACATGCCGATAGGTCGGGCCAATTCCCCCAACCGTCCGCCGTGCCGGATGTCGCGATCAATATAATAGAGTGCTGCCGCAATATCCGGGAAGGACGGTACCAGTGCGTTTAATCAAATCCAGAACTCAGCAAAGCGTTCGTCAACGAGCAACGGCGTCAATTGAGTGCACTCCGAAATACCAGATTGTTGGCCACGAACTTGTCACGTCGGGTTGCGACACGCCGAAATTGCTCGATTCGAGATTGCCCCAGACCGGATATGACGCGGACCCCATTTCTGTGGGATTGGCAGATTCATGCCCCGCGTAGTCCCGCCAAGTCTTCGTTCGACATCGACGTTTCGCGAAGACGATTATCCCGCGCCGCCCGCGGACAGACGTTAAACGGCTGTTCCCTCGTTGACCACCGTCTGCCCGCTAGCTTCACTTCGGCCTGAAGTGCAGCTGCACGGCTTGCCCCAATCAGATAAAAGGGCAGGACCGAAGAATCCGCGCCCGGCGCAGCATCGGCGACGATCGCGTCAGGCGCGGGGTCAATCCGGCCCCGGGAAATTCCAAACGCCGGCCGCACTTCATGCGTTTTTGGCATCGCGAGGATCTGAAAAGACCGGTGCAAAATAGGCGGATCGATTTGGTTCCACCGTCACGCAACCGTACGGACTATGAAAATAGATATTCGGCTCCGAGTGAACAGCGTGCAGCTGTTTCTAAGAGCCCCGCTACCGCTGTCGAACTGGCCTATCAGCGTGAAACCAACTTGCGTGCTCCCACCAAGGTCTTCCGTCCCCAGTATGCCGATTCTGTTGTTTTCGCTGCCGCAGAGCCTGTGAACATAGTGACGCTGTCCTTCGACTTCTCGCCCCGCCCGGTACCGCTATTCTGGTTCCGGTACATCGGCCCCGTGGCGACGACGCCCAACAGCGTCACCGAGCTCTGTGCATGCACTCCTTCGATCGATCTGATTAGCAATACTACCAATGTATCCGTCAGCGGAACCCGTTGGGGCGGTTTTGCGCGGCTAAATGTCGACGATCTTTCGCAGTAGAGAGTACGAAACGCGCCAGTGGCCATCGGTGTCATTA